>Ga0209186_1002844_pt1 | contig 12101 bp, 11 predicted proteins | sample SidtaG_FD_187426 | JGI IMG/M metagenome (GOLD analysis project Ga0209186, IMG submission 187426) | Marine algal microbial communities from Sidmouth, United Kingdom - Sidmouth_Male2 metaG (SPAdes) (version 2) | ecosystem: Host-associated > Algae > Red algae > Unclassified | place: Sidmouth...
CCCCGGACACAGTCCTGACGGACAACGGACCCCAGTTCGCCTCCCTGTTCTTCCAGGGTGTGTGTAACCTGATGGGCATCCGGAACCTCTACACCTCCACGTACCACCCGCAGACTAATGGCCAGGTCGAGCGCTTCAACAAGACGCTCGTGGACATGTTCATGCACTACATCGAGGACCACCAGGACAACTGGGACGAGCTCGTCTCCGTGTGAGCGCTGGCGTACAACTCGAGGCCCCACCGAACGACAAGCGTGGCCCCCATGGACTTGGTCACCCCCCGGCGCCTGAGCAACTTCTCCTTGGAGCGGATGCCAGACGGCATGACGCCGGACCCAAGCCAGTCGGTGGCCGCGGCCAAGGACGCTTTCCTGAAGTGCCTCGAGGCCTTGCTTCCCCAAGTACGGGACTCGATTGCCAAGACACAAGCCCGATACAAGAGGGACTTTGACAAGAAAGTCCGCCCTCGCCGGGTATCGGTGTCCAGGGGTGACTGGATGTACCTACGGAGCAACACCCGGAAGCACAAGCTCGACCCCAAGGTGACAGGGCCGTACGAGGTGTGGGAGACCGACGGGACAACCTACTTGATTGCCCGAGACGGACTCCCTTACCGGGTTAGCGGCGACCACGTGGTGCCGGAGGGACCAGTGGACCCCGCGAACCGACCCAAGCGACCGCAAGTGGCCGTACCAGACGCGCTCCAACCGGGTGGGTCCGAGTTTGTGTTTGAGTGGTTCGCGGACCACACCTGGGAAGAGGAGGGCGTGCTCTGGCTGTTGGTCCGCTGGTTTGGCTATGGGCTGGAAGACGACACCTGGAAACACTTGGGTCGTCTACCGGTAGCGGCCGTGTACCGGTATTGTAGTCGCAAGGGGCTTCTGCCCCAGGATCCAGACAAGGCGGAACCGGATCGGGACGCCCAGGAGGCGTGACTGGACAACCACGAGACAACAAACCCTCGTTTATGCAAGTACTACGTCTCTCGATTCATCCCTCGCTAAGGGGCCGGGAACAACCCCGGCCAACACGAAGCACACATAGGCCCCATAACCCGACCGACACCGACCTGGGGCACCACGCCTCAGTCCAGACGACGACGAGTCGAAGACGGGCCCTCATAACCGGACGGACCATCTTGACCCCCGTAGGTACGACCATACCCACGCGTGTTATCAACCGGGGTGCTCGGCCGAGGACGCGACTCGTACCAGCTGTTCCCCGGCCACGTCTGGTTGCCGCCACCTCCGGTGCCACGCTGGGGGCTCCCAGGCGCGTCGCGATACCAGGTCTCGATGGCTCCCGTGGCCTCTTCCCGCCAATCACCGGTGCCCGACCCGCGGGCGCGCCAAGTACCGGCCGGCTCCGCCCGGCGAAGATGGTTCTCCTGCCGCTGCTGGTGGATGTTCAAGAGTCGCCAGAGCTGGTCGTTCACGCCGGCACGGGACCACCCCTGCAGGACCACTTCCAGAGCCTCGTAGTCTCCCACCGGGTGCGTCTCCGCCCAGGTGCACAAGTCGTTCGACAAGCTCCCAAGCAAGACTACCAGCGAGACCAAGAGCACGCTGGTGGGAAAACTGGCCGACGCCCCACGGAGGCGCCCGAAAAGACGCTCCAGAAAGGCCTCACCCTCCGACCCCAGCGTTGCCGAGGTATCCGACAGGAGTGAGTCGGGCACCGGGGGGGCCAACAGCAAGCGGTTGGCTGTCGCAACCCGGGCCACAGTACTCACCACTGGAGTCGCCGGGTCCGTCCGAGACGAAGGAGCCGTCGTCGCCAAGGTCACCGGGCTGGCGAGAAGGGAAGCACGTGGAGGCGGCACCGGTTGATGACCCGGGAGGGGCAGACCACCCACGGGCGAAGAGCCATAACCACCGGTTCGCTGCGCCACGGGGGACGCCCACCTCGACCGGACCCCGACAGCAGCGAGGGGAATTTGGAAGCGGCCCAGAGGCGCCTTCGCCGGGACCGCCATGCAAGACGCCGGTATCGAGTACGCCGCGGCGTCAAGGGGGTCCCGGATGACGATGCGCACCCCGTCGGTGTCGTGTCGCGTCACCACCGTGAGCCACGCATCCCGGCCCCGACGAGAAGTATGCACACGGCGCACGGCGTCCTGGAAGGCGTGATCCCGTACCGAGAGAGCCGCCCGCAGAGCCAGCATGGCCTGGAAGAAGTCCAAGGCATCCGTGTCATCACCGGCGAGCTCCTCCGCGCGAGCTGCTTGGCCCAGCCGAGCAGGGCGTCCGAGAACAGCCAGAAACGGCCGTCACGCGCCTCCTCGTACCAGCAGGTGCACGCCACCACCAAGTACTCGGTCACCCAGATGGCCCTCGTGACCGAGTGGGCGTCCCGACACGACCGGTAGATCTCAGCCCGGGCGTAGTACGCCACCAAGGAGCCCCCAGTGGTGAACCCAATCGGGGTCTCCATCTGGGCGAACCAAGTGGTCACCGCCGCGAAGAACTGGGTGCGCATCACCGAGGGAAGGCGCCAAAACTCTTGTTGGTTCCAGCTGATCAGGAAGCCCCGGCGACGCGCCCGTTGCTCGGAGTTGGAATGACACGACGGGGGAGTGATGGGCAGCTTGCGTAGGTAAGGACCCGGAATCGGCATGTAGAGCAGGTTGAGGTACGCTGGCGGCGCGGCCAAGGCCTTCACGCGGGACACCGTCGCGGCCAACCACACCGGGTACTCGTCCTCGATCGGCGCGCGGATAACCGGCGCCGAGATGATAGAGTCGTAGCGCACGGCGGGAGCCCGGACCAAGCCATCAGGGAGACCGGCAAGACGAGTAGCCCAGGCGCTATCCGGAACACAAGACGCGCGGTCAGCCCCAAGGGCCAAACCTGGATCGGAGTGCACAACCTCCCCCGCCTTGCGGTCAGCCGAGACAAGCGCCGTCGTGTCCAGCCGCGTCAAGAACCCCCGCCGCTGCTCCCGGGAGCATCTCAGCGCCAGGTCGGGGCGCATGGCCAGGAACCCTTGGAGGCGCTCCGACGTGTTGACATCCTCGGGCAGCGCCGCCACGACACCCACGGTCACCCGGTACAGGCGCACCAACATGGCGGGTACCAGGAGAGTCGGCGGGGGCGTGTCGCCGGCCCCAGCCGCGGGCAAGGCCACGCCAGGGATGACCCCACCGACAGGCGCCGGGCTCGTGCCGGCGGGACCGCCATGCTCCCCACAGTGGTCGACCGACCCCGGCGCGACCTCCACGGACCCCGACGACGACATCTTGACCTTGGTCCGGGACGCCTTGATCCTGCCCTTGGCCCTGTTCTGGGACGTCTTGCCCTTGCGCCGGCTGCCTCCACCACGACCGGACGTCCTCCCGGGGACAAGGCGGGGACTGGGGATGGTGGGCCTGGTTCGGGGTCCCACGGGGATAAGGTGTGCACCAGTGTAAGAAGACAGGGTGGGGCGGGGGGGGACGCAAGTGCGGACTCGCCCTCACCCGGACGTGTACCCTCCTCCTCGCTCTTACCCTGGACGACCCGTGTCCCAGACCCGACGATCCTCCTCCTCCCCACGGACCACCCACGCGCAGGGAGCCGGTCTGCCCCGGGATCGGGACGGACGGAAGCCGGGCACGCACGCTACCCCCCGAGACCCGCGGGACACCGAAGGGTCGTGACGAGGCGCCGGTTGGGGAACCGCCTGGGCTAGCCCGATACGGTCCACGCTGAGAAGGGAGCTATGTCGCATTACGCGGCCCAGCCCACGCCCCTTGGCTGGCCAGGAGGTCGTTGGCGCGCCGGGCGACGCGGATGACGTGTCACGCCCCGGTTCGGACAGGTGGCGCTGTCGGTGCTGGGTGGGATCTTGATTGATTGTGGGTCGTTTGCATTTGTATGTCAATTGCTTGAATTATCTGCTTTACAGTAGGGGGGTCCACTGTTATGGATCCCCAGATATCCCCATGGGGAGGCCATATCGTGGGATTCGGGGCCATTTGGGCCCGCTTGCTCGGTTAGCTGAAGGGGACAGCGGGGCGCCCGTGGCCCGGCTTCCACACAAAAAAAGAACTGCGTGCTCACCTCCTTCCTCCCTCTTTGCGCCTTCGGGTGTTTTCCTAGGTGACTGTGTCAACGGGCGAGAGTAGAGCAAGGGTGTGCGGGTGGGTTCCCTCAGCTGGGCAGGTGTCCCTATCTGTTTCTGTGGGCTGGGGTGACGCGGCGTTTTATGCGACAACGCCTCCACAGCTATGCCATCTTGGATGCAGTACCTAGCTAAGCGCACCACCCAACAAGTCAGAAGCACATGAGAAGAGGGCCATTACATCAGGAGCCCAGGGGAACCGGCTGTTGTTTCTAAAGCGGCAGATGGGCGACCCACCACAGGACGGCACGAACGAGCGAGAGACGTCTCGGGCAGATGACCGCACGGCGCGGCTTAAGCCGGAGAGCAGCAGGACGTCGGCTTTTGCCGCAATATCTGGCGCTGACGTATGGTATGGGGGCGAAGGTCGCCAATGCCAATGATGAGGTCACGAAGAAATGCAGCTCAACTAGGCGATTGTCTTCAAGCTGGGGAACGGTGCGGCACTCTTCCAGATGAGCGCACGGTACAGCTCAAGCCAGTGAGCAGCGGGATCTCGGCTTGGGCCGCAATCTCTGGCGCTGACGTATGGTATGCGTGCTGAGGTTGCCAATGCCGCATGACGTCACGAATACACACAGCTCAACCGGTCGATTGTCTTCAAGCTCGGGCACGCTGCGGCACACTTGCAGATAGAGAATGTCAAGTCGCATCGGAGCACGACCATAGGTCTGCAGGGCTGCTCTCTCTGACACAGTCAAAACTGATGCATTTGTAGCCCTCGGATGTACGCTTCCTGGCGTACATGCAGCACCAAAGAGTGGGCTGGCTGCGTACGCCACGTGGTGCACAAGGGCTGGCGCTGCAGGACTGGAGCGTTGTCGTCGGCCATCTGAAGGGATCCGGAGCCGTGGCCGCGAGATTTGAAATCACGAAGCGAGATCAAATTGATCTACAGCGATGTACAACTCCTTTTTCCCGAGGAACTTGCATCTGTCTAACGTCACATCCCGCGGTCAGTACGGCAGGACTCGGGGTCTGATCTTCCCGCTCTTCTTTCCGTTGGCGGGGATCGCGACAGCCGTTTGGGTGTGCCCGCACTGGGCCGCCACTTGGTCAGCTTCTTTACGCGGGCTCTTTGACAGAGCGCTTGGATGGCTTCCCGCCCTCCCCCCCCCCGCCCCGTGGTGCCATTTACAGGCCCCGGGGGCGGGGGTGCGCTCCCGCCATGTGCGTACGTGCCAGGCGCCACGCTGTGCTGCCACCAGGCGCGACCCGCTTGTGGATTCCGCCGTGCCGCCGCACCACTGCGTCCGTCTGCAATCATCCCCCTCGGCGTTTCCACCCGCCGTCACCTCCCTTGCCTGCTCCCACAACTGGAACCCCCTCCACCTACTGGAACCCTCCCACTCCCCTCCACCTACCCCCTCGCTCTTCTTGCTTCGACTACGATGGCCGCGGCAGATGGGACGAGTGGCCACTACGTTGGCGTTGTCACCCCGACGCAGACGATGTTCCACGACGTGTCCGCGGGAGCGGTCGCTCCCAAAGTCGGACACTACCTGGTGATGATGGAGCTGCGTGATGTGCTCGTGCTCGGCTCCTTCGCGACACAGGTTGCGGCCTTGTGCTGGTTGACAAACTCGCTGACCAAGATGGCGTTCATCAACTCGTCGCCGTCCGAAAACGCCGCTTCCGCTGCAGCTCCTGTTCCCGGCTGGCTTGCCGTTTTCAACGCGTCGGAGTGCGGTGTGTTTGACGTGTGCCACGACGGCGTTGAGCGCGCGCTTGCGATGGCGTGCACCGTTATGGTGGGGGTGTCCGTTGTGCGTCGCTGCCCTACCGCCAGGGGTGGCTTGGAGTGGCTGGCGGGCGGGAATCCAAACGACATCTACGACATTATGGTGGCCGATGCCCCCCCCCCTTCGCGTTCTCTTACTTCTCCGTTGCGACAGGGTGGCGAGATGGGCGCCGTGCCTGCCAAGATGTTAGCCATTGCAGCTTCCCCTGTGGTCGAAGGGGGCGGCGGTCGCCACTGTGGCCCGCCACGTGCCTCTGGCGCTCCAGAGTGGATCGACGCGACGGTTTGGGCGTCGTCGCCATCCTGCAGCCCTGCCAAGAAGGTGCACCAAGGCGCGCTGGGCAATGTCCTCAAACCGACAGCACCGCACGTCCAGCTGACCAAGGAACCTCTTTTTTCGACGCTCCCCTTCGAGCTTGAGGCGGCCGGCGGCAAGGGGACTCTCAGGGACTGGCGGTCCGCGACGCCTCTTTTCAAGAACCTCAAGCGCCCCGGGCGCGGCGACCACGCGGAGGGCGGCCACGAGTGGGCGGACGAGGCGTGGGAGGGGGTTCCCGACGACCACTGCTCCTGCGAGGTCGTGCGTTACTGCTCTGATGAGCGGCCTGCAACGAAGAAGCGCAAGCCGGTCGATCAGCGCGGCGACCGGGGTGATGTGGACCCGCGCAACCCCCCCGGTGTGGTGCGTGAGAACTCGGGTATGTTTTCTCGAGCGGCGCTCACGCGTATGTTCGCCGAGTTTCGGCGACACTACGACGCGCTGGACGCGGGGGAGGCTGAAGCCACGGCCAAGGACAAAGGACGTGCGGGTGGTGTCGCGGTGGCGCCTGCGGTGAAGCCCGGCGGCAGCGAGGGCAGCAGCGTGCTCGAAGGCTCCGCGGTTGACCTCGACGTCGGGTGCAGCAAGGCTGCGTGTGCTGCCGGCGTCGTGGCGGCCCCTGTCTCTCCATCAATCGGGTCAGCCGCCGGTCAGGCCGCGCTTTCGACGACCCCAGCGGCTGAGGCGGGAAAGTTTGGTAATGTTGCCGTTCACGACGGCAACACCGTGCTCGGACCCATGAACCAACTACCAGCTGCAGGCGCCTGTGATGTACTCTGTAAGCACATGGTCGGCGGTCTCGCCGACACTTTTGTGTCTGGCGGACCGAGGGCGGGCAAAACAACATTCCTCAAGCGCTTTTCTGGTCGCCTCCTGCGCAGGTTTGCCGATGAGGGCCAAGTGGTGGTGTGTGCTCCGACTGGGAGCGCCGCCAAGACCGCGGGCGGCAGCACCTACCACTCCTTCTTCGGTTTTCTACTCCGGTACCAACCTGAGAACCAAGATGCGGCCGTCGAGGCCGCGCGCCTGCTGGCAACCAACACGTTCAAGCCCACCCGCACGCGACTCTCCCGCGTGCGCGTCGTTTTGCTGTACGAGATCTCTATGGTACCCGCTGACCGCTTTGACGTCATGATGCAGCTTTTGACGCAAACGCGGGCCCCTGGGGACCCCCAATGCGTCGTTTACGCCTTTGGTGACTTCCTGCAACTGCGACCGACCGAGGGGCGCTTTGCGTTCGAGGCCAAGTGCTGGATGCCGCCGTTCCGTGGCTTCTTTTTGGACCTGACGCTTGTGCATCGTCAACGTGACGGCGCGGTCATCACGGCCATTCGAGATGCTCGGTTTGGGCTGTTTTCGACAGCGTTGCGTGCCCTCATTGCGGAGCGGACCGTGTCCGACGCGCAGTACCGTGCGTTGGAGTTCCGCGTGCTTCACCTGCTGCCGATGCACATGGACGTCATTGCGCACAACTCCAAGTTCCTCGAGGTGCTCTTCTCCGGTACCCGCCCAACCCCTTTCGTGTGCGAGGACAGCGTGCGCCCGGACAAGGGTCGGGACGAGGAGACGGCAGCACCTCTGCTACGCGGTGTGTCGGACGCGGCGATGCGCGCCGCGCTCGCCGACTGTGTCGCCCCACGCGTGGTCACGCATTGCGTGCAGGCGCGCGTGATGTACACTTCAAACGCCAAGCACGTCTTGGGTACCTTTCACGGCAGCATTGGCTACCTTTCCATGTACCTACCCGACGGTACGGCTGTCGTGCGCTTCCCGGATACCCCCCTCCCCAAAGATGTCCGCCTCCACTCGATGGGGGTCCGTGACGCCGGTGAGACGTGGATCGATGTTGAGTGCCCCTTTGTTGAGTATGAGGCTCCGTTGCTCTCGTGCCCTGGAGCTGTTGCGGTCCGCAAGCAAATGCAGCTTGTGCTGGATTGGGCCATCACTATCCACCGCTCGCAGAGCCTGACGCTTTCGGAGGCGGTGCTCGATTTGCGGACGGCCTTCGTGGCAGGCATGGTGCACGCTGCCGTGAGTCGGGTGAGTGACAGGGAGCGGCTTTACATCTAGTCGTTTACACCCGCTCGTTTGTTTGCCGATACTGGTGCAGTCAAGAAGTACGTGCTCAAGTGGAAGCGCCTGTAGGCCCGGTGCCGTGTTCTTTCTTGGCTGTCCTAGGACAATATATAAAACTGTCGATAGCTCACACCATACGTTCTCCAAAACCGCAGTAGCTTTCTTGCATCTGGGCAAGGCAACTGAGAAACTCAGCGTTGAGGCAGTGAGCTCATGATGACATTCACTTCGCTGATGTTGGCAAAGTGATCAGCATTTATCTCGCACCACCAACCCTCTGCATCCTACCTACGAAGTTGAAGAGGGTCCTTCACCAGAAACTCTAAGAGCGGCCATAGCCTGCTGGCTCGGGCTCGGGGTCCCGCCTACAACGTCGTTAGGAAAACGGGCAGCCACCATTTGGGTCAATGAGTTCTGGGCACTCTCGTAGCTCGCCGCCAGGCGTTGGCGCTGCTCCTCGCGCTCGGAACGTCGCTCAGCAAACGTCACAGCCGCCGGGTGGGGATTCAAGAATGGCATTCCAGGCGGCTCACCGTCGTCACCGGGGGAAGCCCACGTCGGCGCCAATGCAGTAGGTTGATCCAGAGGAGGGCGGCCACCATACTCCACGGTAAGTGGGCCGGCGAGCGTCGTGGCCAGTCCTGGACGCTGCAGAGGCACATCTGCACCCACCGGCGCGGGACGGCCTTCGTCCGCAGTGCGTGCCCGCTTGCTTCCCAACGTCGGCGCACATCGGGGAACCCCTTGCGCTTGCAGGGGTTGACGGCGGTGACGGGGTGGGGGTGGTAGTGGTAGACCTAGACGATCAGGACGGCCACTCAGGACCGGGGGGAAAGGTAGTTAGATGGCGGGGGCAAGCGGGGTAAAGGCACAAGAAGAAGCATGAGCCAACCAAGTAGAGGGCGGCCGAATAGAATTGGGGGTGGGTGGGAGTTGAGCGTGCAGCCCGTGGGAGCTCGGGTCAATGCAAAGGCCTTGTGGTGCCGGCCAGTTCTCAGCACTTGGCGCAGCGGGCGCCGAGCCGCGCACCGCACGTCGCACGTTGATGTGATCACGCCGCAAAGCGCGCACCTTTTTTGACGCGAGCGCCGCGGCCTTGAGTCCAGCCGACTTCACCTCGGCGTACGCGGCCGGGCCGGGCGCAGCTGCATGGTCAAAATTGGATGCCACTCCAGCTGCCGGAAGCGAGAGGTTGCCGGTCGTGGCCGCACCAGCGAGCACGGAGGGCACCGCCGCCGCCGGTACCTTCCCGCTGACGGGGGTGACCAAGCCCGTGGAGGTGAAGCTTTGACACTTTGCCACGGACAAAGGAAGGCCCTTTTCCGGCTGCCCGACGCCCGTGACGATAAGCTCGTCCAGCGCAACCGCATAATGCTCCTCCTTTGTCGCTAACAGGAGCATGGCCGCCACCAGGGCGGTGAGCTTCAGCTTGTCCTTCACGTTGAGCCGCTAGACGACCTCGGTCGCCGGTAGAGCATGTTGCAGGCACCTTGAGCCCGGGGCCGACAAAACTCTTGCGAGTCCCATGGACGCCGTCGATCTCCACCTTGAATCACAACCGCGACGCCGACGCTAGACGCCCCGAGCTGCGCTTGAAAGCAGCTGTGGCAGGCACGGGCTTGGACATGGTAGTGGGCGACTCCCAGTACGGCCACCACGCGGACGTGATCTTGTTCAGCACTGCCCAGCAGAGCTCGGGCGTGTAGGGCGTCGCTCCCGGCGACTCGGACTCGTGGTTTCCGACAAACAGCTGCACGCTGTTGATGAACAGCTCACATCACGCGTCCTTCGCGTTTTCACAACCGCGAAGGGCGGAAAGAGACCGCAGAACAGTGGTCAGAGCCGGAGCGGTCGGCTTGAGCACTGGTTGCCGAGCGAACACCAAGCGCGGCCTGGTCACGGCCTCTGCCGCCGGCCGAGCAGCCCCCTCCGTCGGCCGAGCGGCCATGCCCGCACCGTCCTTGCCACTGGCTCCTTCCACGGCATCGGAGGCTGTGCCGTCTCCGTCATTGGCGGTTCGTGGTGCAAGGGGTGGGACGTGCAGGTCGGCTTCATCGGAAGAGTCCGAGATTGCAGCTTCCTCGTCACCTCCACCGCCGTTGCCAGCAAGGCCCGACAGCCCATCGGCCACATTTGGGTCCGCGCTTGGCCGAGGCGCACGACCGTCGGTATTGGCCAGCAGGTCTTCGTCGACTACTGGAGGTGGCTCCGCGGCGCCGAGATTGGCGACAGGCATGCCGTGCGTGGCGGCCTTCTTGCCCATGGAGCCCGTATTGAACGCGACGACGGCATCGCCACCGACGCGGCCAGCATCCTCGCACAACGCATCGGCGACCACGATCCCCGTCTCCCGCGATATATCCTTCAGGACCTTAGCGTTGGGAACTGCTAGAGCGTCCATCTCCAGGTGCCGGTAGGCGTAGGCTAGCCCAATGTTGACGAACCGCTTTTGCTCTTCGTCGTCGTGAAAAAATCCGAGGCGGTCGTGTACCCGGATCCAAAGAGGTTGCGGCATCTCGAAGGGGCTTAGCGACGTGATCATGCGGCTCACCGCAGTGTGTACCAACTCCAAGTACACGGAGAGGTGCGAGTCGAGCTTGGCGGCAGCATCTCTGAAGTTGCGCAAGAGGCCGGCGAGGAAAGGCACCTTGGTGCTGTCGGTGATGTTGAGGTCTCGGAAAAACTGCACAAAGTCCCGATCAGGTTCACGCTCCCTTTCGCGGTGACGCGTACGGGCACCGTCCCTCACCTCATCCACAGCCGCGCCGCGCGCCACGTCGCGAGCCGCGTCGGCGTCGTCGTCCGCATGGCGGGTGTCCGCCAGCCCGACCTTGAACTCCACGCCGACCTTGACGCCAGCCGAGACCTCCACACCGGGATTGATCACCGGGACGACCGCGGGAGTGGGAGCGGCCTCGGAGCCGACCACGTCCTTGGAATCGTTGCCGGCTTTGGACCCGTCCTCGACGGAGACTACATTCACCGTGTTCCAGACGGAGCCCGCGTCGACACCGTCGGCCACAGCGGTAGGCCGGACAGCTTCGGCGTCGCCGACAGTGACATCACCGGTGGCGGCGCCATTAGCGACGGCCGCGGTTGGGGTAGTCACAGCCCCGATCATGTCGACGCACTTGTTGTTGTTCTCAATCCCATTGGGTTCACAAATGGTCGTGTCTGCGCCTCGTTCGGGTCCCTGAACAACAGCAGCTCCGCATCAATGAGCACCCCCCGCGGCAAAAGCCAGAAAAAAGGGGTTACAGCGCACTCGCGTCAGCACTTACAATCGTCACCATCGTCGATGAACAAGAGGCATGCCTCCTCCCCATGACCCATGCCCATTTCGCACAATGCGCCCGCGCGCGCGAGACGACCGTCCAGCCCTCCCCATGCACACGATTGATCCCAATGGTCGCGCATCCACCCGCACATCAAACGTACATGGCCACTCTCCATCGCTACATCAGGAGGATCCAGCCCCATAGCGCCGGGGGGGATTGGGGGGAGCATGAAGGGTGATGGCCCGGGCGACGAGCGTGACGGGGAGCCCGCGGTGAAAGGGAGCCGCGAGTAGCGAGATGGCAGCCCGCGCAATCGGGGTGGGGGACCTGCCCCCCCCCAGACCGCCCCCTAACGGAGGTGGACCGCCGCCATGTACCGCCGCCATGCGGACGTGGACCGCCGCCATGAGGAGGTGCACCGCCACCATGCCGATATGGACCGCTCAACTAATCCATAAAGAGTGGTCGACCAGATACTGTAGCATCCGGCCGTACGTCGATACGCTTCCGGCCGCTGGTTGCGGCTCGAAGCGCCGCAAAACGGGCCGCAACGCGCAGCGCCGCCCCCCCCCCCCCCCCCCCCCCC
>Ga0209186_1002845_pt1 | contig 12098 bp, 8 predicted proteins | sample SidtaG_FD_187426 | JGI IMG/M metagenome (GOLD analysis project Ga0209186, IMG submission 187426) | Marine algal microbial communities from Sidmouth, United Kingdom - Sidmouth_Male2 metaG (SPAdes) (version 2) | ecosystem: Host-associated > Algae > Red algae > Unclassified | place: Sidmouth, United...
CGTCACCCGTCACCCGTCACCCGTCACCCGTCACCCGTCACCCGTCACCCGTCACTTAAAATAACTTAGCCAACATAGGAATCCCACCCAAGCACAAATACATGGCTATGGCCCAAAGTCCAGAAGCTTTTTCAATCCACTTCGCACTTTTTTCATCCTTATGTTTGAGAAATAAAATCGCAGGAAAGATGGCAAGAAGAAATAAGCCAACAAAAATATCTACAACAATCAATCCATAGCCTGCATACAAAGAAGCGGCTACTGCCAAAATCATGGTCACGAACAAAGACAACATCCAATAAATAGTCGCTCGTTTTGCGCCATACAAAGCAGAGTAAGAAACAACACCTTCCTCTTCCAAATGAGGTGCTTTAATTTTGCGTCCAAACTCCAAGACGATGCCATTCATAAAGGAAACGGCAAAAAAGAATAAGAGTCCTGCATGTGGCGCTGCTCCTTCCAACATCCAGTCCAATCCACTCGCATAAATATCGACCAATGGAATAATCAACATATGTGAAACCACATACGCCAATTGGTGTTTTTTAAGCCATTCGCCTATAAAAAACTCCTTACCCATCAATAAAAGATAGGCAAGCACCAAAAAATACAAGGGGAACATTTGGGTAAATCCAAAGAAATGGGCAAAAAATTGTAGGCCTAATACGCCTAAGCCCACTATCGCCAATTCTCTCAAACTGATTAACCCTCGAATAACGGGCAAATATTTTCGGTATTGACGGTCATCTTCGTGGTCTTTGAACTCGTCAGAGATGCGAAGCAATAAAAATAAGCTAATGGTGGTAAATATGGCAAAAAGGAAGGTCTTTAGCTCTATGAACCCTTCTGCGCCTCGACAGATGCGAGAATAGGAAATGGCAGAGAAGGTAAAAGCAGAAATCAATAAACCATGCGCCAAAAAAGGAAATCGCTCCTTTTGATAGATATAGAATCTACTCAAAAAGGGTTTGTCGTTTTCAGTAATATTTATATTTGCTTTCATATTCCAAACATAAACCAAGTTGGGCTATGCTTGAAAACAATATTTATGAAAAAAAGGATTTTTCAATTAGTGTTAAAAAAATCATAAAGCCCTCATTTTCATAAATTTATATAGCAAATAAAGGATTTTTAAAAATTACAATCCTTTCTTTTTCTTTTGAGAAAACTTAGGGCAATCGCACTTTTTGAAGGTAGAACAACTGCTAAAAGATAAAGAGCCTGCAATAAACAAGGCTAACAAAAATTTAGGGCTAATCCAAGAACGTTTCATGATAAAAGTTTTTAGTGTTCAATAAATCGTTATGAGGTGTATTCTTGTTTGATGTTTTTAGGAGCGAAAGGTTTAGTGCTTCGTCGTGATAGAAAGTCCTGCTATCCGCTAATGGATGGCATCTCCAAGATGCCTTCCATTTTTTCACGTACTGTACCGTATTGGAAGGCATTTCCAAAATGCCTTTCATTTCCATATCCCAAACGGAGACGGCAGCCAACGCTGCATCCAACCACTGCTATCAGGGCTATTTTAAAAGGTCTCTCCCCTATTCAACTGTTGTAGCATCTTATTCTGCTCCCAATACTTCTTGCGCTTCGTGTTCAACGACCTCACAATCGTTTTCCAGTTCCATTCTTTGTTCTTCTAAGGTAAATTCTGGACATCGATCACAACGTCCTTTTTTAAACAGCCCACAGCTTGACAACATCCCTATCATTAGGAGTGCCAAAAGGCTTAGGCTTACTATTTTTTTGTGTAACATACTGTATTTGTTAACGGAAAAACCTAAAGTTAAGTCTGTTTATCGAAAAATTTCGCATTTTTAACTATTATTCCTGTAAACTAACGTTCTAAGGACATTAAGGTTACTTGACCTGTCTAATACTTGGCTTGCTTTGGTTCTATCGGTGCAAGATAGACCCGATGGTAGTGGTAGGAAGCTGCGTTGGCAGGTGTGAGCTTGGCTTCCTTTTAACGGACAGCGGGCCCATGCGCCACGACGAAGCTATCCACCGTTCTCTCCTAAAGAATGCTATAAAAACAAACATAAAACTTGTCGAAAAAACTAAACATATTGGTCGCTGTGTTGAATTGGGGATTGGGGCATGCGAGTCGTATGTTACCTGTACTTCGGATGTTGGAGGAACAGGAGGTTGTGCCAGTTGTGGCGAGTGATGGACGGGCTTTGATGCTTTTGCAGAAGGAAATGCCACATTTGCAGTTTGTTGATTTGAAATCTACGGAAATTTTGTATCCTGATAGTGGCAGTATGGCTTGGGCGATGATTCGACAAACGCCGACGATTCTTAAAAATATATGGACGGAACACCGAGAGACGGAGAGAATTGTCAAAAAATATAAGATTGATGGGGTGATTTCTGACAACCGCTTTGGGATGTGGTCGAATGTTGTGCCTTCGGTCTTTGTGACGCATCAGCTTTTTATACAAGTGCCTCCACAACATCAATGGTTATCTCCTATCATTTTTCGCATCAACCACTATTTTATCCATCAATATAAAGAGTGTTGGATTCCTGATTTTCCGAATGAACCGAATCTTTCGGGGAAATTAGCCCATAGTCGTTCTTTGGATGCCAATCGTTTTAAATTTATTGGTTCTTTGTCTCGGTTGAAAAAAGAAATGGTAGCACCTGAGTATGATTTGTTGATTTTGTTGTCGGGTCCAGAGCCACAAAGAAGTATTTTTGAAACAAAATTGAGAAAACAACTTATACATTATCAGGGGAAGATTGTATTAGTAAGAGGTATTACAGAAAGTAATCATATTGAAACTCAGGAGAATATGCTCATTTATGACCATTTGACAACGGAGAAAATCAACTATTTGATGAATCGAAGTAAACTGATTGTTTGTAGGTCGGGTTATAGTAGTTTGATGGATTTGGTTACTTTAGAAAAAAACGCTATCTTAATACCGACAAGTGGACAAACAGAACAAGAATACTTGGCTGACCACTTCAAAAAGCGGAAAATATTCAATTCTTACCCTCAAAACCAATTTGAGGTAGTAACAGCACTTAATGACAACCAAAAATATGCTGGATGGACAAATGCTGAGACTGCTCCTAACTTATTGGTAAATAATATTTTAAAGTTTTTACAATTTATAGTTACAAATAGGATTTAACTTCTAAATTTGTCCATATAAGGGCTGTTGGGCACTTCTATGGAAAAAAAACAACTATGTTAGCAGAACTAATTCAGGGAGTTCTACCTGAGCAATTTATGCATATGAACGAACTCTCTTTTAATCAATGGGCTAACCAGATAAGTTATTTTGAAAACAATAAAGAGAACTGGAGAGAATTTGATATAGCTTTGATTGGGGTCTATGATTATAGATTGAGTAGAAATATTGAGGAGGGCATAAATGGAGCAGATGAGGTAAGAAAACATCTGTACCAACTTTTTAATTGGGATAATCGTCTTAAATTCATTGACTTGGGTAATATTTTGCCTGGTCATAGCATACGGGATACATTTGTAGCGGTAGAACAAGTCGTCCGTCAGTTACTCGTCAACAATGTCATTCCGATCATTATTAGCAATTCACAGGAATTAACGTATTGTCAATACAAAGCCTATGAAGATTTGAGAGAATCAACGAGTATGGCTATTTTTGATGAATGCATTGATTTTAATTATGATCCTGACGATCCTTATGTACAGTCTTATATCTACAAAATTTTAGCGCATCGCCCCAACTTCTTGGGCAATTATCTGCAATTGGGTTATCAACACTATTTGGTCAATCCCGATAATGTAGATACTCTTTCTAAAATGTATAATGAGTGTTATCGCTTGGCTTATTTTTTAAGCGATATTCGGCGTATTGAACCGATGACTCGACAATCTGATATGATTTCGTTTGATGTTTCGTCGATTCGTTATGCGGATGCGCCTGGACAACAGCGTCCCTCTCCCAATGGTTTTTCGGGTCACGATGCTTGTCGCATTGCTCGCTATTCTGGAATTAGTGATAAGATGAGTTCTTATGGAATCTATGAGTATATGCCACACAAAGATAAAGATGGACTTACAGCTCATTTGTTGGCGCAGTGTATCTGGCATTTTGCAGAAGGGTTCTATGCTCGCAAGTTCGATGATCCTGAAACGTTTGAACAGGACTATATCCATTATAATGTGGCAATGAATGATAGTGGTGAGGAATTGATCTTTTTAAAAAGCCGTCGTTCTGATCGTTGGTGGATGAAAGTGCCAATCATTAATTCAAAAATGAAGAAGAAATTTGAGTTAGTGCCTTGTTTGAAGGAGGAATACAATACGGCTTGTCGTAAGGAAATTCCAGATCGTTGGATGCATGCGTATATTAAGTATTCTACGACGATGGTTTAGTTTTTCAGAAGTGAGAATAGAGAAGCAAGTCTAGTAGAGAACTACAGCACCAAGAACTAAGAACTATAGCACTATAAAATCAAAGTAACATTCCCCTTCAATACTTCCTTGTCTCCATTGGCAAAGGTAATTTCAATCTGATAGAGATAAACGCCTATTTCAGCAACGACATTTTTGTACGTGCCGTCCCAACCTATCGCCAAATCACTGGACTCAAAAAGGAGTGTTCCCCATCGGTTGTAGATTTTCATATTGGAGGCGGTGATGGTTTCGGTGCTTAGAATTTTAAAGAGGTCGTTTCTGCCATCTCCATTGGGACTAAAAGCATTGGGAACGAGGGTTTCTTTGGGAACTTCTGTCGTGATTTCAAATTCGTCTTTGCCTTCACAGCCATTTTCATCTACGACGGTAACTTCATATACGCCTGCTTCCGTTACGTTGATTATTTCGGTGGATTCCCCTGTTGACCATACATAAAAGGCATAAGCCTCTGTAGTCGTAAGGTTACTGCTTTGTCCTACATAAAAGAAATCATTTCCTGTAATTTGGGGTTGTGGCTTTGGGTATTCTGTGGCAGTAATGATGACTTGCTGGGTACAACCTTCTGTATCTTCGACTAAAACGGTATAGGTTCCCGTCTCTGTTATCGTAAAATTGGGTTCAGTAGAACCATCTTCCCACTCATACGCTTCAAACATTCCGGCATTGATGGTGACATCATTTCCATCACATATACTAATATCAGAGATTTCTGTTATTTCCATATCTTCTACGGTAACGCTCACGCTTATATTGGCTTCACAACCCGTTGCTGCATTCGTTAAAGTCGCTTCATAAATTCCTCCTTCTGCCGTTGTTAAAATCGGGTCTGTTGTATTATTTGACCATGTATAAGTATCAAAGTCAGCATTTGTTATATCAACGATAGCGGTATCTCCAAAACAAATAGTCGGGTCTGAAATATTGATGGAAATCGGGTCTGCATCAACAATGATAGACACGTCTTGTTCTGCTTCACAGCCATTTGCATCCGTAACTGTCAAAATATAAAACGCATCATTGACCACCGTAATCACTGGGTTGGCAATGGCTGCATTGTCTAAATTATTTGCCGAACTCCACTGGTACGTATATTGTGGATTATTGGGAACAGTGTTGAGGGTAAATACTTGGTTCAGGGTCGTACAAAGGGTTGTGTCCCAATTCGGTTCTATTGTGGGCGGTTGTACAATTTCGACGAAAACGGAATCTATGGAAGGACAACCTGCTGCCGTCTCTCCTGTGACATAATACCATGTGTTTTCTTCGGGACTTACCGAAAGATTCGGAATATTCGGCGTTGTAATGACATCTGTATTGGAAGACCAAGTATATTGAACGGCATTCGTCGCATTGAGTTCAATCGAACCATATTCGCATAATTGTAGTGGTCCATCTATCGCATTCACAAATACGGTATTCTCGCTACAAGGCTGACAAGCATCTACAAAGACGGTTACTTCTTGTTCTATCCCACTTCCACAAATATCTAATACATCAACGGTATAAGTGGTTGTTTCGGTGGGAAATGCCATCGGGTTTTGACTGTTGGTATCGTCTAAACCTGTATTGGGCGTCCAATTATATCCATCTCCTTCGGGTGCGGCCAATTGTACCGTATCTCCTGTACAAATTGTTTGGTTTTCGATGACGTCAAAAAAACTTGCACTGAGCAAACACACTTTATGTATGTTCGCTTCTCCTCCTGTGGCTGCGGTAAAACCCCAAAAAACATTAGGGTCGCCTCCAAAAACTTCATTGACAATATCGCCTGTATATTGAACCCTTAACGCACAGTCAAAAAGGACTCTTAGCGTTTGGTTATTCACATCCCATACGACATGTACAAGATGATCTTGTCCGTCTTCTACATTATTAGAAGTCGCACTAATGGGTTCTGGGCCTGCAAGATTGTTGATAGATGCGTGATCCACTATTCCGTTGGACATAATCGCTATGTGGTCGAAAGCGGGATCACTGTTGTCCGCACTATTTTGATAGGTATCAAACTCTATTCCTATGGCGGGCATAATGCCACCCATACCCATCGCTCCTCCGCTTGTTCCTACTGATGTGCTAATTGGCTGAAACGCAAAATACATGCCGTCGGCGCCTGGACTATCGCTATTCCCTAAAAAAACTTCAAATTGTATCTCAAAGGAATTTTCAAGGTTTATTTGATCCAATCCCCATATCGAACCTACTTGCCCTGCATTAGCTGACGTTAGTTGATAACAAAGATTATTTTCTTGGGTCGCATTTCCATTGATTTGAAATTCGGGAATTTGGGCTTGTACAAAGCTGCTGCATAAGATTAGGATACAAAGAATTTTTTTCATGTCGCATATGTGTTCATCTGAGCTTGGCTTTTTTGAGTTCTGGTTCTGTCCTTGCAAAATAGACCCGATGGTAGTGGTATGGCTTCCTTTGGTACTATAGTTTTTAGTGTGTTGGGACAAGGCATGCCTTGTCCGTACAGTTTTCGTTTCGTTCTTTCGTGATTAATGGTTTTGGAAGCCATAAGAACGGACAGCGGGCCCATGCTTGGCGATGAAAGAGGAACTGTTGTCTCCTTATTTTTATTTTTTTTTTGGAGAGAACGGTTTGTCTTTCATCGTGACGGAAAGTCCTGCTATCCGTTAATGGATGGCATCTCTAAGATGCCTTTCATTTTCTCACGTACTGTACTGTATTGGAAGGCATTTCCAAAATGCCTTTCATTTCCACAAATGAACCGAAACGGCAGCCAACGCAAACATCCAACCACTACTATCAGGTCTATTTTGGATGGTTTGTACCTTTTTCGAGGGCAACCGATTGTTCCGAAAAGACATCACGTTGGAAGGGCAACCACAAGGGATTGCCCCTATAAGCCTACGCACCTGTCCCTCGTCACCCGTCACCACCTATAACTTTTCCTTTAAATATTGGGCAGTGAAGGATTTTTTGTTTTTGACTAATCCTTCTGGTGTTCCTTGATACAATAATTCGCCTCCACCTGCTCCGCCTTCTGGACCTAAATCAATGACCCAATCGGCACACTTGATGACATCCATATTGTGTTCAATGACTAAAATGGTGTGTCCTTTTTCGACTAAGGCGTTGAAGGATTTTAAGAGTTTGCTGATGTCGTTGAAATGTAGTCCTGTGGTGGGTTCGTCAAATATGAAAAGAACGGTGTTTTTGCTTTTTCCTTTGGTGAGGAAAGAGGCTAATTTGACTCGTTGTGCTTCGCCTCCACTCAAGGTGCTGGAAGATTGCCCTAATTTGATGTAGTCTAACCCTACATCGGACAAGGCTTGCAAGGGTTTCAAGATACTTTTTTCGTCTTTGAAAAACGAAAGAGATTCTTCTACCGTCATATCTAAGACATCATTGATGGTTTTGTTCTGGACTTTGATGTCCATAATTTCGGACTTAAAGCGTTTGCCATTGCATGACTCACAGATAAGGCGCACATCCGCTAAAAATTGCATCTCGACCAAAACTTCGCCATCGCCTTTACACGTTTCACAGCGTCCACCTTCGACATTGAAAGAGAAAAAACCTGCTTTGTACCCTCTTGCCTGTGCTAACTTATGTCCTGCGTATAATTTGCGAATGTTGTCATAGGCTTTGATGTAGGTAACGGGATTGGAACGAGAAGAACGCCCCAAAGGATTTTGGTCAACCAATTCGATTTGGGTAATTTGCTTGATGTCGCCTTCCAAAGCATCGAACTTTCCAGGTACACCCGTTCCGTCTAATTCTCGTTTGAGGGCTGGGTATAAAATATTTTTAATGAGTGTTGTTTTTCCAGAACCCGACACACCACTCACGACGGTAATGGCATTTAGAGGGATTTGGACATCTATGTTTTTGAGGTTGTGTTGTTGTGCGCCTTTGATGTGGATATTGTTGATGAGTTTACGCCGAGTTGTGGGCACTTCAATCTCCTTTTTCCCTGTCAAATAACTGCCTGTCAAACTCTCTTTGGATTTGATGATTTCTTTGGATGTCCCACTAAAAATAATCTCGCCACCCAACCGTCCTGCCATTGGTCCCATGTCGATGATGTAGTCGGCTGCTCGGATGATTTCTTCTTCGTGTTCCACAATGATAACGGTATTTCCTAAATCCCTTAATTTCCTCAATACTTTGATCAGTCGTTGTGTATCTCTTGGGTGCAAACCAATACTCGGCTCATCTAAAATATACATAGAACTGGTGAGGTTGCTTCCGAGTGTTCGAGTTAGATTGATGCGTTGCGTTTCGCCTCCACTCAACGTACTGGATAAACGATTGATATTGAGATAACCCAAGCCGACGTCCATCATAAAGTCTAAACGATTTTCGATTTCAAATAGAATGCGTTTAGCTATTTTTTTTTCAGTCTTATCTAATTTAAGTTTTTTGAAAAAGGTTACATTATCTTTGATGGGTTTTAGGACAATATCGTTGATAGAATGTCCATTTACTTTGACGTGCTGTACTTCTGCTCGCAATCGTGCGCCATTGCATTCTGGGCAAATCGTTCTACCTCGATAACGAGACGCCATAATCCGGTAATGCATTTTGTAGCTTTTGGATTCCAACATCTGAAAGAATTGGTGTAAGCCTTTGAAATGCTCGTTACCGTTCCAAATCAAATCTACTTGCTCTCGTGTCAATTCTCCAAAAGGGCGGTGAATTGGGAAATCAAACTTATTCGCATTCATCACCAATTGATTTTTCCAACGACTCATTTTCTCCCCTCGCCACGGAGCGATAGCCTCATTGAATACGGATAGTTTTTGACTGGGGAAAATCAGGTTTTCGTCTAAGGCAATTGCTTGCCCAAAGCCTTCGCAAGTTTTACACGCACCATAAGGATTATTGAAATTGAATAACTGAGGGCTTGGCTCTTCAAACATCATGCCATCCAGTTCAAAGCGATTGGAAAATTGCTTTTGCTTTTTGCGATTGATATCTACGATGCAAAATCCTTCACTTTCCACAAAAGCTGTTTGCACAGAATCCGCCGCACGACTCATCAATTCTTCTTGTCCTTCCTTCTTGATGACCAACCGATCTATCAAGACCCAAACATCTTTGACATTTTTTAATTGAATGGCTTTGATATCTTCAATATCACACAATTCATCTTCAAAAAAAATACGGCTATACCCTTTTTGCAAAAGCAAATCCAATTCTTCTTGAATGCTTCTATCATTGTGAATTACAAAAGGTATAAATAATTGAATTTTACTACCTTCTTTTTGTTTAAAAATAAAATCGACAACATCTGACACCTCGTTTTTTTTGACGATTTCTCCACTGACAGGCGAGTAAGTTTTTCCGACTCTGGCAAATAATAAGCGTAAGTAATCATAGATTTCAGTGAGTGTACCCACCGTTGAGCGAGAAGTACGAGTAGAGACCTTTTGTTCGATGGCAATGGCAGGACAAATACCTTTAATATAATCGACTTCGGGTTTGTTCATTCGGCTTAAAAACTGCCGAGCGTAAGACGATAAGCTTTCGACATATCGTCGTTGTCCTTCGGCATATAGTGTATCAATTGTCAAGGAAGATTTGCCTGATCCAGAGACGCCTGTTACAACCACTAATTGTTTGCGAGGAATGGCGACACTGACATTCTTTAGGTTGTGTGTCTTCGCCCCTTTAATAATGATATATCGTCGAGGATCGAGCGTATCTATTTTATTATTTTTCGTCATATTTTTAAAAAAACAAAAGTATTAAAAGTATGTTCATTTTTTTGTTTACTTTTAAAGCAAGTAAACTTCTCCCCATAAACCTTGTCTCAAAATTATTATTTATCAAATGAAGGCTAAGATACAACGATGTATTGTGTAATCCATAAACTAAGTTTTTTTTGCATTCGTATAACTATAAATGCCAATAAGAAAAAGGTTAATCATTCTTTGATTGAGAAGTTGAGGCAGTGCAAAATAGACCCGATAGTAATGGAATGCCAACAAGAAGGGCTTTAGGGGTTTTGTGACAGGCTTGGCATTGGAATGGATAGCGGGCCTTTCTGTCACGACGAAGCATTGTCCATTCTCTCCTTGTTCTTAAAATATAATTCAAACAAAACGATTTTATTTTGCGTATAATATGAGTAAGTCGTTAAAAATCATTAAAAAGTGAGTTTATTTGTTGTTTTTACGATAAAAATGCCTTATCTTAGCGTTGAATTAGATAGGTAAGTAAATTACCCATTTTCCTTCATATTTAATCATTTAAAAAAATCTCTATAGATTCAGACTGTTACACTTAATAATAAATAATAAATTCTTCAACCTTTATATAAACTATAGGTAACTTATGTGTATGCAGCTTTTAAATGATCAGCAGCTCGTAAAGAGCTACGTGTCTGGCAACGAACTTGCTTTAGCCGAACTTCTCAAAAGACACAAATCCAAAATATATACGTCAATTTTTCTTTTTGTAAAAAATGATGTCCAAGCCGAGGATATATTCCAAGATACTTTCGTAAAAATTATTGAATCCCTCAAAAGAGGTAAATACTATGAAGATGGTAAGTTTTTGCCATGGGCAATGCGTATTGCTTATAATCTGTGTATTGACCAATACCGTAAAAACAAGCGTACACCAACTATTACAACAAGTGATGGCTACGACATTTTTAGTGTCTTGCGTTTTTCTGAGGATAATGGTGAGGAGCGTATGATTAAGGATCAAGCTCGTACAAAAGTAAGAAAATTGGTGGATGAACTACCTGAAGAACAGCGTGAAGTTGTAATTTTGCGTCATTATGCGGATATGAGTTTCAAAGAAATTGCGGAAATGACAAATGTAAGTATCAACACGGCATTGGGTCGTATGCGCTATGCTTTGATCAACATGCGTAAGATGATTGAGGACAAAAAAGTAGTTTTTTAAGCTAGTAAATGTAAAATAAATCTCTTATAACGAAAGCAGATAGGGTACATATTGTAACCTTATCTGCTTTTTTTTTTTTTTTATAAGTTTTTAATTTTTTTGCAATATAACACCATAGGGGGCGTTTTTAAATTATATTATCAATGACACTTATTTTATAATCAAACCCAACCTATGAATCAAATTTTTACCAACGACTTATTGAGATTGGCTTATCATGAGACCAACTCTTCAGAAACGCTTAATATCATTGAAGCTATCGAAAATGATTGGGACACTAAAGAAACGTATCAATCATTGACGAGGATGCAAAAGAGCCTAAACAGCTTGCAACGCAATCCAAGTGATGCCAGTATAGATTTTATACTGAATTACAGTCGTCGTCAGAAGGTGACTTCTTAGTAATGAGGCTATTATTTAATGAAGAAAAGGCAAAATTCACGGATGAATTTTGCCTTTTTTTATGTTTTTTTTGAGAGAGTGGTTTGTTTGAAATTCTATATCGCAATTTCTAATTTCTAAAAATTTGGAGAGAATGGTGTTTGCTTCGTTGTGGCTTATGGTCCCGCTATTCGTTCTTATGGTGGCGATTGGGCAGCCCACAAAAATTACCCAATCTGCACTGTGGGCAGACACATGGGTCTGCCCCTACCACATTCACGACGCCACCATACCACTGCTATCGGGTCTATTTTGAACGGTCTTTATCTTTGCATTTGGGTTTTGAATCACGGATTTTTTGGATTCTTGGGATTCCACGGATTTTTTTATTTTAGATCGCTTTGTTGTTAGAGTTCCA
>Ga0209186_1002847_pt1 | contig 12097 bp, 13 predicted proteins | sample SidtaG_FD_187426 | JGI IMG/M metagenome (GOLD analysis project Ga0209186, IMG submission 187426) | Marine algal microbial communities from Sidmouth, United Kingdom - Sidmouth_Male2 metaG (SPAdes) (version 2) | ecosystem: Host-associated > Algae > Red algae > Unclassified | place: Sidmouth...
CAAATATTCTCGAACCCGGAATGTGCAAGCCGGAAAATGAAGATACCTTGCCCCCTGCCGTACTTTCAGGACTGGCATCCAATAGTATGATATTATCTTTGGTCAGGTTGTTTTTTAACCATTCAACCGAAACTATTTCTTTCTTCATTTTTAATGTTTTATGGTTCTCTGTACTCTACGTGAGAAAAATATTTTTTCACAATATGATTTGAAATTGGAGGTCAAATCCGCCCGAAAATTAACCTAAACACGGCTGACATTTTACAAATCTATTGATACCCCACATCTTTTTGAGCGCAAACCCTAATCCCGAAGGGATTGAACGTGAATAACCCCGAATCAAAATTCGGGGAAAGTGCCTGAAACCCTTCCCACAACTACGAAGTAGTTGAATGATGTGAGCAAGGCAGGTTCAACTACTTCGTAGTTGTAGCTTGAGTTGGGCTTTTTTCCTTGCATTACATACAAGGTTATTCACGTTCAATTACTTCGTAATTGTGAGATATGGACTTGTGGGGTATCGTTAGATTTTGCAAATGTCAGACGAGTACACAAATAACGAACCTCACCATTCGACCACAATTTTACCAATCGACTTACGAGATTCCAGAAAATCGTGTGCTTCGGCGAGTTGTTCTACTTTGAATGTACCGCCGACGGTTGGTTTGAAGATGCCTTTTTTGTAAAAATCAACAACACCTGTGAGTGTGCGTTGGAGTGCATCGGGGCGGTCATCTGCAATACGCAACATATTGACACCCAACATTGAACGGGAAGTGCTGACATAATTTATAGGCGAATAAATCCCAAAACCCATCGCTACCCGCAACATTCGGAAGATATTTTTTCTGCCGCCCGTAGCCATATCCGCCGCGCCGTAGCTCACCAATCTGCCACCCGAACCGAGTAGTTTGTAGCCGTTTTTCAAATATTTTCCACCCAAACTATCAAATACGACATCGAGTCCTTTATCACCGCGTATTTTTTTGACGGCATCATAAAAATCAGTCGTGCGATAGTCAATTGGATGGTCAACGCCCATTTCGCGCAAATAATCCTGTTTGTGTGTAGAAGCTGTGCCATAAACGATGCAGCCGCTATACTTCGCCAACTGCACCAATGCCGTTCCGACGCCACCGGCTGCGGCTTGTATGAGTACGTGTTCGCCTTCATGTAGATTGGTGACTCCCCGCGCACAAAACCACGCTGTACCATATTGCGTAGCCAATGCCACCGCTTCCCCGACGGGCGTATCTTCGGGAATAGGCGCAATGCCCCGCGCATCCGTAGCCGCATATTCGGCATAGCCGCCAAAGCGTGTGAGTGCCATCACGCGCTGCCCGACCTCCAAGCCGCTTACCTCACTACCAAGTTCATGTATTCGCCCGACCACATCGTAGCCCAATACCGCCGGCAAAGGCGGCGCATCAGGATACAAACCCCGCCGTGCCATGACATCTGCGAAATTCAGCCCAAAGGCTTCGACCTTGACCACTGCTTCGTGTGCTTGCGGCGTGGGCATCGGGCGTTCTTGTATCTCATAGGCTTTGTCGGGATTTCCTGTGCGAACTAATACGGCTGCTTTCATAGTTTGACGTGTTGATGGGTTGTTGAATTGACGAGTTGACGAGTTGTTGAGTTGTTGGGTTGTTGGGTTGTTGGGTTGTTGGGTTGATGGGTTGATGGTTTTTTTTTGAAATAGATTTTTGCGAAGCAAAAAATAAACACTTCAACTCAACAACTCAACAACTCGTCAACTCGTCAATTCATCAACACGTCAACTCATTTTCCCCTAAAGTTATTTATTTTTGATTATATTTGAGAAAATTGTTTAGTTTTTCATTTTTTAGGCTACTTGTCTAATGTTGGACACTTTGAAAATCAATTAGTTATAATTTTCTTATATTTCAAGCGATTATAACAACTATGAACTATGAACTGTCCAACTATGAACTAATAGTCGTTTTTCATTTTGCCAATTATGATACATAACTTAAGTGATTCTCATTCTATTGCCAATCGTTTTGTTGCGGAAATGCGCAATGCGGCAGTTCAAACCGACCGGATGCGCTTCCGTCGAAATATGGAACGTATCGGTGAAATTATGGCTTATGAAATTAGTAAAACACTTACTTATAGCCCTCGCGAAGTAGAAACGCCTCTTGGTATAGCAGAGGTAGAGGTACCACAGGAAAATATTGTATTGGCTACGATTCTGAGGGCAGGATTGCCGATGCATCAGGGCTTTTTGAATATTTTTGATGCTGCGGATAATGCTTTCGTATCGGCATACAGACGACATCATAAAGACGGAACGTTTGATATTCAAGTGGAATATACTTCGTGCTCATCATTGAAAGATAAAGTATTGATTATATGCGACCCGATGTTGGCTACAGGAGCTTCAATGGCACTAACCATGCAAGAGTTGATGAGTAACGGCGTTCCTGAAAAAATTCATGTGGCAACAATTATCGCTACTACGGATGGTATTCGTCATGTACAACGCAATTTTCCGAAAGCCGATATTTGGGCAGGAGCTATTGATGAGGAATTGACGGCTCGTTCATACATTGTTCCGGGCTTGGGAGATGCAGGTGATTTGGCTTATGGGGAAAAACTTCAAGACTAAATGATTTTTGATTTGGTGATTTTTGATTTTTGATTGAATTTTGCTTCACAAAATTCCTTTGTAAAATTCGCGTAGCGAATCAATCAAAAATCAAAAATCACTCAATCAAAAATCGGGTCAATCAACTCGCAGACTTCCGTATCTCAATCTTGCTCTTACGCGGTTGCCAGAATTAGAGTTGCCTACATAGCCTTCTACTTCTTTATCTGCACCTTCTTTATGAACATTCAAATGTCCGTTTGGAAAATCTAAATCGCCATAACTGCTTTCTGCATCTACATCATAAGCGGCACCACAACACATGTAAAAGGTAAAATCCGCGTAGCTGCCTTCGATTTGTAAATTGCCGAAGTTTTTGTTCATATTTTTGACTCTGGCATCGCCATATTCCATGTCAAAATCGCCTTCTCCGGTGAGTTCGCGAATCTGGTAATCGCTATATTTGCTATCTATTTCGACATTATTGGCTTTTTCGATTTCAAAATCGTCGTATTTGCCGTCAGAGCGAAGGTTGTTTACCTCACCGAGCCTGTAGTGGTCGTATTTTGAATTGATGCGAATATCGTGTGTATTGTCAATATATATTTTGGAGTATTTGCTCTCCATATCAATGGATTGCAGTGCATCCGCACGAAATTTTCCATACTTGACATAGACCTGTGATTCACCACCGACAGAGCCTACGTCTGCATCGCCGTAACCAATATCAAGATTGAAACTACCACCTACGCGCTCACCTGTCATATTGCCGTATTTGACGGTGAATTTAGCATCGTTGTCAAAGGTGGGGAAGTTGATATTGCCGTATTTGTTGTTCAAATCGACCACATTTGCCGAAGGCATATAAATCTCATAGTCCACGCGGATTTTGTTACCGTCTTCCCAGCCGTTCCAGTTGCCCCAAGAGTTCCAATCGAAGATTGACCACGGACCTTTTCTTTTTTCTTTTTCTTCCCAAGTCGTTTCAGCGCGTACTACACCGGGAATATTGGTAAATTCGACATCAATATAATCCAATTCTTGTTGGGCATCAGCTTCGGTTTTGGCTTCTACGGTGACTGTTACCTCAAAACGTACTTCATCTTTTTCCCAGGTATGTACGCGCATATCGCCGTGCTTATTGATAGCCTCGATGCGGGTATTTGCTTCTATTCCGAAGGTTTCCTGTATTGTTTTGGTAAATTCTCCGCCTGCTGCTGAGGCAGAAATTCCAAGCACCAAGCACCAAATTCCAACAAACATAACGCGTAAGAATACGTTTGGAACTTGGAATTTCATATTATATACTACTTTCATTTTCTTTTAATTTAGTTGAATAATTGGTTCTGTTGAGTACTCGTTCCAGAATGTCTATTTTGGTTCGGTAATTTCCTATCATGGCTTGGATGATTTGTTCATCTTTGGCATTGGTGGCGTTGAGTTCACGTTTCAATGTTTCAAATTCTTGCTCCAACTCCTTAATGTCAACCAATGCTTTTTCGTCTTGTTCTCTGTCCTTGAGCAGGCTAATTTTTTGATTAATTTTTTGAGTATAAAAATTTTCTAATTCAGCGTATTCATTTGAAATGTCGCTTAGTGCCAACTCCGTTTTGGCAGGCTGCCCCGCAAACCGACCTATCACGATTCCCAAACCTAAAATCAGCAAAACCGCTGCTGCCATCCGCAACACACGATACATACGAATGCGCTTACGTGGAAGGTTTTTTTCCACGTTTTCCCACACAAAAGCAGGTGGCGTCTCGCTGTCAAATGACGCGCGATTTTTTTGTACAAATTGTTCTAAATTCATTGTTCTTGTATAATTTGTTTGAGTCTTTTTTTTGCTCTGTTGTACTGTGATTTTGAGGTAGAAACACTAATATTCATAATCTCCGCAATCTCTATATGGTCATAACCTTCAAAGAGGTAAAGCGTAAGTACTGCCCGATAACCGTCAGGCAATTTTTGAACACCTTGCTTTACTTTTTCGACATCCAAATCCGAATAAGTCGCGTTTGTTTCTTCTTCGATTTCGGGTTGATGATAGGTTTCTAAAGGTACGAGTTCTAAGCGGCGTTTTTTGAGATGATTGATGCAATTATTGATGACTACGCGACGTATCCACGCGCCTATTGACGATTTATATTTAAAATAATTCAACTTCGTAAATACATCAATAAAAGAGTTTTGCAGAACATCTTGTGCCTCTTCCACATCATTGAGCATCCTCAGGCAGATGTTATACATTGCCTGTGAATATAAGTCATATAGCCTGGACTGCGCTTGTCTGTCATTGCGTTTGCAGGCTTCTACGATGTCTCGATGTGTGCTTTCGTAGTTCATTTTGCTGTAAAGACAACATGAAAATTGAAGGGTTGCATGGGTACGGGTTGCGGGTTGCGGGTTGCGGGGTACGGGGTACGGGTTGCGGGTTGCGAGTTACGGATTATTTTTTACAAAAAAAGGCAAGCACATAAGGGTGCAGGACAAATTTTTAATTTTATTTTGAAATGCCACTGTACTGACGACTTTAGCCGTCAAGTGGCTCGGTACTTTCCCGCGACGGCTAAAGTCGTCGGTACGAGGCAGATTAAAAATTTGTCCTGCACCCGCACATAAAATACTCACCGTCTTATTATTTTTATTTCGCACAGCGAAAATTAATCAAAAATCAAAAATTACACAAGATTATGAAAAATATTCGTCAGTTCATCGTCTTGTTCTATTACGAAAATTTCACTGCAACTAATACTATCTATTTGATAATTAATGTGTTATATTTGCAGTAACACATTTTTCACTAAAAACATTTACTATGAAAAATATATTAATTTTTGTTGTGTTATATTTATGTTCGTTGTCGTTGATGGGGCAAGTTCCTAATCCGAATTTGGTACAACAATCAAAAACTTCTATCGAATCGCAACCAGTTTATAAAGTACGTTTGGATTCTGTCATCCAAGTAAATTATGATAGAAAAGGTGATGCTGAATCTCGTCAGAAGTATATTTATACTTATAATTCACATACTAAATTAGCATCATTAGTAATGCAAGATTGGAAGAGAGGACAGTTTAATTATGAGATGGGAAATGAGTATATCTACGATTTGGAGGGAAATATAAACAGACAATATTCGTACAGTGGAAATGATTATGGAACAACGTATAGTGAAGGTGAATATGTCTGTGATTCAAACGGAAATGTTGTAGAAAACAGCAGTCTTAGTACGATGACCGGAATGATAGAATATGAGCACCGCTCTAAAACGGAACATACTTATAATGAACAAGGAAAAGAAACTCAATTGACGACTTATGAGTGGAATAGTGGGGAATCTGAGTGGAAAGGTGCCCAAAGAGTCAAGTCTGTCTATAATGCTGATGGTAAAGAAAAACAAAATTTACATTACCTATGTAATCAACTGGATTGTACATGGGAAAAAGATGGAAAGACCGATTATATGTATGATAATAAAGGGCGCAAGTCGGAAATTATTGATTATAATTGGGTTGAAGAGGAAGATTTATTGAGTTTACCACAAACAATTGCTTGCTGGGGGGATAAGCAAGGTGACAGGGAGAAGACTATTCAAAAAGTAAATGAAACGATGATAATACCATCAGGCTATCAAAAACATATGAAGACTGAAATGTCTTATAACGATAAAAGTAGAAACATCCAAAAGATTGATTATAAGTGGACTGCTTATTCAAAGGAATGGCTTCCTGAATTCAAAGAAGAAGTACATTTTGACGAATTGCATGACAATAGTCTCATATTACGTCCTTACACTCCATCGAATGATAAAAAAACAAAAGATTTTCACTATAAATGGAATGACAGTGACTCTACATGGCAATTAAGCAGCAAAGCAATTTACTATTATTCAGATGTTGTAGAGGAAGATAAATCCCCTCTATCTGACATCATCGTTTCTCCGAATCCGGCAGAAGATTTTGTCACCTTTAATGTAGAAAATTCCGACGAATCATTCTATGTGAAATTATACGACATGCAAGGAAAATTACATATCACACGCAAGCTCTACGCGCACAATCAACTCTCTGTCAGTCACCTAAACACCGGCACGTACTTCTACCAACTCCACCACGATAATCAAATTTATACCGGAAAAATCATCATCAAATAATCCTATTTCGCGCAGCGAAAATCAATCAAAAACCACTGAATCAAGCAAGGTTGTGAAAAACATTCGTCACATCATCATCTTGCTCCAAGAGGTCAACGAGGGCGAGTACCTCATCAAGTTGTTCCTCGTTGGTGATTTCTTTTAGGAGATTCGGGATGCGTTCCAATTCTGACTTTTCGACCTTAATCTCCTGTTTCTCAAGGGCGTCTTGCATTTTACCAAAGTCTTCAAAATTGACATAGACTTGGTAAAATTCCTTTTCCTCTACCATACCTTTTTCAATTTTCTCCAAACCAAAATCAATAAATTCCAACTCAAACTCCTCTGAGTCAGTGATAAATTCAGGTTCGATATAAAAAACGCCTTTGCGGTCAAAGATAAAATTGTGCATACCCGACGTACCGAGCGAACCGTTTTTTTTACGAAAATACGAACGCACATTGGCTACGGTTCGTGTCGTGTTGTCGGTTGCGGTTTCTACGACGAGGGCTACGCCGTGCGGTGCCATACCTTCGTAAATGACGACATCAAAGCCGGTGGTATCTTTGTCGGAGGCTTTTTTGATAGCAGATTCGATGCGGTCTTTGGGCATCTGTACTGCTTTGGCGTTTTGTATGGCGCGGCGCAAAACTACGTTGGTGTCGGGGTCAGGTCCGCCCTGTTTTACTGCCATCGCGATTTGTCTTCCGGCTTTCGTAAATTGCTTTGCCATTCTGTCCCAACGCGCGAACTTAGTGGCTTTTCTATATTCAAATGCTCTTCCCATACCAATGAGTGAATTTTTAATGAGTGAATGAGTGAATAAATTTTAGTGGCAGAATTTTGAATAATAGATACGGAAAATACGTCATTCACTCATTCAAAATTCGCTCATTCACTCATTGAATTTTGCAAATTTCGTGAATTTTAAGGTTTTTCGCAAATGAACAGAGAACTTCCTATTTTTCTAAAATTACTCTCGCCGGAATACCGTCCACGCCACGCACTTTCATCGGCAAACAAAACAGGCGATAATGCCCTGGCGAAATATCCGTCAAATTGAGACCTTCTACAATGACGATTTCGGTTTTCAGTAGAATTTGATGTACAATTTCAGGTGGGTCTTTAAACAGGCTAATCGACAGATAATCAATGCCTATCAGGTGAATCCCTCTATCACGCACCCACTCCGCAGCATCAGGAGTCAAGGCACAATAATCTTCGTAGAAAGGATGTGACAGGTCTTTCCACAAGTCCGAATTATCAGTTTTTAACAACAGTTTTGCGGTGTCTAAAGGAATTTTTGCCGACTTCAAATCTTGTGCGGTGATTACCTTTCGTCCTTTTAATTCTACGACGAAACATTCCCCGACAAGTTGGAGTAGTGGTATTTCATTGGTCGTTTTTCCACCATCGACAAAGTGGAGTGGCGCGTCTATATGCGTACCTGTGTGTACACCCATTTTCAGATTAGAGACATTGCAAATATCGCCATCAGCGATACGGGCAGATTGCCATATCTTGGGTTTATTATCGTCTTTCCAGACGGGCACTTCGGGATGTGTGGGTACGGTGATGTCGTATAACATAATTCGAGTTGCAAGTTAGTGAGTTACGGGTTTACGAGCTGGTTAGATATTCCGAAAAGATAACTTTCTCCTATTTTCCGTGTTTCTTACCGATGCATTATTATTGTATTTAAAAATTAAAAAACAGTACAAAATACCATATAATATTACAAAAATGTTAAATTTTAAAATAAAATTTTTTGAAAAACAGATTTAACAACATACATTTACATGAATAAAAAAACAATATTTTCCCTTCAAAAGTAGAAATTAAAATCGTATTCACAAATTATAATGAATGAATGAATTTTGAATGAATGAATTAAACCAAAAATGATTCATTCATTCCTTCACTCAAAATTCATTCATTTCAAATTGCCAATTATGAAAAAAAATAACACACTATTCACACTATTCATGCTACTTATTGCTTGCGCTACACACGCACAAGTCACAGGCATAGTCTCTGACGAAAACGGCGACCCGATGTTCCCTGCGACCATTGCGATTGAAGGCACATCAAAAGGTGTCACAACAGATATTAATGGTCAATTTTCTATTGATGCCAATGAAGGCGATGTACTCGTCATCTCTTACGTGGGCTATGAAGATATGAAAATGACGGTTGATGCTCGCAGCAATTACGACATTAATATGGCTTCGGGTGTTGATTTAAATTTGAATGTAACCGTAGTCGGCTCACGCGGTAAGCCGCGTACTGATGTAGAGCGTCCCGTTCCGGTAGATGTCGTGACTGCCAAAGAACTGCAATTAACAGGACAAACCGACTTGGGGCAAATGGCACAATTCACCTCGCCCTCCTTCAACTCTGCAAAATATGGTGTAAACGGCACGACCAACTACGCTGACCCTGCCTCATTGCGCGGCATGGGTCCCGACCAGTCGCTCGTATTGGTCAATGGCAAGCGACGACACCAATTTTCGACCCTCAATCTCAATGTCGCGCCCGGTCTCGGCAATGTCGTGACCGACCTCAACAGCCTCCCATCCGGTGCTGTGAAGCGCATGGAAGTCTTGCGCGATGGTGCGGCGGCACAGTACGGCTCGGATGCTATCGCAGGTATCATCAACCTTGCTTTGCAAGACGGCAGCGATGGCGGCACATTCATCACGACGGCAGGCTACCACAACAGCACACCCAATGACGATGCCAGCGCAGGCAGACATTTCAAAGATGGCGCGACGTTCAAAAATTCACTCAATTATGGCTTCGATTTGGGCGTAGAAGGTAGTTATCTCAACTTCACCTTAGAGCATTTCAAATTTGCAGGTACGAATCGCTCCGATTATTATTCGGGCACTATTTATCCGACAGATAGTACGCTGAATTTTGAAACTTACGGCACCTACAATCCAACCGAAGAGCGTGGCGTGTATCCGCAAGAAGATTTTGTGGTGGGTAATTTTGGTTCGAATGAAAACGAAACTCGTCAGGCATTTGCCAATATGAAATACCCAATCGGTACTACCGGTTTGAATGTCTATGCTTTTGGTGGATATTCTCAAAAAGAAATTGTGGCTTATGGTTTCTTCCGAAATCCGGGCAGATATTCTCGTGCGGTGCTTTCTGTTTATCCTGATGGTTATGTGCCTATTTCGCCGGGAATTGGTTCGGATTATTCATTTTCGGGCGGAATTAGTCGTGAATTGGCGGGCGAATGGAATTTTGATTTATCTTATACAAAAGGTCATAATCGTTTGTATTTGGATATTTTCAACACTACAAATCCTTCGTATGGTTCGGCTACGCCAACGTTTTTCCATGTGGGTACGTACAATTTTGACCAAAATATTATCAATGCAGATATTAGTAAAAACCTCGGTGAAGTGGGCGGAATGGCAGGTTTGAATGTTGCATTTGGTGCGGCTTATCGTACTGATAAATATTTCCAAACCAGAGGTAGTGAAGCCTCCTACACTGCCGGACCATTGGCTGCCGAAGGCAAAGATGTCGGCTCCAGTGCCAGACCCGGAATTGCGGATGAGAACGAATTGAGTCGTAGCAATGTGGGCGTATATGCCGATGTGGAAGCGGATATTACGGAGGCTTTATTGGTCGCGGCGGCGGCACGATATGAAAATTATAGCGATTTTGGTGGTAATATTTCCGGTAAATTGGCGGCACGATACAAATTGACGGACGATATTTCGGTGAGAGGTTCGTATAATCGCGGATTCCGTGCGCCGTCCGTTTCGCAGTTGGCAACTATCAATAATACTTCGACGGTACAAAATGGCATGGTGGTTATCACTCGACAAGTTCCCTCCAATGATGAACGCCTCGCTCAACTCGGTATCGAAGACCCTGATGCCGAAATTTCCAATAATTTCAACTTAGGTTTGACCGCAAAATTTGGTTCATTTCTCTTTACGGCAGATGCTTACCGCATCACGATTGATGAGCGTATCGTGATTACCGAACGCCTTAGAACAGACCGCTATCCCGCAGTGGGTGCTTTGTTTCCTGATTCGCGCGAAATTCGTTTTTTTACCAATCACGCAGATACACGCACACAAGGAATTGACGTGGTGGCATCCTACAAAAAGACCTTTGGAAGTTCTGAAAGTGGCAATATCAGCCGCTTGAATTTAAGTGTTGCAGCCACCTTCAGTAATACCGAAGTAACGGGGCAGAAAGATACACCCACAGAGATACTCGCCGGAGCTGACGAAGAGTTTCAAAGCCTACAATTGCTCGGTCAAACAGCTACCGAACTCATCGAAGTCGCTGTGCCGCGTGATAAATTATTGTTGAGTGCGATTTATAGTTATGGCGATTGGGGCGTGACTGCACGTACTACGCGATTCGGTAATGTACAAGCATTTAGCAACGGACTTTCCGCCGAAGATAGCAACGTAATTTGCGATGATGCCGGAAGGTGTGTGCAGACTTTTTCGCCTAAATTTGTGACCGACCTTTCGGTGTCACATACCTTCAATAAGGCATTTACATTGACGCTCGGTAGCAATAATATTTTTGATGTTTACCCGGATAAATACAATACTACACGCAATGGATTTGTAGGTACAGCGAGTTCTTACGCGAGTGGTCAGATTCCGTATTCGAGAAATTCAAATCAGTTTGGATTTAATGGTCGGTATTTGTATTTGACAGGTACGGTTAATTTTTAATGTAAAATGTAAAATAATTTATAAAATACTGATTAATAATTTTTTAAAAAATTGAATTTATTTTTTATAAAAAATATTTAAATTTATAATTATTTTAAAATCAAAACATTAATAATATTTAATTAATTGTAATGCAAAAGTTGAGTTAAATGATTTTAAATTTATTAAAAATAAAAAATTATAATAATGTTTTGACATGTTTAGTTTCCCTTTAAAAGTAGTTGACACTTTTTTCATTCCATTTTATGATGAAAAATAATATTCAGCACTCCGTTTACTAAACTTCAAAGAGTTTAGTAAACGTAAGTAAAGCACTGATATTTAGATAATTATAAATTTTGATGATATGCTTACGTTTACTAAACTCGAAAAGTTTAGTAAACGGGATACTTTATTTTTTGCTTGTGTAAAGTGTGTCAACTACATTTCTAAACATACCAATATTTCACTCGCGTACTACAAGCACGGGTGCAGGACAAATTTTTAATTTTATTTTGAAATGCCACTGTACTGACGACTTTAGCCGTCAAGTGGCTCGGTACTTTCCCGCGACGGCTAAAGTCGTCGGTACGAGGCAGATTAAAAATTTGTCCTGCACCCACAAGCACTTTTACATTTTACATTTATTCGATA
>Ga0209186_1002848_pt1 | contig 12094 bp, 13 predicted proteins | sample SidtaG_FD_187426 | JGI IMG/M metagenome (GOLD analysis project Ga0209186, IMG submission 187426) | Marine algal microbial communities from Sidmouth, United Kingdom - Sidmouth_Male2 metaG (SPAdes) (version 2) | ecosystem: Host-associated > Algae > Red algae > Unclassified | place: Sidmouth...
CCGTCGGTGTCGCTCGGCCATCCTCCTGATTTTTCAGCGTCATCCAGCCCCGCCGGACTACCCTCTGCCGGAAGGAAGAACCCCGGTCCGAGTGCCTGCCGGCGCACGAGCGGGCGGGGGCGGAATTTTGTCGGCGGTGACCGCCCACTGCCCCCGCCCAAGGAAGCCATCCGGAAGATCAACATCTACAAACACGACCAGCTGCAGCTGAAGGACGGCGACTGCCGTCGCCTTCGGAGGCGGCTGGCTTTTGCTATCGACAAGATCCTCGGCTCGACGGCGCCGTTCTGCTCCCATCCCGAAGAGCAGCTGCGAGCCGCCGTCGACTACTTGGAGGATTGCGTTCCTCGCCTGGCTTTGTGCAAGTCCGCCTGGGGGGCGTGTGCGGTTCTGTCGCACGGCCTACGTGACAGGAAGCCGCGCCCGACACGTGTGCGCTCGGGCGCCGCCACCGCCGACCCCACCGAAGCCGGTCCCGCCGCCGCCCCTGTCGTTCCCGCCGCCATCGTCGCTGCCCCAGCCGCCGCCGCGTCGGCGGGCGTCGATGGTGGCAACACGATGGCGGCCACGCGAGAGCAGCGGCTAGCGCAGCAACAGCGCGACTTTTTTAGCCAGCTGGAGTGATGTAGAAACAAGAAGACAAAAAAGCGACATGCATGATGCGAAAGAAAAGAAATAGCAGCGGCGGACAAGACAGGCAATATTCTTGTGGCTGTGACACAAAGTAGCCCGACCAACAAACTGCAGATAGCGACGTCCCGCCTCTCTTGCACTGGCGGCTCGCCTCTGAGGGCGATTGTCAGTCAATCAAGCTGCAACCGATTGCGGTTTTGTCGCGGTTCTGACCTGGGCATGCCTTCTCTGTGCCAAAATCAAGGATCACGCATTTATCACGGTTTGGTTCATATAGGGATGGACAGGATTGGCTGAGTCAATTAGAGACCTCTGCCCCGGCATACTTTACAGCACTGAGCCAGGACAGAAGTCAGCCAGGTGCGTTGTGGTAGAGCACTTTCGGCCACCAGACCGCGGCATAAGATTTGACGTGTGACACCCTGAGATGTTGCTTCTACGAGCTGGACCCTGGTGGGCTCTGGTAGTCCAGGAGCGCTCGTCCTAGACTGATATGCGACAACAAATCTGGATAGTGCTACGTGCTGAACTCTGGTGGCTTCTCGCGGTCCAGGGACGCGCGACACAGATTGATGTGTGACAATCCGTCCTGACCGGCCCTGGCACTCTCCCATACGACGACGACACACCCGAATTCCTTGTATCCGCGTCACTTGTAGCCTGCTTCAGCAGGGGTTACAAGCGCACAATTCTGGGCCGGTTGGCTTGGTACACCCCACCGGAGACAGCACGTGGGACTTGTAGCCCACGTTCTGGACCCCCCCCTCCCCCGGATGACGTGCGCTCGGCCCCACCCGCTCCGCCTCAGATCCAGTTCACCTCCGAATTTCTGCCAGTACGTGTCTTAGTGCCAGGAGTCTTCAAACGTACTTTTCCTCAAGCGCATTCGCGCGTACTTTTTGGTAATGCCCGAACGCTTGACAACGCTGCACACAAGAATGTACGCTATCCGGTGATTTTTCCCATTCGAATGTACGCTCGAGGTGAGTTTAATAGGGTATTTTCTGACATACGCTACCCCGAATGTCGACAAGGAAGATATGCGTGACTTGGACGTTCGAGCGCGTATTTGCTCACGCACATTCCAAGAAAAAGCCGACTTATCTGACTGCCGATCAAATTAAGTGGCACGTTTCAGTTGAATTTCTGATGTACATATACAATAACAGTTCGTTCTGCCAACCGTCAACTACCTCTAGTCAGGGATGGGGGGGGTATAATCATAGTTTGATCATTATCCAGTAAACAAAAAATGCTTTCGCTCGTGCCTCAACGGACCATCGATAATTATAGTTCTACGAGACAAGCTCAACCGGACGTGCTCGTCAGGTGATTGGCTGAAGGGATACGCTACCTAAAGAACTAAAGACAAGCTAGCAAGCGACCAACGTACGAACAAGGCACAAGGAGGTCCCAGCCGAGCAATCAATAAGAGGCCGAGAACTGGGTACCAGGCGGGGAGTCGTCATCGGCGCTGTGGTCGGCGGTTTACAACGCGCCTACCGGCCCTCCTTCCACATCAACCGCCATTGCGCAGACTTCAGCAGAGGCGTCCAGGCACCCGTTCGGGTCATCGAAGCCGTCGTCCACCCCATCGAGCTCCACCGTGTGCCTGCGGCTGTCCAAAGGCGCCGTCGGGCTGCGCAGCACCGAAGCCGGCACATCCGGCACCACGCGAGAGTTGTAGTACACATACAGGAGCTTGTGCAGCGTGGTGTACGACAGACGTGTGCGCAGCCGGCTCTGGATGTGAGAGGCACTTGAGAAGGAGCACTCGCCGGCAGGGCCTGAGGTGGATAAAGTAGAGCCAGACATATCCGCACATTATACTCGTAATAATCCATAATCGATGCTTCAGCCGCGTATCCATATCGTACTCTGTTAATCTACCGCCGGATATACTGAGCCCGAATGACTCTCCAAAGGCAGGATATAATATAATCTGTATCGATTTACGACCTTGCTTGACCCGGCTCACAGATTCTGCGCCGCATTGCTGGCGCGTGGGGATGCCTCCCCACCCTGTTGAGCTGGCAACATCTGGCAGTGCCAAGCGGCGATCTTGCCGGAAAATGTCCGAACGGTTCTGTCCCGCTTCTGACCCGGTTTGCCTTGTTGTCAACGGCGCGCGCGCGAACCCGAACGGGCGCCCCCTCGTGAGCAAACGAGAGTTCCAACGTTCCCTACTGACGAGGCCGGCTGCATCATCGAAATCAATTCCAACAACCAGATCGTACTTGACGGCGGTTCATCGCAAACAATGCTTGTGAATAGAAGAGTCTATTTCCAGCACACGTTAAGCTGTACCTGGTGAGATGTCTCCTTTCGATAATTTTACCATGCGTCGAGATCCTTCATCCAAGAGAATATATTCAATCTGTCTATCCGAACTATATCCGAAATCGCACTAAATGAGTATCCGATTTTAATATCGATCCTTACTCTGTCCGGCCGAGCAAAATCTAAATTCGGATAGATGACTTCGTGAAATACTCAATTCAGAGTGCATGAAGGGGCATGTGGAATGTATCCTAATGCAACAAAAATTGCCTGATTCCTAAGCTCCTGCTCGTCGGCCGCAAACCTGACCGGAAGCTTCATGACCGTAAGAGCAACTGCGCGCAGGTGCGGCACGTGCTTGGCCCACACAGTCCACCAGTTCAGCGGATCCCGGACGCTGCTCGCCTCCCACGTCATGGGCAGTGCAAAAAACTGCCGGCCTTTGACTTAAACGTTGTGTACTCCGCCATGATCTCCTTCTCAGTCTCGCGACTGTAGTCTTTCGGCAACTTGTCGGCCGTGCACTTGTACTTCCTCGTTCCCATCTTGATGTCGTGCGCACGGGCCATCGATTGTAGCAGGTCGATGGCCGCGGACAGTTCGTCCGTATCCAGCTGCTCCTTCTTGTCGACGTAGCGCGCGTCCAGCAGGTAGGCTAGACAGTGGATGGGACGCAGGGTGTACCTCCTGCGCTTTTCGGCGGCCCGCAGCACGAGCTGCCGCAGGCCTGTGCCCTCGGTCGTTGGCTGATAGGAGAAGGCCTCGAAGTGCTCGTGGAACGTGAACAGCGCGCGACGCACGGCCTCCAATCCCCGTCCATTGCTCTGCCCCACGTCAAGAGCCACGCCCAATGGCTGAAGCAGCTCGTCGAACAGAGCAAGCGTGTCCCAGTTGGTCTCGTGCCGCACAGCCGTGGACGCCTTCAGGGCTGCCGCCCTGTGCTTCGCGGTGCCGCCGGCGGGGCACTCACTCTTGAATACCGCGTCAACAGCAGCTTTCTTCACCGCACACTGCGTCGTGAGCAGCGCCTTGGTCCCTATCAGCTGGGACTGCCACCGAGTGTCGCCTGGATGCTGCAGCTGGACCGTCTTTCCGTACTCGGCGAGCTGGGACCGGTTGAGGATGGCCTTGGCCATACTGGTGGGGCGCCAGTAGTGCGTCGAGCTGGAGAAAAAGTCCAGCGCGCTCGCCACGTAGGGGTGCTTGCACATGTCTCCAAAGAGGAGGTCGAGGCAGTGCGCGGCGCATGGGATTGCTAGCATCCAGGGGTAAATTTTCTGCAGCAGCGCGCACATCGCTTGCATCTTGTTCTCTGTGTCCGTCACGATGGCCACCACGCTGCGCGCGCCCAACAACCCGATGCGGTGGGAGAAGAACTCTGCGGTGTTCTCGGCCGAGTGGCGCGCCTCTCCCGAAACCTTGTTCTCGACGTACAATGAGTCAGGCGTGAAAATAATGACGTTACACATACTGTTGTTCAATCGGTCCCCCCAGAGGTCGCCCCCAATCTCGACGTCTCCGTCGTCAACACAGCGGCGCACGAAACAGTCCACCATCCGCTGCTGGTTGTTAAACTCTTCTGGAAGGAGCGTCTCGGCCATGGAGTACCGCGACGGGGGGGTGTACACCGCGTTGAGCGCTTTGGAAAAGTTGATACAGTCGGGCGACTCGGTGGTTCTCAGCGGAAGAGCCCAGCGGTAAATCCACCTTTCGCACGTAGTGTGGATCGCCTTAACCTCGTCTGTGGTGAGTTGGTTGATAAAAGGCACGCTGGAAGAGCCCGTGGACGTGCCAGAGGCCGGTTCCGCTTGTTGCTTGGCGGCCGGCGCGTCCGATGACACGTGCCCGGCCACGTCCATGGCGTCGAGCGCGCGCTGGTACGGACAGTCATCACGGGGGTTCTTGCGCTTGTTCTCCGTCAGGTGCTTCAGAATCTCGGACCGCACGTCCGCCGGGGGCGTGCAGTTTTGTGGGGCAATGTGCTTCTTGAGGACCGTCGGTGTGAATCTTTGCACCCCGGCGGGGGATGACCTGCACCTGTCGAGATCCCACCCTCGCGCCAATCACCGGCCGATGATTTGGATGGACCAATCGCATGCGAGATTCAGCGTCGTGCTACGCCGGAACGGGGGGGAGATTGCATATTGTGCCCCGAGTGTGTGGCTGTGTGTGATTGCGCTGGCGGGCCATTACCCGTCGGCAGCTTGTGTGCACCTGGCACACCTGAGAGAGGGGGTTGCCTGGGTGGCTTGTTTGGCCGGGTTGGCCCTCGTGCGTGCGCGTGTGCGGGCATATGAGGACACCCCGCACCGGCTAGCGGGGGGGTGACTGGCCCGGCAGGCCAGACACCGAGTGCCGCCGCACCCCGAGCAGGGGAGCGTCGGTGAGTCGGTGCACGGGTGGGCAAATACTGCGTTCTTTGCCCTTTCTCGCCGGTTTTCCCACAGTCGGGTTGCCGAATAGCTGAGAGGAGCATACCTTGCACTTGAATTAGTTGGCCTTGATGCCGACCTCCATATAGTCCCATACCAAGTCCTTGGGGGCGCCCATCCATAACGCCGGCACGTGGTAGAGCGCCTACTCAACACGACACGCGCGCAAGCCACCCGTGAGGGCGAAGTTCTGCGAGGGCACAGCGACGGCTGGTGACGCAGAGGGAGGAGTAGTCGCACAGCAGGAGGCGGTGGTGGTGTTCCAGGGCGCGGTGGTGGTGTCGTGGTGGAAGGCGGGAGAGACTCTCACCTTTGTACGATCGGGAGTGCCCACAGGTCACACAAGATGAGGCCCGCAGTCAGCCTACTTGTGCACCACGCGGAAAATCTGCAGACGGCGGGCAAAAGCAGCGAGAGGAGACACTGTATCGTGGGAAATCTGATGATGGGGTAGCAGGGCCTGCTCAGAGGAAGTGTCAAGCGCCCAGTCCCACGCCATCGGCCCTCGCGCTACTCTCCTACGTGACGCGCACGCCAGGCCGCGCACGGTCTCAGACACTCTGGTGCCCACGGTCAGGAGCGGCTAAGAACTCAGGCGTGTGCAACGTAGCGCGCTTGCGCGCACGCCCTTCTTCTCCAGCGACGCAGCCAGCAGGCAAGCTTTTCACTCCCTGGTTCTCTGGGGGGAACCCGCATGGCAGCTGGGTCCGGCTCGTCGAGGCACAGTATGGCTCGGCGTCCGTGGCAGGCGTAACAATAATTATCAGAGGATGGTTTTGATATATATACATGAAATGGGTAGGCAAAAGTATATTACAGTAAAACCTACCATCCCTGCCTCTAGTACCCGAACAGCACCCAGATTTGCCAATATGCTTGGTCAGGATATAGTTCAAAAAAACGCGGAAATGTCCGCTTGTACTTTGCTGGCTGGAAAGTACGCTTGAGCATGAACTCTCGCGTTCGACATACGCGGACGCTGCCATGGATCGTACCAAATACGCACACGCTATTCTGAAATGGGTACGCTTGATAACGCCTGCTTAGTACACGTGTAGTAGCCCGTGGCGGCTGATTGTTGACCAATCCAACAATGCCGACCAACGGCGCATTTGATCCGGTCCTGTGCCCTGTTGGCCGACAGTCTGCACGCAAATTTGGATGTCACTCGCCCGCCACGCCCAAGTGGTGGCACCACCGACCGGCGCTACCAGCCTCGCATCCCCCCCTACATCAGCACCGATGAGAGCCGCGACCTCCCCCCACCCAGAGTCTGTCCGCACACCCGCCGCCGACCGTCTCCCCAACTTTCAGTGCTGTCCGACCCAGCATGGCGCCGCGGCGGCCCCGGACGTGCTTCCAGCTCGGCGCCGGTCGAGGCCATGGGGGGACGTCGCCACCCCAGGCGGGCTCCTGGCGGTACAGGGACCCCAGCGGCCAGCTCGGCCCCAAGCAAGAAGAAGGCCCATCGTCGGCTCTGGGGCGTGCGCCTGACGGAGGACATGATGGCCAGGCTGGAGGCCGCTTTCACGACGGTACCGGCGGGCAAGACCAATGTGGTGGCGTACCTGATGGCCGCCACCGGCGCAACCCGCTCCAACGTGCGCACGTGGCTGCGTAACGGCCGGAAGGTGCGCCGCCTCGGCCGCCCCACATTTTTTATCGTGGGTGAGGAGGCCACTATTGCGGTGGCTATGGAGCTGTGGACGGCGAACGGTGGGCTTTTGACAAGGGAGATGATGGCAACGATCCTACGTGACTACGTCGCGGACATGGGTGCCGAGCGCAAGGCGCAGGCCAAGGCCTACTTTGGCGACGACGTGGTGCCGGGGAAGACGTGGTTTGCCGCGTTTTTGCGTCGTCGGCCGGAGCTCCGCCGTGTCACGCCAGCCGGGCTCGACGAGGCCCGCGCGAGGGCTGCCATCTCCGAGGCGGTCGCTAAGTACTTTGCGGCCCTGACTGCTGTCACGCGGCAGTACGACATTGAGTCGGCCAGCCAGGTCTACAACACGGACGAGTCTACGATCAGCGTGGCCGACGTGCTGCGCGGCTGCGGTAGGCAGGCCTACACCACGAGCCCCACCCGCCGGCGGGCGGACTTTGTCACCCCGGTGTGCAGTCCGGGGCGGAAGCCGCCAGCTTGGTGGCCTGCATCTGTGCCGACGGTACCCGGCTGCCGCTCTTCTCAGTCGTGCGCGGAAGCGAGGGGCGCCTGCCGTACGTGCACGAGACGCGCCCCAACGGCACCACCACCATGGTCCCCCTGGCCTCCTTCTTGGGGGAGGGCGCCGAGGTCCATCGGCGTGAGAACCCCTGCTTTGACGGGGACTAGTGGGTTGAGTACGCACGTTTGTTGGCTAAGCACCTGGGCTCGACTCAGACAACCAAGTGGAAGCTCCTGTTGATGGACGGGTGTAAGGTGCACTTGTCAGCCAAGGGATTGGGCCTCTTGAAGGCCGCCAAGGTGGTGGTCTTGATGTTTCCGTCCCACCTCTCCCACCTACTGCAGCCGTGAGACGATGACCCTTTTTTGAAGGTGAAGGCGCACGCCTACCGCTCGGCGCGCGCCCTGCTGCCCACCGTGCTTGCGAAACCCACTTCACTCTCAAGCACCTGATGCTGGTCATGCCCGAGGCGTGCCTGCACAGCATGTCGTCCGTGCACGTTATCAACGGGTTCAAGAACACGGGTGCGTGGCCTGTAGATGCCTCCCAGGTGGAGGTTGCGAGGCTGTTGGCTGGGATGGGCGCCGGTTACGCCACCCGTCGCGTTGACCTCCACCGGCTGATGGTCCGCCTGGGGCCCGAGGCCAGGCGGGAGATGGACCAGCCGGTGGTGTCCTTCGGGTCGGTTTCCAACCGTGGCAGGGCGGTCGTTGCCACCAGTGACGGCGTGCTGGCGGCCATCCACGAGCTGGACGCGGCCAAGGAGGTGGCCCTCAAGGCCAAGGAGGTCAGGCAGGCTCGAGCAGCACACACCCGCGAAGCGCGCGCTACGCAACGTGCAATGGACGAGCGCGACGCGGACCAGCGGCAGCAAAGCCCGGGTTTTCGCCGACGCAAAGACGCCTGGCGGAGCGCTGCCAAGCGGCAGAGGGACCGACTGGGAGTAACAATGAGTACACACCAGTCGCGGGGGCAGTTGTTGTCGGAGAGCCGAGGCCGAAGCGTGCACGTCGGTCATAGAGTGACTGGTCAAAATTGGGGGAACTAGCGCTTTCAGAAATTAGTCGCCAGGAAGCGACAGGGTGGTGATCTGTGTGTCCTTTTTTCGCCGCTCGAGTGTGTAGTACGTCCTGATATTGTTCTTATTTTTTCCGGATGCGGTCCGGCTAATTTTCGCCTTGTGAGAGCGCAATTGGTCAACAATCAACCACCACGTGCTAAGCGGCCCACTTCGCGGACGATGACCTGGAGTGTCAATTTCACCAATTATCAGAAGTGTCACTTTCAATTTGTGACAATGCACGCGAGCTCGTGGATTCATAATCAATGTTCCTCCGAGAAGGGGTACTACCTCATACCCATGCCACGAATATCTTCTGACCTGATTTCTGTTCGACGTTGAAATGGCCATCTAAGTGCGTTACTGGAGATTTCCCTGGACTTCAATACAGGGTACTGTACACACTCGCAGGTTGATGACTAAGTTGCTCTTTCCAGTCCACGTTGCGGGAGTACTTGACCAAAACCGTCCCGCGGCGGGCCTTTTTTCGTCCTACGATGTCCGGCAACGCCCCCATTTTGTCTCTTGACGATGGAAAGAAGCGTACAGGTCCGCCCGACCGTCGTACGAGTTTGCTCGAGGTGGCGACGTCTTCATCGTCCGTACGGTCCGCGTGAGAAGATCGTGGTTAAAATGGTACGTGAGGGCAGGTGCGGTGTTTACGGGATCGTGAGGGCAGATGGAAGCGGCAACGAACGGCCATGACGTCAAAACTCCGCGGTAGTTGTCCAGAATCAGGCTCTGGGGGCCTGGTGGGAGGTGTCCGTTTTGAGTTTTCAAACGGGGGGTCGTGCCGGCGCTGAATGCGTGGCGGTCTCCGTGGTCGCGTCCGTTCCCGCAAAGCGCCGGGCTGCGAGATGTGAGGTCGCGCGTCAACGGCATGGGGCGGCAGTTGTGGCGGTCTGGGCACGGGCGCGAGCGTTTGGGCGCACGTGGACCACATGTGGGAGCCGCGGGGAGGGGAGGGTGGTGGTCGCACGGACATCATGGAGGGGTGTCGCTTGCGTGGGGCTGTGGCTGACCTCGGACGGGCTGTGGTTGTGCTGCTGTGCCATGAATGGTGGTGATGGTGGCGAGCTTCATCGGAGCAGTCTCAGGAAGCGTCCTGCGTAGGGGTGCCATGCCGCCACGGCGGTCGCCGACGGCACGGCGCTGCCGCTGCGGGCCACCGCCTTCAACGTGGCCGCGTCCGGGTTTGGGGTGGTGACCTTCCCCGATTGTCGGGGGGGGGGGTGGAGCTCTACCGCGTCACACGGCGCGGCGGCCGCGTCGTTGCCACTGCGTCGGCGGACGCGGAGGGGGGGGCGTGCGCGCGGGTCGCCGCCGCCGCCTACCGGCGGGCGTTTAGGTGGCACCCGCCGCCGCCGCCGCGGGTGGGCGTGCGCGCGTGCGCGACGGCGGAGGGGGTGGCGTCCGCACTGACGACGGCGGGGCTCGTCGACGCGGCCGTCACGCAGGTGAAGACGGTGTGGGTCGGCCCGACCGCGGCGGGGGTGGCGGCCGCGCTCGGCCCACACCTCCACCGCGTTCCGTTGTACGGGGGGTTGGGGGCGGCGGAGCGGGACGTCTTGCGGCTGCCTTGACTGGGGTACTGCAGGCGGCCGCGCCGCCGGGGGTGTCGCGGTTTCGCGTGCCCGCTGCCGCCTCGGTCGCGTCAGGCACCGTTCCGCAGCCCACCGGCGGGTGGGGCGGCCGCACCCGCGATTGCCGGCTGCTGGTGGCGGCGCGCCCTTCGGGCGGGTCGCCGCCGCCGCCGCCGTCGCCGTCGCTTTTGCCCCTGCCGTTGCCTCCGAAGCGGCTGCAGACGCCACTGATGCCGCCGCCGCCATCGCCGCCGCCGCCGCCACTACCGCCACCGTCTTCCTTGCCGTTGCAGCCGCCGGGGCAGCGACCCCGCCCCGCCAACAGCGTCGATTGTCGCGCCCGAGGGCCGCAGCGGCGGGCGACGGCCCGGCGCTGCCGCTGCCTCCCGAGGTGGGGTGCCCACAAGGCGCCCTCCGCCGCGCATGGGGGCTCACCCAGCGGGGGTCGGGGAACCCCTTACCTGCCGCCTGCCGCCTGGCGTCCACGTGCCCGGCGTCAGCCGCCTCGCATCAGCGTCCTCGGTCTCCCATCCCTAGTGCGCGCCTTCCGGCGGTCTATGGCGGCCACCTGGGCGGCCGCCGGTGCCGAAGCGTCTCCGACGCACCCCACCCCCTTGCAGCGGCAGCGGGGATGTGGGCACCATCCCGCCGGCTGAGATGCGGTGACGCCTGTCGGGTGTACCACCCGCCGCCCGCGGCGCCGCAGCGACCGTGCGTCCAGCAGCGGCGGGCCGCAGCCGCCACCGCGGCGCGCGCGAGCGTGCACAGTCGGCGGCGGCTCTGTGCGGGGGCGGCGGTGCGGTCGGTGCCGTTGCCGACCGCCGTGCCGGTGCGGGGGGCGAGGGACTTGCCTGTGGCGGCACCCGGATGGCAGCATGTGGTCACGGCAGGGGGGGGGGGTCGACGCCCCCCGCAGTCGCCCCGCTGCGTCGCCCCCAGTGTGGGCAGTCGGCTGCAGTGGAGGCGGCGGAGGGGGAACTGTAGTGGGCTCCAGTGGTGGCCGTGTTGCGGCACGCGTGAGGGAGGGATGGACGGACGAGGACGCTGTTGTCACCGAACACCCTCCAAAAATGAGGCAGAGAATTGATAGCGTGGGAGAGAAAATCTCTCCCGTGGGATGGAAATCCCCGCCGGTGCTGCTGCTGACTAGGGGTTTCCAAGCTTAATTGGCTCATGCGTACCTCGCGCGTAATATTCAAGCGAACCTCGCTTAGGCTCTTTTTCAAGAGCTGCGGCTGTAGACTCGCCTCGCTCCGATTTGGTTTTGAGATCGATACGCTACCAGCCGTTTTTCAAGCAAGTGTAGACAGATACGCACTCGCGAAATATTCACAATCTCTCCGAGCGTAATACGCGATGCGAAGGGGACGGGAGGGATGCATCAGGCAGTGTTCGGCGTGTTGGCCTGTCGCAGTCGAGCCGCCCGTTGGAAATGGCACGTCCATCACCAGCGCACACCCACGCGAGCAGCGCACAAGATGCAATCTCGTCCTCCACAGCATGGCCTGACACAGGTCTCACATGCAGTTGGTCGACCCGCCCATGCCGGCGCGTGATTGGAGCGAGTGTGGCTTTCCGACAGGCACACGTCACCCCCCTGGAGTGCAGGAATTCAGGACACAGCGCCCCACGAGGTCGTATGGGGCGCTGACGGCGCTGCTGACGTGGCGACCAAGTTGCCAAGTTCGGCGGTCCACCCATCGCAGCGAGTAGTTTGAGCCACACCACTACGGACTGCTGTGTCGGTGGCGTTCTGGCTGTGACGGCCGGACGCCCGGCCCCCACACTCGGGGAACCAGTCCCTCCCAGTCAACGGGGGACACGTGGATTCGCGTCAGGAGCGATCGGATCCAGTCAGTCCGAAACGGTCACTGGCTCTCGCGAGGGAAATATGTCCTACTAACGCATATTTCGAATCATCTCGGTGGCGATCCACTTGTG
>Ga0209186_1002851_pt1 | contig 12092 bp, 6 predicted proteins | sample SidtaG_FD_187426 | JGI IMG/M metagenome (GOLD analysis project Ga0209186, IMG submission 187426) | Marine algal microbial communities from Sidmouth, United Kingdom - Sidmouth_Male2 metaG (SPAdes) (version 2) | ecosystem: Host-associated > Algae > Red algae > Unclassified | place: Sidmouth, United...
CCCCACCACGCCTGCGACGCTGAGCGACGTGGCCACCGTGGACATGGCGTCTACCATCGCCGAGGCGGTGACCCCCCCCCCCGTGCCGGCACCCGGTCGCGGCGACGTGGTCGACCGCGCCATGCGGCTCTACCACATGTCGGCCCTCCAAGGTCATGCCGACTCCCTCCTCCGCATTGGCGACTTGTCGTACGAGGCGCGCGCCGACTTCCCGGCCGCCGCCGCGGCGTACCAGCGGGCGGGCAAGATGGGTTCTGCGGAAGCGTATTTCAACCTCGGCCTCATGTACGCACGCGGGGTCGGGCGGGAGCGGGACTTTTTCCTGGCCAAGCGTTACCTCGACTATGCGCGGGAGACGAGCCTCGAAGCCGCCCTCCCGGCGACCGCCGCGGTGTGGGTGTTGCAGCAGCTGTCGGCGGCCAAGGCGGCGGCCACCGCCGTGCGGGGCGGCATCCGCCGCGCGGCGGCGGTGCGGGACCGCTTCCTCCGTGGGTGGCCGGCGGTGGGGGTGCCACCGGCGGGGGGCGGGCGGGCTGGCGCCGCCGCCGCCACCGGTGGCGACGCGTTGGACGGCGGCCCGCGGGTGCTCGCGTGGGAAAACGCGGATTTGCTTCTGGTCGGCCCGCTGGCGGCGCTGCTCGCGGCGTTGGTCCTCGAGCGGCAGCGGCGGATCCTCGCGCGGCAGCGGCGGGAGCGCGACGCTGAGGCGGGGGAGGCGGCGCTGCGGCCGGGGGGGGCGGGTGGGGCCGCCGTCAGGCGGGGTGGCGGCGTGCTTGACGTGGGCCTAAGAAGACGCGCGGTGACGTGAGGCCGCGGCGTGTGAGGGATGGGGTGTCACCGAGTCGCAAAGGTACGTAGAGAAGAGGTTGATGGAGACTGGCTTGCTGCGTTGCGCGATTGGTCTTTCATAGGGGGGGCGTGAGCATTGTATGAACGTCGGAACGGTGGTGGCTCGACGCGTGGTCGGTTGCATGTGCAGGCTGCTGGTGGAGCCGACGGACAACAGGCGCTGGGTCGTCGGCATCAGGTGCCCCGGACGCGCTGGCGCGCCGACGAGAGTGTGACTCGTGCCACCCGTAGCGAGCTTCAACTGCGTGGCCGCGCGTGCTTTGGTGCTAAAGTCTGAGCGATGACCAGGGTGCCGATACAAGAGTGCCGGCGTCCGGCAGGAAAAGCACGGGCTGTTTATGGTCACACGCAAGAACACAAGAAGAGCAGGGAGTGTACAGCACACACGAAAAGCCCCACCGAAAATACACGACGCGACTGGGCTCATGGCGCGCGTCGCTCGCTAGTCCCGCGTCACGACGACATAGACGGCAGGCCTCGAAGTCCTTACTCATCCTTGAACGGCGAGTGGGTCCCCGGACGGTCGTACTGAGGACAGGGAGAGCGAAACAGAGGGCCATCCAGAGACAAGATCAAGGGCAGGGTGAAGACGAGATAACAAGGGAGATCGCGCTACCAAAGATATGGAAAAGCGAGTCAGTACCCAAGCGCTGCGAAAAGAGTAAAACAGAACACCATCTCCACGTCCCACCGTCCAGGACGTCTCTGATATAGGCGCCTTCAACATACCGTGTTGCCGTCGTTGCGGATCTTCTTGGAAACCACAAGCATGGCAATGAAGAAGCCGACCAGGAAGGCGTACCAGACGAGCAAGGCCCCGGTCGTCGTTACTGCACATCGAAAGAATAAGAAGAAAAAGATGAACGCGGAACTCCCAGGGATCAGCATATCGTTAGTAATCCCAATGAACGGCCGCCAGTTGCGCAAGGAACCAGAAAACGGCGACACGCGAGCATCCACTATACAAGAGGCTGCGGCAACGTACCCCACTCCATGCCCGTCATGCCAATGAACATGACTTTGTTGTCAGACGCCCGGCGCTGGACCGGGTTAGGGGGCAGCGACAGCTTCATGGTGTCGGCGAGGTGGGGGGCAACGACGACGACGACGTCGACAAGGAAGGGGAAGGCGAAGAGGAGAGGGAATGAATGTGAGGGGGAGGGCGATGAGTGAGGTGGAGTGAGAGTGGGTGGAGCAGGCCGACGACGAGCGGGCAAAACCGCGAGAGCTTCTTCAATCAGCCGTGGCCGTCTGTGGCCCGTCTCCCGCGGCGCCGCACCGCCCATGGACGCGCATTGCCCCTCAATGCGGCAAACGGGCCCCTCCGCGCCCCACAACGTAACATCCGCCTCCCGAGTGGGCCACCAGCGCCACCAAACGGCGGCAGCGTCCAATCATTGGCACTTGCAACGTGCCGCTGCTCACACCCACGCGGGGGCATCAGAAACGGTTCCCTCCCCTCGGCGGGCGTCGGGAAGGCGCCCAAGGTGGGGTCCTGCTTGCGCTGCAGCGGCGACGGCCGCTGACGCCTCTCCGTAGACGACAAGCGACGGCGCCAGTGGCTCGACGACCAAGCTCGGTGGCAGGCTGCACCCACAACGGAGCGCGCTCGTCGGGTCCCTGATCCATCATCAGTCAGTGGTCAAGTTGGCCGGCCGCCTGCGCGGCGCAAGTGCGGTCGTCACTCGTGGGTGGCCCCAGGAAGCCACGTGGTCGGACTGCTGGGCGGTGCGCAGGGGCCGCCAGGGCCCAGGAGAGGGTGGACAGGCGACGGTCGCTGAGAAGCAGTGGCACCTGAGCGTCTTGGAGGCTTCTGGGCCTCTGCGTATCCGGATTGTATTGTGGCCCAAGGGGTAGGGGAGTGGGCAGTGGCCCGCCGCTACAGTATACACTGGTGGAGCGCCTCCATGGGCAGACGACCCCAGGAAAGCGTGATGAGCCGGATAAAGAGAAAAATCCGACAACAGCGAGCGACTGGCAAAAAGTTAAGACTTGGAACAAATACAGCACAGAGACTGGTGTCGGCACTATAAAGGGTGGCCTGCTCGAGACACTTTAAACGAAAACAGAGAAAAAGAAGGTGCGTCTTATTGCACAAAACAAAAGACACACACGCGCAAACAAAAAAGCCATTCCATCAACCCCAAAAAAGAAAACGACACAATGCAAGAACAAAAAAGAAGAAAAACAGGTGAGGCGAGCCACGTTTGCAGCCCGCACGCCGTCTATGTCTTCGACACCCAGCCGCTGCTGCACGCAGAGCCCTCGATGCCCACATCCAGAGAGAAGTCCTACCTGGGCTGCATCTGTCAACCGGTGCAAGCTGTACAACGGAAAGAGGGAGTGACGCGAGCGCGCGCGACGCCTACAACACTGCCCAGCAGCCAACAGGCAATAATGGCCACCGCCGCAAGCCAGTCAGTGACTCATCGGCCGCACACGCGTAGAGGAAGGGCATGCACCGCGTAGCGAGAACACGCGCCGCATATTGAAGGAACAGCTACCGCCGCTGTCTACAAACCGCAACAGGTAAGCGGGACCGCCAGAACACCGAATCAGGGCGCGCGCCAAGCCCGCACACAATGCGTGTAGCCGCCACCAGGCGACACACACACGAAGTAAATACCGCACCCCGACACGGGAGCACGACATGACACCCTCCTCCCCCCGCTCTCCCCCCAACTCATCCGCACCAGCCCTGCCGCACGGGGGGGGGGCGTCAGTCAGGCAGGACCTCCTCCTTGTTGCCCAGCTTGTTAAGGTGCAGGTACGTGTCAGTCCCCCACCCGTCCATGCTCATGAGGGTCAACTCGCCACCAAAGAACCGCGCGTACGCGCGGGAGAGGGGCAGGCCATAGCCAAAGCCCGCCAACACCTCGGGCCGCGACGCGCCCTTGGCCGCATAATCATCCTCCATCCGGAAGAGCGTCTCGGCCGGCACCGCCGCCGTCGTGAAGAAGTAGTCAAAGACGCGGTCGACGTCCGAGCGGCGCATGCCGCCGCCCTCGTCGCTCAGTTTGATAGTCACGTCCTCCGCCCCGTCTGCAATTATCATCTTGACGGGCGGCAGCACCGGTGAGTCGGCGTGGCTCTCGACGGTCGCGCGGACCGAGTTCTTGAGCAGCTCAAACATGATCAAAAACATGTGGCCATCCAGGTAGGGCAGCGACAGATCCGTGTTGCCCAGGATATCAATGTCGGGCGCCTCGCCCAAGTTGTGGTACGCAATTTGCCGCACCGCCTCGGCAGCGTCGGCGGCAACGACAGCCGGCTGGCAGCTGGTGTTGATGATGCCGGCAAAACCAGGCTTGGGCGCCGCCATCGCCAACTGGTGAGAAATCAGCACGCGAATGCCGATTCGGGACGAGTAGAAGCGGTCAAGGAAGGATGTCACTAGACGGTCGTCCGCCGACACCCCGCACTCGGCCTTGAGCTCGATAATGCCTTGCGCAATCAGCCTCACCACGTCGTCGTGGCGGGTGCGAACCATACGGATGACATTGTTGAGGCGGGCCACGTCCGCCTCCTCCGTCGGCCGCGGCTCAGACACCAAATCCAAAAACGACTGCGCGTACATCTCCCGCACCTTGATTACGGAAGGCATGCTGCACAGGCGATAGGGAAGGTTCTCCAACTCCAACACTCGCCGCGCCAACCGGACGGGCAGCTCGCAGTAAAGCCACTGGGCAGATAGCAGCTCGTGGCCGGGCACGCGGCTCGACGCAAACTCGTACAGATTCTTGAGCGTCAGCGGCGTCTGCTCCAACCGCGCGTACTGTTGCAGCTGCTCGGAGAGGGCGGCGGTGAGGCCACCACTGTTGACCGCCGTGCGGGTGGCCGGGCACGAGGCCGGAGACGGGGTGCCCAGGCCCATCGACGGGGACGAGGCGGAGGAGGTGTCCCAGCGGGAGCTCCGCCCACGCGGCGACTTGGGCGCCGTGCTGCCCTCCTTGGTACTTGCTGCGGACCGCACCGCCGAGGCGCGCGTCGCGGCCGCCGCCGACGCGCTCCGCCCGCGTTGTTGTTGTTGCCGCGCCGCGGCGCCGAGGTGGCCGGCCGGGCTCGCACCGCCGGCACCGCCGCGCCGACTACCCGAGCCAGTCGTCGCCACCGACGCGGCAGACCGGGCCGCCCATTGCCGGGAGGCGGTCGGGGGCGGGGGAGATTCGGCACGGCGCGCCGCCGCGCCGCTGCGTCGGCGGACGGCCGCTGCCGCTGCCGCCGAGGCGGCCGCACGAGCCCCGCCGCCCGACGCAGTCGAGACGGAACGGACGTGGGCGGCAACAATCGCGCGGGCTGCGGAGGTGGACAACATCGTCTAGGGGGGGAGGGAACGGAGGGCGGCAAGGGGGGGGCGGACAACACCACAACAAGCACGTCAGGTCAACAGGGGCGGGCGGCAATCGCGCGCCGCTGCGTTCGGGCATAGGATGCAGCTCCGGAGGGGCAAGGAGACGGCGTTGACCGCGCTGGCAGCGGCAGCCACTAAGAAAAGCAGCGGTCGATGGGACCGCGGGAGCGGCGACAGCGACAACGGTGGCAGTGATTGCCCGCACGACGGCGGTAAAGAATGGGCGCGATGGCACGTCGCAAAGAGAGACTGGACAGCGGGGCCGTGCATCTGAAGAGCGACGGTGGGTGAGTTGCAGAGGCAAGTGGCCTGTCACCTGGCGGGAAGGGTGGGTGCTTCGGCTCCCACCGCGTCAGCTTGCCCTATCCCCACCCTGCCAAACAATGTGGCTTGAGGCAGCTGCTGAGGGGGGTAGCCGAGTCGGCGTCATCCCACGGCCGCACCTCAGCTGGTCCTGGGAGGCCAGCAGGCCTGCCATGCAGCCATCCACCACCCAGGACGCGCAGCGGGACTGCGTTAGCCCTCACATGCGGCGTGGCCACACACCTGGGGGGCACTCGGTTGACCACCGGTGCCCCCCGTTTACTGGTCAACAGCAAGAAATATCTCGCGGGTCCAATCCCCCTTCCGTGGGGCTCACGGTGGTCCTGTGGTACCACGGGCGAAATCTCGTGAGTGGACGGTCGGTGGCACTCGGACGCCGTCTGCAATCAATTGTGTGGTTCGCATTCGACGAGCGTCGCAGAAGGCGAATCTGATCGTGCGGCAAAGGGCCTCGACTGGAAGGTCGCGACGGTCCGGGCCAGCTGGGGGAACCTGATCAGACCGCGGAGGCACGAAACGGCGCTGGTGCCGTGGCGGTCAACAGCAGAAAAAAACCCTACACGGAAAAACAGCAAGCAGATAAAAAGTGAATCGGGAACGCCTCGCACCACCCAGCACGTGTGACAGGCAGGGATCGCGCACTATCGGGTCCTGTCCGAGGGTCCCAGAGGAGGTCCGAGCGAGGCTGATCTATTTGGTGTTGGACGGACCGCCCCGGTCAAGGGTGCGCCCGCCATCGTGGCCGCTGCAGCTTGCCCAGTGTTGGATGCATAGCTACCGGGGCCACCGTCTCCACAGTTGGCCACGCCGCGGCCCAACACAAAGCGCCTCTCTCGTGAGTCACCACAGCATCACCATCATTTAGCGCCAGTCGGTACCTGCAAGGCCGTGGCGACCTGGACCATGGTTGCACCGTCCGCCTCCCCAGAGGCGGCTAGTGCAACACAGGTGATCACCTCCGGCCCACGGGATACAACCGGATTGCAGCCACACGAGCTGCCGCCAACCCAATGGCGAAAATAGAGGAAAGCAGCAACATACAGAGCCACGGTGTAGCCGAGTCCAAGCGTGACATGAATGACATGAATAGTGAAAACCCTTCACACCATGAGCAAAGGACGAGCAGAGTCGTGACATCGCCCACGGCCGACGGCAGCAAGCACCTAAAATGACCTCTTGACCAACTTCCCCCATCTGCTGCACGCAAAACCCGCCGACACTGTCGACATTGGTCTGTGTGTACCACCCTCATGGTGCCCCGCCCGTCCTATGGCCGCGGCGGCACGGCGGCGGCGGCCGCTCCCATCCCCCTCGCGGCGGCCGGCCCTTTGCCCGCCTCGCCCGCCGCGGCAATGTGGTGCAGTGCCTTGTCCAAGAAGGAACCCGGCACGGAAGAGCCATGCAGCACGGCCTCCCCCCCGGACAGCTCCCGGCGCATCTTATTGAGAAGGTCCGCGCCCGCCCCCGCGGAGGCAGACCCAGTCAGCGACGCTTCTGACGGGTAGTAGTCGCCGAGGAGTTCTGGCGCGCGGACGTCCCCATTGACGATGGCGCTAAGATGGACGATCAAGTCGTGCGTCATGTCCTCGCTAACGACCGAGTCTTGCGCGTAGGCCGGGTGGGCTTCGAGGAAGCGCCGCATATAGGTGGCGGCAGTCATCAGCCGCCCAGCCGCACGGTCGCCAACAAAGTCAAGATAGGCAGTCAGGCGCATGCGGCGGTCGGCTGGGAGTGCGAGGGAGGCCAGGTACCCCTTGACGAGGGGAATGAGGCCCGGGAAGGTTTGACCGGCCGCAAAGCCGCCGTCAAGCGGCTTCCCGTTAAAGATTTCGTCGAGCGTCATGGCTGACATCGCGTCTGGGTCCTCCGCGTCTTCGTCGCCACAGTAGGCTTCGAACGCGCCGTCCTTGAGCACCGCCTGGTGCAGGTGCCCGCATTCGCACAGGAAGCTGCCCGCCGCCCGTGCCGCCATGTCTCCACCGGCGGAAACGTGTGGGACGTCGACTGGTGCGGCCGCCGCCGCGCCTGGGCGGATAGAAGAGGCCGTCCGGCGAAAGATGTTTTTGCGAAATGTGAACCGTCCCGCCGGCGCCGCACCGCGCTCGTGGGCGGCCGCCATGTTGGCGTCGACCGCCGACATGGGCACGTACAAGTTAAGGTCGAAGGCGATGATGACGCGGGAGAGGAGGACGATGAAGACCGAAAACGCGGCGTTCTCAAAGTCCGTCAACTGCACGTCCATGGAGCGGAACTCGGTGCGCCAGCCAATGTCCGACCCTGGGGGCGGCGGCTTGAAGCGGACCGTGTTCCAGTTCGTGCTCTGGATGTTCTCAAAGTGTTCCGTCGACGCCATGTTATCGACCTCAATCCGGTCCGTGAAAATGACCAATGGCTGCCGCACATACAGGTGGGCAACGTGCTCTGCCAGCCGCTCGTCAATGCCCGCGTCCACCAACCGCGTGTAGACCTTCTCGTTGAGCGCCACGGGTATGTCATTGTAGACTTCCGGCTTGAGGTCGACCCGCGGGGAGATGTAGCAGTCAATCGAGTCGTAGCGGGACTTGGTGATGACGCCGCCGGACTGCTCCGCGGGCGTCCGGTCGTCGACCGACGCCGCAATAACGTTCCACCGCACGTCCGTGTCGGCGAGGAGCCCTCGCAGGACGGGGGTGGCCGCCGACACAGCGAGCATCAGCGGTGCCATGACAGCCAGCTGGTCGTACAAGTGACGGGATTCGTCCATGTCCCGTGCTTGGAGAGTCACCTGCAGGCAACCGAGGCCCATGCCAAAAGCCATCGAGTCCATCCCGATGTAGTCGACGCGGTCGCCAGCCGCGTCCTCGATGCGGGTGTAGGCGCTGTCCTCAACGGGTGCTGCGGAAGAGGAAGGCGTCGAAGCGGGCGCTGGCGCCGCCGGCTCGGTCGCCCCGTTGGCGCCCCCGTGCGCCGCCGCCGCCGCGCGGGTGGCCAAGCCCGGCGGCAACACTGGCACTGTGTTGGGCGTGCGCTCATCGCGGAAGAGCGGCACACGAATGTCGACCTTGCCGCCCCGCCGGAAGCGGATGTTGCGTGACAGTGTGCGGAAGCGAGGGTGCGGCGTAATCACATCGTCCGAAGTATAAAAGGAGCGCGCGTAAGGCCCGTAGGGGGAGGTTGGCGGCACCGTGCTGTCTTCGCAGCCGATGCGCGGGAAGGCCGTCAGGGTCATCACCGACTGGCCCGGCTCCAGGAGAGCAGCCACCTCCCGCCGCCGCAGCGCCATGTTCTGCTCCACGAGGTCGAGGTCAGCTGCATAGCAGCGGTAGGGCGTGCCGGGCGTGCCTTCGATCATCCAATTGGCGTACTCAGGGCGCCACAGGACCGCTACCGTCGAGCCCGCCGGCGTCGCGTGCTCCTCCCGGCTCAGGATTTCGAGCAGCTCCGCCGCGCGCAGCAGAAGGCGCGTGCGTCGACCGCTTGCGTCAGACGCGAGGAGCGTGTACTCGATTTCGTCGCCCCACTTAAGCACGTCGTTGGTCCGCCCGACCGTGTTCCGGTAGACCTCAAGGAACTGCGTGACGCCATCATCCTTGACGCGCTCCCGAACGCCGCCCTGGTCCTCGTCTGTCCACGATAACGGCACGCCAGCCGCTTCCAGGAAGCCCATTTCGGGCGGCAGAGAAGAGCAAAGCGCCGCAGCACAACAAACCCAGATTGGCCCGCCGCCAGCGGCCTCAGCAGAAAGCTCCTGCGGCAAGACAACGACAAGGCCCTAGGGCTCTCAGGGCAGAAAACACCACAGCGGGCGTGAGCAGTGGGTGGGCTACCGCAACTGCTACCCGCCGTCACTGCGAGTGCGCGCTACAAAACCAGCGACCGCCGGTGGAGGGGCACTTGCTACGGCTGCAGCAACGCCGCATCCCCGACCAACGAAAGATGCAGAGCAGCTTGTGGTACCGTGAGGTGCAGAATGAGCCACCCAACTACAAGCTGTCGTCCCTTCTCAGTGGGTAGAACTCCATGCTGGTTCCATCCCCTGAACTTCAAGTGCATCGTGAGCTGTGAGATAGTAATTAAGACCGTTCAAAAATAAGTCAACATCGTTTCACAAATGCATACGGAATCCCAATAGGACAAATGAATAGTTGTCCACAAAATCCATACAACACGTCGATATCAATTTTGGGAAAATGTAGTGTCTTTTCTAGGTAGACATCCTATTTCACACTAAGTGCCCGCCGCCAAACCCCTCTCTGCGTCATTTGTCGGGCCCCCCCCCTCAGCAGCCGCTCAGAGCAGTGGCCTTCAGCGCACACAGACCTGCGTCTGGCTTCGTGGCGTGCGGCCCTCAACGAGCAAGGAGTGGGGGGGGCGCGCGGACGCGGCGCAGCAGAACAGCCCCCTCGTCTCGGCGTCGCGCGGTGTGTCGGCTCACGATCCGCCCCCGTCCATTGCCGGCGGGTGAAGGTGGTGGCGGCTCGCCCTTTCTTCTTCCCCCTGCGTTCAGGCGCAGCGTCGTCGAGAGTCCTGGTTGCGGCGCGCGGCCGCGCGTGTGGGCCGCCACTGGCGGTTGCTATTGAGGCGGTGGTTGCGTGGGGCGGAGGGCGGGCGTGGTTTGGCGGACGGTCGACCCGGTGTCGTCGGCAGGCCTGTCCCGCGGGTTTGTTGCGGGCCTGGTCGAGGTGCGGGCGCGTTCGTGGAGGTCGGTTGGTCGGCTGGTTGTTTGGAGAGTTCTTGGGGCGCGTGCCGCAGCCATCTGGCTGCGGTCGACGTTGCCTGAGGCCGGTCGACGTCACTCGTGTCGGTTTTGGGCCAGCGTGGATCGGCCGCACGCGGGTGACGACGTTGAGGGTCTTCGGGTGCCTCGTGGCAGCTGCGGGCGGCTCGCGATCGCACCGGTCCGTGCCCGTGGGCACCGGACAGTCGTGGCATCGGGCTGTTGGAAAACGGCCGTGTTCGAGCTTGCGCTTATCCCAAGGTTGATCGTCCGGGGGACCCTCCTCTATCGTGCCATCAGTCAGGTGGCGTGGCGTACTACCATATCGCGATCGGCTCCGTTGTCTCCATCTCCCCTGTTGCAGCACCATCTACGTCTCCAAGTTGACTCTACCCTTATACGTGTGCCCTTGCCGCTGTTGCATCCTGGTTTTCGTTGGTTCGCACGTTCTGTTCTTGTCGCGGGCCCTCCCCGACAAGGCTGAATTGGTGAACTGTTGCGGCCTGCGCTGTGTCTCAGGTCGGTTGTCGTCCGCGTCATCAGGTACTCTCTTCCTTTGGCCCCTGTCTTTAGTGCTCTAGTGCTTTGCCTGTGGACTTCGGTCCCCCTTTGTGGGCACCTCGTCGCAATCAGCAGTTGACGAACTGGTCTTCCCTTGCTCTCCCGGAGTCGCCCCTGTGTGCGATCGCGGGCCACGCTGGCGGTGGCCTCACTCCCCCTCAAGTCATGAGCGGCGCGAACCGCGGCGGTCGGCCGCGCTACGATGTGCACCCACGTGCAGCTGCCGCCCCCCATGCAGGGCCCGCTTCAGGGCCCGCGGCGGTCCGCCCCACTCCGCCATCGACGGGCGCCTGGGGCCGTGGCCCCCCGCTGACGGCCACTTTCCGCCCGCAGCCGGCCCATCCGTCGATGCCATACGGGACGTCGCCGCCTGCGGCTGGGGTGCGATATGGACAGCCGCCGCCGCAGGTGGCGCCGCGTTATGGGCAGCCGCCACCACCGGCCGGTTACGCGCCCCAGTACCGTGCGCAGTATCCTCCGCCGCCGCCCCAGGCGCCGCCGGGGGCGCCGCCTGGCCAGTCGCCGCACGCTAGGCCTCCGGGAGTGATGGCTGGTGGCTACCGTCAACCATTTATGCAGCAGATGCCCCCGCCGCTGCCTCATCAAGCCCCGCCCCTGCCGCCACAGGCGCAGGCATCTTCCCAAGCAGCGGCAGCACCTCAGGCGCAGCCTGCGCTCCAAGGTCCCCCGCAACATCCGCAGCAGCGCCAACCTCCCCGACCGATGCCGCCGCCGCAGCAGCCACTCCCGCCTGTGCCGCCCCCGCCGCAGCAGCCGCAGCAGCCGCAGCCGCAGCTGCAGGCACCGCACATGCAGCCGCGTCTTCAAGAACCGAACAACCAGGCGCAGCCACAGCAGATGCTTCAGCAACCTTCGCACCTGATGCAGCAGCAGCCTCTTCACCAAGCTCGGCCGCAACCTCCGCCGCAGGCGCCTCAGGCGCCGCCGCCGCAGGCGCAACAACCGCAGGTGGCGTTCCAGCAAAGACCACAACCGGGCTACTCGCCGTCGTACTACGGCAATGGTAGTGGCAGTCAGAACCCTTCCTATGGCGGTCCGAACTCAGGGGTTCGCTCTCAAGGCGTCACGCCTCAAGGGCAGGCGCCCCCGCCGCCCATGCAACAGTCGCAGCAGCCACAGCTGCCGCAGCAGCCGCAGCAGCTGCAGCAGCCGCAGCAACCGCAGCAACCGCAGCAGCCGCAGCAGCCGCAACAGGTGCAACAGGTGCAGCAGCCGCAGCAGCCGCAACAGCCGCAACAGGTGCAGCAGCCGCAGCAGCCGCAACAGGTGCAGCAATCGCAGCAGCCGCAG
>Ga0209186_1002853_pt1 | contig 12089 bp, 9 predicted proteins | sample SidtaG_FD_187426 | JGI IMG/M metagenome (GOLD analysis project Ga0209186, IMG submission 187426) | Marine algal microbial communities from Sidmouth, United Kingdom - Sidmouth_Male2 metaG (SPAdes) (version 2) | ecosystem: Host-associated > Algae > Red algae > Unclassified | place: Sidmouth, United...
CGGTAGCCGGTAGCCGGTAGCCGGAAGTCGGTAGCCGGTAGTCGGTAGCCAAGGGGCTGCGGCTTAACGGCGTCTTGTATGCCATGACCACTCGGAAGAGTAAGTTGCTTATGCGTGCGAGTCGGGCGGATTAAAAGCCGACCGCCAAACACGGGATAAATCCCACGCTACCTTCGGGCGAAGGACGGCCACGCACGAGGGAAGCTACGCGCGAATGTAACATAGATCCTTGCTTCGTCGATTCGTGACTAAATGAGTCAAACTTTTCAAATGCCCTAAGTCGAATGGGAGAGAACTTGGCACGAGCCGCGTTAGCGGTGACATCCGACTAGTGCTCTGTATTTTTAAAAAATGTAAGGGTCATGTCGCTGAGTCCCGGAGGGACGGAAGTCAGTAGCCGGGGTGGAGCGTAGCGCAACCCCCGGAACAGCGAGAAGGAACAGGGAGTCCCGGAGGGACAGTCACAACAAACATCCTGCCCTCCTTTGAATGGCGTTCCCTGCTGCGTCCGGCCAAAGAATAAATAAAGGCAGCATGAAGCCCTCAGAGTCATGAGGCCATTCCGACCGGACATGCAGCGAAGAGTTCGTGCAGAGTGGCAGGCCGGTCGGTTCAAAAGGCTCTCAGCGACCCCGGGTTCCGCTCGTACCTCGCTCCACCCGCGGCTACTTTCTTGCCACCACTCCGTGGTTCGTCGTAGAAGGTTCGGCGTCGGTTCGATGACCTCCAAAAATTTCAAATATCTTTGGCTAGGTTTCAACCTGTGTTTGCCCGACAGGTTTTAACCCGTCGAAACGGTGTGATTTCACCCATCGATTAACGTTTCAGGCTTATGGCAAGGGTTTGCCATAGGATGGTAAACCCTTGCCACACTATGGCGGACTCTTGCCACACTATGGCAAGCCTGTCCCAGACTACGAAGGCTGCAAATATTTGGTATGACGAAGTGGTCTCACTCTATTTTGCCACAACTGATAGCTGGGTGTTTTTCCCCCTGCCACACACAAATAAAAAAGGCCGGCGGAACATCCACCGGCCTTGTTGCTAAAATGATGTCGGTCTAAAAACTACTCGACCGTGATTTTTGCCGTTTTGATTTTCAGGTCTTCGGTGGTGGCACCGGAGCGGCTGCCGAACTTGGCGAGTTCGGTGAGTGTATCAAGGCCCTCTTCGGTGGTGCCGAAGACGGTGTGTTTGCCGTCGAGATAGTTGGTCTCGACGAAGGTGAGGAAGAACTGCGAACCGTCCGTTCCCGGGCCGGCGTTGGCCATGGATAGGATGCCGGGCACGGAGTGTTTGGTGTGTCCGGCGGGGTATTCGCCTTTGAACTTGTAGCCGGGTCCGCCCATGCCTTTACCGAGCGGGCAACCGCCTTGGGCCATGAAGCCGGGGATGACGCGGTGGAACTTGAGGTCGTCGAAGAAGCCGAGTTCGGAGAGGTAAATGAAGTTGGCGACGTGGTTCGGTGCCTCGTCGGTGAGGAACTTCACTTTGACTTTGCCTTTGTTGGTCTCGAGATTCCAATAGTAGGTTTTGTCTTTGGTGTACTCGAGTTCTGGAAACTTAGGTAGGCGCAAGCGCCAGGAGGGGTTTTCCTTGTCGATGTTTTGTTCGGCAATAAACTTCTTGGTAACGGCAATGGCGGCGTCTTCTGCAGTACTCATAAGGGGCACACTAAACAGGCAGGCGAGGACAATCGAGAGTGTTCTCATCTTCATGGTTCCTTTTGTTGGATGTTTTTTTAAGGGGGACAAAAACAAGCCGGAACTCGAAGGAGGTCCGGCTTGGGGTTTTTAAAAAGGGGCGTGGGCGGAGGTCAATTACTTGACGATCAGTTTGCCCTTCATCGTTGCGAAGTGGGCGATGAAGCTGCACACGTAATCGTATTCGCCAGGTTCTTCCGGCGCGGTGAAGGTGATCACATCTTTTTCCTTCGGGCCGAGCACCTTGCTGTAAGCGATGGTCTGTTTGATCTGTTCGTCGGTGAGATATTTTTTGTTCAAGCCTTGCGCGTTCTGCATGGTGGCGAGTCCGGTGGCGCTGGCGAAGGCGACCATGTCGACGCCTTTTTTCAAGATGACGACATTGTGGCCACCGGCCATTTTTGGCAGGGCGCCGGTGTTCTCGAAGGTGAGTTGAATCTTTTTGCCGGCCGGTACTTCGAGCTTGTCTTTGTCGTACATCATCGGGTTGGCCGGATTGATCCCGAGTGTGATTTTAACGACGTCTTCGTTCGCTGCGGGGTCATCTTTCTCCACCTCGACGGCGGCTTCTTTTTCAGCGGGCTTGGCTTTCTTCTTCTCGTCCTGCGCGAAGGCAAAACTGGTGAGAAAGGTGAGGGCGGCAATAAGGGAGATCAGGTTCTTCATAGAGGTGGCTTTCATATTTTAACTGACGCGGATGTGCGTCGTTCTATTCGAAGTTTGTACGGACCAAGCAAGCGGAAACTTACACTGCACGGATCATAGAGTGAACCGGCGAGGCCCTACCCGAGGCACTGATCAAGGATTTGTTGGGTCTTCAGGGCGATGTCCGGCCAGTGCGGATCGGGCCTTCCAGACAGCGCCAGCGCGGCAAAATTGCGGAACAACTTCACTTCTTGGGCGTTCGGATGGGATTGGCTGAACTCCTCGGCGACAAACTCGCGGCTGCGGTCGATCATGTCGAAATCGCAGCCGTTGACCTCCAGCCGCGGCTGGTTGATTTCGAAGCGCGAACCGTAGCCGGAAAACGGCAGGACAAAGTCGCGGATATGCAAATATCCTTTGGTGCCGCTGATGTTCGCCCACTGCTGGGTTTCGGTCACGAACGAGCAATAGAAGCTGGCCGACACGCCGCCGTCCCAGCGCAGGTTGGCCTCGAACTCGAGCGGCACCGGGTTCGGCGAGTCGGCCCGGCCTTGTTGCGTGAGCACGCGGCCCTGGACCTCGGTCGGCATGGCGTAGTTCATCGCCCAGAGAAACAGACGGATGTTGTACCAACCCAGATCGCCGAGCGCGCCGAGCGGTTCCAGGTCCGAACTCATGCGGATGTTGCTGGTGAGAAATTCTTCGGGTGCGAGAAAGGAGAAGTTCGAACTCATGCGTTTGATCTCGCCGACGCTCTCGCCGTCGTCGAGCGCCCCGCGCATCTTCGGCAGTCGGTCGCTGTGCATGAACATTACCCCGTCCATGAACTGCACCTTGTGCTGCTTGCAGGCGGCGACGATTTCCTCGACCTCATCGGCGTTGGTGCCGCAGGGCTTCTCGGCGAGCACATGTTTGCCGGCGGCGGCGGCAGCGATCACCCAGTCCTTGCGCAGGCCGGTCGGCAGCGGAATGTAGACCGCGTCGATGTCGTGTCGGGCGAGCAGTTCCTCGTAGCTGCCGTGCGCCTGCGGGGCCGGGTCGAAGGAGACGTGCGATTGATTGGTGGCGATCCATTGCTCGGCGCGTTCGAGCGAACGCGAGGCGACGCCCACCAGCGTGCCGTTGCCCGAACGCCGGATCGCTTGCCAGTTTTTGCAGGCGATGCCGGCGGTTCCCAGAATGCCCCAACGACAGATTTTTTCACTCATGGCGCGTTATAACCACGATGGGCTTGTAGATGAAAGGAGGAAGGACGAGCCAAGCGAACAGGAACACGCACAGAACTCGGCAATATTTCACCCGCCAAATCGTGCTATGGTCACCCCCCATGCAACCGCCTATGAGAATTTTCTGGAATCTCCCCTGTCTGGCCATCGCCATCGCGGGGCTTTGTCTCCCTGCGATATCCCAAGGCCAAATCCGCCCCGAACGTGCGCTGGTCGATGCTCCGCTTCCCGCTCTGAAGGCCTTCACCAGCGAAGGCAAGGCGATCGATTTGAACGAACACATCAAAGGCCGTTACACCGTCTTGAAATCGGCCTGCCTCACCTGCCCCGAGTTTCTCAAGTCCTATGGCGAAATCGAAGCGGCCCACGCGGACTACGCTTCCCACTGCATCGACTTCTATTATGTGTTCCAGAGCCTCCGCCATCCCGAACTCGGCGGCTACGTTCAGGCACAGAACGACAAGGAACGGGGCCTGCAAATCGTGGCGGCCAAAGAAAAACTCAAGACCACCGTTCCCTGGCTGGCGGACACCATCGACGACAACATCCGCGTCGCGCTGCGCGCTAGTTCGCAGACCGTCTATCTCATCTCCCCGAACGGCCACATTATCTACGCTGGCAACCGGCTGGACGGCCCCGCCTTGCGTGAGGCGATTGCTCAAGAGGTGGGCTACGCGTCTACTTATAGCGCACCCCAATCTCTGAACCTGCCGTTCATCGGTCGCACGCCACAGATGGTAAATGTCGACACCGAACTGCAAGTGAAACGGCCCGAAGGCATGGTCATCTTGTCGATCAAACCGACCCACCCGGACAAGACCTACTACGTAAAACTGCGCGCCGAGGCCGAACCCAAGCTGCTCAAGACCGGCACCGGCCGCCTGTTCCTCGGCTTCTATCCAGACCCGATCCACAAGGCCTGCTGGAACAATCTCACCGAACCAATGAAGTACGAACTCACCCTGCCCGAGGGCGTGAAAGCCGACCCGGTCACCGCTCAGGCAAAAGGTGGGCCGGGCGAGAAGGACAGCCAGCCGCGGCAGTTCTGGGTCGATATCGAGTCCGGTGAAGCTGGTAAAACTCCGGACAAGGCGAAACTTGCGCTGCACTATTTTGCCTGCACGCCCGACATGTGCACCGCTCTGACCCACGAATACACCATCCACTTCACTGCCGAAGACCGCAACTCCCGCACCTTCGGATTCAACCGGGGAAAGGGGCGCCCCCAGCGTGGCGGCGCTCAACGTGGCCAAGGCACCCAACGTGGCCAAGGCGCTCAGCGTGGCCAAGGCGGACAAAGTACCCTGCGAGGGCAGGGTCAGCGCGGACAAGGGCAGGGCGGCCTGAATCGACCTGGCGCACCACGGTAGTCCGGCAAGGTCCCGTGACTGTTTTGAGTGACGAGTTATGAATGATGAGTTTTGAGTGGCGAAGCTCGAACAGCACTCAAAACTCAACATTCAACACTCATCATTCGTCACTCAAACCAACAGCCGAGACTGGAACAAGGTCAGACCATCTCCGGTTCGATGGGAGCAGGTCAGACCATGTCCCGAACCTGACAAGGTCAGACCATGTCCCGAACCTGACAAGGTCAGACCATTCCCGATATTTCCGAACAGGTCAGACCATCTCCAGAACCTGACAAGGTCAGACCATGTCCGGATCGCTGGGAGCAGGTCAGACCATGTCCGAGGCTGGAACAAAACCATATGTCCGCACCTCGTAACCCGCATCCCGCACCTCGTAACCCGCATCCCGCACCTCGCATCACGCACCTCGCAACCCGGATCCCGCCACCCGCATCCCGTTACCGAAGGTGATTGGGCCGGGCCACGGCTTCCACGCGCAGGAACTTCAGGCAGGTTGCCTCCATATAGACGGCCACATCTTTCTCGGTGGATTTGTCGGTGGAGGTGATCGTGGCGTTCGGTTCGGGGGAGAAGTCACTCAGCTCGTCGGCGGTTTCAACCGTCAACCGGTGGGGGCGGGTGGGTGAAACTTTGGCGAGGGCCTTCAACTTGTCTCCCTCGACCTGGGAATCTTTCAGTTCGACATCGAGGCTGGCGAAGAGGTCACTTGCGTCCGCGAGCACGCCCCACCACAAGGTGTAGCCGTTGACTTGGTTGGAGCCGAGTCGGTCTCCCGCCGCCAAACGGAGCGGTTTCGCCAAGGGGTTCACCTTCCACGGCTTGAACGTTCCAACATCGATAAAATAGCTGATATTATCAGAGAAATTTGCCGGCTTTTGGCGGACGGAAACCTGCCAGTCGTTGCCTTCGACAATAACGCCCCTGTGTTGCACGGATTCGACAATGAACACTTTGCCTGCGGGAACGGTGTAGGAGCTTGGGGTGCCGGTCGGGGCTGTGGCACCTCTTCCGGTGATGACCATCCAAGGCACAACTTCGGCAAAGGTGAACAAGGACAAAGAAAAGAAAAGGATCAGGGAGGAGAGTGTTTTCATGTGTTTGCTTCCAGTAAGGGTTGTGCGGACAGACCGCATTACCCCTCATTCGGAAATGCAGAGGGCGAGTCTTATGGTTCCCCTCGTGTTTCCCTAATCTATTTTCGACTGAATGAAAAAGCACCCGCAACCCGAAGCAATTAACATATGCGTTATTTTTTCAGGCATGTGTTGATTCAGCCCCGAACTTCATGGCAAAGTGGGGGTTATGAAGAACTCACGTCGCTCCTTTCTCGCCACGGCCGGTGCCGTCTCCCTCTTTCATATCGTGCCCCGCCACGTGCTCGGCGGACCCGGCTACACGCCGCCCTCCGAGCAAATCACCAAGGCGGTGATCGGCACCGGCGGCATGGGCCAAGGGCACCTCAAACTCGGTGGCACCAAATTGCTCGCGATTTGCGACGTCGACCGCAGCCGCCGTGAAAACACGTTGAAGAAAGTCAACAAAGACGCAAAAGTCGGCGGCGACGTCAAAGCCTACGCTGACTTCCGCGAAGTGCTCGAACGCGACGACATCGATCTCATCCACCAAGCGACGCCGCCGCACTGGCATGCGTTGATCAACCTCGCCGCCGCCGAAGCGGGCAAGGACATCTGGGCCGAGAAGCCGTTCTCGCGCACCATTGAAGAAGGCGAGAAAGTGGTCGAGGCAGTGCAGCGCAACGGCCGCGTTCTGCGCATCAACACCTGGTTCCGCTTCGAAGGTGGTTGGTACGGATCCGGCACCACCGGCGAGAACATGCGCAAGGTGGTTCTGTCCGGCATGCTCGGCGACGGCCCGCTGAAAATGACCCTCGGCGCGCCCACCGGCTTCAATTGGAAACTCAATGTCTGGAGCGGCAAGACCACCTTGGAGGAGCAGCCGATTCCGGAGAATCTCGACTACGACATGTGGCTCGGACCAGCCCCCTACAAACCCTACAATTCGCACCGCGTGCACGGCTCGTTCCGAGGCTACTGGGACTACGACGGCGGCGGACTCGGCGACATGGGTCAGCACTATATCGACGCGGCGCAATACATTCTCGGCAAGGACGACGAAAGCCCGCACCGCATTATCCCCACCACCGTGCAACAACACCACGACGCGGTCCTGCCTTGGCAGCGCGTCGAGATTCACTGGAAAGACGGAACGCAAATCATTCTCGACGACCGCGGCGACGGCGACACCATCCCGCTGCTCGAAGGCTCCAAGCACAAAATTTTCCGCGGCCTCAAATCGAGTATCCCGAACCTGCGCGCCGAGATCGAGGCCCTGCCCGAGGTCGAACCGCGGGTGAAAGTGTTCAACGAATCCATCCGCACCCGCAAGCCGTTTGCCTTGAACGAAACACGCGCGCACCGCTCCTGCACCATCGTCAACCTCGCCTTGATCGCGATCCGCCTCGGTCGACCGATCGAGTTCGACGACAAGACCCAGCGATGCCCGAACGACCCCGCCGCCAACGCGCTGATCGAACAACCGATGCGCGGCCCCTGGACCCTCAACGGAGGTGTTATTTAATGCGAACCCATCTATCCAACTTCTCACGTCCTATGGTCTCTCGGTCTATGATTTCCCGGTTTTCTCTACTCGTCCTCGGCATTCTCGCTGCCGCTCTTTCCTTCAACGCCAGCGCGCAAGTGCCGCCGCAGAACCCCGCCGACATGGCGAAAGTCTACGGCGAGATGCTCGACCAAGGCAAAGCGCCAATCCTCGACGCGGCCAAAAAACTCGACACCAACGAAGGACGCTACGCGCTCGAAGGCATGGCCCGCCGCGCCACCGCGCCCGGTGCCAAAGCCGGATGGCAGGCCACTTACGAGGGCGCGATCCTCGAAGCGCTCGCTGCCGAACCCAGCGACTACTTGGTCAAGATGCTGCGTTGGGCCGGCACCGAAAACTCGGTCGACGGACTCGCCGCGCTGCTCACCCACGAGTCGCTTTACGACAACGCTTTGCGTGCCTTGATCACCATCGACGCGAACAAGCCCAGCAACAAAGCGCGCGCTGCGGTTCGCGCGTCCATGCCCAAGGTCGAAGGTCGCGCGCACATCGCGCACATTCAAGCGCTTGGTTCCATGCAAGACGACAAGGCCGTCGATCTGCTCACCGAGGCAGCCGGCGGCGGTCACATGGCCTTCGCTTTGCAATCGCTGGCCGAGATCGGTCATCCGAAATCCGAAGCGTTGCTCATGGCAAACCTCGACTACAACAAGCGCGGCACCGGTTACACTTGGGCGCTGAACTACGCCAAGAATCTCGCTCGCGCCGGCAATCCGAATCAGGACCAGACCAAGGCCGCTGCGATTTGCCGTAGCCTTTACAAGGACCGACCGGAGGCCAAGTTCGGTCATGTGCAATGCCGCGCCCTCAGTGTGCTGGCCGAGATCGAAGGCGCCAAAGCGAGCGGCGATCTGCTGGCCGCGTTCGACGGGCCGAGCTTCTACGTGCAAGCCCACGCCGCCAAAATTCTCGCCGATATTCCGGGTTCGGAAATCAGTAAACAAATCGCTGCCACCTTCAAGAAGGCGAAGCCCGAAAGCAAAATTCTGCTGCTCGACCTGCTCGCCGCACGGAACGATCGCGACGCGATGAACTTGGTTGCTGAAACCCTGTCGTCCGAGGACGACGCGCTGCGCGACGCCGCCGTGGCAGCGATCAGTTCGGCTGGTGGTGCCGACGCCGAGGAAGCATTGGGCGACGCGGTACTCGCGGGCAATCCGGCAGCCGGCGCCGCGCTGGCCCGCGTGGCCAAACCCGCCGCCATCGCGGGTCTGTACGGCAAGGCCAAAACCCCGGCACAAAAGATCGCCTTGCTGGATGCGCTCGACGCGTCCGGCGCCAAAGGCCAGATGGCAGCAATACTTATCGGTCTCAAGGACGGTGACGGAGACGTGCGTAAAAAAGCCGCAGTGGTCGCCAAAAAGGCTGCGCAACCGGCGGACATCGGTCCGCTTTTCGATGTGTTGAGCAAGGCCGAAGACGCCGAACGTCGCCGCATACTTGGTGCCATTCAGGCGGCGGGTCAGCGCGAAGCCGACGTGGAAAAACGCGTCGCCACCTTCGACGGACTCGCAGCCAAAGCCGACGGCAAGGCGCGTGATAATGTGCTCACCTTGCTCGCCGCCAGCGGCCATCCGAAAGCGCTGGCGCGCATCGCCGGCACCGCCGGAGAAAGCGATCACGCGGTGCGCCTGTTGGCCAAATGGAACACCCCGGACGCGGTCCCGCATCTGCTCAAGGCGGCGTCCGGCAACGACAGCAACAACGCAGTCGCCATCGCAGCCGTGCTACGGCTGGCCGAGAAGCCCGCCGACCTCGAACGCGCCGCCACGCTCGCGCGTTCGGCCGACCACAAAACGGCGCTGCAAAACAAACTCTCCGTCGCCAAAATCAAGACGATCAAAGGCTGGACGCAACTCTCCAAAGGCAATGATCCCAAAGTCGACTGGCAAGGTGATTTCACCGACCTGAAAATGAAAGACGGCGTGATCACCTACGGAAAGAAGAACAAAAATCTGTTTTCCAAACAGGAGTACGGCGACTTCATTCTCGATCTCGAGTTCAAGCTTACGCCGGGCGCGAACAACGGCATCGGCATCCGCGTTCCGAACAACGGCCAGGCCGCCTACGACGGACTCGAACTGCAAGTGCTCGATAATACCGCCGAGAAGTACAACAAGCTGAAGGACTGGCAGTTTCATGGGTCGATCTACGGCGCGGCCCCGGCCAAGAAGGGTCACTTAAAGCCGGTCGGCGAATGGAACCACCAGACCGTGGTCGCCATCGGCCAACACGTGAAGATCATCCTCAACGGTGAGGTCATTCTCGACGTCTACCTCGACAAACTCAAACCGCTTCACGACAAGGAGATCAAAGGGCTCGCCGCCAAGAAAGGCCATATCTGCTTTGCCGGACACGGTGACGAGGTGCATTTCCGCAAGGTCCGGATCAAGTCCTACGACGTGGTCAAACCCGGCGATTTGCCCAAGAAAGGCCAAGGCTTCAACGAGATCTTCAACGGCAAAAACCTCGCCGGCTGGAAAGGCTTGGTCGGCAATCCCAAGACCCGCGCGGCCATGCCCAGCGACCAGCTCGCGGCAAAGCAGGCGGAGGCCAACAAACGCGCCGCGAAAAACTGGACGGTCAAAAATGGCGTGTTGGTGTTTAACGGTCGCGGCCAAAACCTGTGCACCGAAAAGCACTACGCCGACTTCGATTTGGTGATCGACTGGAAGATCGAAAAGAACGGCGACAGCGGCATCTACCTGCGTGGCACCCCGCAAGTTCAGATTTGGGACACCGAAAACGCGGCCCAGAAAAAACACGGCAACGACAAAGGCTCCGGCGGTCTGTGGAACAACAAAAACAACCCGCGCGACCCGGTCGAAAAAGCCGACAAGCCGGTCGGCGAGTGGAACCGGTTCTACATTCGCATGATCAACGACCGCGTGAACCTTTGGCTCAACGGCAAGCACGTCGTCAAAGACACCATCCTCGAAAACTACTGGGAACGCGACAAGCCGGTGTACCGCATGGAGTCCATCGAGTTGCAAAACCACGGCAACACCTTGTACTTCGACAACATTTGGCTGCGCGAGTTGCCGCGGTAGTCTTGTCCGGCCGAAGCTTGGGGGTGTGTAGATGGTCGTCAGCGTTTATCCAGCGGTCGGAACATCCATCTTTCGTTTTGGTGATGATGCCGGAGTTGTGAAGCTTGCGTTCGAACGGCTGAGTTTTCCTGCCGGGGAATCATGGCGTCCATGGATGGGTGGAAACTCAAACTATTTATTATGTTTCCCTCCATTATGCCTTACTTATTCAGCATCGAAACAGATTAATTCTTTCAGGGTAAACTTGTTGGAAATTCCGGACGGATGGGAGTTTCATTTGGAGGGAAATCCTCTTTGTCGGCATCACTCGCTGTCGAGTTTCCGCGAAATTTCAAGTGTCACGCGCGCGTTCGAGGACGAAGTGCAGTTCGGCGATATCGGCGTTTCCGTGGGGCTGGATGAGTCTGGCTTCGCCCATATAATTGAATTCGAAGCTATTGTTTAAATTTTGTGATGCGCTCAGCGCGGAGGGGGTGAAGCCGCAGAATTCTTCGTTCTCGGCGGAATGAAATTCCACCCCACCGACACGGCAGACGGTCTGTCCCATTGAAATCCATGCTGCAAGCCGCCAGGCTTCTTATGGAATCTTGATGGACATTCATTCATTCTTTCTTTCTTAGAAAACGCGGGTCCGTCAGGGTTTTCAAAAAAGTCCACCAGGGCGGCTTTGTCCGAATTGGTTAAATCGAGACGGACTTGAGGAGTCGTGGACTGCTTGTGTTTTCGCAGGTCTCGGGATACACTCTCCTCATGACGGGTTTCCTTCATTTTGCTGAAAAACGCGTCCAGCACACTGGCGTGAGTTGGGATGCGTACCTTTCGCTTATGGGTGAAGATGAGCATGATGGGCGCTTCGCTTATGACGACGGCGTGTTGGAAATTATGACGGTTGGTCCCGAACACGGATTTATCAAAAAACTCCTCGGCCGGCTGCTGGAGCACTACACCTTCGTACGTGGGCGCGACATCCGCGGCGCCGGAAATTTCACCATGCTTCGACCGGACTTGAAGAAGGGAATCGAAGCGGACGAATGCTACTACATCCAATCCGGCGACCAACTACAGAACCCACGTGAGATCAAATTGCCCCGCGATCCTCCGCCCGATCTCGCCATCGAAGTGGACATCACCAATCCGACGCTCGACAAGCTGCGGATCTACGCCGCGATCGGCGTCGGCGAACTTTGGGTATACAAAAACGATCACGTCGAGGTGATGACGCGCAAGGACGATACCTCCTACGAACGCGTCGCCGCCAGTGTCGCTCTTCCAGCGTTCCCGATGGACGCGTTCGAAACCGCCCTCGAACAACAGGAGAAGGGCTGGTCCGACAACCAGATCCTGCGGGCGTTCGAGGAATCTTTAGACCAATAAAGAAGTCAGTCGCCATCACCTGCCCGCTTTCCGTCCAGAACCCCAGCTACGCCAGATCAGGAACACCAACCAACGCGT
>Ga0209186_1002854_pt1 | contig 12086 bp, 9 predicted proteins | sample SidtaG_FD_187426 | JGI IMG/M metagenome (GOLD analysis project Ga0209186, IMG submission 187426) | Marine algal microbial communities from Sidmouth, United Kingdom - Sidmouth_Male2 metaG (SPAdes) (version 2) | ecosystem: Host-associated > Algae > Red algae > Unclassified | place: Sidmouth, United...
GCATCCCTGCCGTCGACAGGCGCGTTCCGCTCACGCGGCCGACCGCCGTCGTCGCCTGTGGGCCGCCTCTGCCGACAGGCGGCCCCTGGACACTGTTTGGGCCGCCTCTGTGGACAGGCGGCCCCGGTGTGAATTGGTGTCGGCCACCTTCGGGGCGCGCCGGCTGGGCCACGGCCCGTCCCTCTGTCGGGCAGGGCCGTGCATCCCTCTTTCGGTTAGGCTGTCTGCGTGCCGCGTGCCTTTAAGAGAGCATTGGCACGGCGCCGACGCCGCAGCGTGCCACCGACCATGACAAAAGACGGGGCCCACTCTGATGAGATCGGCGACAACGGCGTAATGAGCGGATCGGACGAGACGGCTGGGCGGGGGGCCAACTATGCCCGTGGCCAGCGGCGCCGATTCGCCCGAGCACAGGTGCACGCCGCACGTATCGCCGCTGAGGCGCTTCGGATGGCCCAGGCGGCTGCAGCAGCCGCCGACGCATTGCAAGCCCCGGGTCGAGACGCGGATTTGCACGCGCCTCGGAGCGGTGACTCCGGGCCCCGGCTGTTTGAGCCAGGCGGCGCTGTTCGTGGCGCCAATGGCCGCACGGTCGATGCCAGCGTGCGTGGCGGCGGTGGCACGCTGATCCGTCTCCCCAACCGGCGCGGACTGGACGGGGCCCGATCAGGCCTCCAAGATCGACAATCAAGAAAGAGCAGCCGCACTGACGGGCCGTCGCGCGGCCAAGCGGCATCAGATGTGGTGCAAGGGCCCAACGCTTCCCTCCGAGCGCGTGACCCCGCCGGGTCTGAAGCGCGGGTGCCGCAATGGCCACGCTTTGCTGCGGCGGTCGCGGCATCGGGTGGGGTGAGAGATCACGCTCGTCACGCCGGCCTGTTGGTGTCGGAACGAGCTTCTGCTCGAACCGAGCACGCGATTGGATCGGGCCCTGCTCCACCGTCCATTGCATCTCCGTTTGCCTCGGTCATCCAAGGGGCTCGTGGAACGCTGATTGGCTCCGTCGGCGGGCTATCTCCCGGGCAACTGACAATGGCCGTTGCTGCGCTCGAGTTTGCTGGCCCGAGCTTCCTGCCAGACGATTCGCGATTGAAAGTTATGCGGGACTGCTCGGCGGGGTGTGGCAACGTGGTGGGTCTTGATTCGACGATGCTAGGCTCTGTAAGCATGCTGCAAGGTGGGGGCTCTGTTTCGCAGGCGGCTCGATTTCTCCTCCAGGGCCTCCTTGCACATGCATGCGATGGAGGATGCCGCCCCGCGCCACGCCCGCCGCCTCCACCGGTGGGATCACCACCTAACCGGCTCGCGCCATCTCGCCGACCCCGGCCCCCGCAACTCAACGATTCGCCGTCGACGACCCCGGCGCCTATTTCGTCGCCGACCAAGCGCCACCGCGGTGAAGGTTACCCTCGACCAGAGCTGCAGCGGACTGCGGAGCGTGCTGACGCCTCGGGTGAGCATACATGGCCCAACGCTTCTGCCTCGGAGGGGCCGTGGCTCTTTCCCCGCAATGCCGAGCGCCGCGTTGAGCTTTCGAGTGGAGACGCTCAGTCTGTTCGTGGCAGGAGCTCATTGTCCCAGCGGGTTGTCGATGGTGTCTTCTTTTGGTTCCTATCCCGGGCGGTCACGTCGCGATCGCGTGGCGGCGCCCGTGTTTTGTCTTCTATGACTGCTGACGCGTTCGTCGGCGCCGCGGCTGGCAAGTCGTGGGGTGTGCGCCTTGGGAGCAAGGCGATTAGGGACGGCATGGTTCTGAGCGGAGGAATGACGGTGATGCCTGTGCGTTCCGGCAACGTGTGGTGGGGGGTGGTCCTGAGAGACTTGGACCAAGTTTTGCCGGTGTTAGTGAGCTACATGCGGCGTGAGACGGACGCCGCCGAGGTCCTGAACTCGGCCAACGGCGCGATAGTGGTCATAGACACCTCTGGAGTTGGCGAGGGGGATGGGGGCTGGAATGAGTGTGTGCTGCAGGGGTTCATCAAGATGCTGGCCGTCGTTGTGGCGCAGGTTCACTCCATCGACACGGACTATTGCTTCCGCGTTGAGAGCAACTTGAGAACTATGCTGCCTGTGTCGGTCATTGCGCCGCGGCGGAGCGACGCGCGCGAGACAGCCGACAACCTCCTGGCGTACGTCGCTCTTCTGTTCGGCGCACCCAACGACGCTAGCAGGCGAGATTTCTTGGACCCGCACTCTTCCAAGTGGCAGCAGGCGGCCTACGCCCCTGACTTCCGTCATCGCCTCCGGCACCTGCTCGTGGCTCATTACCCTGTGCATGACCAGCTCAAGGAGGAAGAGCAGGCTGATGCGATTTTGAGTGGACGCGCTGCTGACAACCCCGACGATAGCGATTGCGGCGGTAGCTCTTGCCGAGATGCTCATATGGGCGACCGCGACGGTAGCCATGACGACGACGACGAGAGGCCAGGATCGGGGCGGGACGCACGACACAGTAAGGGACGCAGCCGCCGCGGCGGATCTGGTGGTAGTGGCGGTAGCAGTGGCAGAGGCGGTCGACGAGCAGGTGCTGCCAGCGGCGGACGCCATACTGACCATAGCCAACGTCGAGGCCAAAGCGGTGGCCAACGGCGGCCTGATGCTCGTTTCGGCGCAGGTGATCAAGTCCCAGCTCGTCTGGGCGCTGACGGTGGACGGGGTGGCAGAGGTCAAGGTGGCAGTCACGGTCGATCTGATGGGCATGTTGGCGGAGACGGTCAAGTCGCCGTTCGTGCTGGTCGTGGTGATGATGGCGGACGGGATGTTGCAAGTCAAGGTGCGGGCGGCGATTGCCATCAGCTTGGTGGTCGCGTTGGTAGCCTCGTTGATGAGGCAGGTGGCGCCGGTGGTGGTGGCGACGGTGGCCGACGTGGTCACGGTCCAGCGCGAGGCGGCGGTCGCGGTCGCGCTGACGGGCGAGTTGGCGGAGACGATCAAGTCGCCGCTCGTGCTGGTCGTGGTGATGATGGCGGTCGGGGTGTTGCACGTCAAGCTGCGGGCGGCGATTGCCGTCAGTCTGGTGTTCGTGTTGATAGCCACGTTGATGAGGCAGGTGGCGACGGTGGCCGTCGTGTTCCCGGTCCAGGTCGAGGCAGCGGTCGCGGTCGCGCTGACGGGCGAGTTGGAGGCGACGATGGAGTCGTAGGTGGTGCGGGTCGTGGCGCTTATGATCGAAGAGATGGTCAAGGTGCCGCTCGAGGCGGCGGGCGCTGTGGGCCTGATGCTCAAGTTGGTGGTCACGATGCAGTGGCAGGTGGTGCCGGCCGTATTGGCGATGGTGGCCGAGGTGGTCACGGTCCAGGTCAAGTCGGCGGTCGCGGTCGCGCTGACGAGCGAGTTGGCGGAGTCGATCAAGTCGCAGTTCGTGCAGGTCGTGGTGATGATGGCGGACGGGCTTTTGCGCGTCGAGGTGCGGGCGGCGATTGCCATCAGTTTGGTGGTCGCGTTGGTAGCCACGTTGATGAGGCAGGTGGCGCCGGTGGTGGTGGCGACGGTGGCCGAAGTGGTCACGGTCCAGCGCGAGGCGGCGGTCGCGGTCGTTCTGATGGGCGAGTTGGCAGCGACGGTGGAGTCTTAATTGGTGCGGGTCATGGCGCTTTTGATGAACGAGATGGTCAAGGTGCCGCTCGAGGCGGCGGGCGCTGTGGGCCTGATGATCAAGTTGGTGGTCACGATGCAGTGGCAGGTGGTGCCGGCCGTATTGGCGACGGTGGCCGAGGTGGTCACGGTCCAGGTCAAGGCGGCGGTCGCGGTCGGGCTGACGGGCGCGTTGGCGGAGACGACCAAGTCGCTGTTCGTGCTCGTCGTCGTGATGATGGCGGACGGGGTTTTGCGCGTCAAGGTGCGGGCGGCGATGGCCATCAGGTTGGTGGTCGCGTTGGTAGCCACGTTGATGAGGCAGGTGGCGCCGGTGGTAGTGGCGACGGTGGCCGTCGTGGTCACGGTTCAGCGCAAGGCGGCGGTCGCGGTCGCGCTGATGGTCTAGTTGGCAGAGACGATGGGGTCGCAGATGGTGCCGGTCGTGGCGCTAACGGTGGACGAGATCGTCAAGGTGCCGGTCGAGGCGGCGGACGCCGTCGCCCTGATGGTCGAGTTGGTGGTCACGATGCAGTGGCAGGTGGCGTCTGCCGTAATGGCGACGGTGGCCGAGTTGGACACATTCAAGAACAAGGTGGCAGACGCCGTCAGCCTGGTAGTCGAGTGGGGTATCATGACGATGTTGATGACGATGAGGTACCTGGTGGTGCAGCAGGACGTGATCGTGATGATCAATGCCAAGGCGGAGGTCTCCGTCGGCCCTACGAACGAGGCGGCGGTGACAATGAGGCCGCAGGTGAAGCTGGCCGTGGAGGTGATGGTGCACAAGGTAGTCAAGGTCATGGAAAAGGCGGCGGTCACGGTCGCCCCGATGATCGAGGTGGCCGTGACGACGACGTTGCACGTGGTGCTCATCGTGGCGCTGATGCTGGACGGGGTGGTCAAGGTCAACGTCAAGGCGGCGCACACCGTCGGCCTGTTGGTGAAGGTGGCGATGTCGACGAGGTCGCTGACGACGGGGTCGCACGTGATGCTCGTCGTTGTGCTGATGCTGGACGGGATGGTCAAGGTCAACGTCAAGGCGACGCACGCTGTCGGCCTGTTGGTGAAGGTGGCGGCCTGAGGGGTGGGCGGGTGGCGCACGGTGGTGCTGGAGGCAGTGGTGAAGGGGGTCTGCATGCACTGGCGCGGCTGCAACACGATGAGTCGGTGGTGGAGCCGCAGACTGCCGAGCACGGTGGCACGAAGTTCCACTCAATTCCTGTCACCTGCATAACCACCCTTCCGGACCTCGGACTGCTTGGCTTGATTCGATCGCAGACAGCGTCCATCCGTACATTTGGCGCACACGTGTTTCGAATAGTAGCACCCCGTATTCGACCTGTGTCATGCGCGGCGCCAAAGCGGAAAGTTGGCGTGAAAGTCCGGGTGCGGATTCAAACTTTCCCGCAGTACCCAACCATTGTCAGTGCGTCCTTCGGTGGTAGCACGCAGGCGCATCCTGGTGTGAATCGCGAAGGGCTACGAGATCAAATGCCGCCAGAAAGGGAGATGATGCTATCGAGTGCTGAGGTCAAGAAGAGGATGCGCGAGAGCACAACCGCTCTTCGCGCCCGATACAAGGACTTTGGTGTTCCTCAGTTCCTTCAGAACGTCAATGATCCGAGGGTCACCTGGATGCGAGGTGTGACTGCAGGTGGGCGCGAGACCAGAGCCCTTGGTCCTGGAAAGCCCCAGCCAATAGAGGTGTGCTACGTCTCCGACATGACTCCAGCGAACGAAGATGGGTGTGGCAGGAGCCTGGGCGATCGAGCCTGTACAGCCAAACCGGAGCCCTTTCCGCCGAATGAGCGATTGCAGAACCCTCGTACTCTGAACCACCACAGCATGCTTGGTGCCTGTGCCACATACGAAGGCATCAACACTAGCTTTCTCTATATGGGAAGCGTTGGGTCTCACTTTAGTTGGCATGTAGAGGACCATCTGCTGCAGTCGACTTCCTACCTGCAGTCCGGGGCGAACAAGTTCTGGTTTTTTGTTGCGAGGTCTGAGGTTCCAAAAATGGTACGCGTCATAAGTGAACACATGGACCCTGTCGTTCTGGCAGCTGCAGGAGGTGACGTGTGGACGTTTCTAGCGGAGAAGGCAGTCTTGTGGCCTGCGTCGTTTTTCCTTGCGCACGGCGTTCGCGTCGGCTTCCACAAAATGGAAGTTGGCGACTTCGTCGTGACGGGCTACGGCGTTCCGCACAGCGGATTCAACGCGGGAACGAACGTAGCGTCTGCAGTGAACCTTGCGTGCACTGGCTGGCTTGCGCATGCTATTGAACATGAGGCCCGCTGGCGTGGAAAGATAGGGATGCTTATTCCATTCGAGAAGCTGCTCGTACTGAGCGCCCTGAAACTGGCTGCTGGAAAGTGGTGGTTTGGCGATGCGAAAGCCTATGAGGCGTGCGACCCAGCAGAGTTTCGACGGGACCTCCGAGTCATGACCTCCTTCTTGACCGAGTATCTAGACTGCATCCTTGCGTACATGAGAACCGATTCGCATCCAGCCTGGAAGGGAGAAAACGCAGTCGTCGTGGACTTACAAGCGGCACCCCACGCTGTGAAGCAGTTTGTTACCGATAACGCGATCAAACCAGCCGGTCACGGGTTGGTGCTCCCCAACGAGAAGGATGGAGTCGTCACAGACTACTCTGTGGACGGTGCGGCGTGCCCTCATTGCGGAACTGTCGTCTGGATGTCCTTGGTCGTGTGCCCGGCATGCATTGACCAGCTAGGCGACGGAGCTGGACCGAGTGCGCCGATCTGCTGCTGGCGGTGCGCGCCGACCAAGTACGACGATCTGCACTACCGGCCCGAGCAGGCCAGCGGGAAGGAGCCGCACCTCGTTGGGTGTCACGCTCCTTTGGTGGTGCAGCGGCTATCCAATGGCCGCGTGTACTCGCTAGTGGAGGAGCTGAAGACGATTGGGGACATGGGTAGTGACTAAGTCGACAACGTTATTGCATTCTGTGGGTTTCGTACTTCTTTGTCTGTATGTGAGTTGAGTGGCAGTTTCGTGATGCTCACTGGGGCGCCTTCATCATGTGATGCCTCTCCTTTGATTCCTTTGTTCCGTCGATCAACGGGGCGCTGCACGCACCAACGTCGCGGACAGAAACTCCCGCGCCATCGTGCACAGGGATCTGGCATGGCTTGCGATAGATTATACAAGCCATGGCGTCGGCACAGGTCTGTACGAAGAGTGAGGTCCCTTCCAAGAGAGAGAAAAAGTAGTGGTTGCGAGCGACGACTGGCAAAGATGGCGAAATGATACTTCTCTTTTGGCTTTGAATCTTAACTGAAAATGTGAACAACTCTTCCTACGAAACTTCTCTGCTTGTCTCTTGCGACCGTATCAGCACGATAGGTCTATAAAACGTCGTGCAATAACAGCCTTTTCTGGGCTACCGTCTCCGTGCTCCTCGCAAAACTCATGCAGCCTCCCTCAGCCGCTCTTAAAGTGGAAGCCCGACTTCTTTGTGAACAGTACCTTGTCCGCGCCGCAAGGGAGAACAAAAGCAGACTGCAGTACGCGCTCAGCTTGCACAAGTTCCACGCCGGACGTAGCGTCGAGTTGGACTACCGTAGGTTTCCCAACGATGCATAAGGCTGACGCAGGGGCTGTCCACCATTCACATTCAAGGTACAGCTCTTCCGCAATTGTGCCAATCGCTCGGACGCGACCGAATTGTACTCTCTGCCCTCCTGTCGTGCTGGGGTCGTTCAATACGTCACATGCATCTTCTTCTTGGAGCACAGACACTGTCGACCCCTCTCGAATGAAAAATGATCGCTGCGGGTGCCTGGCTTTCCTCCAGAACTTGACGGGCGCGTTGGGTGTGTGACCCCGCCAGAAGTCTTCCGTCGAACCCAAAACCATGCTCAAGGCTTCCCTGCCGCACCACCTTTCGCCAGTGGCGGATGCCAACCGCCTCTGCGGAGCGAGCCTGTGAAAAGAGACGGCCTTCAATGGATTACCGCCGAGGCCAAGCAGCCACGATTTCGGAATGCCGTACTCATCAGGCATGGACAGTGCCCTTGAGTACTGCTCTGTGTCTCTCCACCTTTGCATTGAATATTCCGCAGGGTTCCGATGGTTGCTCTGGCCGATCTCGCGCTTCGCCATCTGATGGAAGTTCTCAAAGATGAGCTCGCATATTGATGACCCGAGCTGCACCAACGGTAGAGTACGATACAGCAACTCCAAAAGGCGATGAACGGCAGGCCGCTCCCACTTTCCGCTGAACGGTAGCAGGCGACGCAACTCAATCATCAGACTCTCGCCGAGACGTTGGAGCTCAACAACTGTTGGCCGTTCCCTCACGGCATGCTCTCCGTCAGAGCACAGAGTCGGCCTATAAAACAGAGCAGTAGCGAAATGTCGTAGGGCCTTCAGAGCGGTAACAGTAGCAACCGCATGTGCAGAAGTACTTGAGGTGTGCACACTGTACTCCAGGACCGTGGGACCCACGGTAAGCAGCACTGCGTAGTCGGACATAGAAAGAGTCGTGCCACCCATTTTTTCAGGCTCAAAGGATGATAGGATCGTGTGTGTTGGAACATGTTTCGAACTGCGGCGCATTTCTGAAATGAATTTGTCACGCTGCCCGACAGAGAGTGCCTCGTACGCTTCCATCAGGAGGTTGGATGCAATGTTGTAGTACAAAAGGTGAGATGGTGCAACAATGACATGTTCGTGTATGTCAAACGTCCCAGGACCTCGGGCCTCAGTCAGTCGCATCATCAGGCTACCTGACTTGTCCGTAACTCCATTTAGCAGGAGTGCGTCTTTCATAGCTTCTGCAGACAACTGCGTAGATCTCTTCAGGGAAGACATGATGGCAGCTGTTCGCTCTTGCACTCTGGAGTACCTTGTGTCTTTGACATCAAAGGAAACTGTGCTGCTCATCGCGCGATCCCTCCTCTCGCTCTTAGTCTTCGGATGGACAATGTCGCAGCTGGTGCAGTGCTCAGTTCCTGGAGCTCCTACAGAGTTGGAGAACTTGGCCGCCATAGGAAAATCAAACACGCCCAGGCACAAGAAAACCCGAACCACGACGTTTTCCTTTGAGTGCGCGTCATACACGGCAACACCTTCCTTGCTCATTTGGAGCATGTCCTCGACGACACGCTTCAAGAGAGCTTCAGGGTTTGCCCCAGGTGGTAAGTAAAAGAGTGGCCGAACGGAGAACGCACGATCATGCAAGCTCAGAGACGTATACGCTCCGTAGTAGCCCTCTAAGCTCCCACGGCGTCGCTTGTACACGCTAAACTCATCCGCGTACAATGAAACGTACAGAGTGTGTGGGTCTTTCTCTGGCAGCTCGTCTTCGTTTTGCTCTGCAACTTGTGTCAGCTCAATCGGCTTTTCTGCCGTCAACAGCGTCCAAGAATCCTTTTCGCGCTCGGTAGAGCTGCGCACCGCATTGATAAACACACCGCCTGACCTTGTGAATCGTAGCGTGCACCGGCGAGCATCCTTAAAGCACGAAGCCCACGGATCAGGAGGCTCAATCCCATGCATGACATCAAACAGCCCTAGTAAGTCCCCAACTCTGAGGGCGCTTGGTGGAGCATACGACGCCTCTGAGATCGAGACGTCTCCATCGGATGCAATCGCTGTGCTTTCCAATCGGGCCGGGAGCGTTGTGCTGCCATCCAAAAAGACAGAGACAATACACCCAATGCCGTACGTGTATCCGTCTCGGAAAAATCCGTTCTTGAAATTGAACCGAGCCGGGTCCCTCGCAGCTACTGTTTGAAAAAACTCTGTTGGGCGCTCAACGGTCCCTGCGCGCGCATCCCCTTCGCTGTGGAACAGAGCTGCTGTGACTGGGTCCTCAAAGTCCCTCTTGATGTGCACGGAAAATGGAATGTAAGACACAGTAACGTCCGGCAGTTTGCGAAGAGCCTTCCCTTTGCCAACGGGTAACTGCCGCGTGGTCACTTCCCGTCTCAGAGGTATAGCGGTGTTCAGCATTTGCTTGCGCAACTGTTGTAAGCGCCATCTAGATGGCCACTTCTCTTTGGGGCTGAATGAGTTCTCTGCCTCTCGCATAATGTCGTACTGCCGCAGCGTGACACGCGCTCGACCAAAGAGGTACCCAAAGCAGAGAAACTCCCGGCGAGACGCAAATTGCCCGACTGGTCGTTCCTCTTCACTGGAGATGTCTGTATCGTCAGAGGGGCATCCATCAGGCTCAGATTCTGAAGACGTGACTACATCTTGGTGGTCCTCTAGAGAGGGTGCTGGTGACGGCCTTCCTGACAGCAGGCCCAGGTTTTGCGTCACACCGCTATTTCCAGACTCCTCCATAGGCACTGCTCTCGAACCTGTCGTTGAGGTGGCCTGCTGCGACTGCATATGCATGAGGTCTCCATCGGCAAGATCGAAGTAGGCGGAGCCTCGAGGCCCCCGCCTGCGACGCTTCATTGCCGGTTGGGGGCCAGAAACAGGGCAGCAAGCTGAGCTTCGAATTCACTCAATAGGGTGCTATGACGAAGCGGGGAGACGCAAGCAGACTCGATTCGGATAAGACCAGTCCAGGAACGATTCGAATCGCGCTTCTGTACCCAGTACGAGCAGCCCTTGACAGAAGACGTCCCCGCGCACATCATCCGAGGTGTGGCATGGCAAGAGCGTAAAACCGCCCTGCCGCGTGTGCTCGATGCACACGAGGTTCTGATTCGTTAAACTCTACTGAATCCAGAAGCTGGCAGCATGCTTGAGCTCGCGAACCGTCCATGCAGCGTCCTACATGGCCGTGTGACGAACAATCCCAGAACTGGGACGAGTGTCGCCCTCAGAAACGACCGACGGAAGATCTCACAGATCATCCCAATGGTACTCTGCTGTTACGTTCTTCGTTTGATCCCACGGACTATCCACGGAGCAGTCCGCTTCTGATCCCAGGACATTGCGTAAGATCATCCCGAAGAAAATTACTGAAGTCGCCCTGAGAGAGTTCCAAGTAATTTCCGGAAGAAACAACGTGCGCCAATCTCACGACGATCCTGGCATCACATCCGGAGCATCTGTGGAAGAATTCGAGGGACTCCCTCCTACCGATCCTTCAATCGATGTGCGATAATTCGAAGGATCGTTCAAAGCTGTGTGCAGGATTGATTTGGATGCAAGAAACAGACAGACCTCTGGAAACCCCTGCGGACCATCTGAATCAAGCACCAGGATTAAATAAGGAAGAGCTCGCAAATCGCTGTGTGTCCGGTCGAGAGCGGGAGGCCGAACAGCGCTTCACAAAGCGTTAAAGCGGCTTATTGCACCAACGCCACTCAGATCGCAGCGCAGGGCCACCCGCGGGGGGGGCCGCCCATGCGGTTGGGTGCCTGTCGGGCGTCGGTGCGCTGGAGTGCCCGCCGCTGGCCATCGCAACGCGTGCACGAGGGGGGGGCAGATCGAGCGGGCATGGAAATACAGTACACTGAATGCCGGACCAGATCGCCGTCGACCAATACACCGAGTTGTCTCTGCCAGCGGGCATTTGGTGCCGCACTCAATTCCTATGGGTTCCAACGGCTCGCGCAGCCGCGATCGTGGCGCGTTCTCGTTGCTTAGTAACAGCAAGTTGTGACGGTAACAGCAGCCTGTGACGATCGAGAAAACGGACCCAATCGATCGGATTGATCTTAAGACGATTCTAGAAAGAAAACAAAGGCCTCTCGTGTGTCGCCGTCACTACTGACGCGGTGGAGACGCATTTCGTGACTCTCGCTGATCTCATACCTGTTCCGGTTCCACGACCCTGCATTTCCCCTTTACACGCTATCCTCGTCCACCACTCATGGCGCTCACGCCCGCAGTACCGATGGTCGGCGGCTACGCTGCCTGCGACGACGCACGGGTGGTGGTGGGCGGCACCATTGTTACCGTCCTGCAACGAGCGCCAGCGGCGTCAGCAGTGCTCGCCCCGGCCCGCACCGCCTCCCTCGCCGCCGCCTCCGACCACATTGGCGCTTTCGCCGCCGGCACGGCGGCGGCGGGGTAGTCGACGGGGGCGCCCTGTCAGGCGTTTCCCCCCGTCGCCAGCGCGGTGCTCATCCTGGCGGCGCTTTGACACGCGCTCGACGCAGCCCTCGGCACCGTTCCAGAGGTTGTAGCACTGTCGGGGGATTGGCCGGTCGCCGCCCCTGCGGAAGCGTCGGACGCGGCGTGCGTCGCACCCGGCGTCTACCGACGGCGGCGGTGGGGCTGGCGTCCAGAGTTTGGCGGTCACGCGGAGGAGGGCCAGAGGGTTCACGTGGGCGCGTGGTTGGACTCTCGGGCGACCGACGTGTTCGGAAGAGCGGCGGTGATGCTCGCCGACAGCCTTCTGGGGGCACCCCGCGATGGCGGGTATTGTCTCCGACGTAGTGCGGCGGGCGGCGGGCGTCGCGCACGTTGTGGTCGCCGCAGTAGGGCTGCTTGTGACGGTTTCGGCAGGGTAGTGGCCGCGGCGCATGTGGACCGCGCTGGCCGGTGTGGCTGTCCGTAGGGTACCGGTAGCG
>Ga0209186_1002855_pt1 | contig 12083 bp, 15 predicted proteins | sample SidtaG_FD_187426 | JGI IMG/M metagenome (GOLD analysis project Ga0209186, IMG submission 187426) | Marine algal microbial communities from Sidmouth, United Kingdom - Sidmouth_Male2 metaG (SPAdes) (version 2) | ecosystem: Host-associated > Algae > Red algae > Unclassified | place: Sidmouth...
TCACACATGACGCTCACCTACCCGAGAGTTTGTCAGCACAGCAAGGATCACCGGCGCGAAGCGAGACGACGGTGGCGGGCACCACGACGACGGGCCGACGGTGCTGACGACGGTCGCGGCCGACGGTTGCGGTGGCACCAACCGTTTTGATGCGCTCAGAGAATTTCAATTATCAGTCGACTTCAGCATGAAAAGTGTGCTGAGAACTCCTTGTCAAGTACGCAGTTAACAACATTCTCCGAGTTTTCAAGTGCATTGTTGTTCTTGTCCGGAGAGGACAAAATTGGGACATCAGCAATAGTACCCAATCTTCTGGACCCATCGCAACCCTCTGCGCGCGCGCGCGCACCGACTGATTGCCAAGTCTCGCAAGGTCGGAGCGCGGACAAAAAAAGGCGCACTCGCTGGAACAAGTCATTTCAAAAGAAGCCCCACAGATTGATTCAGTGGTGTTCAATCGGTGCTTACACTTTTGCGCTTCTCTGCTACAGCCGTCTTGGCAGGCCTGTGCAGTCCCTTGTTCATGCTGAAACACCCGCTGTAAATGCCAGTACGACTAAATAAGGTATGGGGATGCTGGCAACGGGCCGGATTCGGTGTGATTGCCTTTTGTTCTGACCCTTCGGCGGCAAAAAGCGCCTCGATCCAGTTTTTGGCTGACTTCAAGCACCGCAGTGAGGTGCTTCCAAACAGCCAAAGTGCGCCATTTTCTGAGGGAAGGATTTCAAGTGAGTCTCTATTGAGTATCAGAAAACTGCTTATCAAAAGCTGTTGTTGCGGACGAGTTATAGCCGGCCAAAAAAATTCCTGTTCTCAAAGGTCTAATAAAGTGGGATAGACTTTAGTAAGCCCTGGGCGACTTAACACTCAGCGTTCAAGAGATGAGTACTCGACTCGGCGACAGACAGAGCGGGGGTCGACGCCGCTCCGCTGTCTTTCACACGGCACGCACCCCCACCACATCGCCCGCTCCGACCGCCACGCCGGCACCCACCATCTCGCCGGCTCCCACCGCCACGCCGGCACCGACCACCTCGCCGGCTCCGACCACCACTCCGCCCATCACCTCGCCCGCCCCCGCAGGACTTTCGCGCCTTTGGCACGCCCTCTTTTTGTAAACACTTTTTTTCTCCTCTCCCATTGTCCCCGCCGCACACTGTGTGGTTTTGGTGCTGTCCCCCCGTTCTCCCGCTACCCCCTGCCCCGTCGCCTGAGTTGCAGTTTCCTACTGCCTTGTGCAACCCCGCTGCCTTCAGTGACGGTGGCGACTTCGGTCGCTCACGCGGACGACGGCAGCATCAACGACGCTGCCAAAGCGATCAGTTCGTGCCTTCCTTTGTTGCGGCAAGCGGGCTCCCTGCAAGGCTGCATCCTCACGTGGTCACCAAGGGACAACAATGAGGGCAAGCGTGTGTGCTGGTGAGGTGTGCGCGTGTGCATGGGAGTGGGAGCATGCCGCTGGCGGGGGGGAATGAGAACGGACGTTTGAGGGAGGTCTTGTTTATGAACAAGGGCAATGAGGCAGGGGCACGGGAGAGCGAGGGTGCGTATGAGGGGAACAAGACAGCCTGATTTCTGTCTCGGTTTCTGAGAAGAAAGACAGAAAGGAAGTCGAACCTTCATGCTTATCCCTCTCTCCGGTAAAGAGACACGCGCAGCTGGTCTGTTGTTCGTCTTTCCCAGCCTGTTCAAACGGGTCTAACATGGCAACATGCTGTCATCAGACCGCACACTTGCGGGTGACAGCAACAAGAACACGAGCACACGCTGGAGACACGGGGTGGGCGGGGGGGGGGGGGGGGGGGGGGGGGACGGATCTGTACTTCTCTTGTGTCGTTCTTTTTTCCTCGTTGCAATGTGGCTGTAATGCGAATCACACACCGTCGGTCGGACCTCGGAATTGGTACACACGGTGGGCATCCAAGATAGTAGCCACGATCATTCAGCCACGCCCGCCACTTCTGCTGTCACCCGTCGCGTGCCGGCCGCGCTTGTTCCCTGCCTCTTTTCCCTATTTTCTTTCACGGTGACGGTGCGTACTGTCAATCCCCTCCGAGCCTTGCTCAAGGCACACAAGCTCTCATTCAATGGGACGAAGGCAATTCTTGAGGAGCGCTGTCGGGCCAATGGGATCGACATGGGCGTTCCTATTGCTTTCTTGCCCAGCCAGGCGGCTGCACCTCCGCCTGTGCATGCTCCCCCCGTTCCTGAAACGACTAATTTTGACCCCCCTGCTTTCCAGCAGGCGCAGCCGGTGGCTGTTGCCGCAGTAGACACGAGGCCCGCCCACAATGCCCCCCCCACCGAGCCTGTATCCCTTGATAGCGCGCGCCGCCTTTCGCCGACGCAGCCAGTCAGCGGCGCGGTGCTGGTGGATGCGGCGGCCTCCATTCGCTCCCCAGATTTCACCGAGCATGAAACGGTGAGACTTGCTCATGTGCTCTGTGAGGGTGAGGTGGCCGCGGGTGTCCTGATCTCCCGTGCGACGATGTCCCGCGAGCAGATGGATGCCAAGAAGAGCCCGGGGGAAGTGTGGGTGGTGGTTTTGGGGGACATGTTCAACAGCGACAGGACATTTTCTGCTCCTGCGGCGTGCTCCGACCTTGATATCGACCCCAATGCGCACCCCCATGCCCGTACTGGTAAGGTACTCAAGGCCAAGTGGAATGAGGTATGTTGTGCTACGTTAGACGCTGTATTAGTGGTTGATGAGAGCACCAACGGCTATGGTCCCATTGTTTCTTCCTGGTCTGAACATACCGTGCATAGACCAGGTGCGGACAACTGAATTGCAACCGTGTGTCTCTCCACTTGGACCTCGTGCTGTTCTTTTCTCTGTGTGTCGTCAGATGGGTACTTTTTTCTGGGACGCGTGGAAGAACTTTGGTGGCTCTGGGCAGCACAACCCGGCGCGGTGGGCACAGTTTTCCAAAGGCCATACCGTCCTGGACTACCTCTACACCCTCTTTAACAAGCACCACCTGATATTGAAGCTCATCAATCCCCAAATCGGCGCGGCGGGGGTGGAGGGGGACGCGCCCTCGGGCTTGCAGCAGGGCACGCGGCAGATCTCGTCGGGCCGCAAAAAGTGGCGTGTGGAAGACCCGGCTTTCGACGCCCTCGTTTTGCACTCTTCAGAAATGGCCGCAGCGGCAAAGAAGCACGCGGACTCGTCGGAGCTTTCGTCCTTGTCCGGTACCCTCACTAATTTGAAGGATGCCGGTGCCGATCCCGAGCTCATTCACTCGGTGGAGGAGCGCCTGCGACTGGCACTTTCGGCGGGCATGGCCTCCCGGGTACCGGCAGCTCTTCTTTTTAATAAAGAGGCTTGGGGAGCAAGTGGTGATGCAAGGGCTAGGGGGCGGGGAGGGTCAACCCAAGATGCCGAGGACGACTAGCGCGGTGGTGGCGGCGGGGACGCCGGGGAGGGGGGCGGGGCCGATGGCGACGAGGGGGACTTTTAGTGAGGATGTACTGGGGGTGCCAGCCAGAGTGTCGCCACACCCTCTTGCCTTTGAAAAAAAAATCATATCACTTCCATCCCGTAGGAGAAGGCGTTCCATGATGAGTTGCGACGAGGGAGTTCAATTTTAATAATCTCAGCATGGCTTGCAACTATCGTGCTTCCAAAGGGCATGCCATTGTCTTAGTACATCGGGTCCACCCCAGGGCGCAGAACGCCCTTGTTCCGCACCCCCTCCGTCATCCTCACCCTCAGAGATGACCGCTCCTTGTCCCTACGCCATCCACGCTGGCTCGGGTGTGCGCTATCATTGTCATAAAAAATTACAGAGCTCCCCGCATTATCCTCCTCATATGGGGCCATGTCATCCTGCGAGCAGTAGTACCGGCGGCAGAAATTATGCAGTTTGAAACATTCTCGGATGAGACTCGGTCTCTTCAAAAAGGGAACTTGCAACGTGCGCCAAAAAACACCCCAGCGCCAAACCAACATACCAAATGCTTGCTCAATGTGGACGCGGCCAGAAGTCTGGTAAAAATTGTAGCTGTCGTGCCATCGGACGCCACCACAGCCCCCAGGCCACGGCACCGCCATCACCTCCCCAGCCGTGTAGGCATCGTCACCAGCGATGCAGTAGCCCGCCGCAATCAACTGCGCCGTCACGGGGTTGTCGTTGTCCATGAGCATGGTCCCCAAATCCGTTGTAGTGAAGGCGGCCGAGTCGTGGCACGACCCGGGGCTCTTGCAACTCATCCAGGTAAACTCGTAGTTGGAGTTACAGATCGCCTGCGTGTTGAAGGCATAGAACCCCTTCCGCGAGTAGCAGTCCGCCACACAAGGCAAGTCCGTGGCCAGCGGCTGCTCCTGCTGAACCGCAATACCATCGATGGCCCCCAGAACGTTGTCGAACGGCGTCTTGCGACTGCTCTGGAAACCTTGTGCCGTCCTCCGCCGCCACGCGGGATCCCCTAGGTCAAAGCATAGGTTCAAAGTCGGGGAGGCGTTGACAGCATCAATCACTTCCCACAGGCAGTTGTACATCGTTGAAGGGGAAACACCAAAGGCAGCACAAATGTCGAGGTAGCTGCCCCCGCCTAGACAGCGCAATACCATGGCGGTCCGCACCTCACCCGGAAGCCCACGTGACGGCAGCCGGGGGCGGAGCGCGTCCACCAGGCCCAAAAAGCTATGCTCTGGCATGCGCACAGCGCGCTCAAAAAAGCGTCCATAACGAGCACGGACCGCGGGATATGTGACGGGGGTGGTGTAACAGTCGTTTACCAATGTTCTCGACAGTACGCTCCGTCGCAAACGCACAGCAGCCGCAACAGTACTGGTGAAAGTCGCCTGCTGGTCGACAAAGAATGTCATGGTTGAGCCGTCGACGCTCTGGCACGATGACCCCATCGGATCGGGCTTTACTGCCGTCTGTGCTTCCATATGACGTCGCGTCAGTTGTATTCACTGAATAAGTGGTACTGTATTTGAAGAAACGTGCCAATATAAGTCCGTTTTCGCGAATGTACGTCTGTGGTGCCTCCCGCAGGGCTTTCTAAGCCCGTCAAATGTGGCGTGTGGTGCGCCACAAAGGCGGAAGCAGACATGGAACGGGCCTCAGCTCCACAACAGCGGACTCAGCGACTCCAACTTACAATGTCCGCTTGGGCAAATGCAAAGGAACAAGTCCAAAGTCGCCCATCTGGCTTCCTCAATTGCACGTCGCCATCGACCGCGGTCACTGTTTGGCGATCGCCAAAGCGATAGCCATATGCAAGAGCCAATCAATTGCCTTTGATTTTCTCGAGATGCGAGGAGTGTGGCAAATCAACAGTGTTCGCTCATACATAAGACCGGGTGTCAGAAAAGAGGGTGGAGCGCCCATGTACCAGTTTATGTAACAAACAAAAACATGCAGGCAAACATGATGCACACCATTGAACGCGCCAACTCGTAAGCTCGCCTTCGGTGTGAAGCGCGCCCAAAAGACAGCGAGTGGGACCGAGCAGCATGCCGACAGAGAGAAAAAGGCGCACTCTCGGAAATCAATTTGATGCGTAAGTACATGCTCTGATGACACCGTGGGCGCACATTCTGCTGACTCTGCCGTCGTCTCTCTTGCAGATGCCCGCGTCTTCTTTCCCCCGACCATCCTCATCCGGTTTGGTACCTCTCGGAGCCATGTGCCCCACACTGAGCGCACTTGCCACCCACTCACAGACTGAGAACACCATTGCCCCCACTGCCCCCCTTTGAGTGTCGCGCAATGGCGCTTCGACGGCCGCCTGCCACAGCGGATAGTGAGGCTGCCAGTCCCCAGGCCAGGCTTACGGGCCTGCGTCTCTTACGCAGCGGGGAGCTGACTACCAAGGCCTCTGGCGAGCGCTTTGGGCTCTCCTACGCCCAGGCGCGCCGCTTCAATATTCGTGGAGGAGCCCTGCGCAGGCCTGGCCCGTAACCCTTCTTCTTCTCGGACGAGGAGGATCTTCTGGCCTAGTATCTTGTCGTCAATGCGCCGATCAGTCTTGCGCTGTCCCAAGACGTGCTCTCTCGAGTGTGTGCCTCCTACCTCGCAGAGCTGTCGCCGGAGCGGCAGGCCGCTGCACGGGCCCAATATAGCGGCTCTCTGTCGCCCGGGCGAAGCTGGATGACTGGCTTTTTGAGCCGCCACCAAGGGCTGAGGCGGTACCGGATCGGAAAGCTGGAGGAGGGTCGCGCCCACTACTCGAGACCCAATGTAGTGGCGCGCTGGTACGCCCTACTGACACTTCTGTACCGAGATCACGCCATCACCTCTGCCCGTCAAGTCTGGAACATGGACGAGACTCACGTGCAGGCCCGGACGTCTGCGGTGGAGGGTCGTGGCGGAATTATTGGAGGTCTCGGTCTACGCAAACCCGAGGTCGTCCTGCCGTCGTTTTCTTCGGGAGCGGGCCCGTGCACGGCGGCGTTTTGCGTGTCGGCGGCGGGTGTTGTGGCGCCTCACTTTGTGGTTGTCGACGGGCAGGCCAGCGGTCACGCAGGCCAGCGGTCACGCGTTTGCGACCACGACTGACAGGGACGGCGGGAATCAGTACAAGGCTCTTGCCGCCTTCCTCAACGACGGCGCGATTGTGTGGCGCCGGTCTCTTCAAGGCTTCACTGACGAGTTTTTTGACGTTTGGGCTCAGCAGTTTTCCTCCTTTGCCCGCTCCTACTACCCGGGCGAGGCCAAGATTCTTTCCCTCGACGGAGCCAAGGTGCACCTGTCCCCCGCGGGTCTGCTGACCCTGCTGCGCGCCAACGTGCATGTGATCGCAGAGCCGTCCAACATGTCGCACATCTTGCAGGCGCTAGATAATTCGAGCGTGTTCGGCCGATACAGTCACTATCCGCGTAAATGGCACCCTTGCGCACTTTTCAGCCCCCGTTACAGTAATGCATTCTCACGGCGCACCTCGGTGAGACGTTCTCGTTTCACTTCCGATCGTTCCCATTTTGACCGAGAAAGGGGATGCTGGGGCTCTTTATCGCAGGATTGAAACGCCTGTTCAGTCGGTCGATCACGTGAGTGGGTAATCAAATACGGATTTGATACGACACCGAGTTCCAGACTCGTGTCCCCTTGCGACACGATCCGACACCAAGTCTAAGCAGCCTCGAGCTTGCAACCATTCGAATTGGTACGGGACAGGAGTGCGATCAGTTTTATTTCTCGGAAAATGAGTACTAAGGGCACGACGAAGGGCATCAACATATCATTCATAGTTGCTGTCCGCCACGTCCTCACTCGCTTCCGTGTCCGAGTCACCACCTCCCCCTCCGTCCAGGTCATCACTCCCCTCACCGTCGGACCCGTCACTCCCCCCGCCGTCCGAGTCGCCGCTATCCCCGCCATCCGAGGGGTCGCTCCCGCCGCCTTGAGTGGCATCGCCTTCCCCGCCCTCGTCGATCGCAATCTGGTCCGCCGTGGCCGCCAGCACGCCCTCATCCTCCTCCGCCGTCAGCCAGCTCTGTACAGCCAGCTCCCTTGCCGCGGTTGGGGTGTCCCTAAAAGATTGGGAACCAAAAGTACAACCGCCCAGCAATGAAACCACAGCATCCATATCGGTACCCAAGGCATGAGAGGAGCCTCGATACTCACCGTGCAAGGCGGTCACGTCCATAGCAACTCCAGCTGGCAAAATGGTTGATTTTACCCAGCAGTGGGCGCCTGTTGAAGGTGCAACCGCTTCCCATTCCGCCAGGAGAATCTCCGACGCGTCTTGTAACTGAGCGCCGGCGCCGTCCCTGACATCGCGGATCTCGGCGCATCGTGCGCTGGCGCGCGCGTAGCGACGGCGCTTCGGCTGGGCCGAATCTAGGGCGGCGAGCCAATCGGATGGCAAGCCCCAGATACCCGGGCCGGCCGCAGCCACAGGTGTGTTGTTGCCGCTCACTGCAGCAGCTGATGATAGAGTCGGAGCTGCAAGCCGCGACGCCTGCATCTGGTGGCGGGCGGCCCGCCGCACCTCCAATCGCGCTGCCCGCCGCGCCGCCTGCATCTGACGGCGAGCGGCGCGCCGCACCTCCAGCCGCGCTTCGAGCCGCGCCGCGCTGGATGCCACATTGGGCGCCGTGGGGCGCGCCGCGCTCACCGCGTCCTCTGAGTGGCTAGCAATTGCTGGCCACCAACCGTCCACCGAAAGCCACAGGCGGATCCCAGACGTCTCTTGGCCCGCCGGGCCCGCGGAGCTCACGACAGAGCTCTCAGCGCCCATCCCGGCCGCGGAGGCCGCCCCATCCGCCGCCAAATCTGCTCCTGCCGGTACGCACGCACTGAACGGTTGGGTGGGCGCGCCCACAGAAGCGTCCGGATGTGGGCCCCCCCCATCGGCCGTCCTCACACAGACGTCTGCGCGTGCGCCCCCCCCACTGGCCGCGCTCGCCGAGCCCGCCGCGGGTGCGGCCCCCCCCCCGCCGCGTGTGGATCCCGCGGCAGCATGTGATCCTCTCCAAGCGTCCGGGGCGGCCGACGCTGCCCCGTGTGCGTCCCCACCATCGTCCGCGCCCGCCGAGGAATTGGCGTGTGGGGTCCCCCCACCGGCCGCGCTCGGCGAGCCCGCCGCGTGTGCGCCCCCCTCGCCGCCGCGTGCGGATCCCGTGGCCATGCGGACGCCCGAGCTGGCCTCGAAAGCGCTTACAACCAGGTCCAGCAGCCGCCGCTTGTATCTTCTTTTCAGGCAAGCAATAATTCCAAGGTCCAGCGGTTGGTAGATAGACGTACAGTTCGGTGATAGAGGGATGAACTTCACCTTGTCGCACTCGAGTTCCTCGTGAGCTCCGCAATTGTCGGACACGAGAGCCACCGGCTGAGATGTACGGGCCCGCACCGCCGGCAGGAAGGCGGTCTCAAGCCAGGAATTGAAGAGGTCGCCATCCATCCACGCGTTGGTTTTGGAGAAGTACGGTAGTGGGCACGGACGACGGGGTGGCTTGAAGCACAGCGGCTGCTTGGCTGTGCCAATCATGGCGACAGGAGTCTCATGGGTGCCCGTGGCATTGCAGGCCGAAACTAGGGTGACACGGTCTTTGGCCTTCATTGCCTTCGTGCCCCGCGCCTGCCGTCGCTGACCGGCCTTGAAGTAAGCTCGGTTAGGGATGCACCGGAAGAAAAGACCCGTTTCGTCCATTTTGTAGATTCTCTCCACAGGATACGCCTCGAGCTCCGACCGGATCTCGGCGATACGAGCCGCCGCCCCGGCGACGTCTGCGGAACCCCCTTGACCCCACAGCGCCACATTGTGAAGGTTGTGGAGTGCAGCCCAGTTTTGGATAAAATGAGGGGACCCTTTAAAGCCCGTAACGCCAAGCTCCGTCGCAATCCGAAGTGCTCGAGCCTCCAACAGACCTCCCGAAACCGGTAGATGCCGTCCGCCCACTCGTTGAATAGCCTGCTACCAATCCCACAACCCCTGGGAGACCGCTTCGAAGTAGGAGCGACGCTGGCAGGTCCCCGACAGGTCTTCCGACGCAGCTGCCCGCCGCCTAAACTCCTCCTTGTTCTTCTTCATGGTTCACGCCGCCGACACGCTGATGTTAAGCCGAAACATGGCCAGGGTTTGAGGCCATGTATGGCCAGAGTCCCTAATCTCAATAAGCGCAAGCTTGTCACCAAGAGATATAAGTGTGCGGGGCTTTCGCCCCTTGCCCGACCGTGGGCGCTCGACACCCCGCCCTCTCACGCCCCAGCCACGCCCAGCACCGCCCCGACCACGACCGACCCCGCCCCGCCCGCGCGCCACGTCGGCGCCTTGATTCCGCCCCGCAGGTCCTCCATCACATGCGTGGTCGGCGCTTGCCACCGCCACCCACGGCGCACTTGAAAGGTCCATTTGGTCTTGTGCCAGCGCAGTGGCTGTTGCCGCACTCGCCGCCTGCGCGGCAACGCGGATGACCTGAACGGTTGCTGGAGACGGGCTTGGAAAGAACCTCTATGTGGCGGCCGCGGCAGCCGAAGCGGCCACAGTACTTAATCGGCGCCATTGGAGACGCTCCTGGACGGTGGAAGCTTCGGTGGGGAAAAAGTACGAAAGAAGCGCACACACTGGCGCACGCGACCAAGAGAAGTAGCTCAAAGAGAAGTGCAACAACACCCAGATCGTCAATCGGAAAGAGAATCCAAAGAAACAAAATTGACAAGAAGAAAGCGTCATCAAGACTGGTGGCAGGACCCCTCTAATACTCGCTGATACATGGGATCACCACCAAATCTGAGAGAGTAGGGTGTCGACCGCATACCCTCTGCACTGCGATCGGGCCCGACGCTGGAAGACCCTGCGTCAGGGCCTCGACACTGCCGACCAACCGGTGGTCGGGAGACGTGTGCACCAAAGTGGCTGGCCAACCGCTGTAGGGATGACAATGGTGGGGTCGACGACGGTGGGGTCGGCGGTGGTGGGGTCGGCGATGGTGGGGACCGGGACGGTGGCGTCGAAAGCGGTGGGACCGACGACGGTGGGTCCACATCGACGGGAGCGCCCACTGGGCCACTGGGCGACAAACGCATCACGTAATTCAATTCCTCCTGTCTGGACTGTATGACAGATGACGATCGCGAGATCTGTCGATGGTTCCCGTGGAAATTGTCGATCGCGATCCTCCCGGTTATATAGCACGTGACATATAACTGGAGCGCAGATAACCGGATATTGACTGTACCAGCCCAAGGTGCGGTCGCGTGTCCGTGAGGCCACTCTCGAGTGCAGCGACGCCAAGCGACAGTTCAACACATCAGAATTAATTCTCTGTATCTCGGCGGCGGCGTCTGAGGCCCTGACGGAGGAGGCGCTGCGGACGGTCTTCCGACGCGTGGGGATGTGGCCCCTGGACCCTACGGTGGTGTCGGATGAGGAGCTTAGCAAGGGCGCGGACGCTCCAGTCGCGGGTACCGACCTTGAGCTGCTGATGCGGCGGCTGATTTCTGTCGTGCGGAAGGACATGTCGTGTCCACGGGTAGTCAACGGGACCCTGTCAACGGCTGGGCGCGGGACCGTGTTGACAGCTGATGAGGTCATCGCCGCCATTTCCGAGGGGGCGGCGGCCAGGGAGGCATCAAAGCTGGCCAGGAGCCACGCCAAGCGTGCACGGGAGGCCAAGGCCAAGGAGAAGAAATCTTCGGAGTCGATTGCGGCACGGGCCAAGCGGGCAAAGCTACAAGAGAAGCAGGACAAATTCTTGCGCAAGACATGGGACGAGACTGCAAGTGACGCTGCCAACTACGGCGCGTGCCATTTGAGGGCAATGGGTTTGCTGGCGTCGACAGCTGCCAGGCTGGGGCGCCGCGCGCTTGCCAGTCGTGCCCTCAGAGGTGCTCCCCCCCCGCTGTCTCCCTATGAGTTGTGGCGCGTTGTGTCTGCTGAGGCGGCCGAAGTGGGCAAGCAGCAACTACGTTGAGTGACTCATCTCCGGGGGAAAAGGGGAGGGTCGCGGGCTATTCAGCAAACCTTGTTGACCGTCATTGCATTAGGTGCAGCAGGGGGTTGTCATTGTGGCGGGGGGGGGCGGGCGCGGGCTTGCAGGCAAACCGGACAGGTTTTTGTTGCAGTAGGCACTGGGGAGGGAGCCGAACGGGACAACGGAAACCATCTCACAGCTTGGCAGCCGCTTCGCCAGAGTGTACCCGTTGTTCGCGTCGGCAAGAATCTTGGGCGATGTGGATCAAGTTTTTCCTTTCTCGGTAAGTTTTCCGACTATAATGCACGATTCCAGGTCGCTCTCACACAGTCAGTCATTGTGTCACGAACAGGTACCGAGGTCTTTTCGACCCCATTCTCTAGCACATTAATGGGAGCGCCCCATCAGAAACGGAGAACACTTCCGACCTCGTGAGAGACTGCTGAAGCCAGTCATATGTCTATTCTTCGCTAGGTATATTTAAGCCAGATTTCTGGAGCAGTTGTCACAAACTGGGGCATGACGGACAGATGCCGCGATGCAGCCTGGCACCAGAGTACACAGGTACCATCACACGTGTGATGGCGAATGAAAGACAGGTACGTTTGAGGGATGTGTCGCAGAAATTTTGCGTCGTATACTGCGTGGCGGTGCACGTCTCGCCCCCGCGCACCCCGCCCACCCGCCCGTGCACCCGCATTGCCCCCAC
>Ga0209186_1002866_pt1 | contig 12064 bp, 20 predicted proteins | sample SidtaG_FD_187426 | JGI IMG/M metagenome (GOLD analysis project Ga0209186, IMG submission 187426) | Marine algal microbial communities from Sidmouth, United Kingdom - Sidmouth_Male2 metaG (SPAdes) (version 2) | ecosystem: Host-associated > Algae > Red algae > Unclassified | place: Sidmouth...
GACGCGCGACGGCCAAGGAGGCGAGCGCGGCTGGGGGGGAAGGCGGCGTCGCCGGCGCCGCGTCGACCCCGGGCGGCGGGCGGGCGCCAGCGGCGGCAAGGGGCGGCGCCGCGGCGGCGGCCGCGGTTTGCACGGCCGAAGGCGACAGGCGCCCCATGAGGGGCGGCGCCGCGGCAGCCGACGGCGGCGGCGACTCGGCGGCGGTGCCTCGGCGCGGCCGGCCGCCGTCGGGAGACGGCGGGGCGACGGCGGCAGTGGCCGGCGGCAAGGTGGTGGGCTGCACCGGCGGCGCGGCTGCGGCGGGGGGCGCCGCCCCAACACGTCCCCCTGGCATGGTTGGTCGCGAGTCAGTCTTTGATTGGCACTAAATTGGATCAACAAATCTGCATCCGCCAAATAGTACTGAAGCATATGCCCAAAAACAGTGGTAAACATTTTGCGCAGATTATGCCAGAAATCGGACCAACCGGTTAGCTATCCGGATGCTTATCCGCCGCTGAAGTGCTCCCGTGGTGCGTCCGTCCGCGACACATTTAGCCTCCTGGAACGACTCTCTGGCGACACTCTGTCGTATTGTGTCGCCATTGTGTCACCCATAAGGAACCAAAGAGTCACATTGGGCACGACCGCCGACGTTCTTGCGCGGCGACGGCACACCGGTTGTGTCACCGGATGTTTGATCGCGGAATTGGCGGCCGGTTCTCGGCGAAGCAACTTGGCGGCCTGCTCTTCTGTGTCGGGCGCAGCTTTGCCAGGGCCGGCTCGTGGTCTTTTGGAAGCTCGACGACGGGGCGTCTGGTCCCCACCCCCTCCAGCTTCAGAGCGTGCAAAGGTCTCGCCATCCGTTCCCGACGACATTCCGCCAATCCTTTCCGGTGGCGGCGGGTTAATTGCCGCGTTCATGGCGGCCACTGCCGCCGCGATACCGATGACTTCCGCGGGGCCATTTCCGCAGCAGCACACGTCGACCGCAGTGCCGGGGCCCGTTTGGACGCGGCCGCCGCCTCTGAAGCGGCTCTCTCCGGTATCGCCTTGGCGGGAGCACCCCGTGTGGACGACGCGGGAGTCGGGGTCCCCGTACTCCATGACCGTGATGTTCTTATCGCTGACGATGTTCTTGGCGTGAGGACGCTCCTGGGCCGCTGTTACAGGGAACGCTTGAGCGGGAGCGGCGGCTTAGGCGGCAGCCGTGGCTTGGATGTCATCCGCCAATTGGGAGCCACTGGTGGCTTGGCCGGTGTTGATGGGAACCGATGGCGGCTTTTTCAGTGCCTACAGCTTTGCCGTTGACGTTGCAATGGGACCTGGCGGGGGATTGGAGGTCGCAGCCGCTGCGGCGGCTGCCAGGTGCCTCGCTGCTATTGACATGAAGAGCCGCGTGACCCCTCCCGCCAGCTTCCTCGCTACCTCCCTTGGTTGCATTGGTGGTGCAACTGCAGTGTATTTCTTCAGTGGTCGTGCGCGCACGCCCGCCAGGGTCGCAGCGCCACCATCCTTGGCGGCTTCTAGGGGTAGCTTTTCTTCCGGCAGCTCGTAGGGAGGTAGCTTTTCGGCAGGTTGTAAATCGACGGGAGAATTGCAGAGGCCAGAGAATCGGGAGTCGGTGTGACGGAAAAAGGAGTTTCAGGAGGCGCCGCTTCTCGCAATAGGTGCAACGGAGCACCAGACGTGCTCACAGAAGCAAAGGCCGCAGCGCTTGCGTCCTTCCGGGGCAGCATCCCGTTGGGCGGCATCTTGTTGAGCTGTAGCTGGTCTGGCGGTAGCTCTCCGGTCGTTGGCTGGTCAGCAGGCGCCAACCCGCTATCAGGAAGAGCGGTGGCCAGGCAGCCGAGAGTCGAAGAGGCGGTAAGAGTGTCGGGGGGCGACGCTTGCGGCTGCAGGGCACATGCCCAATGGAAGCGGGTACATGAGCATAGATTGGGGATCCTTCTTTCGTCGGAGTTGGCGACACGGGCACGGCCGGCGGCCTCGATTGGATTCGAGTGACGGGGAGCACCAGTAGAGACGCCGTGCATGGAGCCGGGGGCGGTTTAGCGGACGATGTCGCCGTTGCTGCTGACGGCGCCGCTGTCGAAGAGCTTGACGGCGCGTTACTGCTCCCTGCTGAAGTCCACAATGGATCTGTGGTCGCAGCAGCCGCAGGTATGAAAGGAAACGCCCATGTTGGCCGCAGGGTCTGCCGCCCTGGAGACGTTCCTGGCTCGACCTCCTTCGCCGTCAAGAACAACGCTGGCCAGGAAAAATTGGGCACTACCGGTGTCTTCAGCGGTAGTACGGGGGGACGTGGGGTCGACGCCGGTGGTATTGGAAACGGCGGCGGCTGCGTAGGTGACCGCACAGCAGGCGGTAGATGCTTGGGGGGTGCCGTCCCGTCAGCAAGACCAGCCACAATGGTCCAGGCCACAGCGACACCCGGCGCTGCCGGCCACTTTTAGCAGGTCCTCGCCACCGAGGGTCCTGCCTGGGACGCCGCTGTTGGATCCATTCCTACTGCCGCCGTCCCTGCCTCCGCAGTCACTTCTGCCCCTGCCTCAGGCACGGCCGCACCTGTCGCTCCGGCTCCAGTCGTCGCCATCCCCTCAGCCACCCTCACTGATGCCACCACCCCTGCTTCTGCCTCCCCAGCCGCTGCTACAGCGGCAGTCGCCGCGGCTACCGCCGCCTTCTTCGCTACCGCCCTGTTTGCCGCGGCCGACATTGCCGCAGACGCCTCAGCCACATCCGTCCCGGCCATTGCTGTCTTCGCTGCCGCGGTATTTTCCATCGCAGTCCTTGTTATCTCTATCTTTGATGCCGCCGTCTTCCGCCGCTCATCTTATCACCGCCTTCTTCTCCACCGCTGCCACTGCCCTCGCCTTTCCTGCCGCGGCCGTCTCTGCTGCGGCCGTCTTTGCTGCGACCGTCTTTTCCGCGGCCGTCTTTTCCGCGACCGTCTTCGCTACCGCCTCTATGACAGCCGCAGAGGTAATGGCCGACGTCTTTGTCGCGGCAATCCGTGCCGCAGCGCCTTTTTTATTCGCGGCCTTCGCCGCCGCCAGGGCCTTGCGCACCCGCGTCTGGTCCAACGGTGGGGTTGTCATCCGTGCCTCTTGCTGCAGGCTGGCGGTGTGCCGTCCGGACCCATTGCCAAAGACACTGCCATGTGCTTTCCCGCTCGCCGCCATCGGAAGTCTTGTAAAAAGGCAAAGCGGCAGTACGTGCGGACGCAGACACCCCACTTTGGCTGTTTGGCCGGTTTGGGCTGGTGGGCGCCGCCGGATGGCCACGTCCCGGGGGCTCAGACAGCGGGAGTTGGCCCGCAGGCATATCACCGGCGATGTTGATGTCGCTCACGGGCGCGATGGACACGGCTGGGTGTAGCTGCGTTCTCTGGAGAGGCGGGCTGACCTTAGTAAGCGCGGCCTTCGCCGCTGGCTCCCTCTAGACCATAACAAGCATGTCGGCCACCCTCTCTATGGCGGGCGCTGATCCTGTCGCCAGCATTCTCTGCAGGTACACCATCGTCTTTCGTTCGGTTGGGCCTCTCGTCTTGTCAGCCGCTCGCAACACGTTGTTGTCCTCCTCGACGGTCTGCTGCCACGGCTTTCCCTTATTCGTCTTCGGCCACTAAGGGCGGCTAACCCGGATCCTTGGATCGAAGGCCTCGCGTCACATACTCTTGGCCATCGTAAGAATCAAGCCCCTCATCAGCTTCGGTGGCTTAGATGACCCCGTCAAGAACTCCATCACCACGTTCGTTGTGGCCTGGCTCTGTATAACCGGCAGCGGCGCGGTGGCAGTCTCAGAGCACGTCTTCGAAGACTGTCGGTTACGGCCGCTAGTGGGAGCCGACCTCGGAAGGACGTCATCTTCCGCATCTTTAGCCGAGTCATCGCTGCCCTTTTCGTGGTCGGTTTCCCCGTCGTCGAGGCCAAATGCGCGGCCGTCCACGCCAACTCGGTCACCCGACAAAGTAGATTGGGGGGGTGCGAGGGGTGGTGCTCCACCAGTCGAGGGTGCTCCCATCGCGGGTAATGTTCTGGAGTTTGTCAGATTGGAGGCCGCGAGAGGAAGCCCCAGAGAGCCCGATGTGTTTCGCGACCGACTCTTGTCCGCTGCACACCAGTTTGTATTCTCCAGAAAAGCTGTAGATCGGGCAAGAATGCTGTCTGTGCTGTCGATATAGCGTCAGATCATGTCGAGCACGCGCTTCGCTGCACTGTCCAGGACGACCTTGTTCTCAAAGATGCGCACCCAAAACACCTTCCCGCTGAGGTTGTTGCCAGATATGAGGAGTCGGAAGTTCATCGTAGGGTTGTCGATGACAAAGTTTTCGACCAAATCGAGCAGGACCTCGATTTTGGCCACCGACGCTGGTGTCATACGTCTACCGACCAAACGGTTGATGTTCGTGGTCAGCTTGAGGTCCGTCTCACGCACGGCCTTCGAGACCACGTCGACGACAGGTATGGTCCGGAAGAATAGCTGCGGTGTGGTGGAAAGATGGGCGTCCACACGCCAAGGGGTGGCCCATCAGGGGCAGGTTAACGATACACAAAGAAGAGGTGCAAAAAGAGACAGGGCAGAGTCGAGGGTGGGTGGTGTAGTGGTTTTCTCTCTTCTGTCCGGATACGAGACCACCAACCCTTGGATCCCAAGGGAAGGGGGCCCATAAGGAACCGAAAAGGGAAAAGTGCAGTTCACGCCCGTCTCGAGGAGGGGGAAAAAGTATTACGGCACAAACCCAAGGGATCAAGAGACCCAAGGCACGGTTGGAGTTTCTTCCGGAAACGAGGGGAAGGCCGAAACCTCCCCTTCACAGGCCCCACAATGGCCCCCTAGCGGGTCCACAGCGGGCCAACACACGCCAGCACCCCGGCCCCCAGTGGGCAAACGAGGCGCCTCTGCTGGGTGGCCGCTATTCGGTCCCAACCCCCGGAAATATGTGGAAGCAAACGACCCTCGGGAGCCCGTGGCTCGGCCTCCAATCGGAGCCGGCCAATGTAGGCCGCCCATAATGTGAAAAGCCTGTCCCTCAAAACGATGCGAAACACAATCAAGGAAAACTCAAGTCCGACATCCGCCACACGCATCGGCCAAGACATCCGAGCGCACGTCGGCCAATCACATGGCGACATCACATCCACGATCCATCCGCAAGGCGATGCCAACGTAGGGCCCACGAAAGCCGTCCAGCCACCGGCACGGCCGATCCGCCGGCCATGTACGCCACCACCCGGGCCGTCCCGCCACTCGAGTGTCCCAACTACCACACGGCCCCCCCCCATCAAGGCCGAGCGTCCCCGCCTACTCATGCGCACAGTGTCAGCGCTGTTGGGGGAGCGGCGTAGTGCCGAGTGGGTACGCGTCACCAGGTGGTGCGGGGAGCGGCCTGCAGGTCCTTGGTACGCGGGGCCAAAGCGGGCTGCCCCATCGTCAGTCCACCGGGGTGACGCGACCAAGAGTACATCAGCGCGATCCCGGCGGGTGCTTTCCACCTCGGTGCCCATCGTCGTCCATCCCCCGCTTGCATGCGCCGCTCGTTGAACATCGCCGGTTGTCCCTGCCCCCCCCCCCCCCTTTCGGTGGTCCATCGACCTCGTCTTGGGGCGGGCCTGACGGCCGAGAGACGTCGTCCTCTAGCGTGCGCCGGCCAACCACGATGGAGGCCGACCTTGGCGGGGACCAGCGGTACACAAACGTCTTCAGGGAGATCACAGAAGTGTCTGACGTGGCGGGCTGGGCGGCGGCTTGGGCGCGGGAGGAGGAGCGCGATTGGACCCAGCGCACGCGGGCCGATACCCTCTTACGGAACCTTCATGGGGGCACCCCCGAGAACGCATTCCTGAAGAAGATTCGCCTCTTGCCGGACGCGTTGGTCCCCACTGTGGACGATCGGTCGACAGTCATTACGGTGGTCTGTCTTCCGTCCGAGGTTGGCTACGTGCGGACCTATGGCTAACTTCGGACGCAGATGGTCGGGTCGGCCTACACGGCGCCAGCATGGGCGTTTTTGTGATGTTCCCGCCCTTCTTTGGGCTCCCGTTGGACTACCCACGCAACACGTTCATTACCGCGAGCCGCAAGCACCGGACCGCGTCGTGTCCCTTTCTGGTCGTTTGGCACCAGGCGGAGTTCAAGAGCTGTCCGCAGCCCCGGCACGCCCAGTACTACGCCCGGGTCCCGCCGTGGTGGTCGTCGGTGGAGGTCCCGTAAGGGGCGATTGTTGAGCTCCCGCCGGTACATGTTTACATGTCGGGGGCCTTGTTGGACCACGACAACTTTTCCGTCAAGGTCCTCCGCAGTGAGTGGGCGGTCATGCCGGGCGCCAACATGGTCGAAAGCGTCCGGACGCGGGGCATCATGTGGTTGTATCAGAAGTCCCTCCGCTCTTCGATCCTCCGTGTTGGCTTGCGGGCCATTTGTCACGGTTCGGCAGAGCCGGACGAGCGAGCTGCCAACGTGTTGGGTGCCCTGTTGGCCTTGTTGGACAAGCTACCCGTTGGACCAACCGTGACACACCGTTTCGGCCTCGTGCCGTCCGAGCGTCGGGCCCGCTCTTTCAGGATGTCCGTTGTCGTGAAGATCGACGGGTCCGTGATGGAGGCCAAGGTGGATGGAGACCTTCTTCCTCTCGAGTTTTCATACTCAGCGGACTTCCTCGAGGGTCCGGCCGTAGCTGCATAGGAGACCGAATGGGGCCAGGAGATTCGGAACTCACGTCCGGCGGACAGGGGGTCAAGTGGGGCTGACCAGGCGGGGTCGAGAATTCCGTCCTTCTCGTACATGATGGCCAACGATGGCCGCCTCCCGTCCACCACCGGACCGCGCATCGTCATTGTGAGCTTTGCAACCCATCGGGACATCCAGGATCACACGTTGGACTCGTTGTGGCGCGCACCCCTTTCGGACTCCCGTGACGTTCTGGTTCCGTTCTTGGGATTGGACCAGCGGGCGGTTGATAGGCTGCACATGTGTCCGTAGTTCGCTGCACTCCTGCACACGCTGATCCGACAGGAGGAGGCGGTCCGGTCGTGGGCGGAGGAGCAGGTAGGGATGACTACTCATGGGGCCGCCGATCTTCTTGACAGCTTTGGCCGGGATGACCTTCGCGAGTTGGTCCTCCGGGAGGTGGACACGGAGGAAGCCGGGTACTCCCGCCGAGGCCATACGGGCCAATACGGGACCACTCGGTGCCTCGTTGGCTCCCGCACAGTGTTTTCGGGGCTGCAGGTGGTCCACCACTGCGCATAGTTCCTTTTGACAGGGGGGGGCTCGGTGCATGGCTCCTCGGTCCGCGCTGCTGCACGGTACACGCACCAGACACATCGTCTTCGCGCCCATCGTTGTGACGCGTCCGTCCATGACCTGCATCGTCGGCCCCCCGCTACTCTGTTGCTCTGCTCCTCCTCCACTACGCTCCCGCTTCGCCCGCACGTTCCCTGTCCTCTGTTTGAGACGCACGATCCGCACACCCGCCCTACTTTGTTTGCTACCTCACCTCTTTTACGACCCCTATCCTTGTGTCTTGTTCTCCACGACAACATGCCCGCGCTCGTCCGCGACCCACCGCTCCGCTTTTGGCATGGAAGCTGCCGAGACGGGGCTGTCCTGTGCTTCCTCTTTGCTGGCCGAGGAGGATGGAGCCGTCGTTTGCCCTGCGGTGCAATCCCACATGGGCCTGCTGTTGCTGATTCGACGACGGTCGCTCGCCGCACGCGCACGCCGCTGTCGCCACTACCGCGGTTCTGTTCCTGGTCGTTGGCCAAACAATCGGCGTGACCATGCTGCTGGCCTGTTCAACATCCAGCGCGAATACTTTGGGGTCAACGCGGTGCCGCCGATCTTCGACGACCGTGATTTCGAGACGCGCTTCCGTGTGCCGCACAGTGTATTTCGACGCATCTACGTGGCCGTCAAGGACGATCCGTTCTTCCAGCAGCGCATCAACGCGAAGGGTCGCCTACAGGCGCCCCCACTGCAAAAGGTCGTGGCCGCCTTCCGCGTCAACGCTTTCGGCGAGGCGGCCGACCTCTCGGACGAGTACGTGCGCCTTTCTCGCTCGACTGCGGCACAGGCGACCAAGTTTTCCTCGACTTCATGGTGCGGCGGTGGTAATAGACGTACCTTCGCCGTCCCAACCAGTCGGAGCTGAAGAAGACGATGGAGCGCAGTGCGGAGCGTGGCTTTACTGGCTGTATGGGCTCGCTGGAATGTACCCACTGGGAGTGGCATCAGTGCCAGACGGGCATGGCCGGCGCGTACCAGAGCTGGAAGGGCTCGCGCGGCGTTGTCGTCGAGGCCGTGTGCGACGAGGACCTGCGGATTGAGCACCTGTTTTTGGGCGCTTTTGAAAGCTTGAACGACATCAACGTTTTGAACCAGTCGCCTCTGTACGTAGGCGTCACGGCAGGCCGGTGGCCGCCGCAAGGCGTGACCTTCTCCGTGAATGGGATTACCCGCACGCTGCGTTACTACCTGGTCGACGGCATCTACCCTCGCTACGCATTTCTAGTGTCTCCCCACCCCATGCCCATGACTGAAGAGGCAAAGACTTTCAACCGCCTGCAGGAGGCCATTCGCAAGGAGGTTGAACGTCTATTTAGCGTTCGGACGAAGCGGTTTCACATCGCCTTGCACCCAGGACGGTACCGCTCCATGAAGCAGATGATCACCACGTACAAGACGGTCCGTACTTTGCACAATATGTGCGTGGAGAGCTGTCGAGACGGGTTGTTGAGCCGCCGCAGAGGGGCAGCGGGGACTAACAATGGAGAGGGTGCGGGTAGTGAGGGTGAGGGTCCTGCAGGCGCGGATGCTGCCGCCGCGGGAGCCCACGATGGGAAGGACGGTGGTGGGGACGATGGTGGCGCTGCTGCCGCCTGGGGACCGGCTCCTAGCGGCGGCGGCGCCGCCGGCCCGGCCGACGCTGTCGGTGCTGCCAACCCGCCCCCCGCATTGAACGCTGTGGTGCAGCCGCCCACGGGCTGCATGGTTGCTGTCTTAGATGCGTTGGGCGAGACTCGCAACCCCACCGAGCATGAGGAACTCCGTGCCGATCTGACTGCGCACGTGTGGAGCGACCACGTCGAGCTGCTGGCCGCGTCTGTTGTCTAGAGCAGCAGTATGGATACACAAAGGTTTTTTATCCTTGGGCAGGGTTGTTTTTCCTTGACATCGTAGTCCATTGTGTGTCTCTGTAGGTCCGAGCCAGCTGAAACGCAGGCACGCGGATCCAGAAAAACGAAACAGGACACTCAGTTGCCCGCGGGCGGCGTGCACAAAGATGCGGTAGTCGCACGCGCGAGCAGTCGGCCGCGCCGAGGGGCGCCAACAGGCAGCGCTGGCGGTGCCGGCCGACCCGCACGTGCCGCCGCCAGTTGCCAGCGAAGGGCCGGCTGCGGCCGTGCGGAGAGGCGCAGCGCGCCGCGCCCCCGTGGGCGGTGCCCGGGGAGCCAAGGACGCACCGCTGGCAGCTGGGGTCACAGGCTCCTGGGAGGACGCGCCGGCGCTCGCGGCCGGCGGCAGCGCGCACGACGACACGGAGCCGTTCGCGGGTGGCGGCGGGCTCTGCTCTGAAGAGCTGCTGGCCTTGGAAACGACGGGCCAATAGCAGCGTGGTCTTCGACAATGACACGGCACCTTCGGTGGGAGGCCACTGACGCTTTGGGATTTTACAAAGAAAAGGGGCGTTCATTGGCTGAACGACCCCAATTTGAATACACTTTTCGTTGAAGCTTGGAACTACGGTCGAATCTCTCTGGTATTGATAAAAATCGCTCTCCAAAACGGCAGAAAGTTCGGTGCCTGACCAATGAGCACACAACTGCTGAATGCAAAATCTGCTTTTCAGCCGTACTCACGACGAAACACCTTCGCTGTTGTCGGTGGGGCCATCCACCGCGGTGGCTTCGCAACGCTGGAAACGGTCACCGTGGGCCCTTCTCTGAGAAGTCCACTGCGGCCACAGCCGCCAGGGCCGCCCTCCTGATGCGCCAGAGCGCCGCCTTCCCTGCCGCCAGCCGCGTCCGCCGCCCCTCTCCGCAGGCGAGGATGGGAGACAGCGGGGGTGGCGTCAGCGGCAGGGGCGGGGGCGGCGGTGGCAGAGGTGTCGGCGGTCGCGGCGGCGGCCGCCGCCACACCAAGCAGACGCCGCGCCCGCTGCGCCACAGCGCCGCCGTCCCTGCCGCCAGAGGCGGCCGCCGCCCCTCTCCGCAGGCGAGGGTGGGCGACAGAGGGGGTGGCGTCAGCGGCAGGGGCGGGGGCGGCGGCGGCAGAGGTGTCGGCGGTCGCGGCGGTGGCCGGCGCCACACCGAGCAGCCGCCGCGCCTGCTGCGCCTGCGGTACTTCGCCCTGACACCCCGCCTGCATCACAGTGGTGGAGAGCGGAAACGGGCGGGGCGCGCATGTAGCCGCCGCTCGCTCGGCGGCGTGCGTCGGCGCGGAACCAAGGAGCGGCACGCGTCGCGGCGGAAGCGCAACGCGCTCCAGCGCGGGGGGGCGCATCGCGCGCCGGTGGGGGGCAGGGCAGGTCCACACCGCGCGTTACACCACGTGCCCCGAGCTGCTCGGGCGCCGCGACGGAGATATGCTTTCAGGTTGCGCGCGGGGTAAGGGCCGCGTGTTTAGCTGGTGTGTAGGATGCGACTCGAACCGGAAAAGAGTGCTCGGGGTGCGGGGGGTCATAGGGAAACGCTGCGCGGGAGGTCCTTTTCGTGCTGCGGCAAGCAGTGACACTTGTGTGGGAAAAAAGAACCCTGACCAACGGGGAAAAAGAAACCGTTGTCATACTCAACATACAAATGCATCACGTCGCACACAAAGGCAACAAACTACAGGCCCCTCTACTCGAACTCATCGCTGTGGTTGGACGACTCGCTGTCATTGTCCAGCTTGCGAGTCGTGTCTGGGCTGCGCACAAGCTGAGCCGCGACTGCCCGCCGCTTGGTCTCCAGCAAGCGACGGCCAGCGCCAGCCTTGGATTGTCAACGCAAGTGGGCAGGCGCAGCCTTGGCCGCCGCCGCCGCAGCCAGAGCATAGCCAGATGTCCCATCAGCACCCAAAGGCGCCGCCAGCGCTCCTCACCCCGGCGGCGCCCGCGCTCCTGCGGCAGGGCCGGCGGTCGCCCGCACCGTCACCGTCGAGCTGTCAGCACCCACACAGGCAACACCGTCGCCCACACCGCCGATAGGGTCGTAAGTTCCCTAACCTCCCCCCACGTCAGTAACAGAAGAGCTCGCCACGCCTGCACGCTCCAGCATCTTCTGGGTAATGGCCAATCGGTAACGAGCCGCCTCAGGGTTGTGCCGCATTAGCGGCGAGTCAAAAAAGAAAAGGGCAGTGCGCTCGTGCTGCGAGTCGGTGAGCTTGTTGAGAGCCTCGGTGCTCGCCTTGACCTGGGCGTCCATCTGCACGTCCTCTTGGCGGTGCATCTTGGCCGCTTTGATGCCTACAGGGCGACCCTGGAAGCTGCCGTTGCGTCGGCTGCGGCCGCTGCCGCTGCCACTGCCACTCTCCTCATAGTCAGACGACGTGTCGCCCATGATATTCATGCCCGAGTCGTCGCCGTCGTTGGCGGCGCCGCAAAACTTGTCACTCTGCCGCAGGACGCGCCACCACGCGACCCACTTGCAGTTCACGACCTTGGCCTTGCGTTTTCGTGTCTTTTCATTGACCTTGTCCTGGTTGCGGTCCTCTCGGAAGGCGTCGTACACTTCCAGAGAGCAATAGCACGCCGCAGCTCCGCTGGTAATGTCCTCCTCCGATGGGTATCCAGTGGTCGGCATGGCCTTAACAGCGAGGTAGTGCGACTTGATGGCGCTCAGACCCGCCCGAATGCGCTTGACCTGCTTCTCCAGCGCACTTGGAAGGCGCTCTAGTCTCATCGGCACCTGCTTCCCCACTTTCTCACCCCAATCCTTGTGCACCGTCGCCCACAGGTTGTCCTTGGTCCGGGAATGTAGCGGTCGGGGGTCCCACGGCTGGAAGGGGCGCGGCCCCTCAGCTGTGGACAGCACACCCCCGGGGGCGGCCCCAAAATATCCCGATCCGGGCCAGCAAGGGAATGACCTGTCCGAATCTCAGG
>Ga0209186_1002867_pt1 | contig 12063 bp, 20 predicted proteins | sample SidtaG_FD_187426 | JGI IMG/M metagenome (GOLD analysis project Ga0209186, IMG submission 187426) | Marine algal microbial communities from Sidmouth, United Kingdom - Sidmouth_Male2 metaG (SPAdes) (version 2) | ecosystem: Host-associated > Algae > Red algae > Unclassified | place: Sidmouth...
AAGAGGTGGTGTCGCTACCATCGGCAGAACGGGACTGTCTGGCGCAACCCCGAGCGCCGTAACCTGCATGGAGACTCGTGCTGGTTGGACCAGCGCCTCATGAACGCGCTGCTCATGGTTGTGCGGGGGCGGCCCGAGGCTTTGCTCCGTGACAACTCTAAGCTGCTGCAGCGCATGCGGGACCACCCTAGCGGCCTCTGGGTGAACATGTGCTGCTCGGAGGAGACCGCGGACCGTCACCTCCGTCGCATGAGGTTCACCAGAACGCGCGTGCTGCGGCTCTTCCAGGAGGTGAACGCCGTTGCTCGCCGTGCCCACGCCCGCCTGCGGCGGCGCATGGGACCTATCCAGATCGTCTCTGCGAACGAAACGCACACGGACGGTGGGGACGTCTGCCGAAAACATGGACAAGGTTTCCGCCGTATCCGCGTGAGGCGGTGGGACCGGGACCCGCGGTCCATCCCGAGGACCAGCTCGACCATGGCGGTGGGCAGTGCCGGTAGCATCCTCGGCCACATGTCCGCCGTGTGCAGCGATGGCGGAAGCGGTTTGACTGGTGCGGACTGGCGACTGTTCCTGCAGAACCTCATACCGCGACTCGGCGTCTGCCGGCCTGGACGGCCATGGCACCAGCAGCCCCCAAACTGTGTGCTGCTCTTTGAAACAGCGTCCATCCACGATGCTGCTGGCGACGCGATCCTGACGGCCAACAGCATCCCCTTCCTGCACCTCCCGCCCTATAGCCCCGACCTGCTGCCTGTGGAAGGTGTATTGAACGACCTCAAGGTCATCATCCGCAACTTGATCTACGGTCAGCCGTGGCTTCTGGACGAGCCGCATTTGGTGCAGGCGATGGCCGCAATGTTCATCACTCGTCGCCAAGTAATTGGCCAATTCGATCGGGTCGAGCGGACTGTGACCGCTCTGATTGCGGAATAAAAAGTACGATCGAGGTTGCTATTTCCACCAAGGGCAGGTGCCATGAAAAGTAGTCGCAGAGCACGGGCGCAAGAAGCGGTCGGAGGGAGTTGCGCGCCTAGTGCGCGGGTCCCTGATGGTGTATCTGTCCTTGTCGCGCGCCACAAGACACACACACTGTGGACGTCGGCGAACAGTTTGGTCCATGTTCTTTGACGTGCGTTTTTCGTGAAGTCAGGGGTGCTGCTCATCGAATCGTGCGCGCCCAAGGAAGGTGTCGTGGCGTCGGCCGCGTGCTGTTATCTCCGGCGCGTTCGATCGTGCCGGGGCATCGCGCCAGAGTCAAGCCAATACTATCCCCTCTTCTGCAAGGCAAGGTAGAGAATTGCAATTAAAAGGCTGATAGGCGCAACATGAACTTACGGATCGGTTCTCACTGCAAACGGCGGACATGAGTGGACACTGTGGCTGTGAATTCGTGTTGCCTCGGGCGAAGACCGTGGAGAACGGTCGGTCCGACCTGGAAAAGCCGCTTCAGCGGCGCTCGGGTGTCCATATTGGGAGATCTTCGGTCCCAGAGAGAACCATGCGCCGCATCGTGATCGACGAACACCACCACCAGTTGTCGTTGCTGTCAGCCGCGGCACCCACACCGCCGTCGTCGTCGTCACCCGCGACCGGCACGCCATCTGGTGGCCACGGTTTGCCGTCACGTCGCGCGATCTCGATTGACCGTGCGCCAGGCGTCACTCTGTTGTCTCGGTGGTTGTGTCGGTGGCGGTACGTGGATTGATATGCAGTCGTGGCGTGTGCACGGTGCTGACCCGCGCTGATTGTCACGGTGAACTGGGGGCAGGTCGTGAAGGGTGGAGCCCGATGCGGCACGTGCTGTGCGGCTGCCGTGCTTTCGAGCGGACCACGTCGTTCGGTGTAGACGTCGCCACCGCCAATGTGCTTCTCACGATTCTTGGTCCTGCTCTATGCTCGGTCATTTGGCTCCGTTGTAGCAGTCGTGTCGCGCGATGGCGCCGCAATGCGGTTACTGTGGCTCTGACGATGGTTCCCAAGGCATCCACTCGGTTCTAGTGTGCCTCAAGCGCGACTTTGTTCGCCGGTACTCTCTTCCAGATGGAAATGTGTTTTCCTGGCGAGGTGTTTGTCGCAATCCGGCGCACAGCGATATCAAGTGTTCTGTTTGTCATGAGGACTGCCACAGCTTCATCTCACAAGTGCCTCGCATCGGTAGGTGGCAATTCGGGGCAAGCGGCGAGCGAAGACCGGCGATCCACCAGAGGAAGTTGGCAGATGATGACTTTGCATGTCGTTACCGCATTGTGTTGCCGGGGGACGGTCCTGCTAGCGCCGCCGCCTTGCTTGGCGACACCACGAAAAACAGCCACTTCTTGCTCTTCGTTCCCTGTGTTCGAACAGCGCTTTTCGTTCTGGAGCCGCCCAGCAAGCAAGGAAGAAAAACACCACGACAGCCGAGTGAGGAGGCGTAGCACGGGGCTGGCGAAGGAGTCGCGTCACGCGTAGCACCCCCGCGACTGCTTGTCGTCGAGCACCAGCAGCCGAGTTAAACAGTCCGGGTACTCAGTCGGGAGCAGAAGCCGACTGGCAGCTCATCACCGTCGTGGGTGAGCGGCAGCTCCAGCGGCCGGCCAGCACTCCCCTGGACGTCGGGCAATAGAACAGCAGAAGAACATCCGCAGTGCCTGACGCATAGCAGCAGTAGCCCATGAACAGCACTTTCGCCGGCGCAGGGCGTCCGGCCTCCACAGCCAACAGGCAGCACGCCCGCGCTGTGGAATAAGAGGACAACAAGCTGACGAGCGCCCCATCCCCGTAACTAGACGTCGACCTCCTGCAGCACATGGGAAGCACGCCGGTGCCACGCGTTCAGCAGGAGCAGCCGACTGGCTGCCCCCGGTGCCTCACGTCGAGTCAACCCTGCCGCAGCGCGGTGAGGAGCAGCCGCCGACGAGCAGCACAATCCCGCTCGTCGACGTCGCAGGAGCGAGCAGGTGCAGCCGACTTGCTGCGCCCTGGTGCCTCACGTAAATTCAACCCTGCCGCAACACGTGGAGGAGCAGCCGCCGACGAGCAGCGCATCCCCGCTCGCAGACTTCGAGCACGGCCGGCACCTATTTTCATTACAAGCGCACGAGCAGAAATGCCCCGCCGCCGCACGTCAAGCAGAAGCAGTCGACGATCAGCGTCGCCCCGTTTCCGCCCGTCGAGCAACGCCAGCCGGATAGCACCTCGACCGTGTCTGTCGCACAACGGAATCCACTGTCGCTGGGCGGCTGTCCTGACACGGAGCAGTACAAGCCGACCAGTGTCACTGCCCCGCTGTTGCCTGTCGCCCACCGCTCGACGAGCATAGGTCGTGCGGTGGGCGTGTCGCCGCGCATGCTCGAAGGAAGGAAGTGCTTCAGATACGGTCTTCTTCTGGGGAATTTGCGGCATGGCGTTTTTTTAAGATGGTAACGAGAGAAAGAGAAGACGGTGCGCAAGTCGACGCAACCGTCTCCTCACTGTGTGCAGCCCTACAGTTCCGAAAGCGCTCCGCACCTGGACGACTACCTCTTCGGTCACTAAGAGGGTCTAGGCGGCGCTGCTGCCGTCCAACAGCAGTCCGTCCAAAAGGGCGCGCCATTGCGCGCGGCGCTGGGTCGTCCTCAAGTCCCTCTTCCGTTCTGTGATCGACATATCGAGCTACTTCCTCGACATGAAAGCGACGTCGTTGCTCGGTTTTCCGTCGTGAGCAGGTTCAGCTAGGCTTCAGCGACGGACGGATGTACGGCTGACCCCGAGCACGATGGTCACAGCAGCTTCGCGTTTGCCGACGTCCGTCAACAACACGTGCGGCAAGCCGCACGTACTCAGCTTGCATCATCTGCTGCTGCCGCCGAGGACCTCCAACGTCCTGCATCACGGAAATTCGACGATCAAAGCAAAGAGAGGAGTAGAAACCTCCCATTGACAAGCACACAGAAACAGCAGCGATGCATCCATCGGATCACAGCGGTGTCGTCAGCAACTGAGTCAGGCAGGTGCACGACTGCTCCTGATGCCCACTGTTCTGGCCATGGCGGCCCCAGGTCCATCGTGGAAAAGAGATAATGACTGGATGTTCCAATGTACTCAAGTGAGCAACGACGGCCCGGGCGGCGACAACGGGGGCGGACGGCGCGACGGAAGAAGAAGGTCTTCGTCGCTTGTGGAAGTCACTCAGCAGGCGAGGAGACCAACGCGGGCGCGGCCCGACGGCCGGGGAAGGGACAACGGAGGAGGTGACGATGGTGGGGACGGCGGGGACGTTCTACGCGGGGAGGACGACGTCGGCGGTGAAGGTGACGGTGACGTCGACGGTGACAGCGTCAGTCGGCCGGTCAGTAGTCGAACAATGGGGATCTGGTTATGCACCAACGAGAACCCGCGCTGGCGCCAAGGGCCGAGTGTGTGGACGTGGCTCGTCCCCGGGCGTGCCTGATTTGGAGCCGAGATCACCGTAGCCCCCCTGAAAATTGTCGTCGTACGACCGCAGCGATGATGTGCCCGACCGAATCGATGGCAAAAGCACGATGATCAGCGGTATGCCGATGGTTTCGGCTGCGTGGATTGACGAAGTCGTACCAGTCTCGAACAAGTCCGTCGCCGTCGGAATGAAGCGGGAACAGAACATTACAAGATCAGGAATGATTCGACTTGGGCGTGATATCACAGTGAACAGGGTGCGCCGGGTTGCAGTTCCGGTGTTGGCGTTTATTCGTGTCGGACGCCCGTACTCGTCATGCAGCGATTTCCCGCGCAACAATGGTATAAAAAGAGAGCTTGACGACAACTTGAGGCATTGTTACTTCGATGTGTACGTGACGGTTTTGACTGAATGGAAGAGGCCGGCCAGATGCATCCTTCGGTTCAAGAGCGGCAGGGATCGCCAATTGCTGTGCTCGTGCGCTGCCTGTGCGGAAGGCAAGGTGATCAGCGTGGTCATTGCGACTTTGTGCGTCACGCCGCGATAGGCATGCAGCGGTCATCGTGCATCGATCGAATGGATGGTGGGCGACTAACCAGGGCATTCATCTGTCGAACGAGAACAATTAGAGACCATGGGAAGAAATACATGTCCACCTCGAAAGAAAATAGTAAGGACGTGCACATGTAGTTCGTTAGAGTGCTTGGACCCTGGTTTGCGTGTCGTGAGCGGCGTGCTTTCGCATCGTATTCTGCACCTGTCACGTTGGAGGTGTAGCACGGGGAACAGCACAAGCGGTACGGTGCTGCGCATGTGAATGGTCTGCTCGGCCGGGGGACCCTGGCGATCACCATGTCGGCAGCGTCTATGCGGTGGCAGGAAACACGCCTCTCTTCAGTGTTGCTCTGTGAGAATGCCCTGTACCGCTCCCGGATGCAGCCGTTGCCGGCGGAACGGAGCACAGTCCGTGTGCGGCCACGTGCGGCAGATGTGAACAAGTGCCGTGCGTCTTCAGCAAAGCAATGGAAGAATCGAAGTCTGATCCGCAGATCAGAGGCTGACATCAGCGCATCAGGATCAATTCCTCGTCTGCCGGTCATACTGCATGATGATGTTTCATGTAATTGCAATTGTCGACTACGAAGGTCGATCGATGCCGCCAAGTCATCGACGTTCCTGCTCTTGCGCTGTTGGTTCGTGTCTGTGCTGGCGCCACGACAAGGAGCAGCTGTTGTCGCCCGTGCCAGCACTCCCTATTCTCGTCGAACAACGTGCTGCTCTCCCCGCAACCTGCAGGTGCCAGCTGGGCGGCGTGCGCAGAACCTTGTTTGGCTGCGGTCGCGCTGTCGCTTCTGTGCTGCCGTCAGTGAGGGTCGCAGCTGCTTGAGCCCCTGGGGCTATTGTCCCCCATCCCCCCTTTCCCTCATCCCCACTTCCCCTCTCCCCTCCATGACGCCGGTAAATCCTCTCCGTGCTGTCGTCGCGTGCTGTCGCCGGCGTTGGAGACAGGTGTCGCCGCGCAGAGCAATCGCCTGCCAGTCGTCGTGGTTGCTCCTTGTGCCTTCTCGCCTCCGTCTTGGCTGTTCGCGTCCCCGTTCTCCGGCGCCATGGCGGCACCTGCCCCGCCACCGCCGCCGCCACCTCCACCCCCGGGGCCCGGCCGCACTCCCTGTCCCCCCTTGGAGTCCGTGGAGCTGTGGTGGTCGGGTCCCGACCAGACGGGCGTGTACACGTGCAATCGGTGCTCCATGGACGTTTCTGGCAACAAGAACTGGGAGCAACACCTGGCCGGCCGGCCGCACCTCAAGCGCTGCGCTGTGCTTGCTGGGGGACCTTCGCCTGCCGCAAGCGGCGCCGACGGCCGCTGGGTCTTCCCGCTGTGCAACACTAAGTGCGGCACGCCGCTCATGCTGCTGTCACACGTCGAGGGCTCCACCCATATGAAGAATCTAGGGCACCACTTCCAGCGGCGGCAGTTCGACGCCATTGACCAAGTGGCACCGCGGCTGCGTGCCGCTCGTGTAGTGGCGCACGAGCAGCACCAGGACGTCAGTCGTTTTGCAGCGCCCATTGAAGAAGCTGTGCAGGCGGGTGGGCGTCCCGGCGAGCCCGACGAGGAGCTCGAAGCCCGAGTGGCGCGCCGTACGACTGGCGGTGGCTCGACCAACGGGGGCCGTGCCGCGGTTGGCAGCGGCCACGGGCCGTCCGATGAAGCTGGGCATGGTCGAGGCAACCGGAGCTGGGGTGGCCACCTGCAGACCGGGAGCCGCCCTTCAACAGGCGCCTGCGGGAGGCCGGCTGGTGCAGCCCACCCCCGTGGCGGCAGCAGGTGGCGCGACGACGACGGCTAAGCCCGCAGCAGCTACGGCGGCGACGGTGGCGGGCCGTCAGGCGGTGGCGGTCACGGGCGAGTCGGCGGGGAGGACGACCGCCACGCCGGAAGTGGTTACGGCGGCGGCGGTGGCGGGCCGTCCAGCGGTTCTCGTCATGTAAGAGGCAGCTGGCAGGAAGATGCGTCTTCTCCTAGTGCCTAAGGCGGCGGTGGTTGCGGACCATCCGGCGGTGCTCCGCGTCCACGTGGAGAAAGCAGGTGGGACGAAGAAGAGCACAGACCGAGCGCCTACGTCAGAAGCGGTTGCGTACCGGCTTATCGCGCTGTTGACGGACGCGGAAACAGCGACTGGGAAAACGCGGGGAGCCACCAAGAGACTGGCTACGGAGGTGGCACTGGGGCGCCGTCGCGTGGTTCTCACAACGGCAGCGTCGGCAACAGCTTGGACGACTCTGTGAGGGCCGCGGATGGCTACGGCGGGAGCGGCGGCGGGCCGTCGCGTGGAACGCAAGATGGACGTGGCGGCATCACCCGGGGGGGCGATGGCGGGCCATCAGCAGACGCAGTTCCGGCCAGTAGCCGCGGTTACCCTGTCATGAACGCGTCACCGGCCGACCGCTCTGGTGGTCATGATGGCGGCGGCAGCTCCGCCGCGGGCGTTAGTCTACGGAATACCTTTTGCAAAGATTAAGACCGGGCGTCCTCTGTCAAACGGATGCGGGTGCACATGGGCACTTCCTGTGCAGTCCCACGTGGTAATACCGCGGTGCCGCCCACGGCGCGCGTCTTGTTTGAGTGCGACCACTGCCGCAGTTTGTGGGGTTCCTCCTCGGCTTTTGAGCGGCATGCAGTGGTGTGCGTGGCCACCACGCCGGCTGGTGAAGACGAGGAGGGCCAGAGCGAGGGGGGAGGCGCGCCTGGTGGACGGGAGCCGGCGCTAGATGGGAACGGTGACGGGTGGGAGGGTCAACGTGACGAAGGGAAGGGGAAGCGGCCAGCCCGCTCCCGTTGACTACATGCTGTGGCCGGCGCATGTTTCCGTTGCTGTTCTGGTGCTGTTGACGAAGAGCTTCGCAGTTATTCCTGGTTGTTTCTCACTCTTTCTTTTGTTCTCGGGGTCCTTCCTTTTCTTTGTGCGTCGTGTTGTTTTTCATGGCTGGCGCTCCCGTGCTCTTCCACCTGTATCCGCTGCTTCATGCGCTGCTGCAGGTGCTCCTTCTCAGGCACCGGTTGCTCGTGCTCGGGCACCGGCTGCGGGTGCTTCTCCGGCTTTGTTTAGGGTGGTTTTTGGGGGCTGTTCCTGCCGTGCTCGTGCTCGTGCATCCGCTGCTTTATGGGCGGTTGCTCGTGCTCGTGCTCGGGCACCGGCCGCCTGTGTTCCTCCGAAGTATTAAGGTCAGATTATGCGGCTGGTGCTACCGTGCTCGAGCTGCTGTACCGACTGCTTCCGACACGGCTGCAGGTGCGCTGACACGGGCTTCTTGTGTTGCTCCTTGTGCAGCGGTGTTCCCGTACTCGCACTCCTTCCTTCTGGCCGTCTTCAGCCTAGAGATGTTACGAAGAACAACAGAAATGCGGAACCTACTTTGTTTCTCTTCTCAGGCGGATTTTTTTATGACTCGAAAATGTGGACGTGGTGTTCTGAAGGCCCCAACAAAAAGAAACGGTCAGGGCGTTGACCTCTCTGTCTCTCTTGATTTTTTTCATGGAATTTGTCTCCCAGTGCGTCGAGTAAATTAAGGGTAACAACGTCATGTACGTCAGAGGTAAGTGTAGTCTGTGGGCGTGTCTGATTGGCTGGCTTCTTCGCCATGCGCTCGTTGGCAGTCGGGTCGTCCGGTAAGCAGCTAATTGGACGTTGTCGGCTGGACTTCGCTCGTCCGATCACGCCAGGCGTGCGGTAGCATTATCAGCACCCCCAGATGGTCCACTGGCTGCCTGCCGTGGACGTCGGCGAGCATCGGTGTTGTCTTTCCCTGGCAGCCGGCTGGGGAGACCCCGCCTGACTGTCTTCATGAGCCGTCGCACATGCTCCCCGGCCCCGCCCCTGCTGCCATATACCGCCCGGGCTTCCGCCCCCTTCCGTCGCTGCCACCGCCGTGCCACGCCACCCACGGCAGCGCTACCAGCAGGTGTGCCTGCTCTCCCCCTTTCTCTGACGGTTGTGCTCGCTGGCTGGCCGCGCCGCGTTGTTTGTCGCAGCGCGGCTCCCTCCAATTCGTGTGGGACGGCTCCTGTTCCGGTCTCTTCTGGAGACCCCCTCACGGCTTTCTTAGCCCTTGTTTCCTAGCCGCCTTCGCCATCTGGTGCCGACCAGAAGCTGATCATATGTGTTGTCGCTGGTCCACAACAGCCGCTGTTCCTTGACGTGCGCCCGTGTGTTTCAGCCATGCTTGAGCAGTCCATTGTGCAGGACAACACCCCGCTCGACATTTTACACGGCTGCTGGGCATGGAGGACGACTGCTGGTTCGTGTCGTGCCGCGCTCCTGCGACGGAGACGCCATAGCGTCGTCTGCTGGGGACATCACCGTTCACGCGACGGGGCTCTGGGCAGCTGTGGCGGGCGTGGACGGGCATTTCTTGTCAGCCGATGCGTGTGCTGGTGGTTGGCGTGATAGCCTCGCATGGGTTGGTGGTACGTCGCCGCTGGACGACCTGCGGACGTACACCATATTCTTGGCCATGCCGAACGCTGATGTTGCAGCAGCACTCGACGCGGCGGATGCGGCAGCCAAGGCCTCCGCCGCGGCTGAGCAGATGGTAGCGGACGCGGATGCGGGACAAGAGCCAAGAACTACTAACCTTGTGACGACGACGACAACGCGTCGTCTGGGGCACGGTGCACATCTCGCTGTCCGTCCTGGCGCGCCTGGTGCAACTGCGGCCGCAATGTGGCGGCAGTTGCGGCCACTGCGCATCGACTACATCATGCCCAGGACCTCCACTGGCTCCTTGAACGCCACATCCAGAAGCACCCGCCGCGACGCAAGGTGTCCTCTTTGCCATGTCCATTGCCGCACGTTCTCTGCTTTGGTCGGTCACTCGAACACGGGTTACAGTGGCCTTGCGATTACCTTTGCCCGGGCCCGAGCTGTATTGGCGACTTCATCGCCTGCCGTCGCAAGGTCCTCTGCAGCTGTTCGTCTCCCCGCTGCTCTGGAGGCCGACGATGACCACTACATCGCGCTCGTCAAGTAGTTGCCGCAAGCGTCGGATGTGGATGTGCGGCCGAGCACCGAGCGAGACGTCGAGAATGACTCGGACTCGTCAACTATTGACGAGGTTCTTTGAGTCGGGCGGCGCTTTCCCGCGTACGCGCGAGGGGCTGAAGTTATATTGGTGAACAGTGACGACGGTGGGAGAGGAAAACTATTTGGGCGGGTGGGTGGTGGCCTTCATGCTCGTCAGAGCATCGCTTACTCTTCCGTTCTTGACGTGGCAAGCGCAGGTTCCTGACTTTGTCCTGTGCGGCTTTGTGCCGCCCGTCGCCGCTGGCTGGCATTTCTGCTGTCTTTGTTCTCTACTACAGTGCCGTATGTTCCTGTTGAGGCCGCTGCGAGTGGTGCTGTCGAACGAGATGGCCTTCTGGACGACCTGTACGTTGGACTGTAGGCCGCTGTTGTGCCCTCCGAGCATGCGGGGACGGCGGATGCCTGGGGACTTCCGGCATTTCTGCCACTTCAACGGCACGCTGGCCGTTGCAAGAGCGCATCTTGTCGCCAATGCTGTACTAATATCCCCGGTCCGTCGCGCCTGTTGTATTGTGGCCTGTTGTTTTGTGACCGCCTGCCCATTTGTGCTGAGCAACTCCATGCTGCCGACAGCACCTGTTTGGCGCTGAACATGGAGCGACGACCAGTCTCCTCACTTGCGACTCCACTGGTGCCACATCCTATCGCTGCGGCGGCGTCCATAAACAGGCCAGATTTTCCCTCTGTCTGTGCCCCAGCCCCTGCGGGGGGCTTCCGGGAACTTGCGGCCGGAACCTGTGCACCAAGTCGCCAGACAAAGACCCCGCCTCGACGGCACTACTACCACAACAACAGCTTCAGGCGGATGCGGCTACCGCGCTTGCCTGCACCTGACTTGTCGGCCGACTCGGAGGACGACATGGACGAAAGCTGGTTGACTGCCATGGACGCTGCTCGCATGACTTCTCTGCCACTGCCACCGGCGGACGTGCTGTTTTTGGGCATGTCGACCGAATTTGTCGAAGCTGGACCACCTTGGGGCGACCGCGGGACTGCGGATGTGTTCACCAACTTTGCTGCTGCTCGTGCCACGGCGCTGACACGTGCTGGCCTGCTGCCTCAATTGGTTGCTCATATACGCATCTTGGGGCAGCAAGGGCTCGTCGACGCCGGAACGGCGGCGCAAGCTGTTGGCATCCTGACAGGTGCTCGAGCGACACAGTCGGGACTACACCCTGTGGAGGCTGTCACTGCTGCTGCTGCTGGCCTCACCGGCGCAGCGGCAGACTTTGCGAATGACCCGAGTGTTTGGGACGTGGTGCGGCAGCGATAGGTCATGTCACTGTCAAACCCTGCCTGCCAGGAAGCGCAGTAGAAACGAAGACCACTGATTTTCAGTGTGATTACTATATGGCTACCCGTCGGCTCGTAGATGGGACGCCTTGTGCATGGAGATTGGCAGGTACTGCACCCGCAGAGTGCAAGCGGAAACAGGCCGCGTTCACCGTCGCCTGAACGTGCCGGCGCGAGAGGCGCTTCATAACACGAGGTGGATGGCCCGTGTGGCTGGCGCGGGCTGCGTCGCCGCGCGTTCGACAACAGCGCGACGGCGACAGCGGCGCCACAGCGCCAGCTGGTGTGCTTGGCTACGCCATCCAGGCAACCTGGCCTGAGCCACGTCCAACTCCTGCACGATGCGCGAGCAGAGCGCCAATGGAGCAACTGACAACGAACTGGGTCAGCAGGAAGGTCACAAGTCCCGGCACGGGCTGCCGTACCATTGGACCTGCACAAGATCAGGTCAAAATGACAATATTTGAATGTGACAAGTACGGACATCAAGTACATGCGGAAGAGAGCAAAAAAAAAAAAACACGGAGAAACGCGAGGTTTTCTGTGCCGATCGCAAATGTACCAGCGTTGCGGAATGCCTGATGTTGAGCATTGCTCAGCAATTCCATGTCACTCAATGCTTTGGCGGGATGTCACATTGCAATTTGTTCTGTACTTTAACATTGTATTTGATGTTATCGCATGTACTTGATTTTGGGGGCACCCTTTAGGGGATGAGCTCCGGGAGATTAGCGAGGTGCATGGTTGGGATTTTGAGGGGCTGTGAGCGTGTGTGCTCGTGGCCCG
>Ga0209186_1002868_pt1 | contig 12062 bp, 12 predicted proteins | sample SidtaG_FD_187426 | JGI IMG/M metagenome (GOLD analysis project Ga0209186, IMG submission 187426) | Marine algal microbial communities from Sidmouth, United Kingdom - Sidmouth_Male2 metaG (SPAdes) (version 2) | ecosystem: Host-associated > Algae > Red algae > Unclassified | place: Sidmouth...
GGGGGTTTCCATACGATCCGGTCGACTTGTACCGGTCTTGAGTCACGGGGAGGACCGCCGTCCCGTGGTACGGCAGTGATGGTCGCCACCGCGACCACGTGCCTCCAGCCGGACACGTGTCACGGCTAAAGGTCTGCCACGACTCGAAACTTGGAAGCCACGTGTCCCCGCGCGGAAATCCCCTCAGGCGAGGAGCTCAACGACCGACCCTGTTTCTTCGACTCGTAGGCCCACACGCCGCATGTACTGCTGGACTTTTCGCAAATCGAACCGGCTGGCCAACTCGAGGGTGTCCTCCTCGGGGTGATAGCCCCACCAGCGGGTCCACAAGCGTAGCGTGCCGTCGTCCGCGACCCCGTGCGCTACGAAGGCCTCCCAGACGAACTCCTTGCCCGTGTTCTGGTGCCCCTCGGGGACTACAACATCATGGGGTACCCCGAGGCTTTGCAGGAGTGTCTGCGGGTCCCCTGGCGGCCCCGGTGCGGCCGTCACGTGATTGCTGCTCACCGTCTCCGGGTAGCCGCCGATGTCCAACGAGAACGTGCCCTCCCCGCGGGTCAACACCCTTTAGGGTCCGGCTACGCGGGGCCCGAGCTTTTACTTGGTCCGCGCGTGACCATCGAAGAACACCCAGTCCCCCGCTTAGACGTCTTTGTTGACCGGCCTCACGCGGGCGTCGTACTTCCTTTTGTACCGCCGCTGTGCTAGCGTGTGGCACCGTCGTACTTTGTGGATGAGGTTACGTAGCCTCGCCCGGATGACCTCGCGGATGGCTCGTGGGCTACCGTCCATCTCCTCGGGCGTCGGAGGAACCGACCATGCTCTCCACGAAGAGGCTCCGTACCCGCTCGGGGGTAACGAACTCGAGGGTGGACACCCCGTTGCTCTGCTGCGGCCGACTGTTGTAGGCCAGCGTCAGCATCGACACGAGCTCGTCCCAACGGTCTTGGTGCTCCTCGACGTACGTCCGCAGCTGCCCCACGATGATTCGGTTATACCGTTCCACTTGGCCATTCGTCTGCGGATGATACGTCGTGGAGTACCCGTTGGAGATCCCGAGGAGTGAGAAAACCCCTTGGAAGAACGTAGACCGGAACTGGGGGCCGTTGTCGGACAGCACCGTCGCTGGTAGTCCGTAGGCCGCCCCCAAGTAGTCCAAAAAGGCTGCCGCGATGATCTCCGCGTCGATCCGCTCGAGGGGGATGGCTCGCGTCATCTTGGAGAAACCATCCACGATGACCAACAGGTGTTCACTCCCCGCCGCGGTTCGGGGGAGGGGGCCAAGCAGGTCCATGCACAAATCCGTCAGCGGTTCCGTCGGGGGGAACGTCTTGAGGTAGTTTGTCTTGCGTAGCTTACCGACGCGGTTCCGCGCGCACTGCGTGCAGTTGGCCACGAAGGCGTAGACTTCCACCACCATAGACTCCCAATAAAACCACCGTCGCATCGACGTGTACATCTTGTTTTCCCCCGGGTGCCCGGCTTGCGGAGGGTAGTGGTCCCGCATCATCTCTCCGTAGCGCATGTGGGTCGGCACGTAGACTTGCGCGGCTCCATCCAACGGCGCCGTGCGTGCCAAGAGCCCGTTTGGATCCTCGCGAAACCAAGAATTGTCGCTGCTGTCCATGGCCGCTCGGACCTCATCGCACCGTCCGTCTTCCGCGTGGCCCTTGAGGAGCTCCACGAGCGTCAGGGGGGATAGAAGCCATCCCTTAGTTTGCGGCGGTAACTGCCACGCGGCTGACGAGTTGGGCAGCGCCAAGCAAGGTACCGCGTCGGGTATGGCCCCGTCGTCGACCGCGGGTGTCGAGATGCGCGACATCGTGTTCGCCGCGTGGTGGGATGCATCCGGTCGCGTCTGCACTACGTAGACGACCTCCGCCAACCGCAGCCGCCACCGCGCTAGCCTTCCATGGGCCCCATCCATGTGTAGCATCCACTTGAGTGCCGCGTGGTCCGTGCATACAGTGAAACGCGTCCCCTCGATATAGGGACGAAGGAGGAGGGAGGCCCACACCACCGCGAGACAATCCCGCTCCGTCGTGCTGTAGCTCCGCTCTGCTGCGCTGAGGGAGCGACTCCAATAGCCCACGGGTCGCGTGGATTGGTCGGGTTGCTCTTGCAGCAGCACCGCGCCGACTTGCCCCGCGCTCGCATCGGTGTCCACCATGTAAGCCCCATGCCGCCGCGGTAGGGCGAGGATGGGTGCCTCCGTGAGTCTTCTCTTGAGCTTCTCGAACGCCCCCAACGCCTCGTCTAACAGCGTCCCCCATCGGTCGGGCCGCTTGGAACTTGTCATCGCTGCTAGCGGCCGTGATATTTGGGCTTAGTCCTTGATGGACCTCCGATAAACGTTGCACATCCCGAGGAGGGTGCGCAGGTCCTTCTTGCACCGCGGGGGAGACGCCTCCTTGAGCCCGCGGATGTTCTTATCCTGCACCTGCAATCTGCCCTCGGCCTACGATGTGGCCCAAATACTCCACCTCCTCTTGGAACAAATGGCATTTCTTAGCCTTGAGGGAGACGCCCGCGCCACGAAGTGCCGCGAATACCTCCCGAAGGGGTTCCACGCGCTCCCCCGCCGACTGAGGGAAGACGGTGATGTCCCCGAGGTATACGAGGCAACTTTTCCACTTTAGCCCCCCGAGGATCATGTCGATGGCCCGTTGGAAGGTCGCTGGGGCGTTCGACAGACCAAAGGGGAGGCGGATGTAGCGATATGCCCCCTCGTGACAGACGAAGGTCGTCTTGTCGCGGTCCTCGTCCGCCACGGGCATTTGCCAATACCCCGAGTTATAGTCGAGCGTGGAAAACACCTTGGCGTCCCCGAGGAATTCGATACAGTCGTCCATGCGTGGCAACGGGTACACGTCCCGTACCGTCACCTCGTTGAGTTCTCAGTAATGCACGCAAAACCGCATCGTCCCGTGGGGTTTTTGGACCAGGACAACGGGAAAGGCCCACGCTGCACTCGAGGGCTCGATAACCCCGAGGTCCCGTTGCCGTCGCACCTCCTTCGCGATGACCTCCCGCGAGGCGTGGCTCGCCCGGTCAGGTTGGGCCCGCCGCGGCCGTGCCCGGAAGGTCTCCTCGATCCGGTGAGGGGTGACGACGACCTTGCCGAGCTGCCCCGCTCAGAACTCCCTTTACTCCTCGAGGAGGTCGTCTAAGCCACCACGAAGGGCGTCGGGGACACCCTCCCAGTAGACCTCCGGCTTGGGGTACGTCCTATCCGGCGGGTGGGGTGGGGGTTGTCCTTCGTCGATCCCTTCCTGCGCTCGGCGGCTCGTCTCGGCCTCCTCGTCGGGCTTGCCAAGGGTGTCCATCCCGATCGTCAAGACTGCCCCCGGTTCCCTCTCATCTGCGACGACGTGAAGTGGTCCATTGTAGGCCGTCGCGGTCCCGACGACATACCCCTTGTTTAGGTGGACCGGCGCGTCCCCGATGTTCGTGAAATAGAGGGACCGCGGGGTGTCGGGGAAGAACTCCACGATGGCGTTGTGCAGCAGCACCTTCCGTCGGCTCATGTGGACCGGGCGTTCCCGCACTAGGTGGAACCCCTTGACACTGCAGCACGCTTGGACCGCCTGGATGCACCGTGGGCCCACGGTGACCCCTGGTTGAAGCCGGATGGCCCCGATGTGGGCCTTCGGCCTGTTCCCTCGTCGGGGGGGTGCGGGCCGCGTATTCCCCGTCCAGCTGCGCACCGCCACCGTGGAGGTACCGTCGTCCCACTTAACCGTCTGTGTCTTGGGGGAGATGGTGTCCACGCAGTTCCGCTGGAAGTCCCACCCGAGGATGAGCGGTACCGACAGCGCCTTAACCACGAGGAATTCATACTCCACGGCGGTCCCCCCGACATAGATGGTCAGGGACACCTCCGCGTTCACCTTGAGCAGCTGCCCCGAGTCGTCGCTCACTTGGGTCCGGCGGGGCGCCCGCGACGAGTACTCGGTCCACCCCTCGGGCAACATGTCCGCGCGGATAACACTGGGTCCTGCACCCGTATCGACCACCGCCCTCGTGGGGATGGGGGTCTGCCACGGTTCCAACTCGTACGATGCTCCGATCTCAAAATTCTCCTTATGCAACAGCAGTAGAGTCCCCTTGAACCGCGGGCGGTATCGCCCACGACGACAGGGACATCGGACCGGGACGGGCCACGTCGCGGTTACCCTCGGGGAGGCAAACGTGACGCGACGGGGGGAAACCGGGGAGTTGGGGCGGACAAGGGGGGTTGAAGGGGATGGCTAGGCCACCCCCCCTAGGCGTTTCCCGCCCCGCGGCGCCCCTTGGAGGGGGTTGGCACGGGCGGGACGTCCCCCCCTTCCGTCTTCGTTGACTCCGCGCCGCCCAACAGGTCGTCCCACAGCAGGGCCACGACGGCGGTGCGATCCGAGGCGGCGCCCGCCCCGCCGTTCCTCTGTCGGAGGAAGGTACTCCGCGCGGATTTCACGATGTCCCGCTGTTTGTCCGTCAGAATCTTGCAATCAGGTACTCGGTGCCCGCGTGTCCAACACATGTAGCACAGCGGGGGACCCGTCGTGGCCTCCCGCCGAGGGTCGGGCGCTGCCCCGACCGTACGGAACCCCGGGGTACCCCACGGAAGTACCGCGACCACGTCGTGCGTGTCAGTGTCGTCTTCCTCCCACGGGGAGTTGAGGTGGTTGACCGAGAGACCTCGGGGCCCCGTCGACGTCTGCCCCTTCCGCGATGATCCCCCAGGGGACCCCCGGTTGGCGAGAGCCATGACGTCTTTCGCGGCTCGATATTTCCCCGCAACGTAAGTCGTAAAATGCTGGTAGCTCCGTTGCGCCGTGTTGTACACGAATGCGTCCGTCCGAAGGTACTCCGGTAGGCCTTGGATCAGCTGCTGTTTCATCGTCCCCTCGGAGTGGATGTTGCCGCAAAGCACGGCGAGGCTCCGTAGGCGTGTCGCGAAGGCGTCCACCGCCTCGATGTCCACCAGCGTCGCCCGGCTAAACTTGTCCTGCGCCAGCCCCAACGCGTGCGGCTCCGCGTAGGTCGACAACATCCAATTGACCGCCGTTCGGAAAGACCCAAGGGCTATCTGTCCCCCGCCGATGTCCAATCCCGGGAGGTTTCGAGTGAGCCGCGCCTCGGCGTCGCCCGCGAGGACGTTGGGAGTTTAGTATAGACCCATCCCCTCCGACACGTCATTGTCGTCGCAGGCCTTGACGAACTTTCGAAGCCACGAGAAGACCTTGAGGGGTTCCTTCTCGTTGAACATCGGGGTACCCGCGAAGGAGAACTTCATGTTCTTGGCCATCCGTCCCATCTTGCGAGCTTGCGACGCCCCGTAGGTCGAGTGACGGTTGCGCAGGCGGTACGATCGGTAGTCGAGGACGCCCGCGAAGCGATCGTCCGGACATTCTAGGACCGCCAACTTGCCGGAACCCGCCTTGGTCCCCACGCGGTCTTCGTCGTCGTCAGTTGTCGTCGATGACGACGAGGAAGATATAGAAGACGATGACCGCGAGGGACTACGATGACGCCGTGTCTTCCCTTTGCTGCGGCTCTTCCGCGTGTCCACGGGGGAATCCCTGCGTGGGGCATCTTCAGCGGAGCCTGCTGGGCTCGCACAGATGAAACGAGAAACTTCGGCCAACAACGACTCGCGGAACGTCGACAACGCCGTATCCAGATCTGCCAGCGCGAGAGGTGTCTCCGGACCCTGACCTTGATGTGCCAATCCCGTCCGATCACCGTGACGTCGAGGAAGAAAGGTATCGGCCCCCGGTGGGACCCGTCGTTCCTTTTCGTCCACGAGATCCGCCAATGGTGGAGTCGAAGTGAAGGGAATCCCTGATCCACCCGCGGATTCCCCGGGTGCGGCGCCCGCTGGGGTAACCGCGGATGTACCCGCCGGCATATCGCTAGCAGTCGCATCCAACTTGGGGAGGTCTGGAGGTGACGCCATCGTAGTGGCCGTGCGGTACTCGACGACAGACCGACGCGGAGATCCACGTCGTCTTCACTCAACAAACCAACCAGCGCTCGGGGAACCGGCTAACCGATGCGGGCGTGGCAACGGCCGGAATCCCCTGCTGCTCCACCATAAATTGTGGCGGTTCTGGGCACCACCACTTTGGTTCGTCGTCCAGCCGAAGTGACCTCTTGATCAGCTCGGTCCGTCGAAGGATCTGCCCCGGAAATCGACCCACAGCCCAGCCTTCCTCCAACAGGAGTAGAGGATCACGGAAAAGCCCAGGGGGGAATCGTAGTCCAAAGCACAGTTGGTTTTATCAAACGGCGATGGGGACGGCCTCCCCACTGTCAATAATCCCCTCACCAACCCGAGCGCCAGCGGCCAAAGTGGCCACACCAAATGCGCCAACCAGATGAATCCCTCCAAAGTGAAAAATTCAAACATGTAGTAGGGGGGTTGGGAAAACCACAAGGGAAGAACCCCGCCGCCGACCAGATCCGATCTCCCTGAGATTCGCACAGGTCATTCCCTTGCTGGCCCGGATCGGGATAATTTGGGGGTGACCCCGGGGGTGTGCTGTCCACAGCTGAGGGGCCGCGCCCCTTTCAGCCGCGGAACCCCCCGACTGCCACACATGCGTGTGCTTCGTGTTGGCCAGGGTATATCCCGGCCCGTTAGCGATGGATGAAGCGGGAGACATAGTACGTGCATAAACGAGGGTTTGTTGTCTCTTGGCTGTCCCGTCACGCCTCCTGGGCGTCCCGACCCGGCTGCGCCTTGTCCGGATCCTGGGGGAGAAGCCTCTTGCGACGACAATACCGGTACACGGCCGCTACCCGTAGGCGACCCGAGTGTTGCCAGGTGACGTCTTCCGGCCCATAGCTAAACCAGCGGACCAGCAACCAGAGCACCCCCTCCTCGCCTCAGGTGCGGTCCACGAACCGCTCGAAAACAAACTCGGACCAACCCGGTTGGAGCGCGTCTGGTATGGCCCCTTGCGGTTTCTTCGGTCGGTTCGCGGGGTCCACAGGACTTGCCGACACCACGTGGTCGCCGCTCACCCGGTAAGGGAGTCCGTCTCGGTCAATCAGGTAGGTTCTCCCCTCGGTCTCCAACACCTCGTATGGCCCTGTCACCTTAGGGTCGAGCTTGTGCTTCCGGGTGTGGTTCCGCAGGTACACCCAGTCACCACTGGTCACCGATAACCGGCGAGGGCGGACTTTCTTGTCATAGTCCCTCTTGTACCGGGCTTGTGTCTTGGCGATCGAGTCCCGTACTTGGGGGAGCAAGGCCTTGCGCGACTCCAGGAACGCGTCCTTGGCCTCGACCACTGACTGGCTCGGGTCCGGCGTCCTGCCGTCCGGCATCCGTTCCGGGGAGAAGTTGCTCATGCGCCGTGGGGTGACCAAGTCCATGGGGGCCACGCCCGTTGTCCTGTGAGGCCTCGAGTTGTACGCCAGCGCCAACACGGAGACGAGATCGTCCCAGTTGTCCTGGTGATCCTCGATGTATTGCATGAACATGTCCACGAGCGTCTTGTCGAAGCGCTCGACCTGGCCATTGGTCTGCGGGTGGTACGCGGACGTGTACAGGTTCCGGATGCCCATGAGGTTACACACACCCTGGAAGAACAGGGAGGCGAACTGGGGTCCGTTGTCCTTTAGGACTGTGTCCGGGGGCCCATGCACGGACATCCAATCTCGGCAGAGCGCGGAAGAGACGTCCGTCGCGGTGATGCCAGCCAGGGGGACTCCTCGTATCAGCTGAGAGAAGCGGTCTTCGATGATCAGGAGGAAGACGTTCCCGGACTTGGTCTCTGTCAGGGGTCCGAGGAGGTCGATAGACAGGCTTTCGAAGGGGTCCGTCGCCGGGAACAACTGGAGCATCGACGTGCGTCGCCTTGGTGCAATCCTGTTCCTGGCGCAAGACGCACGACTGGCCATCCAGTCGTAGACGTCCGCGGCCATGGACTCCCAGTAGTAGTGGCGCCTGATGGCGGCATACATCTGGTTGACCCCAGGACGACCAGCGTGCACCACGTCGTGTGCCAACCGCAGGAGGTCCTGGAGCAGGGTCAACGGGACGTACACTTGAGCAGCCCCGCCTAGGGGGGCGACACGCACGAGGAGCCCCTCCTTGGTCTCCGAAAAGCGGGAGTGCGCGTTCTGGTCCATCTTATCCCGTAGATCTTGGCACCGCTGGTCCTGCTTCTGCGCTGCCAGCATGCGCGCGAGCGTGACCGGTTGTTCCTTGTCTGGCTACCCGTAGTTCGGCACCACCCAGCCACGGGAGGAGTCAGCCAGAGCGAGACAGGGAATCTCTTCCGGGATGACGGACCGATCCGGTGCCAGCGTCGGGAGCCGCGACATAGCGTCGGCGCAGTGGTGCTCCCTGCCCGGTCTGGTGCATACCTTGTACCGGAACTCCGACAAGCGGAGGCGCCAGCGAGCGACCCGTCCTTGGGAACTGTCCATGTTCAGCAGCCAGCGTAAACTGGAATGGTCCGTCCGTATCAGGAACTCTTGTCCCTCGAGGTAGGGGCGGAGAAGAAAACAGGCCCAGACCACGGCCAGGCATTCTCGGTCGGTCGTGGAGTTGTTTTTCTCTGCTGATATGAGGCCCCGGCTGTAGTCGCCGACCGGGAGGATGCTCTTGTCCGGTTGTTTCTGCAGGAGGGTACAGTCGACTTGGACGGCGCAGGCATAGGTATCCAGGATGAAGAGACCCTCACGTCGGGGGAGCACCAGAATCGGGGTCGACGTCGAGCGCTCCTTGAGGTACTCGAAGGCCGCCAACTGGGCGGCATCCGGCGGGGGGAGTACGTGTGGGAGTTTCTTGCTGGTGAGCTTGGTCAGGGGCTTGGCGATGTGTGCGTAATCCTTTATGAAACGCCGGTACACGTTACACATGCCCAGGAAGCTCTTGAGCTCCGTCTGGCTACGCGGGGGAAGCGCTTGCGTCAGGCTCTTGATGTTCTTCTGGTTCACCAGCAGCTGCCCTGGACGGACGACATGTCCCAGGTACTCCACCTCTTGCTGGAACAGGTGGCACTTGGAGGGCTCGCGTGACACGCCGGCCTTTTCCAGCAGGAGGAGGACTTCACGGAGGTGCTGGATGTGAGCGTCCACGGTCCGGGAGAAGACAATCACGTCGTCCAGGTACACCAAGCACGTTTGCCACCGTATACCGGACAAGATGATTTCGAGAGCCCGCTGTAAGGAGGCTGGCGCGTTCAACAGACCAAACGGGAGCAGGAGAAACCGAAAAAAGCCCATGTGAGAAGTGAACGTCATCTTGTCTCTGTCATCTGCGGCCACAGGGATCTGCCAGTACCCGGCGTTACAGTCCAGGGTAGAGAACACCGTGGCATCGCCGAGGGAGTCCAGGAAGACGTCCATCCTCGGGATCGGGTAGACATCCTTGACCGTGCTCTCATTCAGCCGCTGGTAGTCCACGCAAAACCGGAAGTGGCCACCTGGCTTGGGCACGACGACCACCGGGAAGGACGATTCGGCATCCGAGAGTTCTATGACACCCAGGTCGAGCATTTTCTTGACCTGCTTCTCGATCTCCAAGCGCCGATGTGTTCCAGCCCGATACGGAGGCGAGTACACGGGTTTGCCGTCTAGCTTGAGCTGGATGTGGTGCGTGGTGGCCTTGAGCGCACCCAGCTTTCGCGACCACATACCCTTAAAATGATCCAGAAGACCGTGCACCTTGCCATGTAGCTCCGTGGGCACGCCCTCCCAGTTCAACTTTGGCGTCTCCGGCTCTTTGGGGGGCGGCACAACGGGGGGCTCCGGTGGTCCTTCCGCCGTGGCCATGGCCGCCTGCGTGTCCAGCTCCTGTCGCGCCGCCAGCTCCTGTTGGACGGCCAGAAGGGCCCCTTGGGAGAGGGGTCGCGCCTCACCGGTATACGGCTCCGCGACCCGCACTCGGGTGCCCTCAGCAAACATCTTGGTCTTGCGACCCAGGTTGACCAGGAGTACAGAGGAGGGCTCGTGCTGGTGCACCATTTTGTGGTGCCCGTGGGCCAAGTGCAGCCCATGCTTGGCCAGGAACTCCGCCCGGCCCTTGATGAGGCAACTGCACGTCGACCAGCTCACCACTCGGACCTCGGTCTGGGCACCAGGGGGAAAGACCGTTGCGCCCGCCAGCGTCAGCTCGTTCGGGCGGACCCGGGGCTTGGCCGGTGCCTTGTACTGTCGCCCCCTGGCGCCTAGATGGTAGCCCAGGATGTCCGAGACAGCGCCCGTCGACCACTCGATCTTGCCGTCCTGGGGCAGGATGGCCCTGGTGTACTGGCGCTGGAAGTCACACCCGATAATGAGCGGGACCGAGACGCGTTTCACAACAATAAAAGGGAAATACATAGGTTTTTCATGTACATGCAGGATGAGGGGGAGTCGAGCGAGAGCCTTTAGCGCCTGCCCCGAGGCATCGACGATCCGGGTGCGGGTAGGCGCACGCCACGCATGGGCGCGCCAGTCCGGAGGGAGCAGGTCCTCGCTGAAGACGCTTGATCCGGCCCCTGTGTCCACCACCGCGGCCACAGGAACCGGGTCTTCACCCCCGAAACTCAAGGTGGTGTTGACCTTGAAATTGTCCTTACGCAAGACGATCAGGGTACCCCGACAGGCACATGGTGTCCATGCGGCTACCTTGGTTTGTAGCCGACGACCGCACCGGCCCAGTGTGAGGTCGCTGTGGTCGAGTGGGTGCGTGACTTCACTATGGCAGAGGTCCTGGGCCGTGTCCAGCCTCCCAATGTACCCCAGGCGGCCCCACGACGGGTCGTCGGGAAGCCCGCTCTCGGAGCACACCCACGTGCCACAGTTCTCAGTGCGCGCGGGCCGTGGCGCACCTCCCAGAACGGGGCATGCACCTCCCCACACAAGTCCCCCCCCCCGAGCTCACCCCAGCAGAGAGTGCCCACTACGAGACCAACAAATCAAGGACACACAAGTACAAAACGTACAACAAGTGCATAGGTAAATACCCGAAATTGAGTCCCAATGCTCAACCGGGTAAATACAGACAAATGGAATTGCTGAGCCATGCTCAACACTCCCCCCCATTGCATTGTGACGGTTCCGGAGTCCGGATGCGAGGTGGCCCGGCTTCTGGCTTACAGCTTGATTTGGCTTCCCGATCGCCGCTGCTCGGGCCCGGGCTGTAACAGTACAGCCCACCTCGGGAAGCCAGATCAGTAGGAGGGCTGTACTGATACAGAACCCCCTCCCCCCCCGACTTGGCCGCAAAACGCGATGTGGGCCAAAAAACCGCCCACCGCCAAGTCGACAACAGCCGACTCGGACAGTATCAGAGCACGCGCCAGCCGACCGCCTGGCCGCCGCAAGCCGCCCAACCGCCGCGAAGTCGACGCAAACCGCCGACTTGGTAGAGACGCACGAAGCTGGGCTGTATCAGTACAGCCCTCCCCCCGCCATACAAAAAGAACAATGTCCGCGAAGTCAATCCCAGCCGACGGGGACAGCGTCGGAGAGTCCTCCAGCCGACGGCCAGGCCGCCAGGAGGCGTCCAACCCACGCAAAGACGATGCAAACCGCCGTTTTGGTGGAGCCCGGAGATGGGCTGTACTAGTACAGCTTCCCTTCAAAAAATCAATGTCCGCCAAGTCAGCCCCGGTCGACGCGGACAGCATCGGAGAAGCCGTGAGCCGACCGCCCGACCGCCGCAGGCCACCCAGTCGGCGTAAAGAAAACGCAAACCGCTGCCTTCGTAGCGATGCAAGGGCCTGGAGCTGTTTCTGTACGGCCGTAACGGCTACCGCCCAGCCGAAAAGCGAATTGACGCGGTCATCCAATGGTGATCGGATCGTCCGACGAAAGGATCGGTAGACATCGATTCGACCGGCCGTCCTCGACTCGATCGGCGAAACTTCGACTTGATTGACGATTTTCGGCACGAAACCGACTCGGGCTGTATCAGTACATCCCACCGACAATCGGATCCCGATTCCGAGGAGGGCTGTACTGATACAGCCCAGCCCCCGACTTCGCCGCAAACCGGAAAATCGACCCGAAGCCGTTCCGGGCCGCCGACACCGCCACTCCGCCGCCAACCGCCGCCCCCCCCCCCCCGGGGGGGT
>Ga0209186_1002869_pt1 | contig 12062 bp, 8 predicted proteins | sample SidtaG_FD_187426 | JGI IMG/M metagenome (GOLD analysis project Ga0209186, IMG submission 187426) | Marine algal microbial communities from Sidmouth, United Kingdom - Sidmouth_Male2 metaG (SPAdes) (version 2) | ecosystem: Host-associated > Algae > Red algae > Unclassified | place: Sidmouth, United...
CCTTTGAAAAAGGCTTGAAAATGTATCGCAAAAAACTTTTTCGTGTATATATGTAAAAAAAGAAGCGATTGATTCTGCCAATAATTATTCGCTGTATAAGGTGTCGTAAATTTTTATATCTCGAATCATCTAATTCGACACCCAACTGTTTTAACCCATTCTTCTCCAGCATTTTAGGCATCGTGCTATGCGAAAAATAATGCAAATGCTGTGGTGGATGGATGTAGTACCAATCTCGCTTAAATAATCTATAAGTCAGCGAATCCAACGACATTGTGAGGATAAAAAACACCGTATCATCATGGGCTATTTTCTGCAAGTTTTTCAGTACGGCAGAGGGGCTTTCTACATGCTCAATGATATCCCACATCACCACAATATCAAACTTTTCATCCGCCGAAAATTCATCTACATTCATACACCGTAGGGTTCCTTCCTTGAATTGGTAACGCTCCATACCTTGCGCTACTCTGTCGGGGCTGAGGTCGATACCTCTTGCCCGATAGCCTCGCTGCAAGGCATCAAATACAAACCTGCCATCGCCACAACCCACATCCAGTAGTTTCAATTCCATCGGATTCCCCACACAATATTCTTGGATAATGTCAAATTTCCATTGATAAAATTTTGGGTCAAAGGTAGCTCCTTTTTCCGTAGCACGCACCACGTCGGGCGCATTGGCATCAAAAAGATAAGCAAAACTTCGGAACACGCCTCCGATGATTTTTTCAGAAGAATAAACCACCTCCAGCTCCTCCGTTGTAAAACGCGGATTGGTGAATACCAAATCACATTCCCTGCATTTTACGATTCGATGAACTCCCGTAAATCGCTCTTTATCAGGTATATTACGTGCGTAGCGATAAAAACGCGGATTGTGTTCATCCACATTAATTTCATACACCAAATCGTGCGATGCTCCACCGCATAAATCACAATTGACTGTTATCATATTTTAGTTTTTGGGCAGATTAACCATATACTTCTCCTTTGTCGTACTCGTAATTTTTTATTTGTTAGTTACCAATGTGTTCGCCAAATGAAAATTTGAACATTAAATCAAAACAAATTCAATAAGTTTTTTTTTGTAAAAAATTGATATGAGGTTAATTATAAATTACATTCGTAAATTAATTATCAATTCTTCATTATCAATTTTCAATTTGGCGGAGACATTGAGTTATGTAATTGTATTTTTATTTCTTTTTGACAATCAGTTGTTTAATAATATTTTTTATGCCGATAGTATCTAAAGTTTTAATTAGTATTGATTTTGTTGCTTGTTTTAATGCCATTATTGTGAATGGGTACAACTTGCGTTTACGTTCCATATTCCTCAAATAAACCATCACTTCCGAATAATCATTTTCCATTTTCTTCGGCATGTTTTTTTTATTTATTTTAAAAATACTTTTAATATAAGAATTGCCCTTTAAGAGTTCAAAACCACTTTTCGACATCAAATTTTCTAAAGTTTTTAATGAAAAATGATAAGTATGTGCATTTTGAAGATAACGCAACAAATTCATTTTATAATTTGAAAGGTGCTTGATGCCCGGCACTTCGATGTAAATGATGGTACTGTCTTTTATCTTATTTTTTAATTCAACAAACTCTTTATCAGGTTCTAATATATGTTCTACAACGTGCGAGTAAATCACCAAATCCGGTTTTTTTGTCAGTTGAATATCTTTCAAAAAACCTGTTTCCAAATCCAATTGATGGGTATTTTTTCCATATTCTACATATTCCTCTCCCAAATCAATACCTTTTACTTCACAGCCTTTTTCACGAAAATAATGCAAAATTCCACCTGCCCCGCATCCTACTTCAAAGACAAACATTTCTTCGAGTGGTTTAGTAAATGCGCCGTTTTCCTGCAAAAAATCAAAAATGAGTTTTCCTTTTTGAAACTGCAATTTAAAAAAATTACTTCCTGGGCGTTCTGTGCCGACATATAATTTGCGATATTCGGTATTATAAAACTCATTATAAGCCGCTTGATTCATACGGGGATTGGTTTGTACCAAGCCGCAGTCTCGGCAAATCACCACTGGATAATACAAGCCGTATCGGTCTTTTTCCGATATTTTTTCAAAACCTTCTCCTTCGCAAATCAAACACACTACCGTCTCAAAATTATATTGTTTTGAATTGACTTTTCCATCAACTTGCAGCTTTGTAGCCTGTTGAAGTTCATTCAATGCTAAAGTTGGAGTGCCATTATATTTATGTCTTTCTGCTAACATATTATTCTAAGAATCAATTTTAACGCAAGTTCGGTATTATCTTTAGAAAATTATAGGAACGATTTGGCATGTTTTTATAAATCAAAATTAATTGAAAATTTTAAATCTTGATTAATAGGCGATTACATTTTATTTGAGCGGTTAAAAAAATAAAACCAAGGCAAAGGATAGATGCTTTGACAAATGATGTGTGTCAAAACAAACTCTATGAAAAACGAAATTGCCGTAGCATAGGCCGCACCTACCACGCCATAATGTTTGATTAAAAGGTAATTTAACAGCAAATTAATTATAATTTTTGCAAAAGCAATATAAGTCAGATAAATATTTTTTTTGAAATATAAAACAAAACCCACTCGCAGCGAATACCATCCTACCAATCCGTAGCCCAATGCTACCCAAAATACATAAGCCAAACCGCCTTGATATTCTTCATCAAATAAATAAAGTACTAAAGGCGCAAGTAAAGTGACGCCCAAAACAGCAATTATGAAACCCACTATGCCACCATAAGTATATAGCACAATCTTTCGCCGTGCATATTCACTATCTCGCTTGATGAGTTCGTACAAAAACGGCATCCAAGCCAATGCAAAAGCCGCCTGTAATACTAACACCACACTCCCGATTTTATACCCAATCTCATACACCCCCAAATCTGCCGTATTTTCCATCCAGCCGATAAATATACGGTCAGAAAAATTGACTACCGAAGAAGCGAGATAAAAGGGAATCAAGGGCAGCGCAAATTTCCACGCATCTATCTGCTGCATCTTTGATATGGTACGTGTTATCAGTCCGCTTCGATATAGCAAGTATAAGCCGATGAACGTAAAAATCGCTTTGCTTCCCACGATAGACCACACTCGTCCGGCATAGTTCCATTGGAGTGCGAGTACAAGCACAAAGGCAATCAACATCTCGGCAAGTGTCATGCTTATATTAAAAGTAAGATGTTTAAGCGGTTGATTTGTAACTTGATAAACAACAGAAACAATCGAAGGAATCAAAATGACCAAACAATACACTGGAATCAAAGGCATCCATACGGCGGGCAATTGGATAAGTTGTGCTAAGTATTTTCCGAAAATCAAAAAAATCAGCATAAATATGCCAAAGGAAATCAAAGGATTCAACAACGCTGAACTGAGGTAAGTCGAAAAGGCTTTTTTTCCAAAATCTGCCCTAAAATATTCTACACTCACAGCCGCACCGACACTCAACAAAATCAGCGGTGCTACCACACCCGTAGTCGCATAAATCAAACTCAAAATTCCCATATTTTCCTTCCCGATAGTATTGGCTACCAAAGGCAAAATGAGGAATCCTGCCGCCTTGCTGCTGATGCCCGAAATGGTATAAAGAGAAAGTGATTTGAGTAATTTCATGCGTGCTTATTCACAAATTTTTTGATGTATGCCACGGCGAGTTCGCTACTGCTGCCCTCCTGTGGTGTACCTGCGGTATAGTTGTAATAAGCCGCTTTTTTGAACACATCTTGGTCTTTTTTATTAGATTGATTATCAATGATTTCCAACAGTTTTTCGCGCGTATCGGCTCGCACTATCAAGCCATTTTCGCAATAGCCGTACATATCCCTGATGTCGGCAGAATATGTACTAAATTCGTAATAAACACTCACCACATTGAGCAATACGGCTTCGAGATGAATAGAAGTATTGCCGGCTATAATAAGGTCTTGCTTTTTCAAAAAATCAAATGCTTTTTCTGTTTTTGTCGAATGTAAAACGCCTTTGGGCATCAAAAAAGTACGTTCATCTGCCGGATGCGGACGAAAAGTAAAAATCAATTGCGGCAATTGTGATTTTAGATAAGCAACCAGCGTGTTCACATCCGATGTTTCATCCAATTTATTACAACAAATTCCTACGTACTGTACCTGTGTCTGCGTATTGCGTAGCGACACGTAAGGGTCAAATTTGGGCATCCCAATAAAGCGCACCTCGCCTTCCACTGTGCCATTTTTAGCATATCTATCTAGCGTTGCTTGCCCTTCGAGTAGGCTCAAGTCAAATGCCAAAGGCGGAAAATAAGGCGTCACACTCGCATGTTGAATATAAACCGTCGACACACCTAAAGATTTGGCAGCCAACAACATAGCACGCGGAAAAATCGTATGGTCGTTCGCAAAAACGATATACGCAGGGCGGTGTTTTTGGATAAAATATCGACAGGCTTCGTACTGTCCGACTGCCTTAAAAATATAATCGGCGTACCACCACGCTTTCTTACCGTATTTTTTTTTGAATTGATAATAAATAAACGGAAAACGGTACAAACGCGACCAAATTCGGAAGTGCATCAGTGGCACAATATCCGCCGATTCGGAAACGGCAGCTTCGTAAGTCAGATAAACGGATTCGGATAGGCGTTCTTTCAAAATTTTCAAAACATCCCTGTTATTACTACTTGTCACAAGTAGCCAGGGTTTATTTTGTAATCTATTGTAATTGAGATGGTTACAAAATTTAAAACGATAAAAAATTCCGCGAAAAGGCAACACAAAAATGCGTCCTACGATTTTTAAAACCCGTTTCAGCGGGCTACGAGTCGAAAGAATACCGCGTATAGCAGGTGCGGCTTCCTGCACTCCGCTAAAGCCAAATTGAAGGATAGAAAAATAAATTTTGCGCCAAGACGGACGCGAATTGTTCGTGTTTTGCGTTGCGCTCATTATCGGTTTTCCAGTAATAATTCCACAAAAGTTCGTACTGCGCCGCTACCTCCAGCTACGTTGAGTTGAATGATGCCGGGAATTTGCTTTACACGCGGGCGGGCATTGGTTGGGCAGGCAGCTACGCCTACGTGTGTGAGCGGTTCGAGGTCGTTGATGTCATCGCCGATATACGCCACCTCGTTGAGTGTGATGCCTTCTTTTTCGCAGATTTCGCGCACAAGCGGCAGTTTATTTTTAATACCCTGATAGAGGTAATCCACTTTCAATTTGGCGGCACGACGCGCTACGATTTGGGTATCTTCTGACGTGATAATGGCGGTTTTGATGCCTTTATTTCGTAGCAATTCAAAGCCCTTTCCATCGTGTGTATTAAATTTTTTGAACTCATCTCCCTGCTCGCCGTAGTACATGCCTGCATCGGTCAATACGCCATCTACATCGCTGATAAACAGTTTAATAGGACGTATTTTTGATGTTTTTAAAATATACTTTCGCATCAAAATTTCCCCAATCGTCCAGTCGTCCGGTTCATCTAGTTCGAGCGAAGTGTAGTCCGGCATTTCATGGATAATAATTTTTCCCGAAAGTCGATTTTTATCCTTTAAAATATTTTGTACTGTATTGATATAAAACGCACCATTTTCCATGAACGTTCCATCAAAATCTTGTCGGCGAGGGCGACTATTGAAATCATAATTGGCAGGTGTACCATCAGCGTTCCAAAAGAAGCGTTTTATCTTTGCACAACTCAATAATGAATCAGCTTTAGTCTTACTCAATTGCTGCATAGCCAACTCAAAATCAGTCGCTTGAGTAAAAGGAGAAGTACACTGCACCAAAATAAAAAATGTATCGGATGTGAGTTTTTTTTGCTCGATAAACTCCAACATCACGCTTTCCGTAGAGGCGGTATTACTGGCATTTTCATTGCTACGGCGATAGATATGCGTCTTTGAAAACCCAAAATCTCGGATGCAACGTTCAATCTCGTCACAATCCGTAGCTACATGCACTTCATCAATATTTGGCGCATCTTCTAAGGCTTTCAAGTTCCAGTAAATCAAGGGTTTGCCGCAAAATAATTTAATATTTTTCAGCCGAATGCTCTGGCTTCCGCAACGGGCAGGAATGAATGCAATGGTCATAGTTACGAGTTACGGGTTGCGGGTTGCGAGTTGCGAGTTGCAAGTTGCGAGTAATTTGATTTGGCTTTGCCAAATCCCGTAACCCGTAACTCGTAACCCGCACCCCTTTTCAATGTTCTCTATATTTTAATTTATCGCGTTGCGGTTTTTCGATGTCGAGAATTTCGGTGGATTTGAAGGTCAATGCCTGATGTGTGGCATTGAGGTTTCTGACCAACTTGCTCAACCCTGCGGGTTCGAGCGAAGCAGCGTGGTCAGTGCCTCTCCAAGTGCGGTCTTTCGTAAAATGTCGCTCTACCCAACGTGCGCCGAGCGTGTAGGCTGCCACGTCAATCGCAATGCCGAGATGATGCCCTGAAAAAGCAATTTCCTTGACCCTTTCGCCATAACTCTCTCTCAAACGATTGATTTCGAGCAATGCCACATCTTCGAACGGCACAGGGTAGCCCGATGTGCAAGAGTACAACACCAAACGGTCTTTTGCTGCGCCCGTTTCTTCAAATAATGCGACGATGGTTGCCTCCTCTTCTTGCGTGGTCATTCCGAGAGAAATGTGTATATTTCCTTGAAAATCATCGCGCAATGCTTTCAACATTTCTGTATGGTTGTTGCAAGCAGAAGGTACTTTGATATAGTCGGGCGTGAGTGCGAAAATTTCTTTTGCGGAGGTCATATCCCAGACAGAAGTGGCATAACCTACACCAACAGACTTACAATATTCGACCAATTCCCGGTGTTGAGCTTGGTCAAGTTCGAGAAATTCTCGGTGCAAACCGTAGCTATCACCATACGAATTATAGGGGTTCGGATGCGGTGCGGCGTACTGCTCGGAAGTCAGTAATTCGCTCGGTGTTCTTTTTTGAAATTTGGCATAAGTAGCACCGCAATGCTTCGCCAAATCAATGAGTTCTTTCGCTATATCCATTTCTCCCTTGTGGTTACAACCGATTTCGGCGACCACAATTGGACTTTCATAGTTATTTTTTGTCATAAATTTAAATACGTTTTTTGTCTCTTTTTGTTGCACAATATTAGTGAATTAGTCTTAACAAAAAAAGAAAAGAATCGCATCATTTGAGCATTTTGAGATTTAATCGTTTAAACTTTCGCCAAAACCGCCTCGTCTCGCAACTGCCGTGTATACAGGTCAAAATATTTTCTGCGTTCATTCATCAGCACTTCGTGCGAACCATCTTCCACTACTTTTCCTTTTTTTATGACTAAAATTCGGTCACAATTTCGGATAGTACTCAGTCGATGCGCGATGACGATAGAAGTACGTCCTTCGAGCACCCGTTCTATGCCTTTTTGAATCCTTGCTTCCGTCAAAGTATCTATCGAAGAAGTCGCTTCATCCATGATAAAAATACGTGGGTCGGCAAGCACCGCACGAGCAAATGAAATCAACTGCTTTTGTCCCAATGAAAGTTGCTTACCTTCTTCACCAACTTTTTCATCCAACATCTCAATAAATTCCTCGCCACCCGTTTGTTTTAGAACACTAATTATTTCATTATCAGTAGCTTTATGATTGCCATAAATGATATTGTTGCGTATAGTGCCGGAAAATAAATGTGGCGTTTGTAGCACCACGCCGAGTTGGTCGCGGAGGCTGTTTAGTGTTTTGTTTTTATAGTCAAAACCATCAATTAAAAGCTGTCCTTCGGTCGGTTCATAGAAGCGACAAATGAGGTTGGCAATGGTCGATTTTCCTTCTCCCGTAGCTCCTACGAGCGCGATGGATTGTCCTGCTTTTATCGTCAAATTAAAGTCTTCTAATACCGGATTTTCTTTTTCATAATAAAACGATAAATCGCGAAATTCGATGTCACCTTTTATACGGTCAAAATCGCTGATATTTTCTTTTTCCTGAATAAAATTTTGCTCATCAATCAGCGAAAAAATACGTTCTCCAGCCGACAAACTACCCTGCGCTCGTGCATAAAACATCGAAATATCTACAATGGGCAAAAATATCCGCGTAGAATAATCAAAAGCCGCCGCCAATACGCCTACGGTAATGCCTGTAGGCAGTGCGATAGCCATTCCACCACCAAAAAATACAACCAAAGCACTCGCTACCGAACCAAGCATAATCACCACCGGAATATACGCTGCCGTATAAAAAGATGCACGGTAAGAAACATGGCGCATAGAACCACTCATTTTGCCAAAATCGTTGCCTACGCGCGATTCTTGGGCGGTGCTTTTATTGACCATCACGCCGTTGATATGTTCATTATAAGAGGCGGTAATTTCGCTGTTTATTTTTCGTGCTCTACGGGAATAAAGTAGCACAAGCATCCTAATTTTAACAGAAGCAACGAGCATTAAAGGAATGGAAATCAACACAATAAGCGCGAGTTTCCAACTATAAATGAACATTGCCGACAGACAAAAAACGACCATCGTAACACCCCACAAACAGTCAATCAATCCCCACGAAATAACCTCTGCCACACGATCAACATCCGAAGTTAGCCGACTTAAAAGCCAACCCGAAGCCGAGCGGTCATAGAAGGAAAAAGACAGTTTTTGCAGCTTGCGAAACATGGCTTCGCGCAGGTCGTAGACGATGTATTCGCGGATACGCCCGGCTTGGCGGACGAAGAAAAGCACACCTATTGCCTGTATAATTCCGAGCAAAATAAATAGCCCAATATAAAGCCAAATCCCTTGATAATCAACGACTCCGCCTTGTTGGAGAATCTCCAATTGTGGTGTCATATAGTTGTCTATCATTTGGAGCAACACGAGCGGGTAGGCGGCATCGACCATACCCACTATCGTTATCCAAAACATAAAACCGTAAAACCACCGTTTATAATTCATCGCATAGCCAAACATCCGTTTGAGGAAGGGCAGCAATGCTTTTTTATTTGTAAATTGTTTATCCTGTGTATGTTGCATTTTTAAGTTGAAGTTGAAGTTTAAGAATAAGAATAAATTTAAACTGAGTGTGTGACAAATCGGTGGTGCTATAAAAGGTACGTTAGTACCGGCACCGTTACTGCGTACAAGCGGGGTCGATGCTATGCACCTTGATGACTTTTAGGTTCGGCTTTACTACAAACGGGGGCGATGCTAACGCATCTTGTTTACATTGTAGCACCGAGCAGGTCACGCATTTTTTTAGGCATTTTTGATAAGTATAAGGAACAAGGTTTTAATAAATGCAGGTTCTTGACGACTTTATTTTTTTCTTTTTCAAGGCATAAAAACCGCGCATAGCCAAGCTATACAAGGATTTTCATAACGCAGAAAAAGGGAAAAAGAAAAAGTCAAAATCTGCATTTATTGAAATCCTGTTCCTAAGCAGGAAATTGTCAAAGGCAAATTTTTATTTTAAACTTAAACTGGTTCTTTGACAAATCCAGTGAAGTGAATGAAAATTTGGGCGTATCCCCCTCCTTATCAGTCGGGGGTCGGGCTATCCGGCACTCTCTCCACTCCGCTATCGCTACGTTACGTTCAAACAACACCTACTATCCCTTACGCAAGGGACGAACAATCGCGAGGCAGAAAAACAAACAATCACGGGATTTGTCAAAAAACCCTTAAACTTAATCTTCGACTTAAACTTATCGCGTTACGTCTCGTATTTCGTCTTCCACCGCCACTTGTATATCATATATTTTTCGGTAAAAGCCTTTTTGCGCAAGCAATTCCTCATGCGTACCTACCTGCGCGATGCTACCCGTGTCGAATACAATAATGCGGTCTGCTTCCTGTACCGCCGTCAGTCGATGGGCGATAATGATGCTCGTTTTATTGTGCATTTTTTGGCGGAGTGCTTGCTGTATTTCGTATTCTGTTTCGGTATCTACGGAAGAGGTTGCATCGTCTAAAACGAGAATATCGGGGTCGCTCATCAGGGTGCGAGCAAGGGCAACGCGCTGTTTTTGTCCGCCGGAAAGGGTGACGCCTTTTTCACCTACGAGGGTGTCATATCCTTTTGTCATTTTATGAATAAAGGTCTCTACATCAGCGGCTTTTGCGGCGTTAAGTATGATGCCTTCTTGTGCTTGTGGGCGCGTGTAGGCGATATTTTTTTGGATGGTCGTGGAAAATAAAAAGGGTTTTTGATGGACAATTCCCAAACGACTTCTTAGGTATTTTTTATTATAAAAATGAAGCGGCTGACCGTCAAGCAAAATTTCTCCTTCATTGGGTTCGTAAAAACGAGCGAGGAGGGCGATGACCGTTGATTTGCCAGCACCCGTCGCGCCCATAAAAGCGATTTTTTCTCCTGCGGCAATCTTAAAACTCACATTTCGGAGTGCATAAGTGTCGGCTTCTTTGCCGTATTTAAAATTTACATTTCGAAACTCAATATCACCGCGAATGGCTTGGGTTTCGTCATTTATTTTACCTGAATAATTCTCTTCTTTTGCGTCCAAAATTTCAGAAATACGTCCCATCGCTACGGCTGCCATTCCCATTTTTGACATAATTCTTGCCGACTCGCGCATGGGCCAAGCGACCATGACAGAGTAGGCAAAAAAGGCGGAAAATTCGCCGATAGTGAGTGCACCTGTGAGGGTAAAATAAGCACTACCAAGTATGCCCAATATGATTTGAGCATTTACCAAAAAATCGGATAGGGGCCAGAAAAAGGTGTGCAAATCGACCTGACGCACACCAATTTTTAATTTAGCTTCATTCTGTTGTTGAAATTTTTCTATCTCAAAATCTTGATTTCCAAATGCTTTTACTACGCGGATGCCCGATAGGTTTTCTTGTATGATTGCGGTCAATTTATCTTGTTCGGCTTCGTGTGCTTTCCACATTTTACTTTCTTTTTTGAAAAATAAAAACGAAGTAAGCCCGATAATCGGCACGAGGCAAACCGCAATACACGCCGCTACCGGATGCACAATGTACATCATCGCAAATGCCCCGAAAAAGAAGGCAGTAAAACGCACAAGACTAACGACCTGCGTCCCGATAAATCCCTTGATAGTATCGACATCTCCGGTGCTGCGTTGGATGAGGTCGCCGGAAGGCATTTCGCCAAAGTAGGTAGCTGGCATGGCTTGTATATGAGAAAAAAGTTGGTCGCGTAATTGCTTGGTAGCTCGCTCTGTACTGTCGGCTGTGATGACGCCCGAAATGAATTGGGTCGCAGAACGTATCGCCGAAATTCCGACAAATAATGCACCTATCCACGCAAGTGATGTAAGCAAATTGTCTTGACGAATGGCTGGAATGAAGCGGTAAAAAAACGAGACAATTTGGTCGGGTCGGCTGTTGGTCGCTTCGCCGTTGAGAGCGAATAATACGATGCCGTCGATGGTCATTTGAAGGATTTTGGGGACGAGCATCGCCACGACCATCGAGAGTATGAGCAGACTGCTTGCCAATAAATACCGCCATTTCCAACGGTCTAATATCTTAAATAGTTTTATGATGTTTTGCATGTGAATAGTGTTGTGGTGTTGGGGTGTTTTTTTGTTGTGGTATCGTAGTGTTGTGGTGTTTTGGTTAAGGTAGGGTTTTTAATTTGTGTACCCTTTTAAAAAACGCCATAGGCGTGGTCAATTTGGGACTACCAAATTTTACGTGTCTAACGACACTTTTCAAGATGAAAATCATTTGAGCAATAAAAAAATATGACAATCAGAACAATTCCTCAAACGTACATTATAAAAAATAAGTTCGTCTATCAATGATTTTATGATTAATTTTATGGAAATTAGGAATGAATGAGTGAATGAATTTTGAATGAATGAATAATAATACGATAATGTGACAATGTTTACTTCATTAAGCATCAAGAACAAAATAAATGTATATTCTCGACTTGTTCTTTTTCCTTTATATTAGACTTTATTCCAAAATATTTTGTACAGAGTAAATAATCTTTTTCCACTACTCTGCGTTGCCTGAAAATTCACTATGCTAAGGCATAGCTCAATTTCAGCCGCCTTGATTAGTGAAAAAATCTTTATTTCCTCTTTCATCCAAACT
>Ga0209186_1002870_pt1 | contig 12060 bp, 11 predicted proteins | sample SidtaG_FD_187426 | JGI IMG/M metagenome (GOLD analysis project Ga0209186, IMG submission 187426) | Marine algal microbial communities from Sidmouth, United Kingdom - Sidmouth_Male2 metaG (SPAdes) (version 2) | ecosystem: Host-associated > Algae > Red algae > Unclassified | place: Sidmouth...
TAAAGGGTGCCCCCGAAATCAAGTACATGCGATAACATCAAATACAATGTCAAAGTACAGAACAAATTGCAATGTGACATCCCGCCAAAGCATTGAGTGAAATGGAATTGCTGAGCAATGCTCAACAAGTATCATGCCCCCCCCTTTCGTTAAGGAGGTTGAGAGGGCGGGGTCGTTGCCCGCCCTATTGATGTTGGAGGCGCATGCGACACTCTTCCCCTGTGCCTGCTGCGCAGAGGTGGCCAGGCCGGCGTGCGGCGCAGGGGACACTCTTCCCCTGTGCCGTCTCCTGGGACGTGAGAAGGGGGGGTGGGTGTGCGTACCGTTCACGCACCCGCCCAGCGACCCTTTTTAGCGGTCGCCTCGCGGCGTCAGCCTCAGTCGGGCTGCCACACATCGACTACCACGCGTAGTGTGCGTGCGCGCGCTCGCGTTCTTTGAGGCCTCATCCCCCTCACTCGGGTGCGCTTCCCCCTTCCCTTTGTCCCCCCCCTTACTCGGGCGAGACGGGTGATGTCGGCGGCGACGACGCCTGCGCCCGACCTACGCGTCGAGGAGCCGCTCCCCGAGATGGAGATTGACGGGGCGGCGGCCGGGGCGCCGCCGATGACGCCGCAGTCGGCGTTGCCCCCCGTCGCGGGTTGGGCGGTCGGGTCCACTCCTCCGGCGCCCCTTCCCGTGGCGACACCCGAGTCGAGTGCTCTTCCAGGTGGCGCGGCGTCGGCACAGCCAATTCAAGCGGCGACGCCCGAGGTCGTTGAGTCTGGGCGACCGGAGGACCTCGACTGGTGGGTCCCTCCCACCCACCCAACCGCTATGGGCGAGGGGGGCACCTCCTCTCGATCTACCGCACCTTCCCCGACTCGGAGCAGGTGACGGCGTGGAACCACCGACTCGCGCGCTTCCCCCGTCAAGTGGCTCTACCTGCCGGGTGGCTGGTGGATCTTCCCGCCTTACTCGAACGGGAGGATTGGGGTCAAGTCGACCGCGTACGCCGGTGCCTCTCCCAGAGTACGGGAGCAGACGAGGTGGCGGCGTACCAGCCAGTGGTCGATTGGCGTTGGTGTTTCCAGGCCCCGCCTTACTTGGCGACGGGGGACCCGCATGTTAACCACCCAGCCGCCCGACATGAGTACGTCTGGCGGCGGGACGAGCGCCACCTCGTCTCGGTTCTTCAACTCGAGTTCCCCCGCGCACGGGACCACCGTCGCGGCAACTATGTCGTCCTGCTCAAGTGGTGGAAAATCGTGGAGGTCCCGATGGGCTTCCCGGAGATGCTCCCCCGCTTCCTTGGGTACTACTCGTCGCGGATGCGGCCGAATGAGGAGGGGCACAGACTTTATGTCATTTTCGCGACGCAGTGGGTCTTCGAGGTGGCGTCCGTGTGGGTGGCGTCCCTCAAGTTAAAGGGCTACGTGTGGCATCTGTCTAATGCCTTGGTCGAGGGGATGCGCACTCTCACCCCTGCTCGCCTGGGCGATGGGCGGGACGGCGACCATGCCGAGCTCCTCGAGGAGATGATCATCCTCCACAACTCGTTGGATTGGGTGTCGGTCCAACCCCTCCTCCGTCGGACTGCGACAGAGGGGAGGACGGAAGCTACGACGCGCGGCTTCGTCCGTTGCTTTTGTGGGCTCTCGAGGGGCAAGTTGCTCCTCCGAGAGGGCCTGGGGTTGGACTCTTGCCCCTACGGCCCCGGCATTGGGCTACTCTGCCGCCGCCCCAGATTGTCCACCGGGGCGCGCCGACTACGGCGACCGCTGTGGTGGTCACGCCGCTGGAGTCACCGGCTGTTGCGGAGCCCTTCCCCGCCGCTAACGTGCGGGCGGATTTCTGTCGTGGCAGGAGTGTGCCGGAGCAGTGCACCCGGGGGTTGCTCACTATGTTCCCCCCGGTCGGGGCGGACATCTGGGATGCCTCGCCCGTCGTGGCTGTGATCGCCCTCGCCGAAGTCTTGGCGAGGGTCAGTCTTCGGGTATCTTCCTCGGCGGTTGACATCCACCAAGCGGGGCAGCCGGATTTGGCCCAGCGCCTCATTAACGAATTGTCGGGGCGGGCTCTCGGGGAACAACTGCGGGTCCAGCTGTCGACTTCTCTGTCGCAGCTGCCGACGTATGGGTCGGGGCAAGGGTCTACACCTCACTCGGTGTCGACCCCCCCCTCTTCGGGCGGCCAAGACCCAAGTGGTGGGGTCGCCCCTGCGTCCGGGCAGCAGTGGCACAACGCTCCCAACTATGGGCGGGCGCCGGCGCCTCCGCCGCAGAACTATGGGTCGGCCGGGGGGTAAGGCCACTATGCCGGCCCCCTGCGTGTGGGAGTTACGCCCCGCCGGTGCCGTACTACCACAACGCGCCGCTGTACCGCCCCGAGAGCCCTCGTACTCGGGGTGGTCCCGCTGATAACGACTCGCATCAGGGGGGCGGCCACAACGATGACAACGGCCCCGACATGCAGTCGTGAGGGGAGGTGAGTGGATCAAGGCCAAGTAAGAGAGGGCCTTGGGGTCTCATGTTTCTAGTCGAAGATGATTGGGTGGGGTTTCTTGCTTGTCGATAGTCATAGTACACCATCATGCTACATCCAGACCAACTTGTGTCTTTCTTGGGTCCCACCTTTGCCTGGCGTTGAGGCTTCTAGTTGGGCTCGTTTCACTGTGGAGTCGAAGAGAGTTCGTCGACGCCACGTCTTTGCCTCACGGATAGTTGATGCCGGTGCAGTACTGCCGGACCTTCTCAGTCGGAAGGTCCTCGACATACTCCCATGTTTCTGCCCTTGGTCCATACCCGAACCAGCAGACCTTGAGCAGAATGCGCCCGTAGTCATCATACCCCTGTCCGACAAACTGGTCGAAGACAGCCTCCATCGTCTTCTCACTCGAAGACGGGAGGGAAGGTACACGCCATGCCTTAAGGGCGCGTTCCCACGCCGGATCACCCTCCGGCGGTTCCGGTGCCAGTGTGGCGTGGATACCGTTTATGGTACGGATCCCTTCCGTACTTTTGATGGTCAGACGACGGCCATCAGTCTTGAGTATCTGATACGGCCCCTTCGTCTTGAAGTTGAGTTTACCTCCCTGGCTCTCGTGTGACTTCGCGAAGACCCAGTCTCCGACTCGGAGAGCTTCTCGCCGGCTCTTGACTCGTTTGTCGAAGTGCCGTTTATAGCCGGCCCGGGCCTTGTCCATTGACTTCTGGGCAAGAGGGATCATCGCATCCAAGCGCTTGCGGAAATTCTCACGCGCTTGTCGGGGTGTCGAAGGAGGGGCCTCTTCACCCGTGCCTTGGGTAAGGCGCTCGATAGCCACCGGGCTGAGTTTCCGGGGGCACACAAAGGAGAAGGGCGCTTCCGCTGTGCTACTATGCACTTGGGAGTTGTAGGCGGTGACAAGTAGGCTCACATACCTGGCCCAGGTTACGACATGTTCACTTACAGAATGCCTGTGAGTTGCGGTACTAGCGTATTGTTGAAGCGCTCCACTTGACCATTTGTCTGTGCATGGTAAGGCGTGGCGTAATTAGTACTTACACCAAGCATTCGCAAGAACCCTTGGTAAAGTACGGATGCAAATTGCAGTCCGTTATCTGACAAAGTCGAGTCAAGGATGCCATAACTGGCAATCCAAACATCAATGAAGGCACTGAGAACATCTAGTGCCGTCACATGTCGAAGGGGTACTACCCTAGTCAACTTCGAGAAGCGGTCACACATGACCAAGAGGTACACATATCCCTCTGGAGTTCGGGGGAGAGGACCAAGGAGGTCAATGGCTACGGCCTCGAAGGGTTCCGTAGCCGGGAACAACGTCATAGCTGAGGAACTTCGGACCTCCATCAACCGGTTCCTTGCGCAAGTGGCGCGAGCCGCGACCCAACCGAACACATCGGCGGCGAGCGAAGGCCAGTAGTACCTTCGTCGTAGGGTCCGATACATCTTGGTCTCCCCCGGGTGACCGCCTAAGGGGGAAGAGTGTTCCCTCTCAAGTCTGTCAGCCACGAGGGAGCGGGGCACAACCACTTGTTGTGTTCCCTCTTGTTGGACATGACGGCAGAGCATGCCGTCGCCATTCTCATAGAACCGAGTTCGGTCCGTTGTGTCCATATCCTCACGGATCTCTTGCCAGAAACTATCGGCCAGTTGCTCTTTGGCCAACTTAGCCATCGAGATGGGTACTTGTTCCTTGTTTTCTGGTCGGCGGGGGTACAACACGGCTCCCGACCGCTTAGTCACCCCAACCACTGGGATGTCTTCGAGGATTGGTTCAGTATCCAACCCCTCCGTCGACATGCGGGAGAGTGCATCCGCGATGGCATGTTGTCGACCAGGCTTGTACTCAACGTCATAGTCGAACTCGGCTAGTCGTATCCGCCATCGATTCAGGCGGTTGTTAGTACATGCTGTGGTGGTGAGTATCCACTTCAGCGCTTTATGGTCACACCGGACTAAGAACCGGGTACCCTCGATGTAGGGGTGCAGTGATGTCATTGCCCACACAACGCCACGACCTTCTATTTCGGTCACAGTGTAGTTCTGCTCAGCGGGTTCTAGTCCCCGGCTGAAGTAGCCTACGAGATGGTATTCCCCCGCGGGTTGCTCCTGCCGCAGAGCACAACCGAGTTGATCGTAGCTCGCATCAACGTCGATGGTATACTTCCCCTCCCTTCTTGGTAGTGCCAAGATGGGAGGGTTACACAGTTGTTCGCGGAGTTGGTCGAGCACTGCCTGCTCCTCCATAGTCGGAGGGCAGAGTTTCTTAGGTAGCGAGGAGCTCACCAACTTATTCAAGGGTTTCGCGACCTTAGCGAAGTGAGCCGTGAAACGTCGATATACGCTACACATACCCAGGAAGCTGCGCAGTTGCGTTTTTGTCTTCGGGTATATGGCCTTCCTGATAGCCTTCAGGTTTTTCTTATTCACACTGATGCGCCCCGGTCGTATGACATGACCGAGGTACTCCACCTCATTACTAAATAGGTGACAAATCTTTGCCTTGAGGGTGACACCGTTCTCACCCAACAAGGTAAACACCTTCTCCAAGTGGGAGAGGTGTGACTCCGCATCAGCGGAGTAGGCGATGATGTCGTCTAAGTAGACGAGGACATACTGCCATTTTACTCCGGCCAGTATCATGTCGACAGCGCGCTGGAAAGTGGCAGGCGCATTGCAAAGTCCAAAGGGGAGGCGTGTACACTGGTACGTCCCCACATGAGTCGTGAAGGAGGTCAAGTGCTTATCCTCCTTGGCGACGGGTATCTGCCAGTATCCCGCGTTGCAGTCCAACGTCGAGAAGAACTTGGCGTCTCCCAAGGAATCCAGACAGCCATCCATCCTTGGGAGCGGATATGTATCACGCACCGTTCTATCGTTGAGTTGACGATAGTCGATGCAAAAGCGTGTGGATCCATCCGGCGTCGGCACAAGAACAACCGGACTGGCCCACTCGCTGGTGCTGGGTTCCATCACGTCCAGCTTAAGCATCTTGTCCACTTGCTCGCCGACGAGTTGTCGGGTTCGTGGACCCATGCGGTATGGATGCAACCGCACGGGTTTGGCACCAGGCTTTAGTCTCATCCGGTGTTCCGTCGCCTTGATGGTGCCAAGGGACCCATCCCACAACCCGTGGTGTCGATCAATCAGCGCCTTGAGACGTCCGCGGAGAGATTCCGGGACGTTCTCTTCGGCAATAGGGGGATCATTCTCCCGGTTTCCCACTGGTTTTGACGCCGCCACCGGTTCTGTCGTGGCGATATCGTGGAGGAACTTTCCCCACTGCCCCGGCGTCACGACGGTGATGTTACCTTCGTACGCCTCGATTGTGCCGAGAGACATACCCTTGGGAAAACGAAGTTTGTTCGTCCCGGTGTGGATTATCTCTAGCCACCAAGGCTCACCTGTCTTACAAGTCATGGTGCCGGGAGCGACATGCAGTCTATGTCGTTCAAACAACCGCTGCCTCTGCGTAAACAGGCAGTTTCCTTGGAAGGCAGTTTGCACTTCCACATAGCCTTTTGAATTGGGCTCTATGATTGCTGCTGTGCCATTTGCACCTTTGCTTTCCCTTTAGAGGAACAGTCGCACGGCGTCGCAGTTGACGTCGCCACCGGGGCAACACTCTTACCCCGGCGGAGGATGGTAACACGGCACCCATCCTTCAGTTGGATGAAGTTCCGGGGTCCCGAAATGATTGGGAAATGGGCATCCGAGTATGGGGTACCCAAGAGTAAGGGCACCGACATGCCCTGAACGACGCCCAACGAGTGCGTCGTCTCATACGTACCGATGCGCACATGGAGGGTTACAAGACCTGTGATGGGAAGGATATTCCCATTCACATTAAACATGTTGGGTGTGGACTTGTCAAGTGGACAAACCGTCACCTCCTTCGGGAGAAAGTCTTCCCGAATCGAGGACACGCCAGACCCGGAGTCGATTATGGCCCGGGTTTCCAGGAGGTGCCCGTCCTGCATCCATACTCTGGTTGCAGCTTGATGGTTGCTCCGTGTCAGGATCGCCACAACTTTACTGCGATCCACGTCCTTCGGGATTGGCATGTCCCGAGGACGTATCCCCTTAGGACGTCGCAGGAGCTTGACTTTGCTCTTGCGTCGCGTCCCTTGATTACCCACTGGGGACGTCGGGTATTCTTTCATCCCAGCGGCTACGCGTTTCCCTCATCCGACTCCGAGGAGGATGCCGCGGGCGTGCCTGCCTGGGGACTCGGTTCCCTCTTCTCAAGGGGTGACTCACTCCCACTTGAGGACTCGTTGTCGCCGGCTGTTGCGACAACGGGAGGCCCAGTCCGCCTCGTACTCTTTTGGAATCGGGCAGGACGAGACTTGTCCTTGGCCCATCGACTGTTCTGTGTCAGTCGCGCACGGAGACGCGGATCCAACGTGGGACACTTTTCCGCCCAGTGGCCCGTCTGGTTACACTGCCAGCACGGGAAACTTGCAGCCTTTCCACTCCCGCCTACTTGGGGCGGGGTCGTTGTGGCTACGCTTTGCTCGACTGGTTCCGTGCGAGTTGTTCTCGGATGGACCGGGTACCGGGGTGTTACTGGAGCCCGTGTTTGTCGACGGAGGCGAGTTGCCTCCGCGCGCTCAGCGGTGTCGCATATCGCGTTGCCAGGCCGCGGCACTGGCCGGTACGCTTGCCAGCGGGGCACCGATCGTCGGGGATGACATGGCGTGTCCCGGACTGGACATGTGGCCTTTTCCTTGCTGGGTGGGATCTTGATTGATTGTGGGTCGTTTGCATTTGGTTGTCAATTGTTTGAATTATCTGCTTTACAGTAGGGGGGTCCACTGTTATGGATCCCCAGATCTCCGCATGGGGAGGCTACTGCGTGAGATTCGGGGCCATTTGGGCCCGCTTGCTCGGTTAGCTTAAGGGGACAGCGGGGCGCCCGTGGCCCGGCTTCCCCACAAAAAAATAACTGCGTTCTCACCTCCTTCCTCCCTCTTTGCGCCTTCGGGTGCTTTCCTAGGTGACCGTGTCACCGGGCGAGAGTAGAGCAAGGGTGTGCGGGTGGGTTCCCTCAGCTGGGCAGGTGTCCCTATCTGTTTCTGTGGGCTGGGGTGACACGACGTTTTATGCGACACGCGGCCTCTTCGGCTCGCTCTTTCTGTTGTGCCGCTTGCATCCAGCGGTACTCATCGCCTCGATTTTGGGCGATGCGGGACAGATCCGCCAAGGTCATCCCTGGTTTATTACGTTTGCGTAAGGCAGCGCGAACCACAGGGTGAACGCCTTCGCCATAGCGTCCCTTGAGGGCTCCTATCGAGTGGAGGAACCCGCATGAGGTGTTCAATACTCTGAGACGTTCAGCGTATGACATCTCATCTTTGTTCTCTTCTTGCCGCGCCTGGTGGAACTGTTCCACGAGGCCGGCTACGGCTGACTCATCCGCATGCATACGGATGATCCAGTTGACCAGCTCCAAGTAGGAGCTGACCTCTCCTGGGTTGCCGCCACGTCGAGTTGGCATGACGCCCATTATCTCGGTGCAAAGTGGCTCCAAGGTAAAATCCTGTAACATGTAGAGGGCCTCTCCTGCCGAGACGTCATTGTCGTCGCACGCCTTGCAAAACTTGCGTAAGAACTGGAAGACTTTATGCGGCGGGTCACCGTTCCATTCTGAGCGGTGACCAAAGAAATGCATGACATCCTTCTTGAGCCGCCCCATGGTATGGGCGTGCTCCCGCGTGTAGGAGACCGATTTATTCTCCAGCGCGCACGTCTCGCAATCAAACAAACCCTGATAGTGGGGATTGTTGACCGTGATCTTGTCTGTTACAACTCGTACTAGCCCTGCTGGGCGCTCCTCTGAGCGATCACGCCACGGCGCTGGGACTCGCCGAGCCGAACCAGATGCATGCACTGGGCGGTGCCGGGGAGTGACCCGTGGCGTTCGCCGTTGGCTGCCACCGCGCGAAGAATCGCCGCCGGAATTTTCGCCATCAGACGATTGCGACGCGTAGTGCAGTCGTCGGCGGGATTGAGTGTGTCCACTTCGTCAAGGGTCGGGACGCGCAATAGGGCTCCGGACCAAACCGGGCGTAACCGGTAGTGAACGGGCGATCTCGGACCGTACCGCCTCAGCGATGGCGTCCTTCAACTCAGGACCCACGCTGAATATCCCACCCAACGAACCGCCGGGAGCACGACTAGAGCTGCCACCCGCGGGCTCGTCTCCAAGCCGAGGCACCGACTCACCGACCGCAACTCGGGACGTACCATCCGTCCTCCCAGCTACGTACGGCAGTCTCGTGCCGAAGGGAGTGTTGGCATCCGACGGGGGCTCCACGGTGTCAATACGAACCGTGGTCGCCCCAGCCGGAGGGTGAACTCCACCCGGTCCGACGGAGGAGGCCGGAGGAAGAAACAAGGAGCCACGTCCGGCCCCGCCTACATTTCCGCCACCCTGACTACGTGGGACGACACGTCCACCTCCTGGTGGCGTGGGCCCAGGGGGGAGCGAAGCCGTGCTCCCCCTCTCACTACCCGCATCAGAGTGTGCGGACGGGTTTCCCCCCTCCCCTCCTGACATCCGGTAACCGAGTAGGCACACCAATCAAACGCTCCGGGGTTGCAACGGAAGAACAAAGATCGCTAGGGGAAGAAGGTCAACTCGACCACCTCACGTCGCGATCACGAAGGTAGCAAAGTGTGCTCCTTCCCCTGCTGCTCCACCAAATGTGGTACCACAGTCAGGCCGACCCCACTCGGGCGGCGTTCCCGACCGGGCACCCGGTAGTCTCGTCAAAGACCCCGGAAGCAAGCGCCAAAACACACACACACAATTGGAGTGGGCGGCAACGACAAGCCGCAAACACGACACAGCGTTGTGAGGCTCAACGTTTACTTGCCTCTCTCGGGAGGGTCCGGGACTGATCTGCTGTCCCGCTCAGATACACCCACCGGTCCCCTTCCCTCAACCCTCAGGGGGACCCTCGCAAGTGTGACAAAAACAGGGGTCAAACGCGGGCCACACCCGCCGCCGGGGGTGTGCCCAAGACCCAATCAAAACATGCCAACAAAATCCCCTAGGCGAGGGTGAGATGCACTGAGAACATCAGATATGACTCCTCACAACGAAAAGAACAAATCAAGGATACGTTCATAACTCAGAAGATCGTAGAGTGGTATTTCCGGGAATCACAAGTGGATCATCCCGACCACGATCCGATCGCACCAAGTGGGTCTCGTGATCGGTAGGAATTTGCTTAGTCTAGCTAATCCCGGTAAACAGGAATCTCAGCCTTACTTAGGCGCGCTCCGGGCAAGACCCGCGCCAACGGCGTGTCCGCCTGTCGGCCCTCCACTTAATGGCCGCATCAGCTGTCAAGTCCAGATGGCCTCCGTGTGGCGATGCTGCCACATGCCGGAGTTGTTGCCGCTTCTGTCCTTCTTCCGTGATGTACGTCGCTTCCGATGGAGTAGGGTGGCCGTTCGAGCACCGCTTCTCTGCGACCAGGTTTTCACGAAAGCCTCTCAAAACGCGCTTGCTGTACTGCGCGTCAGGGTTGGTCAGAGGGGATGATGTTATCCACGTTGTATTACGGTTGAAACTACACATGCCCGATCTGACACTCTCACTTGTGACCAATGAGCTGTCGCATTTGACGGAGCAGCCAACCAAGGCCCGCCAATTGCTTTAAGACCCAGAAGAGCAGGAACACTGCCTGTTGACGAGGCGTGGACGGAAGCCCACGCGGCCTCCACAAGGGCGCACGCGTCTGCGCGCCCGGGTGCCAACAACAAAGCCAAGGCCCGCCGCTTGAACAGCGGCCAGGGCCCTCCGACGCCACTACACAGGCGCCGGGTGGAGCATCAAGACGAAAAAGGGTCCTACCAGGGATGGTTGGCCCGCAAGAACACGTCACAATCGCAACGTGGCGCCACCCGGTCCACCACCAGTGGCGCCCGTCCAGCCAATCAGACGACGCGAGTGGCCCCAACCCACCACCGCGACACGTCAGTGGCCAACGCCAAGGCGTCCCGCATCACGCCGTGCGCGATGTTGACACCAAGGCTGACAATGCCGAATCTGTCGATTCGCAGTATCTACTAACATGGTGAAGACCGTTTTTAATTTTTTTGAGAGCTAGGGCACGTTGACAGCGAGACGTGAGCGCGCCTTTATTTAGTCCTGTGCCCAAGATCGGATTTTCCCGAGGATATGATGGAGGATAGAATTTCATATACAGCCACATCGATTCTCGAGGTTGGTTTGGCGCAAGCATGAGATCATCCTGTACCGATCCAGAGATCGGCTCAGGGAAGTCGGTTGAATTTTCCAGAGGACTGTCCGGACGAGATCTCCTACTCGGTACAGGACGAGTCGTGGAATTAATCGTGAATCTATCCTGTGAGCTTTTCCTGTTGCGTCGTCCGGACCGTCTCCAGGATAATGTTGAAGATCAGGTGAGGTCTGTTTTCGGGGACTGTCCTTCAGATAGTGTGCGAGATCAAACGACGGGCAAGGCGATGCATACGCCTGGAATACAGCCAGAACATAGACTCTGGTCACAGTTGGTGGGCCAGACAAATCACTGAAGAAAAGAAGGCTCTGTATCACAAATCTCCTGTAGGAGTAGGCCGTGCACCTTGTAGCACCAGCCGGGATACCCTTCGGAGGCCACGATTCCGGGAATCAGGCGAGGAGCTTCACACCGCATTGATCTGAAGACGGGAGCCTCGCTTGCCACTAGCGCATGAGCCTGAGCCTCTCCCATTGGTTCACGTGCGGAGGTGGCTCTGCCCCACTCTTCGCCAGAGTTCCTTTTTCCGTTGCCGTTTCAAAGTTTCGCTTCGACGTCGTGCACGCCTCACCGCCTCCGCTCCGAGCACACGCAGAGCTTGTGGTACCCCTCATCTTCCCGTCGCACCGTGTCGCGTCAGTGCCTGGATCTTGTGGATGTCTCCGTACTTTGTACATGCGTAGCTGATGTTACTCGGCTGTCTTTTGCTTTGACTTGAACCAGCAGAGGACTCCATTCGGCCTATTGCGTATTGTGTGCTTCCACCACTCTCGCTGTGTGACTCCACGCACTCTCGTACAGAGAGGTACGAGTATCTGTTCTGCAGTCCAACCTGTTCTCATCCAGAAAAACATGAAGCGTCGCAGACGTGGCCCGCAAGGTGCTGCCTTCTTTGATCTCAATGATGGGAACCTATTGCATATGGAAGAACACAAAGCGACATCGGGCTCTGCCGCACCAGCTGTAGACTTGGTGGATACCGAATGCAGTGTTGTGGGGGAAACCCCCTGACAGGGGAGACACGACCCCCCGGCATGAGCCGGGGACGGGTCGTGAACAGTCACGCAACACCCCTCTAGGGGGGTAGCGTGGGACAACCCCCTTGGGGGGGTGTCCAGGGAGCCCCAGGGCCACACATGAAACGACCCCTCTAGAGGGGCGTGAGGCGTGGAGCACCCGATCGGGCCCCCCTGGGGGGGTCTGGCACACGCAAGGGAGGCACACGTCATCCCGAATCCGGGCCCTCTGGGGGGACCGGGAAGCTTGAGGAAGCTTCCGCAATCCGAGCGTAAGCCGGACC
>Ga0209186_1002872_pt1 | contig 12054 bp, 9 predicted proteins | sample SidtaG_FD_187426 | JGI IMG/M metagenome (GOLD analysis project Ga0209186, IMG submission 187426) | Marine algal microbial communities from Sidmouth, United Kingdom - Sidmouth_Male2 metaG (SPAdes) (version 2) | ecosystem: Host-associated > Algae > Red algae > Unclassified | place: Sidmouth, United...
CGGTGCTGGCGGATGTCATGCATCAGCGCGCAGATGGCCGCAATTTTGCGCGTATGGCCGGAATTTTCTGGCGCGCCGATAAAGCCGTCGGGATATTCTTCGGCAATAAAGGCCGTGGTGATATCGCCGCGTTCAAAGCGGTCATGGTCATAGACGGCTTGGAGGAACGGAATATTATGCCCGATGCCTTCCAGCTCGAAATTATCCAGCGCATGTTTCATCGCATTAATCGCAATGCCGCGATCCGTGCCCCATGTGCAAAGCTTGGCGATCATGGGGTCATAGAACATGGAAATCTCGCCGCCTTCGAATACGCCCGTATCATTGCGGATAATCGCGCCGTCATCTTTTACGCCCTCGGCCGGGGGTCGGTATCTTACGAGACGTCCGATGGAGGGCAGGAAATTGCGGTATGGGTCTTCGGCATAAATGCGCGATTCCAGCGCCCAGCCGGTAAGGGTCACATCATCCTGTGTCATAGCGAGTTTTTCGCCTTGGGCGACGCGGATCATTTGCTCGACCAAATCCACGCCCGTGACCATTTCCGTGACGGGGTGCTCGACCTGCAAACGCGTGTTCATCTCGAGGAAGTAGAAATTCTTGTCCTTATCGACGATGAATTCGACCGTCCCGGCGCTGTCATAATCTACGGCCTTCGCAAGGGCGACGGATTCTGCGCCCATGGCCGCGCGGGTTTCCTCGTCAAGGAAAGGCGACGGCGCCTCTTCAATGACCTTTTGGTTGCGGCGCTGAATGGAGCACTCCCGCTCGCCGAGATAAATACAATTGCCGTGCTTATCGCCGAGCACTTGGATTTCGATATGGCGGGGCTGCACGACGAATTTTTCGATAAAGATACGGTCATCGCCAAAGCTGGTCGCGGCTTCATTTTTAGAGGATTGAAATCCCTCGCGGGCTTCCTCGTCATTCCACGCAATTCGCATCCCCTTCCCGCCGCCGCCGGCGGAGGCTTTGATCATGACAGGATAGCCGACTTTTTGCGAGATTTTGACGGCCTCTTCCGCGTCCTCAATCAGCCCCATATGGCCCGGCACGCAAGACACGCCCGCTTCCTGCGCCAGTTTTTTCGAGGTAATCTTATCGCCCATCGACACGATGGCGTGCGGGTTGGGGCCGATAAAAGCGATCTTTTCTTTCTTGAGACGTTTCGCAAAGTCAGGATTTTCAGACAGGAAACCATAGCCGGGATGCACCGCATCCGCGCCCGTATCCTTCACGGCCTGAATGATTTTATCCATGACGAGATAGGATTGGTTCACGGCAGGCGGCCCAATATGCACCGCCTCATCCGCCATACCCACATGCAGCGCATTTTTATCCGCGTCGGAATAAACCGCCACGGTCGCAATGCCCATCTTGCGCGCGGTTTTAATCACGCGACAAGCGATTTCACCGCGATTGGCGATTAGGATTTTTTTGATTTTGGTCATTTATACTAGGTCATTTCCGCTAAAATACTCTTTTGAAAAAGCAATTCCATTACTCGTCGGAATTGCGGCAAACAAAGCAACGTTTTGAAGTAAATTATTAAAATGCTGTAGAAGTTCGGAAGACTCTTCAGGCCAATTCTCTTGAGCAACATTGTTTAGCTCTGTCATTCCATCACTGGGATTAAAAAATGGATCCATCGAATAGGAAGGAGTTTTATCTCGTTGAACAACTCTAAAGTTTAGATACCCATCTCTTTCTAATCCCTTTAAACTCAGTTTCTCATACTGGTTCACAAACAAAATAGCCCCAGCACTGAAAACATCGGATAAAGTCGCAGACTTACTATCGTTCTTCAATGATAAGTTATAGATTTCTTCTAGGAGACGCATCTCCATTAAGGAGTACCGCCCATTAGTAATAGCTAGATTTCTTTTATAAGTCCTAATTGCACTTTTGGAAATTTCCTTCCTAGTCACTCTAGCGTGGCAACTAACGCAAAGCAAAATAATGTTGTGAAATTCATGATTTTTTACTTTCGACCACTCGTCAATGTGTTCAAAATCAAAAGGTCCCTTATCCCTACAAGTTGGTATCGCACAACGATACCCAGCTTCTTGTTCGACTTCTCGTCGAATGGCGGCTGGTATAGTACGACTTACCACAACACACCCACCGTCACCCTCGGGCTTGACCCGAGGGTCCATGTTTCGGGGAGAGATGGATCCTCGGCTCGGGGGCCGAGGATGACAGAGTTTTTTAGGCCGCTCACGTATCTAATTTCACTTCAGGGAACTCGCTTCGAATAGCATTGAAATCCAGTTGTAATAGTTGATTGGCTTGTGTCGGGTCGGGGGTTCCTAAGCCAGCGTATTTGATCTCTCTATCAATTAAATATCCGAGTCTGCCAGCATCCAAATCCCATCGTCGAAAGCGATCTTCGCCAAACTGATCAACCAATATTTGTAGAAACTTTATATTTCGCCGACGGACATCATCGGTGACCTCCACTCTTTCTTTTCTTGTGATAATAGTATGAAAATCGCCAGAGTTTCGGACTTTTGTATTTTCATCGCCATCGCCATTCAGAAAACCGCCTATTTTTCGGTGCTTTCCACTCACAGCGGCAGGTTCCCATGCTTCTTCCACGGGTTTTCTAGCTTTTTATCCTTCGCCAGAGCCAAGGCCCGGCAAATCCGTTTTCTTGTCGAGCGCGGCTGTATCACCTCGTCGATATAACCCCTCTCGGCGGCGCGGAATGGGCTTAGGAATTTCTCTTCGTAATCGGCGACATGGCCTGCCGTTTTCTCGGCGTCGTCCAGATCTTTACGGTGCAGGATTTCCACTGCGCCCTTTGCGCCCATCACGGCGATTTGGGCGGTGGGCCACGCGTAATTAATATCATTGCGGAGATGTTTCGGGGACATCACGCAATAGGCGCCGCCATAAGCTTTGCGCGTGATGACGGTAACTTTCGGGACCGTCGCTTCGCCATAAGCATAGAGCAATTTCGCGCCATGTTTAATCACGCCGCCATATTCCTGATCCGTGCCGGGCAGAAATCCGGGGACGTCCACGAGGGAGAGCACCGGAATTTCGAAACAATCACAAAAGCGGATGAAGCGCGCGGCTTTGCGCGAGGCATTACTGTCGAGGCAGCCCGCGAGCACCATTGGCTGGTTCGCGACCACGCCGACAGTTTGGCCTTCGAGGCGGATGAACCCGCAGAGGATATTCTTGGCGAAGTCTTCCTGAATTTCGAAGAAGTCACCCTCATCTGCGATCTTTGTAACCAGCTCTTTCATATCATAAGGCAGGTTCGGATTATCCGGCACGAGCGTATCGAGGCTCTCGTCAATGCGGTCATGCTCATCATAAAATGTCCGCACGGGAACGCCGCTGCGGTTGTTCAGCGGCAGGAAATCAAACAAGCGGCGAATTTCCGAGAGCGCCTGCATGTCATTGTCATAGGCCCCATCCGCGACGGAGGATTTGGACGTATGGGTCTTCGCTCCGCCCAGCTCTTCGGCGGTGACGATTTCATTGGTCACGGTCTTGAGGACATCCGGTCCCGTCAGGAACATATAAGAGCTGTCGCGGACCATGAAGATGAAATCGGTGAGGGCCGGAGAATACACCGCCCCGCCCGCCGACGGTCCCATAATGACAGAGATTTGCGGAATCACGCCCGAGGCGAGGATATTATTCTGGAACACATCGGTGTAGCCCGCCAGCGCTGCGACGCCTTCTTGGATACGCGCGCCGCCCGAGTCTTGCAGGCCAATGATCGGCGCGCCGTGGCGCATGGCCATTTCCTGCACTTTGTTGATTTTTTGGGCATGGGTCTCAGACAGAGAACCACCGAACACGGTGAAGTCCTGCGCAAACACAAAGGTCTTGCGGCCATTAATCGTGCCCCATCCCGTGACGACGCCGTCGCCGGCCATCTTGTTCTTCTCCATCCCGAAATCGGTGGAACGGTGGGTGACGAACATGTCGAATTCTTCGAATGAGCCGGGATCGAGGAGAAGTTCGAGCCGCTCCCGCGCGGTTAGCTTGCCTTTGGCATGCTGACTGTCAATGCGGCGCTGTCCGCCGCCCAATTTTGCTTCATCGCGGCGCGATTGCAATTGGCCATGAATATCGCTCAAGGTATCTCCCCATAGCTGCTCGATATTGAACGAGATACCCTAAAGACCCAAAATTGCAGTTCAACCCTGATTTAGCGCAATCACAAACAGGATGAGGGTGATTTTATCAGGTTTCCTACCGCATACATTCGTGATGGGCAGCCTTGCGGCTTTGTCGATTGCGCAACCAATGCTAGAGCGCGCATGAGACTTGCATCATGCGGGCCAGATAAGAGCTGTTTTCCGCCGAAAGCCGTAAGAACAAAATGAAGCTAAACACATCCTATATCATTGCGGCGGTCCTCGTTTTGCTGGGGGCACTGTGGTTTGCCTTTAACAATGCCGGTGAAGAACCTGCGAAACCCGTCTCTACACCTGCAACCGCCAAAGACGCTGCGCAAAAATCCATGCCCAGCGTGCTCGTACGCCGCGTGCGCGCCTCTGAGCATCCCAATGTGATAGAGCTATACGGACAATCCAGCGCCAACCGCGAAGTAGAGCTCAAAGCCGAGACCGTGGGTTTGGTTTCTGAGATTTTTGTCAGAGAAGGCGACCGCGTCCGCCAAGGGCAAACGGTTTGTCGTCAGGATTTAAACGCGCGCCAAGCGCTAGTCGACCAAGCCAAAGCGAATATGCGCACGATTGAAACTGATTTGAACGCCGCGCGCATTCTCGCGGAAAAAGGCTTCCAGTCGGCGACGCGCGTCACAGCCTTTGAAGCGCAATTAGACGGTGCACGCGCCGCCCTGAAGCAAGCGGAAATCGAAGCCGATAACATAAATATCCGCGCGCCGTTCTCCGGCCTTTGGGAACGCCAAGACGCGCAGATTGGCGATTATCTCTCGCCGGGTATGTCCTGCGGATTGCTGGTCGATCTGTCGCCGCTTAAAATAAATGCGCAGCTGACCGAGAAACAGCTCGGCGCGATAAATGATGATGCCGTCGCCGATATTAAACTGGCAACGGGTGAACGCCTGACCGGGAAAATAGGGTTTGTAGAATCCAAGGCCGATCCCAGAACGCGCACATTCCGAACGGAAATTCAAATCCCAAATCCGGACTTGTCCTTAAAGGCGGGCGTGACGGCAACCGTGCGAATTTCATCCGGCATCACCTTGGCGCAGCAAGTCCCGGGCCGCATTCTAACCTTGGCAGATTCCGGCGACATCGGCGTGCGCTATATTGATAGCGAGAACATCGTCCGCTTCGCGAGCGTCAAAACCATTGACGAAGACGAAACCGGTATGTGGGTCACGGGCCTTCCTGAAAACACGCGGATTATTATCGAGGGTCAGGATTTCGTCTCTGTCGGGATGGAAGTTGAGGTCAGCGAGAGCTCACCGTCGGGCGCCGCCAATCTCGCAGGCGATCCTGCTAATCCGCAGTAAGTCGGGCGGTTATGAAGCGCAAAGATATGTCACCTTCCGCGCCCGGCCTCGCCGGGATTGTTGGATTTTCGATCCGCAATTGGCGGATGACCTTGGGCATCATGCTGTTTGCAGTGATTGGCGGCCTATATGCGATGACGCGCCTGCCGATGGATGCGGAACCGGATATTCCCGTTCCCTTTATAAATGTCCGCGTCGTCCTGCCCGGGATTTCCCCGGAAGACGGCGAGCGTCTCCTCATCAGGCCCTTGGAAACAGAATTAAAAGCGGTCGACGGCCTCATACAAATTGACGGCATTGCCTCGACGAATGTCGCCTATGTCACGCTGGAGTTTGAACCCTCCACCGACCTCGATAAAGCCATGCAGGACGTCTTGGAAAAAGTAGACCGTGCCCGCGCGGAATTCCCGCAGGAAGCCCAAGAACCTATCGTTGAAGAAATCAGCACTGCGAAACTGCCAATTATCACGGTCAACCTGTGGGGCGACGCGCCCGAACGGGAATTACAGCGGCGCGCCAAAGAACTCCAGCAGAGGATCGAAAGCCTGCCCTCCGTGCTAGAAGCCAATATTTCGGGCGAGAGAACGGATGTCTTGGAGGCGATTTTAGACCCCGCCCGAATTGACAGTCTCGGGATTACATTTGAGGAAATTCAACGGGCCGTCGCCGGGAATAATGCCCTCGTCCCTGCCGGGACGCTAGAGACAAGTTCGGCGAAATATAATATCAAATTACCGGGGCTCATCACAACGCCCGAAGATATGACAGAGCTTGTGATCCGCAGCAGCGCGGACGGCGCCATCGTGAAACTCGGCGATGTGGCGGACGTCAGGCGCGGCTATAAGGACATACAATCCCACGCGAGGTTTAATGGCCGAACCTCTGTGTCTCTGGAAGTTTCAAAACGCCAAGGCGAAAACATTCTCGATACAACAGAGCGCGTGCAAGCCTTGGTCGATGACGTCATCGCCGGGCCGGATTGGCCGCGCACAATCAATGTCTCCTACTCTCAATCCCGGTCGACCTATATCAATGAAATGATGAGCGAGCTTTCGAGTTCGATTATCAATGCCGTCGTGCTTGTCTTCATCGTTTGTATCGCCGCGCTGGGCTGGCGGTCTGCGATTTTCGTCGGCTGGGCTATTCCGGCCTCCTTCCTCATCGCGTTTTTTCTATTCCTCGTACAAGGCGAGACGATCAATATGATGATCCTTTTTGGCTTGATTCTCTCCGTGGGGGTCTTGGTCGACAGCGCCATCGTCATTGTCGAATATGCCGACCGAAAAATGGAAGAAGGCTTACCGAGGCTGGAGGCGTTTAAGCTCGCAGGTGAACGTATGTTCTGGCCTGTTATTTCGTCTACGGCGACAACGCTCGCGGCGTTCATTCCCTTGTTATTTTGGGAGTCCATCACCGGTAAATTCATGGCCTATTTTCCGCGAACCATGATTTATGTTCTGTCGGCTTCAACCTTAATGGCGCTAATATTCCTCCCAACCCTCGGGTCGAAAATCGGATTTAGGCCGAAAAGAAATCCCAATTCTAATGTAGCCTTGCTCGCAGGAGATGGTGACCCGACCAAAGTGACAGGGCTAACGGGCCTTTATGTGCGCCTGATTCAAAAATTGATTAAGTTCCCGCTCTTAGTGATGGCCGGCATGGGCGTTCTCGCCTTTTGCATTATCCTCTTTTTTAAAGCTCAGATGGCCGGCCCGCCGCCCAAACCTGTTGAGTTTTTCACCCAGAGTCCCGGCGACCAAGTCTATGTCTTAGCCCGCGCGCGCGGAAATCTAACACCTGATCAGATGTTGGAAATCGGCAAGGAAATCGAAAGCCGCATTCAAGATGTCGAGGGAATCGAATCCGTCTATACGACAGCTGGCGGCGCAGGGGGCGGGTTCAGCTTTGACGGCCTTGGCGATATTCCCGCCGATACCGTCGTGCAAGTTTACACGGAATTACAGTCTTTCGCTGAACGGCGCAGCGTGGTCGAGATTATTGAAGAACTGGAAGAGCTCACAACCGGCATTCCGGGCGTTATCACCGAGATTAAATATACCGAGCAAGGTCCCCCGCTTGATAAGGATGTCGCGATTCAAATTTCCAGCGAGGACAAAACGGTCTTACGCGACGTGACTTTGCAAGTGCGGGCAAAGATGGAGTCCATCGAAGGCCTCATTGATATTGAAGACACCTTGCCGCTGCCGGGCATTGACTTTGAATTTATCATTGACCGGGCCGAGGCGGGACGGCTGGGCCTTGATGTCGGACGCATAGGCGCAGCTTTATCACTTGTCACTGAAGGCACGCTTGTCGGTCAATACCGCCCGCTGGACGCCGACGAAGAAGTCGATATTCGCCTGAGATATCCCAAAAGCGCGCGCGATCTCTCGGGTTTGGATAAGCTTCGCATTCAAACGCAGCAGGGCTCCCTTCCCCTGTCTTCCGTTGTCACGCGTGTCCCTGTTCTCCGTCAGGATAAAATCGAACGGCGGGACCTGTCGCCTTACTTCGTTGTCAAAGGCAATACGGCCAAAGACTATGCCACAAATATTCAGACGGAAGAGCTTCAAGCGTGGCTCGATGGTGACGCAAATTTACCGCAAGGCGTAAAATATAAGTTTCTGGGTCAAGCCGAAGAAAATGCGGCGGCCGGACGGTTTGCTGTGGGCGCTATGTTAGCCATTCTCTTCATGATGAGCGTCATCCTGCTCTTACAATTTAATAAAATATACCATGTCTTCTTAACGCTTTTTGCCGTCATTCTCTCGGTCTTCGGCGTAATTTTAGGGCTGGCGCTCTATCCCTATATTTCGATGATCTTGACGCTAACGGGGGTTATCGCGCTTGCGGGTATTGTCGTGAATAATAATATCGTTCTTATCGATACCTATCAGCGGCTTCTCGAAAAAGGGTATGACTCCGTCGATGCCGCCATTCGCACGGCGGCGCAAAGATTGCGGCCCGTCTTTTTGACCACGCTTACGACCGTTGTAGGCCTCATGCCGCTTATACTTGGTTGGCAAGCCAATATCTTTACGGGGGATTTTTCAACGAAGGGCTCCAGTACCTCTGAAATTTGGGCACCGATTTCCTATGTCGTGGCCAGCGGTCTCAGCTTTGCGACAATCCTAACCTTGATCGTAACCCCAGTCATGCTGGCCATGCCAACTGTGCTGGTTGAGCGGTTCAATCGATTTACGCAATCACGAGGGAAGAAGCCCAAAACACCTTCACATAATCCTGTGGCCGAACCGGCGGAATAGGCCGATGTTCAGACTTATCACTTAATAATATCAGGCGAGAATATTACCGTTGATTGACCGCCACCGCCAATGAGGGTGCGGCGGACTTGCCACTGCAGCGGATCTCTATTGACAGATAATGAGCCGCTGCCATCCGTTTGCTCTTCCCGCAAAGGCGGTAGAAAATCATAGGGGACTGTCAGCGAAACCGGCCCTTCAGGCGCGTTGAGAATGCCCGGGGCGGCAAACAGCTCAAGACGTATCTGAACCCCGCCGCGAGGCAGCATCCGGCCGGCGATATATGACCAGCGGCCGCTGACACCAATCGCAATATCCCCGATAACGGCGTCTTGTGCATTAACCCGGATCCGTCCGGGAACGGTTGAGGTCCCGGAAATGATGAGCCCGCCGACATGATCATAATCAATTATGGAGAGGCTAAGCGGACCCGATGTTGGCACATCGCCAAATGGCGATTGGATAAGGCGCGATGGACCGCCGGGCGTTGTGACGAGAACAAGCGCGTCGGTCTTATAATTTGCAGCGGCCGCCTCTTCGCCCGTTGGAACAGGCAAGCGGAAAATCGTTTCTGCCGATCGAATAGCGACAGACTCTTCATCCTGATAGAGCTGCGCCTCAATAACCATAGGGTCCTTTTCGACACTTAAAATCACGCTCCATTGCCCAAGGTCATTTACGGGAATTTGCCGCAAACGTTCCCCGCGATTGGTCAAGACAACAACTTTGCCGGCTTCGCCTTCGCCCGACAGCCGCAGTTTTTGCTCGCCGCCATCCGTAAATTCGCTGATTTGCTGAATGCTCGCCGGCTGAATACCTATCCTGTCATTTTCAGTCACCTCGGTTTGGGAACTGGCTATGCTATTGGCGCGAGTGGCTTGTTCGGGCTTGTTCAAGGCCGAGAGCGCCGCGTAAAAACCGAAAGACAAAATAAGCGCAATGAGCACTATCCAGAGATTACGCTTTTGAAACACGCGGGAGGTCGAAGTGAGGGATGAGGGTTGCAAAGCGGCTTACATCTCCTAAGGCGGATAAGAATTCCGACATTAAAATGAAACTAGGCAAAATGACAGATACCAAATCACTTAATATTTGCGTCTTTTGCGGGTCTTCTCCGGGCGTGAATCCGGCCCACATAAAATTGGCGACCGAGCTAGGCGACGATATTGCGAAACGCGGGTACGGTCTTGTCTACGGCGGCGGCGGGCTGGGGTTAATGGGCGCAACGGCCCGCGCCGCGCGTGATAGGGGCGCAAGAGTAGTCGGCATAATCCCGCATTTCCTAAACGAGATAGAAAAGACACTTCCGGGGATTGAACACGAATTCGTCGACGACATGCACGCACGTAAAATCCGCATGTTTGATCTGGCCGACGCCTTTATCGTTTTGCCCGGCGGTGTCGGCACGTTAGAAGAAGTCGTCGAAGTCATGAGCTGGCAGCGGCTCAACCTGCACGACAAACCCATCGTGTTTCTGTCTGATACCGGATATTGGGATAAGTTGGTGGATGTCTTCGGCGATATCATAGAAGCGGGATTCGCGCCGGAAACCTTGCATAATGATATCGAGTCAGATGCGTCGATTGAGGCAGCTTTTAAGACGATCGCGCGGCGTTTAAAACAGGGGCGAAAAGCGCAGCCTCTCGGCGTTGATTTCAAAAATATCGAGGACCTCGTTTAGAGGATTAGGTTTAGAGAATCAGGTTTTGCAGGATCGGCGCGAGGCCTGCCGCGTCCGTCTCGTCAAAGCTACCGATCTCGCTAGAGTCCACATCAAAGACCGCGAAGAGCGATCCGTCAGGCGCATAGACAGGCACAACTATCTCGCTCTGGCTGCGAACATCACAGGCGATATGTCCGGGGAAAGCATGGACATCTTTAACAATTTGAATCTCACCCGTTCGGGCCGCTGCGCCGCACACCCCGCGCGAAAAAGGAATACGAAGACAGCCTAATGTGCCCTGATAAGGCCCGACGACCAGCTCCTCAGTCTTTTCAGGATCAACGACATAAAATCCGGTCCAGAAATAATTCTCAAAAGCTTCCGATAACAGGCAGGACACGGTTGCCATGCGCGCGACATTATTCGTCTCGCCGTCCAGTACGGCGGCGATTTCTTTGGCGGCTTGCGTATAAATTTCAGCTTTGGTCATGCGCCGCATATAGGGAGCGGCGCGGCCACCGTCTATAGATTTAGCAGGCCGCTCAAACAAAGCTCCGCGCGGCGGCACGGCCCGATAACCACGCCCCTTGCACGCGTCCGCCCAGACACCAATCCCCGGCAACAACCAATCCCTCGCCTTTCAGACACGGCACATCCGGCGAAGATTTACTCGACGCATACAGCCAGCGATGCAGCGCAATATGCGGCGCTTCGGCAAGGGGCATGCCAAGCAGCGCGGAGGCTGACTTCAACATGATATCCTGAACCCGCGCGCGATCAGTGTCGACATTTGCGTCAGACCATGCGGCCTCAGAATGCACCACAATTGTGCCGACATCCTGCGAGCGTCCGGGCTTGGCATTATTGATCGCTATCCAATCAATCGGCAAATCTTTCACTCGCAAAGTATCCCAGCCCGGGTTTATCGGTGTATCCAAGCCAATCATGAGACAGAAACAAACATGCATATCGGCGGATGTGACCGCTGCCCGTTTTGGAAAGGCTGACGGCAGTATTTTTTCCGCTTGGGCAGGCGGCAAAGTTGAAATCACGCCGTCAAAGCCTGCTTCCTGCGATCCATCTTCAAAACGTAAAGTCCACGTTTCGGCTTTAGTAAGCGCGGTCACGCGCCGCCCTAAATCGATATCCAACCCTTCCGCCCAATATTTCGGCAGGCTATTCATACGCGGCGTTCCGACATAACGGTCACGTCCGGTATCCGCGCTCAGACTTCCGGTTTTCAAGTAAAGCGCTTTAGCGGGCCAAGGCGCGACAGCGCCCGCTGCGATAGCCCCGTCAATCTCCGCCTGAAACGCGGCATCCTGCACCGTGAAGAACTGCGCGCCGTGATCAAATTCCCATTCACCAGCATATCGCGTTGACATACGCCCGCCAACGCCGCGAGACTTATCAAACAGTTTTACGCCGACGCCGTGGCGGCTTAACTCTCGCGCGGCCGACAGTCCTGCGACGCCTGCCCCTAAAATCGCAATTTTCATGAGGCTAAACAATCTTTATCCAACACGTCTTCGGAACGTGTCAGGGCAGATTTGCGCGCTCTATTCCAAAAGCGGAAAAAACGACCGGTATCCGTATTCGCCGGAACATCAGCTAAACACGGACTGGCTATAATTTCCAAATCATGATCTCCGCCTAAATCC
>Ga0209186_1002873_pt1 | contig 12054 bp, 15 predicted proteins | sample SidtaG_FD_187426 | JGI IMG/M metagenome (GOLD analysis project Ga0209186, IMG submission 187426) | Marine algal microbial communities from Sidmouth, United Kingdom - Sidmouth_Male2 metaG (SPAdes) (version 2) | ecosystem: Host-associated > Algae > Red algae > Unclassified | place: Sidmouth...
CGATGATTTCGGCACAGCCAAAACATCGCGGTAGCAAGCGCAAAGGCGAACCTACACCCGAAATGCGCGAAAAAATGGACGCTTATCGCGTAGCATTTATCACCGAAAAACTCGACCTCACCGCAGCAGAAGCCCAAGAGTTTTGGCCCATTTTCAATGAACGCGAAAAACGCATCCATGCGCTGAAAAAGGAACGTCGGAAAAACAAAAAAGACAGCGATTTTGATAAGCTGACGGACGCCGAAATACAGGCAATGATAGATAGCCACTTCGATTTCAAACAGCAAGAACTCGATACTGAACGCGAGTATGCCGCCAAATTTGCAAAGGCACTACCTATGCAAAAAGTCATCATGCTGCACCACGTAGAGCATGAATTCAGACGAAAAATCCTCAAAGAATACAGGCGTAGGCAGTAATTAAATGCTACAATGTTAGAATGCTATAATGCTATAATGCTACAATGAGGAAGCGTAGTAGCATCACGTCATTATCGCATTATCGCATTGTATCATTGCATCATTACAAAGGTATCACCGGGTCAATGACGCAGGAGCTGCGGCTGACTTCTTCGGTTGTGCCGTCTTTATATTTTACGGTGGCGGTCACCCGTCCGCGCTTGGTGTAGCCCTCTATGACGACCCGTTTTCCATCCTTTGAAAGCTGTCCTTCGATTGTTTTTTCCTCATCATTGGCATACTTGATGTTTTCGATGCTCAATGCCGGTTGATCCAAATAAAACTGGTAATGTTTGAACTCTTGAACCTCCTCATCGGTCAATTTTTTCGGCTTTTCTTCTGCCTCTTCTGCCGGCTGCGTTTGTACTTGTACGTCCACCTGAGCTTGTAGCGAAAAAACGCCGAAGAACAATACCACAGCAATCATCATTATCTTTTTCATAAAAAAACTATTAAGTTTAAATCTCTACAATAAATTGAAAGTCAATTTATTGAGGTAATATTAAATCTGATTTTTATTTGTCTTTATATTTCAAATACTAAGCCTAAATTTAGGCTTTTATTTTGTCATTTGCAACGTCATTTATGCCCAAACTCTCTGATACGCTACTAAAATCTGCTCGCCAACTCTACTATTGGGTCTTCCCTGCACTCATCGAACAGGACGCAAAGACAGAGGCTATTTTACGACAAATTTATCCGACGATTAATTGGGAAAAAGTACGTTTTTACAAGGGCTTACCGTGGTTCATTACGGGGAGCTTTGTGGGTGCTATCGTGTTGCCGGCGACTTGGGGCAGGCGTGGGATTCACGTCTATTTTCGCGATTATCGCCCCGATAGTTTTTCCAATTTGATGACGGTCATTCACGAGGGGTTTCATGTGCTGCAATACCGTGATATGGGCGTAGGTGTGGGCTTTTTCCGAAGGTTTATGATATATTATTTATCAGATTATTTGCAATTATTTTTTAGGAATAGAAAAAATAATACACTCGAAACGGCGTCCCAAATTGCCTATGATAAACACCCGATGGAAATTCCCGCCTACGCTTGCGAAGCTGCCTTTCAAAAATACACGATTGCCCAAAAAGGACTTATTTACACGAGTAATATTCCGCCTGAATTAGTACGAAACAACTGCGGCTACACCCCTCAAATCGCCTTCCCTTACTTGCTGATTGGAGGATTAATCACCCTCATTTTTATGCTACTCAAACCCTTTATCGAATTATGTTTTCTATTCATCGCTACTCCTATATATTTATTCGGCAAATTATTGAAAATCATTCGTTTGTAGTGTTATGCTGTCGTGGTGTTTTAGTCTTGTTGTGTTGTAGTTTTGTTGCGTTGTGTTGTAGTTTTGTGGTGCTTGTTGTTATATTTATTTGTAATTTTGCAACATAACGAAACCACAACACCACGATACCACAACACTATAAATGAAAGAAAATAAATAACTTGCCCCATTATGCTTGTTCTTTTCCCTTCTAAAAAACACAAAAAATAGTTCCGTAGCTATGGCTATGCAACGATTTTTTGAATTTTTTAGAAGAAAAAATTACGGCGCATTTTGGAACAATTTATTTAATTTCTTTCACTAACACAAATATGACAGCAGAAGATAGAGCCGATTTGAAAATAAAAATCGAGGAACAAATAGCAGAAACACTAATAAAAATCAAAGAAATTGAAGAGCTTTGCCAACCGATTGCCCCCGATGTTTCATTGGGTAGAATCACGCGCATGGATGCCATCAACAATAAAAGTGTTGCCGAAGCCTCCTTGCGTGCAACGAAGCGAAAATTGGGCAAACTCCAACACGCACTATCCAAAATCGAACATCCTGACTTTGGCATCTGCGGGGTCTGCAAACGCCCGATTCAGCCCAAACGCATCATGCTGATGCCCGAAAGTTCGCGTTGTGTACGTTGTGCTTCGCGCTAATTTTTTTTCCGAAAAAAACAGCTTTGTAAGGGAAGAGGAAGAAAATAATCTACCCCAAATGAAGAAGTTGTTTTTTTTATATGTTTGGCTAAATTTGACGCGCATAGCCGAGCTACGTAAGGAAGATTTAGTGAAACATATAAGAAAAAGAACAATTCAGACGGGTAGATTATTTTCTTCCTCTTCCCTAATTAGGTTAACGAAAGTATAATTCGCTATTTACCAGCATAATAAAAATTGTAATAAAGTTAATTTAAAATAAAATGTAAATCAACGTAAATTATTGATAATGAGTGATTTACCTAACTACCCAGTTCCCTAATTACCCAATGTCCAAAGTCTAGATGTCTAACCAATTAAATATTATGAAAATATTACAATACAGTTTTCTTGCATTTTTCATCTTGACAATGATGGGATGCGCTGCAAATTTATCAAAAAAATCAAGCCCACTTTCAAAAACGAATCAAGCACCTACGGAGCAGAAATACGTCAAAAAAACAGAAACCAAAACGGAAGTAAAGTCTGACGGCACGATAGTCATTATCGAGACTACGGTATATGAAGACCCTGATGGCAAGCTCGCAACTTCCGTGAATATAGCGGAAGGTTATGAAAGACAACCCGGCATTGATGTACCTCAAACGCCACGGACTACACCTACTAAACCAACATTTGAGGAGGTGCCTCGTGTGCCGTCTTCGAGCCTGCCAAAACCCAAAAACAATACATCGCCTACGATTACGACACGCAGTATTGACACGGCAAAAGATGCGGCATTTATGAACGCACGGGAGCGAGAGATGATTAAAGAAATCAACCTCGTCCGCACCAATCCGCGTGCCTATGTGCAAGAGGTGCAGGTCTACCGCGAGCGCATCAAAAACACCCAATTTTCTGATCCAAATTACGCCAAAGAACAACTCCGTGCCATCGACGACCTTATCCGCGAACTCCAACTAATGTCATCTATGCCCACGCTTCAACCACGTCTCGGACTGCATAAAACCGCCCAAAAACACGGCATGGAAATCCTTGTCAACGATACGCCCACACACGTAGGCGTTGACGGTTCTTATCCTTGGGACAGAATTACACGTGACGATACTACGCTTGAAGATGGCAATGAAAACCTTGTCGGCGGACCCTCAGATGTCAAAGAATCTCTGATGTTGCTGCTCGTTGATGCGGGCATTCAGGGCTACGCACATCGACGAAATATCCTCAATCCAACATGGAAATACGTAGCTTGCTACGAAATCGGTCAAGTCGGCGGCACACCAAATTATTGGATTCAATGCTTCGCTAAGTAGGTGTTGGTTGATTGGTTAATTAGTTAATCAGTGATTTTGCGAAGCAAAATATCACGCCCAATTACCCAGTCCACTAATTACCAAATTAACTAATATACAATGGAAGAATGGGAACTTGATTTTGAGTGGCTCAAAGTGAGACACACCGTAAAAAGCATTTTTGGCAAGGACAAATTGCCGGATATAGATGCCGTTCTTTTTGCCATCGGCATACAAGAACTTGGCAGAATGCAAGAAGAATTTACGAAAGAACAAAAACAGGATTTGATGCACATTGCAGTGTGCCGACTACTGAGTTATGAGGACTTTTATGAGTTTGAAGGACGCGACGAAGACGGCTGGCCTCACTGGAAAGCCTTACGACCAATTCCCGAAAAAGGCGTTCAAAACCAAGAGCTTTTACTTAAAAAATACGTTATTCGATACTTTAAAGAATGGGAAGAGGGGAATTGAATGTTTTTATTGTTGGATTGCTAAATTGTTTTATTGCTAAGTGAAAGAAATTAAATAAGATGTCCCATAATGCGAAGTATTTTTTTGTCTAAGGATTTTTTGAAAGTCGCACATAGCCTTAGCTACAGCCTGTCCCGAACCCCGATTCGGGATAAGGATTTCAAAGGATTCTTAGACGGAAAAAAGACGAGTATAATGGCACATGTTATTTATTTTCTTTCACTTTGCGAAAAACCTAACAATAAAACAGTAAAACAATTCAGCAATCTAACAATCTAACAATCTAACAACCCAAACAATTAGTTTAAATGGAAACATTAGAGCAGCTACTGAATCTTAGGCTTTTTCGTGATACCGACTTCGAGTTTTCGATTATCAACTTCATATCGGCGGCTATCGTATTGTTGATTGCGTGGGGTTTGGTATGGTTGTTTACGAAAAAAATACTACCACAATTTTACAAGCGTCAGAAAACAGAAATTGGTTCGCAATATACTATCAATCAGCTATTCAAATACTTTGTATACACCATAGGTATTCTGTGGGCAATACAGAGTTTGGGTATCAATACCAATGTGGTTTGGGGAGCAATGGCGGCATTGGCGGTGGGTTTTGGTTTGGGTTTGCAGCAGACATTTAATGACCTTTTTTCAGGTTTGATCATCTTGTTTGAAGGCAAAATCCGTGTGGGAGATTCCGTCGAGCTCAATAGTTCTGTTGGGCGCATCATTCGTATTGGCATACGCACTTCCGACATCGAATCGCGTGATAATGTGGTCATGGTAGTCCCTAATTCCAAACTCGTTGTGGATAGTGTCAACAACTGGAATCACGATTATAATCGAGTGCGTTTTGTGCTGACCGTTGGCGTGCATTACGACTCTGACCCTGAGCAGGTTAGAGATTTATTATTGAGTATCGTCAAAGCGCATCCGCGCGTGATGAAGCAACCCGAACCCTTTGTACGCTTTGCCGATTTTGCGGATTCGGCGCTGATTTTTGAGCTGTATTTTTACTCCCGTTACCTCATCGTTTCGGGTGATACATTGAGCGATATGCGCTACGAAATTTATCGTATTTTCAAAGAAAAAAATATCGAAATACCTTATCCGCAACGCGTGGTTTATTCTAAACAGGGGTAATCTACCACTATGAAAGCAACTAAAATTTCCATCCTAATGCCCGTCAAAAACGCGGCTGCCTACCTTCCGGAATGCCTCGATTCTATATTGGCACAAAGCATCGACAATTGGGAACTACTCTCCATCAACGACCATTCTACCGACGAAAGTAAAGCGATTTTAGAAGCATTTTCAAAAAAAGATAAACGCATACAAACATTTGATAATCAGGGGAATGGAATCATCAACGCCTTACGACTCGCCTACACGCACAGCACGGGTGCGTACCTCACACGTATGGATGCGGATGACGTGATGCCTTCCGAAAAATTAGCTACACTTCGTAATTTATTAGAAAAAAATGGACGTGGAAATATCGCTACAGGCATGGTCAAATACTTTGCTGCCGAAGGCATAAAAGACGGTTATCAAAAATACGAAAACTGGCTCAACGACCTCACACAACACTGCACCAACTTTACGAATATTTACAAAGAATGCGTCATTCCTTCACCGTGTTGGATGCTGCATCGGGCAGATTTGGAGGCTTGCGGTGCTTTTCGTGCCGACCGCTATCCTGAAGATTATGATTTATGTTTTCGGATGTACGAAGCGAGGTTCAAAGTAGTCGCAAGCAAGCAGGTTTTGCACCTTTGGCGCGACCACAGCACTCGCGCTTCGCGCAATGATAACAACTATGCCGACAATCGTTTTTTGGATATAAAATTATATTATTTTTTAAAATTGGAAAAGAAAAAAAACCATCCCTTGGTCATTTGGGGAGCAGGAAAAAAAGGCAAAAATATTGCCCAATATCTGCTCAAAAAAGAAGTAAACTTTCATTGGGTCTGCGAAAATGAACGCAAAATCGGCGTTGATATTTATGGTCAAATACTGAAATCCCCTGATTTGATTTCACATTTAAATGAAGCTCAAATCATCATAGCCGTAGCTGGAGAAAAGACTCAAAAAGAGATTTTTACGCAGTTGGAAAATTTTAAATTAAAGAAAGAAATAGAAATAGATTATTTTTTATTTTGTTCCTAAATCTTCCTTACGTAGCTCGGCTATTGAGCCGTATTATAATTGGCATCCCAGGTGCCGAGGCGCATTATGCCGATGATGAGTTCTGAAAACATAAATTTGCATTGTGAACCTCATAGCCCCTCTCCTCAAAAAGGAGAGGGGCTATGAGGTTCACAAAAATAGCATTTCACAACACAAATACGGACAAAGTGTCGTATATCTGCAAAAACACAAGCACGTCAAGCGATAAACTATCTCATTTTCAATAAAAAACTCAATGAAAAACATTATCTTTGCAAGCATTTTTGCTAATGGTGCTTAGTTAATCAGATAGATAACCCATTTAACTAATCACTGACAAACTAATCACGACAACAAAATGAGTGGACAAAAAATTACGGTACAAAACGAAAAACTGAACGTACCCGACAATCCGACAATTCCTTTTATCGAAGGCGACGGTATCGGTCCTGACATCTGGGCTTCTGCGGTACGCGTATTTGATGCGGCAATAGAAAAAGCCTACGGCGGCAAACGCAAAGTGAACTGGAAAGAAGTCTATGCCGGACAAAAGGCAATGGACAAAACCGGAGAATGGTTGCCCGAAGCCACCCTTGATGCGATGCGCGAATACCTCATCGGTATCAAAGGTCCTTTGACAACGCCCGTAGGTGGTGGAATCCGTTCTTTGAACGTTGCTTTGCGCCAAAAACTTGACCTTTATGCTTGTGTGCGCCCTGTGCGTTACTTCGAGGGCGTGCCTTCGCCCGTAGTGCATCCTGAGTACGTCGATATGGTGATTTTCCGCGAAAATACGGAAGACATTTACGCAGGTATCGAATACCTCAACGGCACAGCCGAAAACGAAAAAGTAAAGAAATTTTTGATGGAAGAAATGGGCGTTACCCAAATCCGTTTCCCGGACAGCGTATCGCTTGGCGTCAAGCCCGTATCGGTCGAAGGTACAGAGCGTTTGGTACGTGCAGCCATCAAATTTGCCATCGAAGAAGGCAAACCTTCTGTGACTCTGGTACACAAAGGAAACATCATGAAATTTACCGAAGGTAAATTTAAAGAATGGGGTTACGAGTTGGCAAAACGCGAATTTGGCGGCGAAGACCTCGACGGCGGACCATGGCAAACCATCAAGCATGACGGCGGCGAACTCATCATCAAAGATGTCATCGCGGATGCTTTCTTGCAGCAGATTTTGACTCGTCCGCGTGAGTATTCCGTCATCGCTACCCTCAACCTCAATGGCGATTACGTATCGGATGCACTCGCGGCTACCGTAGGCGGTATCGGCATCGCGCCGGGCGCGAATATCAACTACCAAACCGGCATCGGGCTATTCGAAGCCACACACGGTACAGCACCAAAATACACCGGACAAGACAAAGTAAATCCGAGTTCAGTCATCCTTTCAGGCGTGATGATGTTCGATTATATGGGCTGGAAAGAAGTCGGCAAACTCATCGTAAAAGGCATCGAAGGCTCAATCGCCAAGAAACGCGTGACCTACGATTTTGAACGCCTAATGGACGATGCAACCAAGTTGAAATGTTCAGAATTTGGAGATGAAATCATCGCTAATATGGCGTAGAGAGTCGATAGTCGTTAGACCATAGACGATAGTCTGACGTGAAGCAATTCACTATGTATTCTGTGGTTAGAGATTATTGACCAATATAAGTTTATACCGAAAACAATACAGAGCGAGTCCTCAACCGAAAGGTTGGGGACTTTTTTGTGTTTTTTTTGCACTTTTTATTGCTTTTGTGACCTAAAAAGACTTAATTTACGTTAGGGAAGAGGAAGAAAATAATCTACCCCAAATGAAGAAGTTATTTTTTTTATATGTTTGGCTAAATTTGACGCACATAGCCGAGCTACGTAAGGAAAATTTAGTTAAACATATAAGAAAAAGAACGATTCAGACGGGTAGATTATTTTTTTCGTCTTCCCTTACATACATAAATCTTAATTCACCTCTTTGGGATGAAAAGATAATAAACGCTACATCTTCACGCCGTTATTTTTTCTTTACACGAGCCAAATTTGACGCGAATAACGGGTTATTTAAGGAGAATTTGGTGAAGTGTAAAGGAAAAAGAACAAGTCATGTAGTGTTTATTGTTTTTTCATCCCTTTAATTCAAGAAAAATGAGTTCCACAGGAATACAGTTGCAAAAAAATATTGATGCGGCAGGCGTACTTGGCGGACTTTTGACGATGTATAGAAGTCTCAAACGGTATTTCAATAATACCCTTATACTTGTTGTCATCGTTACTTTGATAGCCCCTTTTCTTTCTCTGTTTTTATATTTTTTCAGAAAACATCTTAGCAAAAGATACGCACCTGATATTATAATTGATAAAGATAATTATGTCGATTATCGAAATTCGTATGACCAATTATCGCAAGCCATTCAAAATATTGACATTTCTGATATTTCTGATGTCGATATAAAAAAAACACCTTTCTACTTGCGATATGTTGTCAAGCAATTTGTTCGTACACACGCTACCATTTTAGATAGCTATCATCAATTGGGAATGGCATTGAAAGCTATTAATGCCAATGCTCCAAAAAGTAATTTATTTACCTTACGCACCGAGTCTGACCTTTGGAAATCCCGGAATAAAGCCTACGAATACCTCCGTTAAGAATGTTCGACAAACCATACGAGTTCAAGTATCTAAACTCCACGACAACACAGGGAGAACTATTTGAAAAAAGACATTTTCTCTCCTTTCGGAGTCACACTAAGCACCGCTACATCGTAGAAGTAGAGGAGTATGCCCATGATTTTTATGCTATAAAATATTACCTGAAAGCCAACGCCCATTCTGATAATCGGTACAATATGCTGACCAATCTCAAGCAAGCTACGCGGGTCATCAGAACGTGTATTGAGATTATGTTGTATTTTATTGATAAAAAAAATCCTTGGGCGAGTTTCATTTTTATTGGCGCACAACTGCAAGAAGAGAGTACGAAAAATACCAAACGTTTTAGGGTTTATAAAATGATAATGGAAAACTTTTTTAGCCCTACTGAATTTGACCATTATTTGCATGAAGAAAATAGCATATACATCATTCTCAACAAACTGAAAATAGAAGATGCCCCCAACGCATTAAAACATATGGAAAAGATGGCAGTCGAATATTATAATATAGAAGGCAAAGAATAAAAAAAGTCCTCAACCGAAAGGTTGGGGACTTTTTTTGTACCAACGGGCGAAAATCCGAAAATTGACGTATCAAAAAATGTAGGAGTTATTTTTATGGGAAAAAAAATTGCTCATAACACTTTCCGTAAAAGCAAAACAAGCGGTCATTTATACCACTTTTTGGATCATACCGCTTTACCGACAGTCAACGAAATATTCAAGATTTGTGCTTGCTTTGGGGTTACTTTATTTAGTGCTTTACAGTCTCATTTAAAAGAGGCTTTGATATCGAATGTTTCTCCTGTTCATACCTAATGTCCCTCGTGGCAAACCACATTTACATAAAAAATATCTTCACTATCACCACTGCAATCATCACGACAAGCAAGCGTCGAATCCACACATTTGCCTGCGGATGCCCTAGTGCATAACGCGCTGCCAACCAACCGCCTACAAACTGCCCGACTGCCAGCATCAACCCAAGTTCCCATTGCACATCGCCATACCAGATAAAGATGCCCAAGACCGGAATCGCAAACAAAAACGTCACCACGATTTTGATAATATTGGCATCAATCAAACTATATCGCGCTACCAAAACTGCGGCAGCAAGAAAGAAAATCCCGAAGCCCATCTGTATAAAACCACCATAAAAACCAACCGCAAAAAACAGCAAAACATTGAGCAAAGTCGGGCGCATAAGTGCCTGTGTACTATCTTGCAACCAGCGTTTGGGATTAAATAAAACTACAAAAAGCAACACAATCATCAAGCCTCCAATCACTTTTTCGAGTGCCGCTTCGTTGATTTCCACGACCACCAAAGCCCCGACCAAAGCCCCGATAAAAGTCGTCAAAATAATGTACCGTCCTTTTGTCAACAGCCCTCGCACCAGCTTCTTATCCAAAGCCGTCATTGACCCCAAGCCCAATGCCACTACGCCTACGCGATTCGTACCATTTGCTACATCGGCAGGCAAGCCCAAAAGGAGCAAAACCCCAAGCGTAATCGCCGAACCACTCCCCGCCAACGTATTGATAAAACCCGCCACCGCCCCGGCAAAAACCACCAAAGGATAAATGTACCACTCCATATTTTTAATGATTAATGGTTAATAATTAATGATTAATTTAAAATAGATTTTCGCTGCGCGAAAATGCTAACATTAAGTAATCAGAAAAAATAATCTGACAACTTTTTAGCACGTAAAAATTTGATAACCAGTAAGTTATTTACTCATTTATTCATTGTATTTATTAATCATTAATCGTAGGGTGTGTAATCTGTCAGAAAAATAAGTCACCGAAAAAAGAGGGAAAATGCTCGCAAGGCGTAATGCCACAACCAATCGGGCAGCGAAAACAAATTAAAAAACAACTAAATAGCGGTGAGTCAGTATTGTAACAGATTACACACTCTATCATTAATCATTAATCATTACCAAGATTTCGTTCTGCCGCCATCGACGGTGATGTTTGTGCCGGTGATATACGAAGCTGCCGGCGATGCCAAAAATGCGACCACATCTGCGATTTCTTTCGGGCTGCCAAATCGCTGCATGGGTACATATTGTTTCATGATTTCTGCCATGTCTTCGATGCTTTTATTTTCTTTTTTGGCTTTGGTGGCTACAATTTCGTCGAGTCGGCTCGTGGCAGTAAAGCCGGGTAGCAGATTATTGACCGTGATGCCGTAGGGGGCAAGTTCGCCCGCCATTGTTTTCGACCAATTGGCAACTGCACCGCGCGTCGTATTCGATACGCCCAAACCCGGAATCGGTTCTTTCACAGAAGTGGAAATGATATTGACAATACGCCCAAAATTTGCCGCTTTCATACCTCCCCAAACAGCTTTTGTCAATATCTGATTGCACAATAAATGATTGTGAAACGCACTTATAAAATCTTCTGTGTCAGCTTTATGTATGAGTCCGCCCGGTGGTCCGCCCGTATTGTTTATCAAGATATGAATTGTGCGGTCTTTCACCAATTCATTGATATTGGACTGTACGCTTTCACTACTCGAAAAGTCCACCACGCGATAATCATGCTGCTGACCCTTCGGACTTGGCAAGTCTTCTAATGCTGCTTTCAATGTATCTTCGCTACGCGAAACGAGCGTAACTCGTGCGCCCAACTCGGCGAGCGATGTGGCTACTGCCTTTCCGATGCCTTTACTGCTTCCGCCTACAAAGGCATTTTTTCCCGTTAAATCAATATTCATAAAAAGTATAAGTTAGTGTATTCTACTGAACAATGATTTTTTATAATTTGTATTTGACTTATTATCAAATAAATATGTTACCTGCGGAATTAGAATCCAAACTATCTCCCCCTTTGGAGGCAGAGGTGATTGGTTCTGAATGAGAAATCATTTTCATCGAAATATAAATTTGTCACAAGTCCCAACGGGACGACATATTATAACAATGGGTGTCAGCCCATTGCTTGGAATAAATCTACTTCGCCAGCCCTGAAAGGGCGATATAACTTGAAATTTCGCCCTTTCAGGGCTAAGTGATACCTCGAATTTCTATCTTGGGGCTGACACCCCAAGTTAGT
>Ga0209186_1002879_pt1 | contig 12041 bp, 11 predicted proteins | sample SidtaG_FD_187426 | JGI IMG/M metagenome (GOLD analysis project Ga0209186, IMG submission 187426) | Marine algal microbial communities from Sidmouth, United Kingdom - Sidmouth_Male2 metaG (SPAdes) (version 2) | ecosystem: Host-associated > Algae > Red algae > Unclassified | place: Sidmouth...
GGGGGGGGAGGCGTCCAGCATTTTTTTGTCGGTGGCAACCTCTAGGGCTGTCCGCCACCCAGATGGCCGCTTGTTGGCCTGCCTGCGAGGAGGGAGGGGTGAGGCAGGCAGAGAAGGTGAAAGGATGCTGTTGTGCATCTGGCACGATGGGGGGGGGAGGGGGGAAGGAAAACAGAAGAACGCACAGTGGCCACACGCCTCTGCGGTCTATCCTGGAACAATCGGCAAGGCGGCCACGAGCAGCCGTCAGCAGCGCCCGCTGTCAGACATCCCGCAATCTGTTGCATGCGAGTCGGATCCTCCGCCCGGCAACGATGACAGGTGCATCGGGAAACTGTATTCGAAACCCCATGGACCACCTTGTGTAAAAGACACATAAAATGGACAACAAGATACCGTTCGTATCAAACGTAGCACACAGCTGTTCATCAAACCGAATTGCACACACAGAGAACAGATAGAAGAATAACAATTACACGATCAGACAGAATTCCGTTCGCTGGTGGTCAGATCACGAGGTAAATACGTGCACATCTAGATGTGAGCACAAATGATGGCTTGCCGCCCGTAGCCCCACAGCACTGTGCAAGCTGGGGGGGGGCGCTGATGGAGCTCCAGTCCGTGCTCTGACCCTAAGTCCCTGGCGCACGTTGGGCAAGTCTGAGATCAAGACGGTGATGTCTCCGCCGCTGTTGCCGCCATGGATCTCACGAAACAAGCCACTGCTGCCCTTGCGGCACAGGCCCCAAGCCGTGGCAGATGTCCTCGGGATACATGAGGGCAGAAAGGGCGCGTACTCCTGCCGCAATGAGGCGTGTGGCCCCGCCCCGCCACGTGTGTCGGAGTGTTGCCTGGGTGTCGGGGGGGTTGCCGGGTGTGCTGTTCCGGCTGTGGGCGGGCGGCGGCGCCGATTTGGCCGCGGCGTCGGCGTCCCCCGCCATTGTCACCATATCGGCGCTGGCCGCCGGCGCCGCCCCGTACTCCACCACTAAGCTGGCGCTGCTGCCCCCGCCGTCGGGGGGGGGGGAGCTGGTGCTGGCACCGTTGGGCGTGTGGCCCCGCCCCGCGGCGTGTGTCGGTGTGGTAGCTGGGAGCGGGGGAGGTTGTGGGGTGCGCTGTGCCGGCTGTGGGCGGGCGGCGTCTCCGATTTGGCCGCGGCGTCGGCGTCCCCCGCCACCGTCACCATGTCGGCGGCGGCCGCTGGCGTCGCGCCGTTTTCCGTCACCCGGTTGGTGTCGTGTCGGTCTCGGCCGACAGGGACGTCACGGTGTCGCGAATGTTTAGACGGGTGCCTCTTCTGCGTTTATTGCTGGACAGTCCTGGTTATCGCAGAGTACAGTAGATGATGCTGCTGCGGGAGCTTTCATCCTTTGGTCGCATGTCAATGTGCTCTTGTAATCTTTTTCAGTCCGCACCTTGTCCTTCTGTCACATGTCAATGTGGGTTTTTTGTTGTTCTTCTCAGGCCGCGCCTCTTGAACTCAGATAAGAAGGACAGATCATCCGATGGCATGTGACATATGTGTGGACAGTACGGGACGGTGATTGCCCGCCGCCGTCCGTGAGCAGACACGAGAGCTTTGACTGGTTTGTCGCATACACCGCATCAGCCTGCATCTTCTCATCTTGTTTCAGCCCAGCGCGCAAGCTCGCAGATTGCATCACAGCAGCATTTTCAACATACTTCAAGGAAAGATAGGGACGCAAAGAACAACAACGTAACTGCCCTACGAAATCTGCGTTCTACCCAGCGTCGCTAGGCGACGATGACTCGCCACTACTTCACTTGTCTACGTCAACACAACCCCTTTCTTCCTCCAGCTCGAACGCGTTCGTGCGGTCGCGGAAGGCCTTGGCTTACCCTCTCGTCATCGTTGGCACCGCAGAGCTGTGCTTGGGTACCATCTCCATGTTGGATGCCACCAACGAGGGCATCTCCACACTCTCCACCGACAGAGATGAGCGCTCCTCGCTCACAAGTCGCCCTGTAGACGAAAACGCCCGCTCACACGACGAAGAGGACCCAACTTGACATAAGAATGATCCAGCCAAAACATAAGGAGAAGGGAACTGCTGACGGTGCCGAACCCAGAAAAGAAGGGGGGACTCCCACTCTGCCGTCTCAGAGAGCCGCAAAAAAGCAGCAAGCTCCATGCGGGCGTGAGATGTGGGCGATCGCGGGCGCGTCGCCGACGACGTGCTTGACGTTGCACCGCGTCCCCGTCCCCAGTGAGTCAAAGAGTAGCGTGCCTCCATGCGCGCCTCGGAGGGACGCCGGGAGTAACAACCGCTGCCACCGGCGAGGCCGGGAGTGGGCTCCATCGCCGGCGCTCCCGGCGCCTCAACGCGCTTGTCGCACATGTTCGCGACCGCCTCCGCTGCATCATTGTTGAGGTAGTCCACTTCCAGCCATGCCGCTACCTCCTTCAGCATTCCGGCACCGCCAGGCGCCAGATAAACCGAGCACAGCACGGCCTTTTTCTTCAGCCAATTCTTGGAGTTGTCGACTGTGTTAAAGAACAGGCGGTCAAGCTCGTCCCGCAGCTCGTAGACGGCAGTCCGTGCTTATCGACTAGGCACGCTCAGCCCGGAGTCTCCTCCACCAACGTCAAGACGCAGGGGTAGAGCCGCCCGTCAATCACAATGACGCCATCGTCGGGGTAGTCTTCCATATTTTTCTCGATGGCCGCAGAGCCAACAGCGAGCGGTAGCTCTGGGAAGACGGGCACGCTCAGAGCGTCCTCCAGCATCGTCTTTCGGAGGGCGAGTACAAGGACGAAAATCTCCGCCAGGGTGGCCGCCGTCTTCTCGCTGGCCTTGGTCACCCCAAAAGCGGGAGAGAGCACGGCACTCAGCTGCCGGAGCACGGCGAGTCCGTCCAGGAAGAGCGAAACGTACGTGTTTCGGCCAAACGCATGTGGCGACAGCGTCATGACCTGCATCTTTACAAAGCGAAGGTGGTGCTCCCGCCGCGCCATCGGCTGCATGAACCGGCGAATCGTCCCGTTGGCGGCCACAGAGCGGGTCCGGTTCGCGCCCTGGGCGTTCTTGGCAAGATACAGCGCGGCTTGTAGATGGTCGGCACGGCGGCAGGGCGAGGCCTTGCCCTTGGCTGTCCCCTCCATGTGCTTGGTGCCATTGGTAGGGGCCCCTGCCTTAAGGAAGGGGAGCGTGTCTGAGCCTGTCAGGGCGCACACACGGCATCGTGCAAGAACGTCGCCGGCCGCGGCAGCGTCCGTGAGGCGCTCGTAAACGTCCAATAGTCCCCAAAGAGGCGATATCGTGTCCCACTGCGCCTCGAAAGCAGGTGCTAGCTGCCAGCCCTCGCCCTTGTGCATTACTGACGGCATGGGCGTGACGATAACGAAGTCACGTATGATTCCGACGACACGAAGGACAAATTTCGTGAAGTCGGTGGCAGCAGGTACTGAGCCAATGCCCGTGCTGAGAGGGCGCTTGCGCCGCCCCGTACCAGCCGTATCAAAGTCATCGGCACCTTTTGAGTCAGAGACACTGGGTGGTGAGGGCAGGGATGGAGTGGGTGGTGGGGAGTCTTCCCTAGAGGATGGCTTGGTCGACGACGAGTGACTCGGGGGAACGTGTACAAGCAAGACGAACAGAAGCCGCCGGCCGACAGCGAAGATGGACGAGTCGCTCTGGAAACGCATATCGACTGCGCTTGGAGCGCGCTTCTTCAACTTCTGATGCACGTCCGCAGCGGCGACGTGCGGTCCTGTCCATCCTCCCTCGCTTTGCCCCCGGGGCGTCTCTGCCAGCTTCTTGCAGCGGCCTTCGCAGGACATCTAGAAGCCACATGCCTTGGAGCGACCGTCTGGCTCTCTGCCATCCGCGTATGAGCTCTTATCGCGATCGGGTTAGAAACCTCTTCGCCGCGTTTAGTCAACTAAAGCAGTGCGTCTCGCGATGGTCAGCTGGCAACAGCGCAATGTCTCTTCGGATAGCTCTGGCCGCTTGCACGTTGTTCACCATGTGCCATTCTCCACTCAGCCGCGCTGAATAAATCTTAGAGAATCTGTGGCTGACACTTTGACTGGAAGCCCCGGTCAAGCGCTTCATGCAGTTCTTTTCGCGTCAGAATACCGTCACGGACTGCTTCTATGGCCATATTGTATCTAAAGCGAGCCTGGTGCATGTCTGATGTCCCGCCCGGACGCATGGTCGCTCTGGATCATGCTTTCGCGCGGCTTCGACTGAATATATTAGCGACTCATGTTCTCGTTCCAGCGCATGTGCCATCCCACCAACTCAAGCTCTGTGCGCCGAGCAGGTCGCGAATCAGCTTTCGACAATTGCCCACGCGCCTGATGCAAGAGTAGTCCTGCAAATGATGGCATTCCAGCGAGACCAAGGTTGCATGCAGCTCCCTGTTCCGACAGCTGCCCAGCACACTTCAAACCTGTTCTCTTTCGGGCCAGGTGGCTGCCAGGGGGTTACAAAGCTATGAGTAGCTGCTAAGTAGGGACCAGAGAGCAACCTGCACGTCCCGCTAAATATCCCAACTGTCCCCAGGCTGGAGACCTTGATCAGGTACCATCGCGACCAGATTCCCAATGTTGGTCCTCAACGACGCCATAAGCGTCTCGCAGGCGACGATATGGCACAATGCAACAGGCCCTATTGCTTCCTAGGGACTCTATGTAGACCCATTCAGGGGTCAGTTGCCATGCTCTCGAGAGCTTTTTCTCTCCACTGCGGCCGCTGGCGCAATGAACATAGCTGCTTAAGCGTGTCTTCACTGGATACGGCACACACTGGCGGCAGTGGCCTCTTCCGCACGGTCTGCATAAGAACACCATACTCACGCTGCCGTTTTCCAAAAGTATATTCTGACTGCCTCAATAGGGCTGTGAGTGTATTCCCGGACCCCGTCAAGTCACCGAGTAAGGGTGGCCCCGTACTCGTACTCGCTAAAATACCTCATGGGAAAATACCCATAGTATGGCCTGGCCCGAACTGACAGCAGGTTGCTGGTCAGGTTTGGCACCAGTAAGGCCTCTGATGCGACCATGTGCGCATGGGCGCTGCCCTTTCCAACGTCCATAGAGATGTGGCCGTTCCCCTTGATAGAGAATTTGTGGCCATTGTCCAAGGTAACCTTGGACCCGCTCCCCGCCGCCTGGACGGCGAAGCTCTTGGCCCCGGCGGCCACGTGGTCGGTCGCCCCGTAATCAAGCACCCAGGTCCACGACCCGCTTGTGCTCCCATGATCATTGATAGAACCGGGTTGACCGGCCGAAGCAGTGAATTCCAGAGCAGCACCCTCTTGGGACCCGCCCCCGCGGCCGCCGCCACGGCGGCAGCCACCGGGCTTGCTCTTTCCCTTGGCCTCGTCAGCCTTCCGCTTGTAGGAGGCACGCTTCAGTTGCATCTCCTTGACACAAGAGTGCCGACTGAGTGGGCAGGGAGAGGCGAGCGGAATGAGTGCAGGGCCGCCGGGGCCCGAGCGGTCGGCTGGAGGGAGCCGAGGCGCAGGGCAGAGCGGCGGCGAGCAACCGGGCCGACGGCCGCGGGCGAGGGCCGCGGCGCGTGCAGGCTGGGAGGCCCGACTGCGGGCGAGTGCCGAGGGAGGGGCGAGAACCGTCTGGAGGCGTATAAGTAGAGAGCTCCCGAGGGCTAGCCTCGGACGCGGGGAGAAGAGAACAAGCTTTGGGTTTAACAACACTCGACACTGACCCTGCGGGTGTGACGCGACGGGCGCGACGGACGTGACCGCCGCGGTACAAAGAGCTTCCTAACAGGTTATGGGCCCAGCTCGCGCTGGATTTAGTTCTGAGAGGTCGCGTGTTCGAGATTCGCCACGGCTGCGCCCCAGGAGGGGGACGGAGGAGTTAGCAGGAGAGGCAGTTCCGAGTCGTGGGTCAGACGAGCCTGGCCCTGAGGAGCTGGGGGGAGTGTTGAACTGGTGATGTTCAGCTCCCCAGGCCAGTCACACCGGTCTTGTGGCGTAGTTCGTTTGTCGTCCTCAACATTTACGCAGAGATAAAGAAAGGTGGCCTCGGCGGAGGCTTGGTCCGGGGCGGTCAAGAGCACCAAGCCCAGCAGGACGGCGACGAGCAGACTGAAGCGGAGGGCAGCCATCGCAACGTGGCGGTGAGGGAGACAGTACACGTCGGCGGTGATCAGACGCGCCGCTACTGGAGGTGGGAGAGAGAGAGGGTGCCTTGCAGCAGCGGGTGCTTGCGTGTCAGGGGAGGTCGGCTGCTCGGTAACGGGGACCTGCAGCACACGAGCAGACTTGGGCGATGGCGATGGCAAGCGGAACGACGGCGACGCGTGCACAACGGGCTCAGGCCGCCCTTTTTGCTCCGGCTGAACATCCTCTCTCCTCCCCAGCCAAACTCACAATCGTCTGAGCGGTGGCACCCTGACACATTTCCTTGACCACGCCCGCAGCAACGCAACGGCCGCGGTGGGCGCAGTCCATTGTCACGGCTCCCCGCACAGCCCATCCATCCCCAACAAAGACCATCTCCCATCCAAACGCCTCTTGGACGGGCCTTTTTTGCCGCTGCAGGCGCTCTCCGCTCTTCTATCCAAGTCTGCTTTGGAGCGGCTCTTGGGCCTGACCCGAGGCTGAGCCCCTCAGCTGGAATGAGCCGCGGAAAAAGTTTCTTTCTCTGTTCGCCCAAGACTGCGGAGCAGAAACGATGTCTGATTAGGCCAGCATCGTTCCTTTGCCAATGTCTGATTGAGACAGCATCGTTCCTTTGCCGATGTCTGATTGGGCCAGCATCGTTCCTTTGCCGGAAGACGGGGAGCGGTCATGATCATCGTGAAATCAACGGCCAGGCAGGAAATCCCATCGAGCTTGCATCGAGTTGCATTGGCCATCGAAACAGACATTCGATGGTCGTTTTGCGGCCCTTCGGAGGCTGCATCGAAGTGCCACCCCCAGATAAGGGCGGACATTCGGATTCTGACACGTTTCTTCATTACAGCGTACACGTAAAACGTTTCTGTCTTTCGAAAGACGTCCGAGAAATTTCTCGGACATCTTGCATCGCCGTTGCGTCGGCGACGACCGACGCATACGAGCACTTCCCCCCCCTTTCTGCACCTTGACGTACAGCAGCAGCATCGCCCAGCGGCGGCTACGGTGATATCTACATACATCCTCGCATCTGCAGCAGTTTTCTTGGGTCTGGTCGTCCCATCAGCATGGCGTCGTCCTCTGGCGTACCTCCCCCTCCGCCGTGTTTCCAGTGGTACGTGCGCGTTTGCCAAAAAAGCGAGTAAAAAGCGGTCAGCTTTACTTATTGTTATTACGTGACGTGATGGATGAGGCCGTCCACAACTATGCTACACGGTCAGCAACACTAATCTCACGCCCTCTTTTTCCCTCTGCCACCACGTTGCATCTGGTGCCCCCGCTTGATTGGTATGGCTGCGTTGTGCAGCGACGAAGCATCCGCCTCCCTCCACAGACTGTTTTCTCAGCTAGACCACGCATTTGTGTGTGATCAACGCCACCAGGCTTGCCTGCGCCCCAATTTCTCTGCGGAGCAGTGGCTGTCTCTGCGAGATGGCGGGCGCCTGAGAAGCTCGGAGAAAGTCCAGTTTCTCGCCGGCATGCCTGGACGTCAGTGCGCGGTCTCGAGCTCGCAGTACCTGAAGGGAGTGTCTCGCGGCTGTTGCCGTGCATGCTACTTCATCAAGCGTCCATCTCCCACAAGGAAGTGGGCCACATGTGCTTCCGTCATTCATGGAGATGTCTCCAACAACCGTCGTCCAACTGCGCGCCCAGGTCCGCGGATCCTGCGTATCCTCTGGGCGGATGCAAAAGCGACCGAGCAGGCGGCTCTTCCCTCGAAAGATCGCGAGCAGGTGTGCTCCGCTGGCAGAACACTGGCTGAAAAGCGCAGCCGGGCCGCGACAACGGCCGGGACAGCGGCCACGGTGCCTAGCCCGACCCGTCCTGTTGTCACTCCCAGCAGTGAATCGCCCATGCTGATCGGCACGGTGCCGCAAGAGACGACACGCGCCCGAGGGCTTGCTGGCCCCACCGCCGGTGCCACCATCACACAAGCGGATGCGGCACACGCCATCTCTGCTGGCGGCGAGCGCGCAACAGCTTTGCTGACAGCGCAAGCCACAAGGGGGGGCGGATTCGGGCTTGCGGGCGCCACTTCTGCCGCAGCCGCACACGTGTCGGTGGATTCCCGTCTGAGTGGCACGTGCGCGACGGCGGCGGCACTCATCGGTGCCAGGCGCTTGGTGGCGGTTGCAGATGCGCGTGGCGCAACTGAGCCGGCGCCGATGGCGCCGATTCGTCCCGCAGATGGCTCGCACCAGCAGGCAGGCGCAGCCCTGGACACCCTCCGGCCGGCAATCCACTCTGCTGATGGCGGCAGCGAGCTGTCGGACGCGGCGTCAGGTGCCTTTGGGCGCAGTGTCGATGCGGCCTTGGCCACTGTCATCGCTGCCACTGGAACCTTCGACGAGGCCCAGCGGCAGTCTGTTGTGGCCATCGTCATCGCGCATCTGGTGGCTGAAAAGCAGCAGACGCTGCGTGTCCGGTCTGCCAACGGCAGGGATCTACTCTACACGCGCCAGACAGTGTCAGTCAAAGCGGTCGTTGGCCCTAGACATGCCCGTAGACGGTCTCTGGAGGCATCGTTGGCCATTAGAGCATTATGCCGGGACAACGAGGAGGCCATGGAGAGGGTCCTTGGTGACGTCAGCCGGCAGGCGAGGGACGCTGGGATTTTGGCTGTGGTCCCATCGGTGGCGGTTGCGGCTCTTTCCACACGATTGCAGACGCAGTTCGTCGTTGCCAACAGTATCTCGTACGAGACGTGGCAGCGCATTCGGCGCTTCATGGGCGGACCGCGGAGCGGGCTGGCCAGCGCGGCGGTGATGCGGGCGGATGGCCGGGCGGCGTTTTCAGAGGCGCGCCACCGTGTGACGGCATCGGCATTGGGTGCCACGCTGGCGAGCCCGCGGGCGGCCGTTGAAGCCACGGTGGCGGATCTTGTGGCCCGGAACCAGTTCATCGACCGGCCGGTGGCGGGCCGCCCGGCCGGCGAGATTCTTTTGGCATTCGGGCTGGACAAGGGCGGTCGCCAGAGCTCATGCAAAGCGATTTTGGCGTGCATCAACCAGGCACATCCATGCTGTCGGGACAACACCATTCTTTTAGGTGTATTCCCGTGCCAAGAGGACGACTACCCGTCGTTGGCGGCTAGGGCCGAACCGTGCGCACCCGATTTGGAGGACTTGAGGACCAACAGGGTCTCCGTCGCAGGCGTCACGAGGCCAGTCCATCTCGTGCTTCTGGGGGACTACTCGTTCGCGACATCGTTCGACGGTCATGCGGGGGCCAGCAGCCGCTTTCCCTGTGTGTACTGCTGCTGTCTCGCGCGCATTACCGCTTCGACTCTGAAGCTGATTCCATATTTTGCCATTTATGGCAGTCTGCAAGATGGTAGCCGCGCCGTGCGTGTGCCTTGCACACTTCTTCAAAAGACGGTGGTGGCGGATCTGTTCGCATATGGTCCTTTGGCGGCGGTTCAAGATCCTCCCCCGATTACGGACACCTTGTCTTACGTCCGGAGACCGCTGATGGTCTTTGGTCCCCAAGATATTGTCCCCATGCCCTTGCACATCACGCTGGGTGTGAGCCCATGGCTACTCTCTCTGGGGGTGGAGGCCGTTGCGTTCGATTCTGGGCCGGACCGGGCCAAGGATTACGCGGCAGCGCTGACGCCTGCTCTGCGTCTCAATGTCGGCGTGTCCCCAGCTCCTGACTGGGGGGGCACATTCGAAGGCAAGGCGCGTCATAAAATTGGTCGGCGCCTGGCGGCGGTTTGCGATGTCCTGGACGGATTTGTTCCTCAGGCACGTGCCTCGTCGTAAGGCCAGGCTTGCAGCTTATGGACTGATCTGCTTCCAGTCCTAAACCGGGCGACAACCTTTGCAGCCGATGAGCGCTCAACATTTCGTCGGCAAGCGGCTGAATTTGTTGACCTCCTACGGTTCAGCTTCGAATGGGCTCGCATCACTCCTAAGCTCTACGTGCTCGCGTGTCACGCAGCCGATTGGCTCGACACCTACGGTTCGCTGGGGCTCTTCTCTGAGCAGGGGCTCGAGGCCTGGCATGCGTATTTCAACGAAAACGCCTCGGTTTTTGCCGCGGGCTCCTTCCTGGAGAGTTGTGTACGATTGGTACAGCGCGCGGCGGTGTGCCGTGGCCCAGGCGATTCGGAATTCAACCGCGGCAAGCGTCGGGCCCCGGCCTCGCCCGACGCCCGCTGCGCGAAGCGTTCTGGCGATCTGCGGACCGCGCGGGCCCAAGTCGCGGCCGGACTTGGAACTCGGCAATCGGCCGCGTGCGCGGATGCTGACACTGTCAATGCGGACAAGTGGTCTTCAAACGTCTACGTGGCTGCGGTGTGCAAGATTGCCACTTATCGCGCGGGGTCCGAATCGACCACAGGGCCGACTGCCGTCGCATCTGCGGCCGCATCTGTCGCCAAGGCCGCAGTGAGTGCAGAGAACCTACAGCTTCACTAGGAAGCTGAGACAATGTGCTTGGAAGCGTTTCTTGAGGATTATGTAGCTTAGTGAAAAGAGCTGCCTTTTGTGTGCTGGGAACAAGGCGGTAGCCCGCATTTTGGACTACGACGCTTTCGGCGACGGCTGGCGAAGCGGCTGCTGTCGTACCCAGAGTCGTACGGACCGGGTTGTGCATCGGGAATGGGACAGCTGCCCCGGATCTGCTAGATCCGGATCACGACGGATCACGTGCGCAGGCATGTAGACACCCGCGCAGGTGATCCCGCGCAATCGGATCCTGCGCACGCGATGACCAAGACCGACTCCACTGGAAACTTTTAGACGGAGCTTCGATTCCTCCCTAGCAATACGTGTGGATGGAGGCCGATACAGACACACGAGGGAGGCTTTAGCTGAGACAGCTCACAGGAGCTGTGACATGCCTTCAGAAAGCCCCAAATCCTGCCCACACGTTTTCCAAAAGAAAGCACATAGCCGACAGTGTCGGTTCGAGCCAATGAATGGCCAAGAATCCCAATGTCCTCTTTATCAGTGTATTAACTGGGGGTGGTGCATCGACCGCAGGACACACAGCCGTTGACACGAACCCAAACGCACGTGCATGTATTGCAATCTCCTCAGTTCTGGCCAATCGCAGCAAGAACAACCTGCAGTCCGCACACCTGCTGATTGGCCGAGAGCTCTTATCCGGCTCAATGGATGGCTGCCGTGCATCTGTTCAGCACAGTAGTTCTCGTCGGGATCGGCCAAAATTGGGGAGACTGCAATATCCTGGAAGCGCAGTAGTGCGTATCGTGTCTTTACGAGCAAACTCGTTTTTCTTGTGAAGAGCTCCGTAAAAAAAGGACGCATCCCTCTTGGTGGCGCCGGAAAGGGAAATTTCGCCCACAATAATTTGTGCAGCGGAAGAGAGCAACGCCCGGTTTGTCAACTGTACACTATCCGAAGCGTCTCGCAGCGATGAGCGCGCCCCTAGCCTTCCCTCAGACCTGTCGCCGCTCTCTTGCACTTCACAAAAAGTGGCGGCACGCTCCTTTTGTGGAGGGGGTCTAGCTACAGAGCTATCATGTCGCTTACGCCGTCGGCGTGTACAATCTCCCCGTAGTCAGCAGGCCATGAATCTGGTGAACAACAGCCACACAGACGGTGACACCGTCAAGATGGATTGACCATTGGGTCAGAAGATCCTAAACTTAGACCGTCATGGCGATTGGCTCCGTGTGGCTCTTGAGAGCACTCCCTGCAACGTCGGCCCCAAGTCATATTTGCGAAACGTGGCACAACGTGGCGCAAACGTGTCTCAGTATTAAGGAAATGGGGCCGAAACGGCCCCGCACCAACGTCGCCGACCCCATTCGGGCTTCTTTTGAACCATATCTAGTTACGTAAGTACAACACATATGTTGCTTTCAGAAATGGGGCCGGAGCCGGACCGACCCCATTCCCGGCCGGAAATGGGGTCGGTCCAGAGCCGACCCCATTCTGCTAAGCTCTCTCATTGGTCGA
>Ga0209186_1002881_pt1 | contig 12037 bp, 10 predicted proteins | sample SidtaG_FD_187426 | JGI IMG/M metagenome (GOLD analysis project Ga0209186, IMG submission 187426) | Marine algal microbial communities from Sidmouth, United Kingdom - Sidmouth_Male2 metaG (SPAdes) (version 2) | ecosystem: Host-associated > Algae > Red algae > Unclassified | place: Sidmouth...
CCACCGCGAACACGCAAGCCAAACGGCTCAATGGTTTAGATTTCAGCCGTTACACTTTCAGCGTCCTCCGCAAAAACTCCAAAAATGGATTTCAGAGCAAACGCCAACCTGGTTTGGTCGGCCTAGCTCTAAAAGTATTCACCTAGAAATGCCGATTTTGAGAGTCCCGCCAGCCCTTGCGCGGGCGCTCGTTTTCTGCTACATTTTCACAAATGGAAAACTCCCTGACCCTCTCAAAACCTGAGACGGGGCGGACAACAACTTTAACTTGCTCAAGCGAAGGCGCGGTCACCACCGAGCTAGATCTAGGCAAGACGGTACGTAACTTGCTCGAACTTGAACGGGCAAGCTTTCGCGTACCGGCGTGGTTCGCCTTAACTCACAATCTGTTTACCGAAATTGTTTCGGCGAACAAAGTCATGCATTTACTCGCCAAGGAAATCGACGCGATTCATGCCATGAGCAAAGCCCCAGCCGAAGCAGGGGCACGTTGCACCGAGATTATTCACTCGCTGAAATTCCCACTTCCCATCCAACAAGAAGTCGCTTCGCATTGGGAAAGCAAGATCACCGAACCTCGCTTTGTCGCGGTTCGTGCCTCTGGATTCTCGGGTGCCTTCGATGGATTTGAAACGCAGATGTTTGTCCGCGATGGGCGTGACCTCCTCAACGCAGTGAAAAAAATGTGGGCCCAAGCCTTCACCGAATCCGCGCTGGTCAACCGCCTCAGTCAGGGCCGGAACCTTCGCATGATCGAAGCCGCCTTCGTGGTGCAACAAATGGTCGACGTGAAAGCCTCGGGTCTGGCGCAAACCGCGAGCCCTCAAGACGAGGACATGGATCAGGTTCGCATCCAGTCCCTCTATGGCACGGTACAAGGCCTTACCCTCGGCGGTCTTGATCACGATAGCTTTAACGCCAGCAAAACCACCGGAGAGGTCAAAGGCCGTGTCGTCGCGAAGCGGCATCAATACGTGTTGAATGCGATTCAGGGCCAAGGCCTCGTCTGCCAAGCCGTCAAAGAAGAACAATTTACCCATCAAAGCATTTCCAATGATCAAGTCAGCGAGATTGCGAAAATGGCGATTCAGTTGGAAGAAACTCTGGGTCGCGCCCAAGAAATTATCTTCTCGGTGGATCACCGAAACGTGGTCTGGATCTTGGGCAGTCGCCCCCTGCTAGAACTTCAAACTTGCGGCCCCGGCGCCGGCAATCGGATCGACTGGCAACGCCTCGAAGGCATCCCCGCCCTGAGTCGCGCCCTTCGCCCCCTCCCCTTCAGCGTCATGCAGCGTGCCTTCACCATTGGAGCGCATATCTACGCGGATGAGATTCAAATTTCCGAGCGTGCTCGCGCCAGCAATCCAGGGATTCTTTCAAGCCTCCTCGGTCGCTTGTCGGGCCGAGTCTACCGCCGAGTCGAAGCCTGGGATACCCTGCGCGACTTTAACCGTGGACCACAAAGCTATCTGCGACGCACCCAACTTCGGATGCAAAAATTGTTTCATGCGAACTGGAAAGAACAGTTTCATAAACGAGTAGAAACCTTCTGCGCGGCCCTCGAGACCAAAGAGCTGAAGCACTTAAAACCAATGGATCTCATCAACCAATACCGGCATTTTGAGACCCAAGTTTTTCTCAATGCCCGTCCCGTGGTGCACAATGAGATCTGGCTGAACCATTACGAACGTCGCTTGCGCCGTGCCTGCCGGCATTGGATGCTCGAAAAGGATGACGACCTGTTCAACCTTTTAGTCTCGGATAAGTTTCTTGATGCCCCAGAGCGAACCGAAGCCGAACTCCTGATTCGCACCGAACTCGGCTTCTTCAAAGAGTTTCGATTCAAGCGCTGGCTGTTTAAAATTCGCCATGGCCGTCGCGTGCGCAGCGCCTTCTGGAAAGATGCCGAACAGCTTTTGGTATCACTTTCAGACTGGTCGCTCGAAGTCGGACGGATGCTTGCCAGCAAGGGACTTTTGGATGAACCCGAAGATGTGAGCTTTTTAAGCATCGAAGAAATTCGCGCCTTTTGCCGAGGCACCGCGGTTACGACGTCGCTTGCAGGATTGGCCCAACTACGGCGCAAAGAAATGTCAGATGAAGACCACGGTACGGAGCCCAATGCCCGGGTAACAACCTACGGCATGGTCTATCAGGACAATAGCTTTTATAACCCGAAGCCCGAATAGAGCTTTAAACCAATGGCACTTAGTTAGAGCCGATTTGCATGAAAAAGGAGTTCGGTCTGCCCTGAAAAGAAAGCCGGAGGCTTGAAGGCAATTAGCCGGTCGGTGACCGAAGGGAACCACCGGAATCAATCGAAAATAACTTTCGAGCGCTGGAAGCGCGATCGGAGAACAACCTAACATGCCGCGCTCTCTTTTCAGGAAGGCAGAAGGATAATTGCCCGCCCGGGTTTGGAGCTATATAACCAATGGCACTTAGTTAGAGCCGATTTGCATGAAAAAGGAGTTCGGTCTGCCCTGAAAAGAAAGCCGGAGGCTTGAAGGCAATTAGCCGGTCGGTGACCGAAGGGAACCACCGGAATCAATCGAAAATAACTTTCGAGCGCTGGAAGCGCGATCGGAGAACAACCTATCATGCTGCGCTCTCTTTTCAGGAAGGCAGAAGGATAATTGCCCGCTCGGGTTTGGAGTTTTAACGTAAATCAAACGGGAATAAGCCAGGGGGCTAGCACCTGCGCCGGGTAGATAGAGCGGCGAGCGGCTGTGCTAGATCGGGTGTTTGGCTCGTTGCTGGGTTTCATCTCACAGGTCCTCCCGGGGGGTTCCGCTCCGCTGCACCCCCGCCTATCGTAAATCCGCCCCGTTGGTGCTCAGCATCCAAGGGTTTCGACCCACTTCTCATCTGGAACAACCTAAAATCATCAGGAATATAGCAAAATCGCTCCGTGCAACGACTCTGTAGTGGACAAAGTGCTTCTGACTCGTGACGTGTGCGGGGATGAAAAAGACTTTCCGCCTTGAATCGGCCAAACATAAACCAGAACGCGTCGTGGACTCAATTAAACACGATATCCGCAAATACCTAAAGCGTGAACGGCGCCGTGAACTCCCGGCAAAGGTAGACTACTGGGACTTCGACTGCCGTGCCGGGCAGGACAGCGAGAGCTCGGTCGAGGTGCATGTCGGTGATATCATCAAAGCGGTCGACAACGCCTTCGAAAAAAAATGGCCAGCGGTGTACATCGAAATCTTGGCGAAGGAAGCGGTACGCCCTCCACGTGCGCCGAAGCCTGAAACCAGTCCATTGGAAACCCTCGAGAGCTCGAGTGAAAAAGCCGAAGAGCCTGACGAAGAGGGGTAGGCGCTGAATCGTCCACCACCTCGTTACGCGCCCACCATCCCGTTACTCGTCCACCATCCCGTTACTCAACGCGAGGGCGGTTTAGAATCGGTAAATTCGCCCCCCAGGTCGTGAGCATGATCGCGAGGGCGGAAATACTAACCATCGACTTGATAAGCTGCTGCGTATCGGAGCTGACCGAGAAGACGGTTGCAAATAAGATCAAAAGCGCGGTCACGACGGCAAGCGCCCCCACCCCGGTAAACAGCAACCTGCCAACCAAGATTCGGTTTCGAAACACCATGGCAAAGGGAACCGTACTTAGCGCCAAGAAGGCACCAGCGATGGCAAGCCCGGTATTCACGACCAAGCCCACACAGGCGAGTAGGATGCCCGCAACCAAGAAGCCGCCCACCAGCAGACCATCCCATTTCTCATAACTACGAAGCGAGAAGCGGGCACGTTTATCCAAGAGGATTAAGAAATGACCAAGGCCGGGAGCAACAAACGTCCACAAGGCAAACACGAGGTAAACGAACACGAGGCCGCCCGCCAATAATGGGCTAACCTTTTCCGCCAACGTCCGTCCAAACCGAAAAATTAAATACAGGCCGATAATAATCAGCCATTGCTTCCCCTCGGTAAAGCGCTGCATGAAAAAGCACCACTTGTGATACACGCGGTACAAGGGCGAGCGCGCTTTAAACGCTTCAAGCAGCCCACGCCGGGCGTACTCATTTCCTGGATCCAAGCGCAGCGCCTCGCGAAACATCGTTTCGGCCTCTTCTCGGTTTCCACGCTGCAAGGCTCCCCAGCCCGAATTCGCAAAGGCCATCGGATCTTCTGCATCGCGTTCAAGGCGGCTATGCGACGCCGCCTCGGTTTCATCCAGCTTGTTTTGCATGCGGAGACAAATCGTCCGCATGTTCTGCGCCATGTCCGAATCCGGATCCATGGCCAAGACAACATCAAACGCCGCTTCCGCATCGGCCCAACGTTGCAGTCCAGTCAAGGCTTGCCCTTTCGCAGACCATTCCATTGGCCCCGGGTTCAACGCGATGGCAGCTTCGGCCGCCTTCAACGCCTTGCGATCCTGATCGAGATCAGATAAAACCATCGCTTTGACCGCGTGATAATAGGACTCATCGGCCTCGCACTGAATAGCTCGGTCAATGCTATCCAACGCCTTCTCGCTCATGCTCCGCCCGGGCATTTGATAGTAGGTCAAGGCGAGCTGCGCATGCGCGTCAGCAAAGTCAGGATCTTGCGCTAAGACACCTAAGAATTCCTGTATCGCCTCTTCATAACGATGGCGCTCACGCAGGAGAACAGCTTGTTGAAAATCAGGCATAATACTCTACTTTTTGATCCCGAGATACTCGAGCACATCATCATAAAATCCACTTTGATTCGCATAGAGCGCGTAATTTTTTGCGCTCTCGAACCACTTCCGCGTGCTTGGCTTGACTCCTTTAGCGGCCTTGGCCAGCATCTTGCCATTCACCGGAACCACCTTGCCCTTCTTCATCGCTTCGCGCAGCGCGAGCTCGGTAGCCTGATCAAATACCGCCTTGATATCGGCCCCCGAAAATCCATCGGTGCGTTTGCCCAGATCAGCGGGATCGAAGCCGACAACCGGTTTATCTTTGCTGTGAATCCGAGCGATTTCAGCCCGGGCCGGTGCGTCGGGCGGCGGGACAAACAATAAGCGATCAAAACGACCCGGCCGAAGAAAGGCTCCATCTAAATGCCAAGGCGCGTTGGTCGCCCCTAGAATCAAGACCCCATCGTTGGCCGCTTCCGCGCCATCGAGCTCAGATAAAAATTGATTGATCAAGCCACGTCCCGAGGACTGGCGCATGTCGCGACGATCCGCGGCCAAGGCGTCGATCTCATCGAAGAACAACACCGACGGTGCCGCCTTGCGTGCGAGCTCAAAAATCTTATGCAACTTGGTTTCGCTCTCACCAATGTACATGTTCAGAACTTGATGCAGCCCCACGCAGAAAAAGTTAGACTTGATCTGTCCAGCCGTCGCGCGGGCGAGCAAGGTTTTTCCGCATCCTGGAGGACCGTACATCAACACGCCTCCCCCCGCCTTCTTGCCGTAAGCTTCGAACAACTCGGGATTTTCCAACGGCAACAAGATCTTCATGCGAATGTCTTCTTTAACCTCCTCCATGCCGCCAACGTCTTCAAAGGTAACGTCTGCATTGACCCGAAATTCGAGGTCGAGCTCACGAGCCGCCACCGCATCCATCCCGGTGAAGGGATTCGCTTCTTCGTCCTCCCAATTAGCTTCGACCAACGACCCATCCGAAGCAACCGCCATGCGCTTGTTGCCCGTGCCACCCGCGTCGATGATCCGCTCAAGCAATTCATCGTCGGCCAGCTGCGGATCACATTCAACTGCTTTATCATAGGCGGTGCGTGCTTCTTGAGCCGCACCTTCATTCAATAAAAGAGTAGCACGCGTGATCCAAGCCGGCGCATAGTCACCATGTTGCTCACAGAGCTTTTCAACCCGTAAAATCGCTTCCGAGGATTTACCCGAAAAATTGAGAACCTGAATGACCCCAAGTAACGCTTCGGGCTGCTCAGGCTCAATCGCAAGCGCCTGTTCGAAGTAGCTTTTGGCTTCTTCAAGCTCAAATACCGCCATGGCCGCCTTCGCAACCAAAAGAATCAAAGGAACATTGTCGGGAGAGGCTGCCAAGGCAGCTTTTAAGGCTTCATAATCCATGCCCCGAACTGATTCCAAAAACACAGCAAGGTCAACCGCGATAGATTAAGATTTTATAGCGCAAACCGCAAAAACCCGGTATCCCAGCATTCAATGACACTACGCCGTAATCTGCGCAAGTCTTTCAGACTTGGCGCCGCCTCCGAAACCAATCGATGGGCGTTGTTCATCGCTACGCTCTCTGCAAGCCTTTCAGGCTTTCAGAGCATACAGCTTTGGCCGCAACGTATACCTTAGAATTAGACGGATGAGTTTTTACACCCCAACATATGATGATACGACCCCACTTTAAAGCGAGCCATGAAGTTGGCGTCCATCACGAATCAGCTGAGCCAATTAACCAATTAACCAATTAACCCGGCCAAGATATCCCTTTCGCTTAAAGCGTCCTGGTCAGTCCGCCGAGAATTAGAACCATTCCACCAATCACGTACAGGAGCGTAGATTTTGACACCTCCATATCGTCAAGGCCGAAGAAGGTCGCATCAAAGCCGAAGAAACGACCTGGGCTGAAACATACGAGTGCAAAGAGACCGGAGAAAATAAACAAAAGGATGTAGATGGTCGCACTCACGCAGAATTCTTTCACGATTCCAGTTCAGAAGCAATACGCCTCAGCCTCTCAGCCTTAAGGTTGTTATTTTTTTCTCAAAAAACCAAAATACCAGAGCACGGCAATAAAGAACGTGGCTCATGATCTTGGTCACCCCACCCGGATTATAAAATTTGAGTATGATTTCTTGCAATATCACGAATAGTAAGAATATTACATATATTACCGAGTAGATGAGATGGTTTCCTTACATTTTAGCCCAAGTTATTACCTGCATATGCCTCTGCAGTGCATCGACTTATGCACAATTGCCTAGTACAACTCAGGTTCAAATCGACTCATTGTCTCAAACCGCAAATTTCTCAATTGAGCCGATAACGACGGTCAGGTTGGGAATATGGGGGACACGAAATCGCATAAATGAGCCAGAACTCAGTGGGTTTGCCACCTTTGCTTTTGCCACCCCAAAACAGTCCTTGTTCACCGGATCTCAACTTCTCTATCGAGATGCTTGGGATCCTGCGGGTGACTTGATCAACCGAGCAAGTGGAGAACTCGCCCCAGAGTTCAGTGTCGACCTCTCAGGCACCAACCCAACCTATGCGGTGTTTTTGGATTACAGCGAAGAAATCATCTCACTTCTAGGTAGGAGTTTCTCCATGACGGAGTTTGAACTCGGCCAAGGATACACTATTACGTCCACCCCTACCGCTGCCGGCGCAACCAATTTTACCCATGCGATCCACATCGATCAGCTTGAATTCAGCGTCGTGGGCGACACCTACGAAAGCGCAATCAACACCGCATCGCTCGGCCCTTTAACCGCGAATCAGCTCAAAGGCTTCATAATCCCCCCAACCGTTGGGCCAAACCAACTCGTTTACTTTGCTGGACGGAGCTGGACCAACGCGCCCGCCGCCACCATGGATGCGAATAAGTTTTTACGAGAGCGCTTTGAGGATTACGCTGACGCGTTATTAGGCTTTTCCGCCGACGGCTTCACCTTCATGACCGTCGACAGTAGCGACTTAGCTACGAGCGGGATGATGACCATCGGCCCCAGTGCGGAGTCGATTCCCTGGGCCGACTTTGTCGCTGGCTGTGAATTTTTCGATGACGAATTCATCTACCGCGGAGTTACCTACACTTACCCCGTATCGATTGCCTAGTCGTCCAAGGCGCTTACTCAGCTTCGCGGATGCGAATTCGGTGGTGCTCCATCTGCCCACGATCCCCTTCGAGGCTCCCGCTTCTGCGCCCCTCGACCTTGACCCTTGCCCCTTGACCTTGACCCTTGACCTTGACCTTGACCTTGACCAGAAGGCGGCCTGAAAGTTCAGCACAAGAAACGCAAAGGCAAATCTCACTCACCCGCGATATAAGAATGCCGACGGGGACGTCGGCGCTCCCAGGCTCCTCGTCCGCATGCCAAACGGATATCCGCACAAGTCATTAGCCAGCTAAGGTTTGTTCAGCCGATTAAATTCGGCCGCGAGCATGTTGTACTCTTCGACCTTGGCGTTGATGACGTTTTTAAGCTCGGTACACGCAAGGTATTTCTGTCGAGGCAACGAACCAGAACATCCCTTGCCATCGAACTCCGCACGCAGCCCATCAAGCTCTAAGCCAACTTCAGTGAGAGCAACATTTACCCGACGCTGTTGGGCCGAGAGAAACAAATGCTTCTTTCCATAACGCGCGGCCAAGCGCTTTTCCTCGGCTTGGTTGGCAACAATCTTTTGAAAAACCCGAGTGCCCACTTTCTTCCCATCTGCAGTTAATTTCAACACCGTCGCCTTCTTATCCAACTTGATACCACCCGCATAATTTTCAGGGATACGACCGATCGGGGCGGGCGCAGTTGACTCCACAAAGGCATAGGATGTCCCGTACGCACCATAGCCTCGCGGCACCCGAATCCCCAAGGCCATGTGATTGGCCTTCTCAAAAGTAAAGCCCACCACATCATAACCGAGCTCATGCAAGAGCTTGGCCAGCAAGAGCGATTTATCCGAACACACCCCCGTGCCATCAAACAAAGTTTGGTAGGGATAACGCGTTTTGCGGGTATGAATATTGGCCAAACTTTTCCAATCGTAGGTCACGGCGCTTTGCACAAAAGCAATCGCCATTTCAGCCAGCTCGTCCGTCGTCGCTCCCGGCTTAAGATCACCTAAGTGATGCAGAATGGACTCAACTAAATGCTCGTCTTCAGACCGGGATAAAAACATTTGATAGAAGAGCTCGCGCCAATTTTCTGGCGCTTTCCCTCGGTACCGAAAGGTGTGCGGTGCCTTGCGAAAGAACGCCATCAATTGCGGGTCAAAGGGCAAGACGATGCCATAGCGATCACTCCCAAAATCAAACGCAAAGAGCCGCTCGTTGGGCGCGAGGTCAAGCGGATCGCCCGGCATGCTAACCGTCAGATCGTTCGAAGCCACCTCGCCTTGTCCGAAATCCTCAGGCATAGGCGCAAGCGTGGTTGGGAACGGCTCCGGTGAGACAGGTTCGGGAACATACACCGGGGCTTGGATCGGACCTGCATTTGACGCAATGGAACTCAGCTCGCCAATAAGAGATTTGAAGGTGACGTTTTCCGACAAGCCAAGGCTCGCCCCCACCGTGAGGAGCATCACCAAAAAGAAAGGCAAGAGAAGATCGAGTTGACGAAAATAGTTCATAAAAAAGCAGGCGCCAAGGCGGGGCTGCATTAGCGAAAGCCTACAAGATCTTGGCCGAAAGGCAACCGACAGCGGGAAAATTATTGGCCGAGAAAGGGTTGCGGATGTTGAACGAAAACGGCTAGTTGCTTGTCATGGGGAACATACATATCATTTTCGATTTGATTCAGGCGGGCAACTTCGAACTCGCCTTACGCGAGTCGAAAAACCTGCTGCAAGCAGACCCAAACAACTTTAGAGCTCACGCGGCCTGTGCCTTATCGCTCATCTATTTGGATCGCGCCAAAGAGGCATCCCCGCATGTCAAATCCGTGCTGGATGGACGCCCTGAAGATCCCTACTCTTATTTCGTCGCAAGCCAACACGCTTGGAAGTTGAGCCGATGGCGAGTCATGGAACGGCATGCGCAAGCCGGATGTGAACTCGACCCACTGTATTCACATTTCCACTATCACCTATCCGTGGCAACCGGTTCTAGGTTAAAGTTCAAGCAGGCGATCAAGCACATCGAAAAAGCACGCGAGCTTGATCCCGACGATCCGGAAATTTTGCGATACCAACTTAGTCTGGCATCACTAAAAGACGATTCCGCAGCCGACGCCTGGGAACGAGTGGAAGCACTGGAAGATTCTTTGCAAAGAGACCCACTGAATGCGGGCACGCATCACAAATTGGGGGATGTGTTCCTAACCGAACTGCACGACGCAGAAAAGGCCGAGTTTCATTTTCGGGAAGCGGTGCGCCTTGACCCGAATGATCGGGATTATCAGAAGGATTTATTTGATGCAATCGGCAGCCGAAGCAGCTGGTTTAAAACCTTACGCCTAGCCTCAAATGGCTGGGACAAAGTAAAGTGGAGCTTGGTTGCCCTCCGCTATAAACCATGGCACCTTATCTGGTACATTGTCGCGATCAAATTTGTCCTCATCTATGCTGCCTGGCTCCTGACCGCGACCTTCATTTTTTGGCCATGCTGTAAATTTTACGAATGGATGATGATTTCCGAACTCCGACAAGGTGCAGCTACCTCGGTAAAAAATATCCGCGCTTGGAGCTCCTTCCATCAATTGCCGAAGGGGGTTCGCATCCTTTCCTTCCTCGCCGTGACACTCGGGTTCTACGCGCTTATTTTAAGCTTCCTGCCTTCGAGCTTTACATCAGAAGCCATCGTGATGGTCAGCTTCTTTTTGTTCCACTATGTGCTGGTTCTCATGTGGATGGGCTACAAGAAGATCCAACGGAAACGGGGAAAAAAGGTCCTCGCTAAGCGGAAACGAAAACAGGAATTAACCGAACCGACGTCCTAAGGGAGGGCGCATCGAGCCTGAAGGGCTCAGTCAACCTAGCCCGGGGCAACGCCCTAGGTTTTGGGGGCTAAAAACCGTAACGCTGAAAGCGCGATTCAACCTGGACGCCTTGGGCTAGCTTAAATCCGCACCGTTGCTGTTCAGCATATAATTTAAGCGATTTCAGGAAGGCGCCTATTTAAGTGTCAGTACTTACAATCCCTTTTTAATCTGCTTGAGCAAGCCAGGACTGACTGGCTTATCGCCCAACCACACATCTAAGTACGCTTGAGCGAATTCATCGCCGGCAACAAGGCCGACTTCTTTACCATCGCGCTCGAGCGCAAGGCCACGCCCGGGCTTGTAATTCAGCGCGAGACGGTCTCCCTTTTTCACCGAGAGATACATGCCATTCACTTTATCAAGTTGCGCCTGGAACTGAACCAGCTTCTCCGACGACACCATTTTTTTAAAGAAATTATCCCCGGCCGCGACGAGGTCTTCCCGCTTGATGTCATACAGGTAAGCAATCTCGAGACGCTTGCTAATATTATCGCGAACGTTCGAGGCGGAAGAGCCAGCTGGAAGGTAGAGTCCGGCCACGTATATTTTAAACATCACTTTGTAACGCGCGGTGCCGAGTCCAAGTAGCTCAAGAGGCTCTCCCTGCACCGTGACTGTTGAGGCAAAGCTCTGCTCTTCTTGCTCGTGCGTTTTGACGGTTTGCGCCTGAAGACAAGTAATAGCCAGCGAGAAGGCGAAGACGGATATACAAAGTATTTTCATATGGATGAATCAGTTGAGGGGACCATAACTTACAAATTCTGAGGAACGTGACCAACCGAAAAAGGATCTTGTTAGGTTTAGAGAACGGCTTGAGATAAGACACCGCCTGGAAGGCGATGGCATAAACACGCCTTGGAAGGGCATGGTACGCTTAGACCTCCTCGGCCTCTTTTAGTTTTCAAAAGCTTTTCGTCCGCACATAGGCGGGACGCCTCTGCCACTTTACTGGCCTTGAATTAACCCTACTGAACCTAGCGCCTTGTAAAAGCATGGTACCGCTTCTGCCACTCAATGGCAGACGGTCCAAAAGCCTTTGCCACTCAATGGCGAGCCCCCTATACCGAAAGCTTGGCATCTAAAAATTGAATCGCCGCGGTCCAAGAAGGGGGCCGTATCAGAAATCAGAGCCCTTGGCATTCGAAAACCTGCAACGAAGATGCGGAAAGCATCGAACTTAAAAGCCCCAGGCATTCGAAAACCTGAAACGAGGATGCTGAAAGCCTCGAACTTAAAAGTCCCTGGCATTCGAAACCTGCAACGAGGATGCTGAAAGCATCGAACTTAAAAGCCCCTGGCATTCGAAAACCTGCAACGAGGATGCTGAAAGCATCGAACTTAAAAGCCCCAGGCTTCAGCCTGGGGTTTGGAATTTGCAACCTGTTGCGTGCTGAAAGTACGCCAA
>Ga0209186_1002882_pt1 | contig 12037 bp, 14 predicted proteins | sample SidtaG_FD_187426 | JGI IMG/M metagenome (GOLD analysis project Ga0209186, IMG submission 187426) | Marine algal microbial communities from Sidmouth, United Kingdom - Sidmouth_Male2 metaG (SPAdes) (version 2) | ecosystem: Host-associated > Algae > Red algae > Unclassified | place: Sidmouth...
GCCACGAGCACACACGCTCACAGCCCCTCAAAATCCCGACCATGCACCTCGCTAATCTCCCGGAGCTCATCCCCTAAAGGGTGCCCCCAAAATCAAGTACATGCGATAACATCAAATACAATGTCAAAGTACAGAACAAATTGCAATGTGACATCCCGCCAAAGCATTGAGTGACATGGAATTGCTGAGCAATGCTCAACATGGCGTCGACAATGACAGCCTCAGATGCCGAGTACAGGTGGCTCAGCAGTTGAGCGTCGTAGGTAACGCCGCGGCGGTGACCTTCAGCCGTTGATACCCACTCTCCGACGTACTCGCCAACGAGATCACCACAGGACGCCGCTTGTGCAGCAAAAAATCCAAGCTCGTGAGAGCCGGACCGCCTGAGCACAAGGCGAACGCGAGAACCGACTTGCAGCTGGACGTTGCGACAGCGACGCGTCCCCAAGCCGTCAATTTCGCGCCGCCGCAGAAGAAGGCCGACAGCGACGGGACTGGGGTGCTCGGCTCGACGCCAAAGCTGTGAACTACCCGCGCCGCCGGCGACAGAGCCGTCTATCGGTCGCACTGCCCCGGTGTTGTCCACGCCAGAGGACGGGTGGTACTGCGCGCCGCAGGACGTGCAAGCGTCCGGGTCGCATTCGCGGTCAGCCTTAAAACAGGGAGAGGCGTTCGTCGCACAGCGTGATGGGAACTCGCACGCGCACAAAACCCGGTTGGGGCACATGCTCAAGGTTGACACGGGAGCGGCACGTGCGGCATACACAGGCAGTCCCTCGCTCGCCGTACGCATGAAGGACTGACCCACCGGCGCCGAGCGAGTACTGCAACAGCCGTAGTACTTCTCGCAGCAGATTCTCGCCCGCATACAGCGACACCGTCGGGTGTCACACGGCCCGTAATGACGGCAGGGCGACAAATGCGACGCCAGCGCCACCGTTTGGTCTTGGCTGCTGCGCGGCGTCGATGCGGTCACAACAGGTGGCGGCGGCATCCTGGGGTCTTCGTCCTGGTCTCCCACCGGTTGCGGCCTGACGGCTTCTTCCGACCAGACGAGGGGCGGCCAGCCGCCGACACTGTCTAAGAAGACGGCTACCTGCTGGCACGTCTTCGCCGGCGCAAACGTGGCCAATCGGCACTTGTCGTGCCGCCCGACGATTTCGCCTGCGGCGCGAAGGAGCGACACCTCCACATCGCTCCAAGTGCTTTGAGCACTGGACGTGGACCCCCCAGCATTAGCGGCCGACCCACCTGACGCAACGCCATCGGTGCTGCAATTACGACATGGCGCAGCACTGCTCGGTCGCGAGGAGAGGCGTCGCGGATCGGTCGGCGACGTCACTGGGGACGGCCACCGCGACGCTGCCTCCCCCTCCGCCAGCACGAAGCCATGACGGCTGCAGGAGTAGACCAAACAAATTCTGCGTAGGAGCTTGTCGAGCGTGGCGCGCGAAAAAACGGAAGCATCCATGAGAGTTGGTGCGCAGGTATCAAGCCTGCCCCGGGAAGAGGCTGTAAGCGAGGCAGCTGGCGTGCCAACCGCACACAAAGCCGTCCCGAGTGTGGGAAACGAGGTGGCACGGGAGCCCCCAGCTGGCAGACGCGCCGCCGCGAGCATCTCGCGGACAGCAGCCACGTCCCGATGCAGCGCCACAGAAGAAGCCAATGATCGGGCCACATGAGCAGCTTGCTCCGATACCCACATGCACGCAGTGGATAAAAGCCCCGCCGCTGCCGCGTCCCCACCAGCCTTCAAAGCAGCCGTCTCTGCGTCTCACCACGGCGCGGTGGTGGGGGCCCGCCAGGTTGCAGGGATGACCTCGCGCTCGTCATCAGGGTCCCGCGGCTGCCGCGGCCAGGGCTGCTCTGGCAAGGACCCGGAGGCAAAGACCGCTGCAAGCCGCCCGCCGCCAAGGTACTTGCCCATCACTGCCCCGCGCTGCGTCGATGCTTCACACTGCGTGAAAGCCGCTTGCGACCTCAGGGCCCGACGCTGGATGATTTGCAGCATGGCTAACAGAGCCGGCCGCGAAACGAGCAGAACCCGACTGAGGACGTGGAGAACCTTTGCGCTGGACCCAAATTCCGCAACGACGGCGGCTGCCGCCAGACGCGCGCGCCCGCGAGAGCAGCTTGCAGAGAGAGAGAAAAAGCCGGCGGCGCCCAAATCGAAACTGGTCCCGGAGGCGTCGCTGTCCTCCGAGTCAGCGACGGCCGGGTTACACTTCTCCTGCGACGCCGTCCGAGAAACCCTCCCGTCCGCCGTCCAACCCAAGTGCGGCGCGACTCGTACCGGGGGGGAGCGTGCGCGCGTCTCCAGGAATATCGCACAGAGCTGTATGCCCTCATCTTCGGAGGCGGCGACGAGGACCGGAGAGAGACTATTGGGAAAGCGACGGTCTTGGTGGACGCCGTTTCGCGCCGGCGACGCCCCGCGTCGATATCGCTGTTGTCGACGATTGGAGAAAAAGAGACGGGCCCGAGCGGAATGCACGCCTCGTCGCGCTGCTGGTGCTGCTGCAACGCCGTGCTGATCGCCGGCCGGTCGTCCCCTTTAAAGGGAACGACGGGTGTCCCAGCAGCCTGTTGTGTCCGGGTGTGAAACCGCGCAACCTGTGGGGTTGCGGCGGAAACCAGCAGAGAGTCAGAACGACCGACCCGTGGCTCTAAAGGAGCTGCCACGCCCGTAGCTCCTCCGTAGACAAAAGACGCAGCGCCGGCGCTGCATTGCTCCTGGTCCGGGAGACCAGAAGCTACCGTGGCGACTATTTCCATTGACGAGAGCAACCGCTTCTTGCGGGGGGACAACGGTGCTCTCCAGCTGTACCCGGAGCGACCGCATCTCCGTGGAGGGCGCCGGTGAGAGGCACACCGCGTTGCGGTGGTGCCGTTTCCAGTGAGGAGAGGTCCGCTTGCTGCCGCCACACCACTTGTCGGTTGGTTTGCAGCAGCAACTCCACAGACCTCCGCCGCTGGCGCCGCGCGCGCCTCTGCGCTCGCTCCGCAATGCGGCGAACCACGCACCATACAGCGCGCCTGTCACGCGAGCGGGCCGCAGCTACGCCTTCCATCTCATGCACTTGGTCAATTGACGACGCGCTCCCGTCCGTGGAGGGGTCACCATCGCACCAATCCGCCCCCGCGGACATGACCTAGCGCCGCGCCAACGCCGACAGCCACGCCGTCGCCTCAACCACACTGTAATCTACAGCCGCGCAGTTGCCGACGTGAGCGTCGTTGCCGACCGCTGCGCTGCAGCCACAACCACACCGTCGCCGACGGCCACGCAGTGGCCGACGTCGGCGTCGTGGCCGTCCGCAGCGCCGATTCAAAGCGCCCGCACGCGCACCTGGACGGCCTTCCTGCCGTCTCCGAGCGCGACGACGGCGCTGACCGGCTTTAAGACAAACACGACCGGCGACGCCAACCCGCACAACCAGACCCAAGTCCACCACGACCTGGCCACCGTCGGCGGTGCACACGACCGAGTGCTCGTCCACCAAGACCACCTTGCCGCCCCGTGCGAGGCACGGGAGCACGTCCAAGTCCGCAACGACCACCTTGCCGCCCCAGCCGATGAAGACGACCGGCTCCACGTTCCCGGATATGGTCGTGCCAGCAGCAGCGGCTTTGCCTTTGTCGTCGATGCACACTACTGCGGCGTCATGACCGGCAGCCGTCTGCCGTAGCCGCCGCCGCGTCGACGGCGTCGCGGCTGAGGAGCAGGTACTCGGTGACCGCACACGTGCGCGGTGGGGGGTCAGTGGGCACGCTCGCGGCGGGGTAGAAAATGAGCAAGGCGGAGACACGTTTGGTGCGAGGAGGGAATGCTGACGACTTCGGGAGCTCTGGGCGTTGCCCACGGACACCCCGCACAGAGTGGCGAAATGCGATGCTATCCTGTGTGAAACCTCGTCCGAATGCTGTGGTTTGGTCGTTGTCTTTCCGGAGAGAATCGATGAGGCCACCAGGAGAGGCCATGCATGGCCGATTTTCAATTCGATCTGACCAGTGCAGTGTCGGCCTTGAGCATGAGTCGTCGAAACGTGGGCCGATGCACGAGCTGAATGGGCCGTCAGCAAGCGGTTCGCAGTGATCACAAAAAGGCCAGATCTCTTTTCATGACAGATTGTCTTGGTCGCGGCCAGGTCAAAGAACTTTCGATCAAGGATGTCCTTTCAGAACAATTAGGGCGTCGCCACGTCAACACGCGCTGTGTCCAAAATACTAGAGCGTGGTATTTCTCCAAGAGGTGACGTACTGGATCGAAGAGTACTGAAGAAGTCGAATGCACGGCCTGGATCCGTTGCAGCCGCGCGACGAAGCCGGAAGACTCGTCTCCTCAAAGGTCTCCTCGAGCTGCTGTTCTCAATGCCGACCGTTCCCGTCAATCTCCTCCTCTTTCGAGCCTTCCTGCCGTCGCGCTGCTTTTCCTTCAGCCCGAAGACGTCTTCTCCTTCCCTCCCTGGTGTTCTGCCAAGCAGCACTGCCGGCCGCGGTTGACGTTCCGCCGCTCCTTTTCCCGACCCCGAAGCAGCTTGCTGCGTCGTTCATTGGCGACCGCGGCCGGCAAGTCGCCGGGCGACATGAACCCGGCCTGCTGCTGTTCACCCGGAAACCAGTGATCGTCTCGATCCCGCTCTTCCGCCCGCGCGGAGAAGCGGCGGCGCAATGGGGGTGCGCGTTGCGGGAGGCCTGGCGCCTTCTTCGCCCTCATCCCGGCTTAGCTCAGCTGCGTCGCGCGCTTGTGCCTCAGTCACCGCCACCATCGTTTCTTTGTCCCCTGGAGTGCCCCTTCCTGCACGACGAGGCGTTGTCTGCCGCCCGTGCCGATACCCCGCGGCACGCACCGCCCCATCTGCCGCCGGCAGCGCCACAGCCGTCGACAGCGGCGCCATCGAATGAAGGTGCAAGGTTTCGGGCACTGCACGCGCGTGCGCCGGCCCACGGCCGGGCGCGTCCTTTCCTCACAGACGGTGGTGGGGAAGATGCGGACTGATTGTGGAGGGGGTGTGGCGATGGCAATGCTCGAGTGGGAACGGTCTGGGTGGCAGTGACTGTGCCCGATGCTGTCGGCGATTGGAGCACCCATGGCGGGGGCAGTCGCCGTCATCATAGTGGCGGCGCCAAGGAGACGTGTGACAGCAACAGCGCGGTGTGCGAGAGCTGTGGGAAGTGTACGGGGGCACGGCCTTGGCCGGTCACATGCGTCCTGCCTGTGACTTTCTGCCTGTGCCAGTGGTCGTAAGATCTCCAGCGAGTGTGACTTCCAAGGCCGCGTACGTCAGTCGCAGACGTGTTGGACGGGGAATTGACTTGACTGCGGTGTGTATGCGTGCCTGTTGCTGCACGGTCATGTGCGCGGCTGCCTACTGCTTGTGCCACATGCAGCTGCTCCTCTTCTTTAGTGCCTCCATGGGACCCTTCGCTTCTCCATGCGACCCTTCGCCGGTATCTTCTCCTTCAGGTCTATGATGCGGCGATGGAGATTGTGAAATAAAGTAGCGTCTCGCAGTCGCCATCACACACCCTCATGCAAGCGCGTTCGCATCACGGAAGTTTGACGTCCACGCGCCGCCACTGCCACAACCACCACTCACTGGTTCATCAACATCATAAACATGCTCCTCACTGCTGGCCGTGCCACTCCCTAGCCCACTGCCGGCACCACTGTCAAGCACTTCCCCACCCCCGGCAGTGGCCGCGGCCGCCGCCCGCCGCCGCCGCTTGTTTTCCCGCTTCTCGCCCGCCGCAAGGGTGTCACGATGAAGCTTCGATATCCACGTCGCGAGCATCACCAGGATGCTGGTGTTCGGCTTCGTCGTGCGCGTGGAGCACAATTGCTCAGAGAACCGTGCGGGGGTGACGACGCCGTAGGTGATCATGACGCCGATGAGCTTGTTTGCCCGAGCCCCGTTGACAAAGTCAGCCTTGAGGTCGGGTGTGTGCGCGGCCATGTCCTTGAACGCACCGGCATGGGCCGCGACAGAGAGCTGCTCCGAATCCATGACACTGAGAGACGGAAGCTCAAACGGCACCAAGTTGCGGTCAAAGTTCTCGCATGCCCCTTCCGGCTACGAAAAGGGGCTGCTGACCGCTGCACCACCAGGAGACCGAGAGGGAGCGGAGCGCGCCGCCGCGTTTCCTGCCGCAGAACCGACCGCGGAGCCGGAGCGAGACGCAACTGGAGAAGACACCGACGTAGTCATAGACAGACCGCGAGCCGCGTCCAGCCCGGCGTTAGACACCGACGCGTTTTGCGCCGCAAAAAGCTTTGCGGCACTTGACATACATCCTACATGGGCGCTGCTGCCTGGCGTCGACCTGCGTGTGCCCCCGTCCGGGGGGTTGATCACTGGAGCGAGGAGCCCCTCGCCTGCCGCCTTCGCGTGACGCTGCGCGGCCAGGTCCGCCGACGGCACACCACACGCCCCGAGCGCGGCATCAACCGCCGACACGCGCGGATCTTGTAGAAGACGCGTCGCCTCTTCCCAGTGCTTGCGGTTCTCGGGCGTCAGCGTCGCTGCTCCCATGCCCTGCGGTCAATAAGGTCGGCCGCCTCGGCCGCGTCCAACCCCGTGTCGGCTGTGTTGCCGACCAGCTCGTCCGCCACTCCGGCCAAGCGCGCCTTGTCCGCCGGCTTCTTCTGGTAGTAGGACACGACAGCAGCCCGAAAACCGTCGACTTGCGCGTCCAGGATCCTGATGCACACATAGGCAGCGCCGCACAGCAGAGGCGCTTTGTCGCGGCGTAAGATGCTGTCGCCGTTGCCGCTGCGGTATTTCACGCCATCCACATACAGCGCACGATTCTTGTGCCCCATCTGGTTGCATGTTGAGCAATGGACGTGGGACACGCCGCTCAGGTCCGCGCACCGCGTTGCGTGCCGCTTGAAGACGTTTCCAGGGGCAAGCGTCCGACGACAAGGGAAGCTACGCAGCGCGAAGACACTTGCGTGTTCCCAGATTGCGCACCGGAATCAAACCCACACAAGCGGCATCGGGTCATGGCGGGCGCGAGGACCGACCCGCGGTGAGAGCGCTGTGTGCCACGGGTGGTGAGGCGGCTCGCGGCTACGACAACAGCAGGTAGGCGGGGACAGCGAGGTGGGGGGGGGGCGGCGGCGGTGTCAACTACCGGGTGCAGGGGCTCGCAGTGAACACACTGCGGCAGGGAAGGTCGGGCCCAGGGTCAGCAGGCCGTGGGGTGAGTGCGTAGCAGATAGGGGGCCGGTGGCAGCCGGGGGGGCGACTAAAGACAGCGAGGTGGGCTCGTACTGCAGAGACGCAACGGAAACCAGACGGCGCGACGGCGACTGCGACACTGACGACACGCGCGGCGCCGGGCGCAGAGAGAACGGAGACCACTTTTTTCAGGGCCAGGGAACCGCGCATGGGGGAGTTCGGGCGAACAGCCAACGAAGGACCTGCCGCAGTCACGTGTCACAAACACCGGCCAAACTGACCGGCAGGGGACAACTCCACAAAGACCGCTGGCTGCAAGAAAGACCCCTGGAGGTGGCCACATCCCATGTACGCCCCACGTACGACGACGCAGGATGGTGTGCAGCGAGATCGCCCAAGATCCCGATGCGGACTGGCCACGTGGAGTGACTGGGGGACATTTCCGCCATCAACGTCTGGACGTTTTTCCCCTCAGCGCTGCATCGCGTCCATGCTGGACAATGGCGAATTGATAGGACCTTGTCTCTGACCCCCGTGAGCGTCGGTGGGAAGAAAGGAGCCGTGGATGATTAGGAACGATTAAGCGTTTTTCCGCCTGGTGCCTCTGGTGACACAGGAGCGGCCCAACCCGATTCATGGAATTCGCCAGTGGGCCACCACAGGCTCCGTCAATGACGCTTGCACGCGCGAATCTGCCGATTCCCTGGACACATGCACTCGTGTGGGGAAATGTTTTCTTCATCGTTCTTCCTGACAGTACCAAATCGCTCCTCACGAGCTATCTGGTGGGGGGTAAAAAAATTCTCACTGTAACACATCACCGGCGTGCCATCATTTTTTTGGGAAGTGCCACAATATGGGCTTTGGATGGGCGTTTCCAGCCGATGGTGTGGTCCCCAGTTCCGCCCGTGGGTCCTTCGAGTCGAGTTGGCCAGCTCGAGAGACACCGTGTCATCCTCGGCAGGCTCGGCCATTTCGTATTCAGATAACCAGGTGTGAAACCAAAAGGCCATGTGATTGGCTACCAGTCGCACGTGGTTCGGCCACACCGCGCAGTAGTTTGGGCCAATCCAATTGATCTGCTGGAAGCATAAGTATGATGTTGCGGAGCATGCCAATTGCACAGGCCTTAGTTGGAGCCGGCTGTCCTCACGACCGACTCCGAATCCGACGAGGTGAAGTCGTGGCGGATGCACAGCTGCAGCGTTAGTGATTCCTGTGACTAGTTGCATACATCGGCGTCCTCGCGGGAGTCGACCGGCAGATGGCATCTCATAACACACTGTGCAAGTGACAGAGTTTTTGCACTTTCAAAGCAAATAGCGCAGCGCTGCGTGGAGCACGGCGTTTTGCGATGTCACCGACTCATCGCAGTTTTCAAGGCCAAGTCATCTTCTGTCTCTGTCTGTCGGCGTGAACAAGACGACCGTCGGTCTGGTCGTGACGTCGACGATGTGGACACAATTTACAAAATTTGAATCTCAACTACTGTGAACTATGGGATTTGTAACGCAGAAAAGCAAGAGTCGACCTCGTGCCGCCGACGCCGCTGAGGAGGCGGACCAGATGGGAGCAGTACGGGGGCTACAGCTAGCAAGGGTCCGCCACAAGAGTAGAAATGATGCTGGCCCAATGAGATGGCGTGATTTCTCCGCGGACGTGACGAGGGCCGGGAAGAAACGGCTGTGCTGCACGAAAGTGCGGTGATGATCTGACTGTCGTCGGGCGAGGAACCCCATCCAAGAAACGCTTTGGATGGGGAATGGGGGGGCGCTCACAGACGTCAAGAACGCCCATCCATCAGAGTTCTGGATGCGGATAGGCTTTGGATGTGGACGGATGGGGACTCTGCCGGCGGTGACGATGTACCTGTGAATCTCAGATTCTGGCCACTGTCAGCCATGGCGTCAACCTCTCGGACGGCGTGATGGGGGCCCTTGGAGGTGGCCAATGACGGGCCGTGGCGGTACAGTGGGACCGCGCGCGGCATCTGATTGGCTGGATTGAGTGCCGGCGGTGGTGGGCCGGGCGGTGCCACGTTGCGGTTGTGGTGTGATCTGACGGGCCGACTCGCTTGAGGAGGACCCGGCCTCGTGTTGATGTTTGACCCGGTGCCTACGTAGGGGCGCCGGAGGGCCCCGGCAGCCGCTAGGGCGCCGGGCCTTTGCTTAATTGCTGGCACCCGGGGGGTGTGGACGCGTGCCCCCCTGTTGTCAGCCTTTAGGATCACTGTCGACGGCCCCGTCCCCCCTCTGGGGATGCCCACGAGCGGGGGGGTGGGGCCCGTGCAGACACTGTTTGAGGGTATAAAAGCAGTAGCCGGCACCGGATAGCGGGCGGTGGCGTAGCCTCCTGTACGAAGCAGCGCTTCTATGAGCACCACCCCTGGTCGGGGTGTTGCTTGTGGGAGGGTTGCGTCACCGCTTTTGCTTCCGAGTTTTCGAGTCATTCGCGTCCCCCGATTTTATCCACAGTAACGGGTGGCGCACTTTGTAGCCCTCGTTAGGATTTACAAAAGGTTGGTCAATCTTGTCTGAATCCATCACCATCAGAGGCCGGCAGCACGCTCGATCGTCAACATGGATTTCAAATGCTCGGATCACACACCCATGGACAAGGCTTCTTTGCCGGTTCTGAAGGGGTCCTGGTAGAAGTACATCGCCAATACAATTTCTTCTTGACACCAGAGATTACACAGCGAGATGAAGCCGCTTCCTTAAATAATTCTGGCCCTAAAACTGAATTTTCCGAAGGACAATTCACGGGATTGACTTGGACCAGTTGCCGGATTGTCGACAGCAGACGTTTGGGCGGACACGAAGACTGTCCCAGGTTGCGTTTGGGATTATCAAGACGATGGTCATGAGGAATTACCCGGATAGATCGGCTCGCCCTGATCTTCTGACACATATGAGATGGCCCAGCGAATAGTTCTTGGAGGTGTTCCTCAGAACTAACTTCAACCAATCGGCAAACGGTCCGTCGCACCGTTCGACGGACAGCTCCTGGGACGGTTCGTAGAAGTTGTCTGCTGGAAATTTGGGCACGATGTTTTAGGAGTGGGGTCCTGAACCCGATCAAGTGGGCTCCTTGGATGACGATCAACCCGTTTGCTCGGCGCACATCCTGCGGATAGGTTTAATCATAAAACATTCCTGGCATCACACGGGTCCGAGAGTTCCCTCGCTTCATCTGTAAGCAATTGCTTGCAGTGCTCTCGCCGATGTCTGCTCCCTGTCCCCCCTTCCGCTCCAAGAGGTCAGCCCGTCCGCGGTCCGGGTACTGGCACCGTCAGGGAGAGAAAGTCTGTTGATCGGAGCTATGGACATGAATGGAGCAAAGAGACGCAAGCGTGGACCTCGTGCGTCCTTTTACTTTTGCTTTGAGGTTGACGACCCTGTGCCTGTGCCTCGTCACTCGGTGGGACAAGCTTCTGCTGATGTGAGCGCCCCTGCGTGCTCACGCGCTTCGTTTCCTCACGCGGGTGGCGGCGCTGAGATTAGTGCCTCGAGTTCTGGGAGTTACGATGACTCGGAACAGGATATCCCTCACGTGAACCCTCTCATGGTTCCTCTCGTGCTTCCTTTAGGCGGTGGTGACGTGGACGTAGACGAAAGCGGGACGAGTCCATCCGCTTCAAAGACTGACACAGAGTTCTCCAGTATGTTAGAGGATGACAGCGCAAATATTTCTTCTTGTCGGGAGCTGCTCTGCCACGGGTATCTGTATGGGCGTGCATGGTTGTCAACAAGACAGTACGACATCATGCGTAGCGTAGAGAACTCTTTCTCTTCCGCAGAGAGGTGGCCATCCCGATGGCTTCTGCAGCAAGTGAGAACAAAACTCCCGCTCGCAGCCGCACCTGTGAAAAAGCAGGTCACATCCAGCCAGTTCCCGTCTGGCAAAGGAAGGTCACCAAGGACGCTTCCTGACGTTTTCGTTCCGTACACAACGTTTTCAGAACATGTCAGGCGAGACTTCGCCGACTCTTTCACAGCCGCCATATTTCATCATGAGGGTGACGCATTGGTTGGCACAACGGATAGCCCAACAGAGTTCTTCCAGACAGTTGCGGCGACCTATCCTGGGCGTTCTAACGTTGGGCGTCAGATTAGGGTGTACGGGAGAATCTTTGCACTCGGAGACATTGTCAATATGGAAATATCGGCGTCGGTGAGGCTCATAGCCGTGCTGCAGAGTACGGAGATAGCAACAGACGGCGAAGTGTCTTGGTCGCCATCAGAGTATGCCTCCGGTGACGCTATGTGGGTCGGAGACTTGACTGCCACGCTGATGCTGACCGTCGGCGGTTCTCCCATCGCGCTTCTTCGGTTACTTTCAGGCGATGTGGGGGCGACACAGAGTGGTGCCCCATCGAAACCGCAGCCTACGATTTGGAATGGCCGGTCGAGGATCTGGCGACACAATTATTCGGTTCGGATGGCATGTCCAACGGCTAAGACAACGAGAATCAAGCTCACACGGCCAAGTCCCAGGCTAGTGTATCACTGTAATGATGCAATTTCATGAATTCAGGAGGGGCCACGCCCCCGGTGCACTCAGGCGAGGTCACTGTCAGCACGGGATGGTGAGAACAGCGGAAGACCGGCCTCGGCGTCCGAGGTTGATCTGGACGCCAGGCCTTGTGCGGATCGCGAGCAATCTTGCAATGCAATTCGACAGCTGATTGGCTGGAACAGCTTGGCCGTGCAAGGCTGCCTCAGGACTCTGACAGGGTCAGAAAGGGCTGCGCTAGGCGTTAAAGTTCGGGCACTGTGCTTTGCCAGACGACCCTCAGATCCTCGCAAACGCTTTCTTCGCTCACTCCCTGCCCTTCGTCCTCCCCCCCATCG
>Ga0209186_1002885_pt1 | contig 12034 bp, 11 predicted proteins | sample SidtaG_FD_187426 | JGI IMG/M metagenome (GOLD analysis project Ga0209186, IMG submission 187426) | Marine algal microbial communities from Sidmouth, United Kingdom - Sidmouth_Male2 metaG (SPAdes) (version 2) | ecosystem: Host-associated > Algae > Red algae > Unclassified | place: Sidmouth...
CAATTTTATATTACAACCTTACTTCATAAATCCTGCACTCAATTTTCAAACCGTTTCGGAAATTAAAATTGAACCTATGTCTGAAAAATTTGAGAAACAAAAAATTACCCTGAGATGTTACAAAGGTTTCCCCTTAAAAGACACACTGTGATTTAATATTGAGGCTGCACTGGCTTGTTCTTCATAATACCATCAATTTTTTCCATAATTTCTGGAGTCAACCTTTCTTTATCTTCTATCGCTTTCAAGTTTTCCGTAAGTTGCGTTTTCTTGGAAGCTCCTAAAATGGCTGTGGTAACATTTTCATTATTGATAGCCCAGGCAATACTTAATCTCGCAGTAGACATATCCAACTGCTTCGCTAGTTTCCCTAGGCGTTCAACTTTTTTAAGGTTGTCTTTGGTAAGCCATTGATCTTTTAGCCAGTCCATATCCTTGAGAGCCAAACGAGATTTTTTAGGAATGCCGTCGTTGTATTTTCCAGTTAGTAATCCTGAAGCTAGCGGACTCCAAATCGTGGTTCCCAAACCAACCGTTTCATAAATCATGCTAAACTCCTTTTCTATTTTTTCACGATGAAATAAATTATACTGTGGTTGTTCCATGGTTGGTCCTATTAAATGATATTTTTCAGCTAAACGGTGCGCCTCCATTATTTCTACGCCACTCCACTCGCTGGTACCCCAGTATAAAATTTTTCCTTGCTGAATCAATGTATTCATCGCCCGTAGTGTTTCTTCGATGGGTGTGTTCTTATCAGGGCGATGGCAATAAAATAAATCTAAATAATCTGTTTGTAATCTAGTAAGCGCCTCATGACAAGCCTCTGTAATATGCTTTCTACTCAGACCTTTCTGGGTCGGTTTATTTTCCTTTCCATGCCAACCAAAAAAAACTTTTGACGATAGCACATAGGAAGTTCGATCCCACTTTTTCTTTTTAAACATACGGCCCATCATCAATTCACTTTCACCGTGTGCATACACTTCAGCGTTATCAAAAAAGTTAATGCCTGCATCATAAGCCATGCTCATTAGGTCTCCTGCAAGCTTATCATTGATTTGTTTGTGAAAACTAACCCAGCTACCAAATGATAGTACTGAAAGTTGCAATCCTGATTTTCCTAAGTTTCTGTATTCCATAATAGCCTTTTTAGAAATCAATACTTGAAAATAAGGATTGACTTACTATTCATCAAAACTACTACTATAGTAATTATATTCTCTTTTAAAACTAATTTTGGATTGTATAATTTTTTACTGTCTAATATACTTCCGCCATTTCTCAGCAACGGCTTTTATATCTTCAGGCAATTTACTATCAAAGTGTATCTCTTCTTTCGTATGCGGATGAACAAAGCCAAGAGTTTTGGCGTGTAAAGCTTGACGGGGACAAATCTCAAAAGCATTATGCACGAATTGTTTGTACTTAGTGTAGACGGTGCCTTTTACAATCTTATTGCCCCCGTAGGTTTCATCGTTAAAAAGAGGATGGCCCAAGGATTTCATATGCACTCGTATCTGATGAGTACGCCCAGTTTCTAATATACATTCTATCAAAGTAGTATAGCCAAAGCGCTCTATTACTTTGTAATGGGTAATGGCGGTTTTTCCTTCATCTCCGTCAGGGTAAACTTGGTACTTCGTACGGTATTTCTGATCTCGACCTATGTTAAGGTTTATCGTTCCCTCATCCTCTTCAATCGGCCCCCAAACCAAGGCAATGTATTTCCGCCTCGCGGTTTTTTCTTTAAACTGATCAGCCAAAAATTGTACACTTTGTTCATCTTTACCAAAAAGTAAAAGACCCGAGGTATACTTATCTATGCGATGAACTAATCCAATACGCTGCAACTCTTCATCGGTTTTTTGCCAGTGAAAAGCAACTGCGTTCACTAAGGTTCCATCCGGATTGCCATTACCTGGGTGCACTACCATACCTGGCTTTTTATTTACTAGCATGATGTAATCATCCTCATACACAATGTCTAACGGAATGTCTTGCGGAATGATTTCACTACTTGGTGGATTGGTAGAACTAAACACTTGTATATGCTGCCCTGGCTTTACTTTGTGATTTGATTTCACTACCTTCTCATCCACCAGCACCCAACCATTATCGCAAGCATTTTGAACTCTACTACGGGAAACATTTAAAAGCTTCTCGGATAAAAATTTATCAATTCTCAGAGGACTCTGACCTGGATCAACCGTGAATTCTTTGAATAATTCTAATTCGTTGTCGTTGTTTTCTTGTTCCAAAATTAATTGCGAAGGTAGTTCTTAGATTTGAGGATGACCGTATTGGGTAATTTGATAATGCCTTTGGCATTATTTAATTTCAAAAAGCTATTTTGAATACCAAAATTGGGTGTCATTCTTTTTTCTTATTGAAGAATTTAAAATAAACAAATACCACCAAGATTCCGATGAATAGTAAAATGCCAAATGTGGCCACAAAATGCAAACCCAATATTTTCCATTCTGTCATTTCATCTTGTCCACTTTCTTTATAGGCAAAATATTTTCTAGCTGAATGAATAAAGGACATAAATAATGCCCATAGACCTGTCAATGCGTATGCTTTGTCTTTTGTCATGAACGTTCAAAAATATGCCAATTACTTCTTGACAAAGCTCGAAGTGAGAATAAAAAGTTAGAACTTCGCTATTATGCAGGTTCGCTTTGAAGACTTAGGAAGAATACGATATAAAGATGCTTGGGATTATCAAGAGAAATTATTGGCAGAAAACCTGGAAGTAAAAAAATACAATCGGCAATTAGAAATAGATAAGTCCGGTGATGAACCAAAAAATACACAAAGTCATTTTTTAATTTGTGAGCATGAACCAGTTTACACATTAGGTAAAAGTGGCGCCATGGAAAATTTACTCGTAGATAATAAAGTTTTAAAAGAAAAAGGAATTGAATTTTTCAAAACAAACCGTGGCGGAGATATTACATTTCACGGACATGAACAGATTGTAGGCTACCCTATTTTGGACTTAGAATTAATTAAGCCTGATATTGTGCTTTACATGCGCAATTTAGAAGAAGTTATTATTCGCACCTTGGCAGAATATGGTTTGGAGTGTGGGCGCAGCGAAGGAGAAACAGGTGTATGGCTTGACACGGACGACATCTTTAAGGCCCGGAAAATATGTGCTTTGGGTGTAAAAACTAGCCGTTGGATTACCATTCATGGCTTTGCTTTGAATGTAAATACCGATCTAGCATTTTTTGAAATGATTATTCCTTGTGGCATTGAAAATAAACAAGTGACTAGTTTGGAAAAAGAACTTGGAAGAAAAGTTCGCTTACAAGAAGTTCAAGAGAAAATTAAGAAGCATTTTGAAACTGTGTTTGGGGTGGAGTTAGTGTAATAATAATTTATCCAATAGTAATAATTACAACTACAATCTGAGATTGGGTTTTGGTGTACCTTTGCATTCTCAAAAAGAACGCGTAACGCCCTAGCAATATCGATAATTTTAATGTCCAAACTACCTAAAAAGCATAAATTTATAGACCTTTCTGACTATGGAAGACCTGTAGCAAAAATGATTGCTGGCGCATTAAAAAATACAAAGCTTACACCGATTCATATTACTGTAGGCTTCATCATTTCTGGACTATTAGCTATCTATTGTATTCTAGAATCGCAGTATATTTTAGCAGCCTTTTTTCTAATTTTCAAATCCATATTGGATGCCGCTGATGGTGAGCTAGCTCGTGTAAAAAACACACCATCCTATACCGGTCGTTACTTAGATTCTATAGCGGATATTATTTTGAATGCTCTATTTTTTCTAACGATTTGGTACGTCACTACCACTTCTCTTTGGGTATGCCTTATTGCTTTTGTTGGCTTACAATTACAAGGCACTTTGTATAATTATTATTACGTCATTCTCAGAAACAAATTGCAAGGAGATACCACAAGCAGAATATTTGAAAACGAGCCCCCCACCGCTTTACATGGGGAAACCCAAAAACGAGTAAACGTATTATTTGCTCTTTTTAAAACATTGTATGTGGCCTTTGATAAAACTATATATTATTTAGATAGAAATGCCTCGCAGGGCAAATTGTTACCCAAATGGCTTATGACGGGTGTTTCCGTTTTAGGTCTAGGCTTTCAATTACTCATCATAGCCGTTATGCTTGCACTTGGTTATAAAGAGTATATTTTACCTTTTTTCATAATGTACACTTTATTAATTTTCCTGTTCGTGGGTATTAGAAAAACGTTTTCTTCCTAGAAAAACTTGAAGTTTAGACCCGTCAAAAAAAATTATGCGTACCAAATGTTCACTGTTTACGATATTAGACCATAGTGAAAAACACGATAACTATTCGGTTTAAAAAAATTCTAACCTACACCTCCACAGGAGCATTCTTCTTTTCTAGATACTCTTCATATGTACCAATGTGGTCACTCATGCCATCTGGGCGCAATTCTATTACTCGGTTACAAGTTGTATTGGCAAACGTCTGATCATGAGTGGCCATTAATATATTGCTTGGAAAATCTCTACAACCATTATTAAAAGCTTGAATACTTTCTAAATCAAGGTGGGCCGTTGGCTCATCTAAGATGACAACATTCGGATTCATAAGCATCATTCGGCTTACCATACAACGCACTTTTTCTCCTCCACTTAATACAGGTACCATTTTATTTACCTCGTCTCCACGGAATAACATCCTCCCAAAAAACTGACGTAAAAAATCCTCATCCACATCTTGCGTACCTTCTGGTACATATTGGTGAAGCCAGTCTAGTAAGTTTAAATCTTGCTGAAAGTATTCCTCGTTGTTCACAGGCAAATAAGCAGTAGTAATAGTGGTTCCCCAAGTATATTCACCACTATCTGCCTTCATTTTTCCGTTAATGATTTCAAAGAAAGCAGTCACAGCACGTTTATCATCAGCTACAAAAAGAATTTTGTCATTTTTGCTTACATCAAAATTTATGTCACTGAATAAAGTTTCTCCATCAACTGAGGCACTTAATTTTTCAACTTTTAAAATATCATTCCCCACGGGACGATTTGGCGTAAAAAATATACCAGGGTAACGACGATTACTCGGCTTAATATCTTCGAGCACTAGTTTTTCCAATGCTTTTTTACGACTCGTTGCCTGTTTACTTTTACTAGCATTCGCACTAAAGCGCCTGATAAAGTCTTGTAAATCTTTTCGTTTGTCTTCTGTTTTTTTATTCTTGTCCGTTGCCTGACGAGCAGCTAACTGACTACTCTCATACCAGAAAGTATAGTTACCAGTATACGTATTTATTTTTCCTTTGTCTACATCCGCTACGTGCGTGCAAACCGTATCCAAAAAGTGCCTATCGTGACTCACCACAATGGCAATGTGAGGGTAGTCTGCGAGAAAATCTTCGAGCCAAAGAACGGTTTTTAAATCAATGTCATTGGTAGGCTCATCGAGTAGTAATATTTCGGGCGTTCCAAAAAGCGCCTGTGCCAGTAAAACTTTAATCTTCACTTCGCCCGCTACATCTTTCATAACGCTCTGATGCGCTTCTTCTTTTACTCCAAGGTTTACCAATAATTGAGCTGCATCACTTTCCGCTGTATAGCCGCCCATTTCTCCAAACTTCTCCTCGAGTTCCCCAGCTTTAATGCCATCAGCTTCGCTAAAATCCTCTTTCATATACAAGGCATCTTTTTCCTGTTGTATAGAAAAAAGATCTTTATTACCCATCAAAACTGTGTTTAAAACAGTTTCTTCATTAAAAGCATAATGATCCTGACGTAAAAAACTAAGTCGCTGTCCAGGAGTAATTGATACACTTCCTTTGTTCGGCTCAATGTCACCAGAAAGGATTTTCATAAAAGTAGATTTACCAGCACCGTTCGCTCCGATAATGCCATAGCAATTACCTTCGGTAAAATTGATATTCACTTCGTCGAACAAAGTTCGCTTTCCAAATGAGAGAGATACATTATTAGTTGAAATCACGATTTTTAATTTTAGAGCGCAAAGGTAGGAGTATATAGCAGAAAAACCCCAAAAAGGGGCTTTTCTGAATAATGAAAAAAAACACTACTTAAATACTACTACATTTTTAAGTAAAGGTTGAATAAGTTAGTTGTTTGGATAACAGCACTTAATCAGATTCAAAGATACTCTGCTTATGTACGTCTTATTACACCATTTGAGTATTTGGGCGTTTTGATTGAGTATTTGGATAGAAAATATCAAAATAAAAGAAAAAATTAGGGCTATTTTAGTGCTACTTACTAATTAATATGAACAAAAATTACCTTGAAATCTACGAATACATTGCTCCCATACACCCGGCTCACACCATGGACTTACCATTATCAGAGCAACACATTGGCAAGAATATCAAAATAGCCACTAAAGAAAACCCCGATATTGACGAAGCGCAAGTTGTTATAATTGGCTGCGGAGAATTTAGAAATCAATATCCTAATAGTAACTATAGCGATGGCCCAGACGCCATTCGTCGAGCTTTATATCAGTCGTATTATTGGCATGAGGATATCATTATTGCCGATTTGGGCAATATTATTGAAGGAGCAACTGCCGCTGATACTTATGCCGCTCTGCTAGCTGTTCTTAAAGAGCTCAATGACTTAGACAAAGAAATTATTGTACTTGGCGGTTCTCACGACATTAGTTTACAACAATATCAGGTATACAAACAAAAGTCAGAAATTATTGATATGTCCGTAATCGATATGCTGGCGGATATAGAATCGAATAGTAATCTAAAGTATGAAAACCATCTATTAGAATCGTTGACCTCTACTCCTAATTATATTAGAAATTTTAGTTTGCTAGGTTTTCAGTCTTACTACGTTAATCCAAATGTAATCGAAACTCTTCATCGATATGGATTTGACTGCGTTCGTGTAGGAAAAGCTAGAGAAAAAATAAACGAGCTCGAGCCTGTTTTGCGCATGAGTACCGTTTGTAGTATCGACATAAACTCCGTCCGTTTTTCAGATGCTCCCGCAAATCGAACGGGTTCGCCCAATGGATTCTACGGAGATGAAATGTGCAAGATTACCAGATATGCTGGAATGAGTCAAAAGCTTAGTTCACTTGGCATATACGGTTATCAGCCAAAATATGACACAGATGAGACCACAGCTAAACTGATTGCTCAAATGATTTGGTACTATATAGACGGTATGCTCTTCGCTAAAAATGAGTCTGTAATTGATGATGAAAACGCCTTTTTATCATATAATGTTTCCTTTACTGATCAGGATATTTTATTCAAAAAAAGCAAAAAAACAAATCGCTGGTGGATGCAAATCGAAGAAAATAGTTTTCTTCCTTGCACCTATGATGATTACTTAACCGCTTGCGATAACGAGATTCCGGAGCGCTGGTTACGCGAAAAAGAGCGCTCTCTTTGAATTTCGCTGACAGAAAAATGACAAAACGGATTTCCTAAAAAGCTAAAAAAGTCTTAATTTGGGAAAAGAATGTTAAAGGTTTCATTCCATATTCGTTTTTTTTGCTTCGTGTTACTGACAGGTTTATTAGCAGCTAGTTGTAAAAAATCAGTGGAAGATACTAGTCCTACCATTTTACCATTAGAAACTTTTACCTATCAACTTTACGATTCTGTTGAAGGAAAAGCGGGAGTGGAACATTTTAGATTAAATCGAATAATAGAATTTAAATATGATCCGAATGTTGACAAATTCTACCTGCCAAAAGAAAATTCACCTGAACCTCAAATAGATACTTTTGATAGAAGCGAGTATTGGAAAAGAGGTTACATTAATCGTGCTGATTTCTACCATAGAATTATTTTCAACGGTGACACCATAACAATTCATCATAACACAAATAATACTGTTGGTACAAGTAATTTTAGGTTCACGCAAGGGGTTCGGTTCTAAGGCTTCTTCCTATCTTTACCTAATATGAAATATTTATTTTTCAGCGTACTCTGCGGCATTATCTGCTTACAGCAAAATAGTCTGTTAGCTCAGCAAAAAACAATTTATGATTTTACAGTAGAATCATTGGACGGAGGTGAAATAAAGTTTGCTACGTTCAAAGGAAAAAAAGTACTTATTGTTAATACAGCATCAAAATGTGGTTTGACGCCACAGTATGAAGGTTTGGAGCAGCTTCACAAAGAATATGGAGACAATTTAGTAATTGTCGGATTTCCTGCAAACAACTTTGGCAAGCAAGAGCCCGGCTCGGATGAAGAAATAGCCACTTTCTGTAAAAAAAACTTTGGAGTCAGTTTTCTGATGGCATCCAAAATTTCTGTAAAAGGTGATGACCAACATCCTCTGTATGCATGGCTCACACAAAAAAGTGCCAATGGATTTCGCAATAGCGAAGTACAATGGAATTTTCAAAAATACTTATTGGATGAAAAAGGACAATTGATTGCTGTATTTTCACCACGAACCAAACCAATGAGTACGGAAATTATTTAAAAACTATAATTTATTAGCCCCATGATTTGGGCGTAATTTTGCACTATCTTGGAATTAAATCTTCTATATCAAAAAGCAATGCGCCTTGAATTCCTCTCTCAGGAAGAAGGACTTTTTTTATATAACAATGCGCCACTCAGTGCCTTGCAGTTTGTAGCCAACGAGATGCGCAAACAACACGTGCCTCATGGTAAAGTAACCTGGCAAATTGACAGAAATGTCAACACGACGAACGTTTGCATAGCCAATTGCAAATTTTGTAACTTTTATAGAATTCCAGGGCATGAAGAAACTTACATAACCGATAAGGCTACATACATAAAAAAAATTGAGGAAACAATTGCTTGGGGCGGTGACCAACTTTTACTTCAAGGAGGTCATCACCCAGAGTTAGGACTCAAGTTCTATGTTGATTTATTTAAAGAATTGAAATCTCTTTATCCTGAAATACGTTTACACGCTTTGGGGCCTCCCGAAATAGCTCACATAACCAAATTAGAAGGTAGCACGCACACAGAAGTGCTTACCGCTCTCAAAGCAGCAGGCTTAGATTCATTGCCGGGAGCTGGAGCAGAAATATTAAATGACAGAGTACGCCGTCTGATTTCAAAGGGAAAATGTGGCGGACAAGAATGGCTTGATGTGATGCGTGCTTGCCACCAATTGAATATTACCACCAGTGCTACCATGATGTTCGGCCACGTGGAAACACTGGAAGAACGGTTTGAACACTTAATTTGGCTGCGTGAAGTACAAAGTGAAAAACCAAAAGATTCAAATGGATTTATGGCATTTATACCTTGGACTTTCCAAGACGTAGACACCTTACTAAAAAAAATAAGACGGGCTAAAAATGATACAACTGCTCAGGAATATATCAGAATGATTGCGCTTAGTCGAATCATGCTGCCCAATATCAAAAACATTCAAGCCAGTTGGTTGACAGTAGGAAAAGAAGTAGCGCAAATCTGTTTGCACAGTGGCGCGAATGATTTTGGCAGTATCATGCTTGAAGAAAATGTAGTTAGTGCTGCAGGAGCGCCGCACCGCTTTACGTACAAAGGCATCCAAGAAGCAATAAGAGAAGGAGGATTTGAGCCACAACTACGCAATCAAGAATATCAATTTAGAGATATTCCTAACACGATTCAAGAGCAGGTAATCGACTACTAGTTTAAGCTAAATTTTACATTCAGTCTTAAGGAGTTCTGCTATTTTTGTAGGAACTTCACAACCTTGCGTAAAGTATTTTTATCCATATTACTTATTCTAGTTCTGGGCATCGGCTGGGCACAAAAAAAGAAGGGCTCTTCTAATAAACTAGAAAACCAACGTGTTGCACTACTCAAAGAAATTTCTCAAACTGAGCAGCGTCTTGAAAAACTAGGCAAATCTAAATCCACCTCTTTAGAAACGCTCAAAGTGCTTCAAAGAAAACTTGATGTTCGCAGCCAACTTCTTGATAATCTTGATCGGCAAGTTGTCTATTTAGATAATACCATCGGGAAGACCAATGGTCAAATTGTTCAACTTAAAACAGATCTAAAAAAATTAAAAAAACACTACGGGGAGCTAGTTCGTTTTTCATATAAAAATAGGACCGCACAAAACTTTGTACTATTCCTTTTTTCTGCCAATTCTTTTAATGAAGCGAATAGAAGACTTTCGTATGTAAAACAATACCGAAACTACCGTTCCGAACAGGCAAGTAAAATTCAGCTAGCTGGCGTTCAACTAAAAAGCAAGGCTGATCAATTACTAACAAAAAAAATAGATAAAGCAGAAGCCTTAACTGCTCAGCAAAAGCAAAACCTTACCCTTGAAAGAGAAAAAGTGCAACAAGGTAAAATGGTAGAAAGCTTAAAAAGTCAAGAAGTTACTCTTAAAAAGCAATTAGTTGAAAAAAAACAAACAGCTGTTCAATTGAATAGCGCCATCGCCAATGCTATCCAAAAGGAAATTGAAAAGGCAAGAAAGCGCGCAATTGCCGAGCAAGTAAAAAAACAAAGAGTAGAAATTGCCAAAGAGAAAAAAGAACAACAACTTGCCTTATTAGAACAAAGAAAAGCAGAAGAAACTAAACGAGACGAACAAAGAAGAAAAAAAGCTGAAGCCGAGGCAAAGAGAATTGCCGCTGAAAAAAAACGTTTAGATGCGGAAAAACTTGCTGCTGAAAAAGAAGCAAAACGGGTGGCCGCTGAAAAAAAGAGACAAGAAGAAAGAGAGCAAGCATTAGCCTTAGAAAAAAAGAAAGCAGAAACAGAAGCAAAAAAACTAGCTGAGCTAAAAAGACAAAGAGAAATTGAAGAGCGAAAGGCAAGAAAATTTGCCGAAGCGAAACGGAAGAAGAGAGAAGCAGAACTTGCGCTTCAAGAGAAAGCTGAAAAAGAGAGAATTAGAAAACTAGAGGCACTCAAAAAAAAGCAAGAAGAACAGCAAAAACAATTAGCCGATGCTAGGCGTAGGCAAAGAGAAAACGAAAAAAGACTAGCCAAGGAAAAAAAGAGAAGAGAGAAAGAGAATAAAAGACTTGAGGTTGAACGAGCTAAAAATGCTGAGAAAGGGGGGCAATTTTTAAACCCGAGATACATACCGAGCGCAGCTGAAAAAGAAGAAATCGCGCGTAAGAAAGCCGAAGCTATAAGACGAGCTAAAGAACGTGTGAAGAACAATTATACCATCGCATTAAGCACTGAAGAGCGAAACTTATCAAGCAATTTTGCCGCTAATAAGGGTAAATTACCTTGGCCTGTGAGCAGTGGCTATATAAGTGATTACTTTGGCAGAAATAAACACCCAGTTTTTAATATTTATACAGAGAACTATGGAATTGATATAAAAACTAAAAGAGGTGCTCCGGTTTATGCAATATTTGCGGGGGAAGTATCCTCGGTAATCAATATTCCTGGTGCAGGGCAAACGGTATTAGTCAATCATGGCTCGTTCTATACGGTATATTCAAAACTCAAGAATGTAAGTGTACGGAAGGGGCAAAAAATAAACTTAAAACAAGTACTGGGTACCGTAGTAACGGATGAATCTAAAAATAGCAAAGTGCATTTTGAAGTTTGGCGTGTAGGTGCCAATGGTTCTCCTACTAAAGAAAACCCGGCAAACTGGGTTAAGAAGCGTTAGAGATCAACCCCTTGATTTTCAATCAACTTCTTCATATTAAGTAAGCCATAGCGCATTCTGCCTAGTACAGTATTAATGCCGGTATCTGTAAGCTCCGCAATTTCTTTAAAACTTAGGTCACCATATATTCTCAGCACTACTACTTCTCTTTGCTCATACGGGATTTGCTCAAGAACTTCACGTACGTTTTTACAATCTTTAGAATGAATATGCTGCTCTTCTTGATTTCTATTACCGCTTGCTATAAAAGAAAAAATGTCTGAGCCATCTGGCATAGTAAACTTTTTCATTTTCTTAGCTTGCCGTAAATAGTCAATACTCAGGTTTCTGACTATACGAGCCACCCACGGCACAAATTTTCCTGCTTCAGCATATTTACCTTTACGCATTGATTTTAATACACGAATGCAAGCTTCTTGAAAAATATCCTCT
>Ga0209186_1002889_pt1 | contig 12024 bp, 14 predicted proteins | sample SidtaG_FD_187426 | JGI IMG/M metagenome (GOLD analysis project Ga0209186, IMG submission 187426) | Marine algal microbial communities from Sidmouth, United Kingdom - Sidmouth_Male2 metaG (SPAdes) (version 2) | ecosystem: Host-associated > Algae > Red algae > Unclassified | place: Sidmouth...
CGATTAAATTATGCGCGCGTCATTCCGATGATGGATTACACCGCGCAATTATTGGGTCGCCTGCTGCAACGATAGGCGCACCCTTAGGGAATTGAGACCGGAGACGAGATTATGGCTGCACCAAAAGACGAATGGGATGACCTCTTGGGCGAAATCAATGCCGAGAAGTCCGAGCAAAAACGCCGCGCAGCTGCGTCTGCGGCGGCAGATGATATTCTGAAAGCAGATAAGAAAAAGTCCAAATCCGAAGGTGATGAGACTTCTGTCGAAAATGACAGTGAGGCGGCGGACGGCGAAGATGCGCCCGATGCAGGCGCAGCGGCAGTTGCTCGTATTGAAGAGCTGGAATCGGAACTCGCCACGCTGAAGGATCAAGCTCTACGGGCCATGGCCGAAGCGGAAAATGTCAAACGCCGCTCCGAAAAAGAAGTCACCGCCGCCCGCGTTTTCGGGATCGAGCGTTTCGCCAATGATGTTCTCTCCGTACATGACAATCTCTCCCGCGCTTTGCTGACCTTGGAAGGCACGGATAAATCCGAGCTGGGCGAGAATGCGAAGAACCTCGTTGAGGGGATTGAGCTGACAGAAAAAGACCTGATGGCCGTGTTAGCGCGCCACGGCGTCACGGCGGTTCCGGGACAAGGGTCTAAATTCGACCCCAACGTCCACCAAGCTGTCGCCAACATCCCGTCCGATGAAGACAAGGGCAATGTCGCCACAGTCATGCAAACCGGCTTTAAAATTGGAGACCGAACCCTGCGCGCCGCCATGGTCGCCGTGAGCACGGGTAGGGATTAGTTTCAACCTCTCCCTGTGGGAGAGGTCGGCCCGGCCCCTTGTTTGCTTGCAAACATTTGGCCGGAATAGCCGGGTGAGGGGCTAGCATGTGCGCCGCAGGCGCTCGCTCTTCCTCGGCGATAACGGGAGTAGGCTGACGCCTACATATTCCCCTCACCCCACAGCGGCCGATTGTTTGCAAGCAAACAAAGAGCCGCGTGGACCTCTCCCTAAGGAGAGGCAAATGGAGATCGCTGCCATTCCCGAACTCCCCGAAGTCGAAACTGTTCGCCGCGGCCTTGCACCTGTTATGGAGGGCGCAACCTTTGCGAAGGTCACGCTGAACCGTCCTGATTTGCGGTTTCCCTTTGTACCTGATTTTATTCAGCGCATCCAAGGCCAGCAGTTAGTTCGCCTCTCCCGCCGCGCGAAATTCTTGCAAGCCGAGCTGTCGAGCGGGGAGACCTTATATATGCACCTCGGTATGAGCGGGCGGTTCATTATTGATGGCCCCAAAGACAAAAACTCGAAACTTGCCAATTTCACCCATGAACATGCCGCCAATCCGAAACATCATCACGTCGTGTTCGAGATGGAGCACCCTGTTTCTGGGGGCGCACGCATCACCTTTAACGATCCGCGGCGGTTTGGGTTTATGGAGCTGGTCAGTGTAGGCGAGCCTTACCGCCTCGACCATATCGGGCCGGAGCCTTTGGGCAATAGTTTTAACGGTCCCGCCTTGCGCGCGGCATTGAAAGGCAAAAAGTCCAAAATCAAAGCCGCCCTGCTGGATCAACGCGTCGTGGCGGGGCTTGGCAATATATATGTCTGCGAAGCGCTCTACCGCACGGGCATCTCCCCGCGCCGCGCGGCGGGTCGGTTGAAGGTCGCGGAAACCGACGCCCTCGCCGCCCATATAAGAGACGTGCTCGCCGCCGCGATTGAAGCGGGCGGGAGCTCTTTGCGCGATTTTTCCAACACCGACGGCAAGCTCGGCTATTTCCAACACAGCTTTGACGTTTACGGCCGCGAGAATGAGCCCTGCAACAGCTGCGACGCGCCGATTAAGCGGATCGTGCAAAGCGGGCGGAGTTCATTTTTTTGCGGGGTGTGTCAGCGGTGAGTATCCCCAGTTCCACGGCACGGCTTTTCGTCGCTTACTCTAACGATCCAAAACATACCCTTGTTTTGAGACGGGGTCCTTCGCGACGAGTCGCTTCCTTCAACTGGGATAGAACAACAGATAGTTTCACGCTGGGCCAATGGCTGAAAGGCAAAATATATTGGCACCGAGCTGATATTTCACCGGATGGGAAGCATTGGATTTATTTAGCTCTAGGGCGCGGTGGACGGACATATACTGTAATTGCTAAAACACCTTACCTGAAAGCGCTGGACTATCACCCCTGGCTCGGCACCTGGGGCGGCGGAGGAAGATTTCTATCAAATAAGGCCTACGAATTAGCGGGGCATTCAAATGCACAAAACCGGAAATTATCTGGTCGGTTTCGAGTGTCGGAACGAAACACGACGGCCTCATTAGGTGTTTTTAGCCGCCTTCAACGTCAGGGTTGGGCCTATATGATGAACGGGGACTATACGCGAAAAATCGGGCAAGGATGGATACTGCGGAAACATGTGGGCGAGGGTCAAAAATTTGGCCGCTCGATAGATTCGGAATGGCATACGCTTTCGCACAATGGTTTGGAGTTGACGTTAAAACGGCCTGATTGGGAGTGGGCGGACGTGGATGACGGAAAACTGGTTTTCGCAGAGGGCGGAAGGCTCATGCGGGCCACATTATTTAAAGACGCCAAACAGCCCTATATATCAAAACTCATCCATGACTTTAACCGCTATACATTCGAACCCATTCGCGCGCCCTACTAATCCTCCCAATTGCACTCCCCCCGCTGCCGCGCTATGTGGGCCGACAGAATTTTGAGAGAGAGCACCCCCAAATGGCTTACGACGATATAGAACTGACGCGCGACGGCGCTGTGGCGATCCTGCAATTGGACCGCCCGAAAGCGCTCAACGCGCTGAACCTAAATATGATGACGGAACTGGCCGATGCGCTGTCTAAATTGGAAGCGGACGACACTGTCGGCTGCGTAATCCTGACAGGCAGCGAGAAAGCCTTTGCCGCAGGCGCGGATATTAAAGACATGGCCGAGGACGACTATCTGGGTCTTTATAAAAACGACCGGTTTGAAGAAAACCACATGGCGACGGAACGCTTCCGCAAGCCGATCATCGCGGCTGTTGCCGGTTACGCGCTGGGCGGCGGCTGCGAGGTTGCCATGATGTGCGATTTCATCATTGCGGCGGATAATGCAAAATTTGGCCAGCCCGAGATCAATCTGGGCGTCATGCCCGGCATGGGCGGGACGCAGCGCATGCTCCGCGCCGTGGGCAAGGCCAAGACAATGGACCTTTGCCTGACGGGCCGCATGATGGACGCGGATGAGGCCGAGCGCGCAGGCCTCGTCGCCCGTGTTGTGCCGCTGGATAAGCTGATGGAGACCGCAAAAGAGGCGGCCGTGAAGATCGCCGGCCAAAGCCAGCCCATCGCTATGATGACCAAGGAGACAATTGAAGCCGGGTTTGAGATGAGCCTGTCCGCAGGTATCCGCTATGAGCGCCGAATGTTCCAGAGCATGTTCACCACACATGACCAGAAAGAAGGCATGGCCGCTTTCATCGAGAAGCGAAAGCCGCATTTTAAGAATCGTTAGCCCCCGGGCACACAAGGGCGGGCTGACTGCAACCGCGGATAAACACGCTATTGACGACCTGCGACTCCCTCCTTATATGCCCTCAAGAATTAAAGCAGGCCCGCGCAAGCGTCGCGGGCTCTGTGCATTGAACGAAACTGAAAGAGTAAAACATGGCAAATACGTCCTCCGCCAAGAAGAACGTGCGTAAAATGGCCCGCAAAACGGCCGTCAACAAAGCCCGCCGCTCAAGCGTCCGGACTTTTCTGCGCGCTGTTGAAGACGCCATCACATCCGGCGACAAGGCGGCTGCAACCACTGCCCTCAAAGCCGCAGAGCCGGCCATGATGCGCGCTGTGTCGAAAGGCATCTTCCATAAGAATACAGCCAGCCGCAAAATCTCGCGGCTAAACAAGCGCGTCAAAGCCATTGGCTAAGCCTTGCGCTTACAGATATTTTGAAGGACCGGCCTTTGGGTCGGTTTTTTTGTGTCTGCGAGTCCCGGCTATGCCGCCCAGCTTCTTGAGAGGCTCAGCCAAACCGATTTTTAGACACGTCTGAAACTCCCGTTTACTGTGTCTTTTGAAACTTCAAAAAACTTTAAGCTGTGGTTCCTCTTAGAGAATCGCCGCCATCCTAGAGTCAAGAATTTTTCAGGAAATTTTTCTGAATTTTTTTCAGCCGAAAAAGGCTTGCGATTCAATGGTGTTTTTGAGTCAAGAATAGAATCAGCCCGAAATGCAAATTTCTCACATTGACGCTCCGTTTTTAGGCTGGTTTATAGAGGTCACAGACGGCGCCTCAGAGGCGGCGCAGTCTGTTCGGGGAACGCCCGGAACGATCTGCGTTGTTGAGCAGTATCGGGCCGAGCATCCATATAATTGGGAATAGTTTCAAGGGCTTGTCTTTTTCAAGTCGCGCTTTCGTGCGGCTTTGAGACAGAAAGTCCGCTTGGGAGGCGCGCAGTGAGCAGAGTAGCTGATAAATTGGCCAATGTGAAAACGCCGGATTTGTATACAGGGGAGCCGCCGCTTCAATCTGCTCATAATACTTGGAAACAAGTCAAGACTGATTTGGCTTATGCGTTGGGGCCAAATGTTCACCGCTCTTGGACCGGCCGCCTACATATCACGCAGGCCGACGAAAGCGTCGTTACCCTTTCCGCCCCCACCCGATTCATTGCCTCCAAGATTGAAACGCAGTTTGCGGATACCGTCCGCCGTCTTTGGGACAAACATGACCAAGTTGATCCACCGCGCCGTTTAGCTTTCGCCGCCAATCCATCAGCCGTTCGTTCCGCCGCGCCTTTGCCCTCGGTCAAGCCCAATGCCGCGCTGCGCTCGGGTTCGGCCCAACCCGGCTCTCATGGGGACACGCAAGCTCCAATACCGACCAACGAAGCACCCGAAAGCCCGAGGGACCGTTTTACATTTGATAATTTCGTTGTCGGTGCATCCAATGAACTAGCCATGGCTGTGGCCCGTCAAGTCGTCACCCAATGCGGTGCGGGCCGCGCGCCGCAATATAATCCTATCGTCATTCACGGCAGCAACGGCATGGGCAAAACCCATTTGCTCTATGCCATTGAGAATGCTGTTCGGGACAATCACCCGGATAAACGCATGCGCTTTATTTCTGCGGAAGATTTTGTCTCCACTTTCGTCGCCTCTGTGCGCGGTCAAACCCGAGACGGCATTGCTGCCTTTAAGGCGTCTTTGCGCGATGTAGACCTTTTGGTGATTGATGATGCGCATTTCATCGCGGATAAGCCCGGCAGTCAAGAAGAGCTGCTCCATACACTCGTCAGTCTCGTCGATAGCGGCAAACAAATCCTGATCGCGGCTGACCGTCATCCTGACAAGATCGAAAAAGCCACAGAGCGGCTGAAAGGTTATATGTCCTCCGGGCTGGTCTGTAAGATCGGCGCAGCGGATTATGAGCTACGCTTGCGAATCTTGGACCGCCTGATTGCGCGCCGCCGCGCCGGGGGTCAGCAAGATCTTGCTATTCCGCAAAATGCCCGTGATCATCTGGCTGCGCGCATGAATGCCACGCCGCGCGATCTCGAAGGGGCCTTTAACCAGATCGTCGCGCAGAGCGAGTTTTTAGGCACATCCATTACTTTGGAAAGTGTGCAGGAAACATTATCTGACTCTCGATATATGATGGGACAGCGCCTAACGGTGGACCGTATTCAGCGCGCCGTCTGCGAAGTGTTCTCCGTGACGCCGACCGATATGGTTAGCAAGAGACGCGCGCGCATTATCGCCCGCCCGCGACAAGTCGCCATGTATCTGTGTAAGAAGCTCACCAAACGCAGCCTGCCCGATATCGGCCGCCGTTTTGGTGGACGCGATCACACAACGGTTATGCACGCCGTCAAACGTATCGATCAACTCCGCGCAGATGATGCCAGCTTTAATGCGCAGATTGAGGCGGTGGAGACATTGTTGAAGACATAACCTAATAGCCGCATCATTTTGAATGGAGCGTTGTTGAATAAAGTCTTGGAATGATGCAGCACACCCGCATTAGCAGAACATTTTCATCTCATCAAAAAGAAGCCTGGAACCATTTCTGGTACCAGGCTCCACATGTTGAAACGGGGCGCAATGTCCAACATGTCTACACATCGATCCCACTATCGAATGAAAAAATTGAATACAGGATTTTCATGAATGTAAGATGAATTTATGTTGCGCAACACCATTTTTATTGAAGACATTTCAAAACACCTACTTATTCAGGTCTATTATAAACGAATGCGTGATTGACTTATGAGCCTTGTAAATAATCCGGAAAACTCGTTGCCCTATCATTTGAGAGGCGCGTTTCGGGGGTATGAGATAGCTTTGGGGCGGTATTTAAAACGTTTCGACCTTCCCCTTTCGGAATTTTATATCCTTCGGCTGCAATGGAGTGCTGAGGGCGACCCTCAAAGAGAGATCGCGGAAAAGGCTTTTATGTCGGATAGCGTGGCGTCTCAGGTCATCAAGAAAATGGAACATAAGGGCTATTTGAGACGAAGGGCCAATCCTGAAGATAGCCGCGCTCATCTCGTTTTTCTAACAGCGAAAGGAAAATTACTGCGAGAAACGATTGCGACAGAGGGCATTCAAATTTCCTCGGAGAACGCCCCTGATATTTCCCGTGAAGACATGAAAACAGCCATTCGGGTATTAAACCAAGTGCGAATGGGCTTTGATCTCTATAATACTCCGTAAATACAAGAAGAGCCCCCATGTGTAGGGCTCTCTTCAATTAAGTCTATTCCTTCACACCTCACGCTTTATGGCGGAATCCACGTCTCTTCATAATCACTGCGAGACGGGCTCCTGTTTTGTAAACCCGGGAATATCCCGCCATGGCTTTCTATCGTTAGGACCGATTTAACAGCGTATCTCGCGCATTTTTATGCGTATAATTGTTAAATGGGATGATGGCTTATATCGGCGAATATCCCATTGTAGCAATCGCCGCGCAGCCCCATTCATACATGGTTAAGCCAGAGTTAATTACCGCATTCGCATGTGGAGGCTTTGCGGATTTAATGTCTTGGGGACTGACAGAGTTTGTTTAAATTCTGCAGCCCATGCGCCGTCTTCTGTCGATCCACATTTCTCATCTTATCGACGCTCATCCCGAGGCGCATCGCGTCTGGGTCTGCGCGGTGGGTACTTTATCTCTAAAGGGAGACTATTATGGCTGTTATGAAATCCGTACAGATTATGTCCGAGAGTTCAAAATCATTTGAGGGCGCTATTGAAACGGCGGTCAAACGCATGTCGCAATCCGTGAAAAATATTCGGTCGGCCTATGTTCAAGACCAATCCGTAACGATCAAGAACAATAAAATTGATATGTACCGCGTCAATTTAATGATCACATTCGAGGTCGGCGGTTCAGAAAAGCCGAAGAAGAAAGCGGCTGCCAAGCCTAAGGTCATTTACACAGATGGTCCATCAGATGGCACACCGGATGATTTAAAAGTCATCAAAGGCATCGGTCCGAAATTTGAAGGCGACCTAAACAGTAAAGGGATTTACTATTATCGCCAGATTGCCAATTGGTCTGCGGCCGATGTGAAAATGGTCGAGGGTATCATCGATTCTATCCCTGGCCGCATCCAACGCGACGCTTGGGTCAAACAAGCCAAGAAACTGAAGTAAACCTATCAGCAATACTGATATCGGCGTCGTTCTCGACGTCGGCTCTGGCTTCACGCTCAAAGAGGCTTAAGGCGACCCGAGAGCCGCCTTATTTATTTTGACGTTTTCGAATCTATTTCTCTTCATAGTCCCGAACGAGTTGGTCCATGAAACGCACGCCCCAACCTGCATGACCCTTTGGCGCTGTGGGCGTTGCGCTATCGCGCCAATCAACACCTGCAATATCGAGGTGCACCCAAGGCTGGCCTTCTTCGACAAATGTTCCAATCACCGCCGCGCCAATAGACGCGCCGGGCGCGCCGGCTGTTGATTTAACGTCGGCAATATCAGATTTAATTTGCTTGTAGTGATTAGTATGCAACGGCAGTGGCCAGACATCTTCGCCGGAACGCTCACCAATATCCATCATTGTCTGCGCCAACTCGAAATCGCGCGTGATTAATGCGCCATATTCATCGCCCAAGGCGCGCGCCGCTGACCCCGTCAGCGTCGCGATATTTACAATGAGTTCCGGGTCATATTTTTCGATAGTATAAGGAACAGCGTCCACAAGAAGTAAGCGCCCTTCGGCATCGGTCGACATAACTTCAATTGTTTTGCCAGTATATGTGGTCAATACATCGCCCGGGCGGATGGCCTTTCCATCCGGCATATTCTCAGCCAGCGGCATTACCCCGACAAGATTGATATCCGCGCCGCGCTTGGCGGTAGAAATCAGCGTTCCCGCCACGGCCGCCGCGCCGGACAGATCGGATTTCATCAACCATTGGCCACTATTGGGTTTCAGGCTGATACCGCCCGTATCAAAAGTTATGCCTTTTCCAACGAGGGCCAGCGGGGCATCATCACCGGCACCCATATATTCCAAGACCAGCAAGCGCGGGTCATGGACGGACCCCTTCCCCACACCGAGGATGGCGCCCATACCTGCACGTTCCATTTCGCGCACACCCATAACGGTGAGCTTAAGATTTGGAATCCCGCGCGCTTCTTGGCGGATGCGATCTACAAATGATTCAGGATAGATTTCAAGACCCGGCGCATTACCGAGATCCCGCGCCATATCTACGGCGTCTGCAAGACTTTCATAGTCAGCATCGGTTAAATCATCCGCTTCGCCTGTGTCATCCCCGATGAAAATGACATCCCGGTCTGCCGGTAGCTTACCTGTTTTATATTTATCAAAACTATAGTGTCCGAGGCGATAGCCGAGCGCGAGTTCTGCGCTGGGCGCGTCGCTGTCCGTTTTCAGGTCTTCAACGATTATTGTGAGGTCCCCGTCACCGGGAGCTTTGACGGCATGACCGCCCAAATCATGAAGGTTGCGCCGCGTCAGGGTCTCGCCGCCTGTTCCAATGACCGTTACTGATTTTATATCGCCCAATCCGTAATAATGCTGGCTAGTGCCAAAAGCGCCTTCAAAGCCGGAGGCATTCATCGCGCGTGAGAGGGCCTCTGACACATCTCCGCCCATTTGTTGGGGCAGTGTCAGAGATTCATTTAGAAATACCACCACATGATCGCCCGCGGCGGTGTTCGACGTTGCAAATGAAATATCATCTGCAAAGGCTGGTAGGGCAACCAGAGACAAGGCAGCGGAAGTAAGAGGGGTTTTTAGGATGGATTGGCGCATAACATTTCTCCTAGAGCGACTATTTATTCGTCTAGGTTATTGAAACGGGCGAAAATAACACAATTTACCTATTGTGAAATTGCGTTTTACCTATGGAAGCGCCCTACCGTTTCCGCTTCAAGTAGAACACGCTTGGGTATGTATCCGTTTTGACGTGATAGCATTCCCAACCCTGCAGCAGACCGAAATTATTAAGAAAGGTCTCGCTGTGTTCACGAATAGCGTCCCCCATCATGCCTTTTTGGCCCGGTTGAACAATTCTATATTCCCATCTGTCACTCATCTTTCGTCTCCTTCTTTAGTCGCCCCTGTTTGCGCAAAGCTTCGCGCAGAGCCCATTCAATCTGCCCGTTAAGCGAGCGGAGATCATCCGCCGCCCAACCCTTCATCGCGGAGAGCACATCCGCGTTAATGCGCAAAGGATATGATTTTTTATCGGGCATTTTAAGGAGGCCGCTCTAGTAGAGCGACCCGGTGTTCACGACCGGTTGAGTGGCCTTGTCAGAACACAGTACGACCAACAGATTGGACACCATCGCCGCGCGGCGCTCATCATCCAGCTCGACGATATCTTTGGCGGCAAGTGCGCCCAGCGCATCTTCCACCATGCCAACCGCGCCTTCGACGATCTGCTTGCGCGCGGCAATAATTGCGCCCGCTTGTTGGCGTTGCAGCATGGCGCCTGCGATTTCCGGCGCATAGGCAAGATGCGAAATCCTCGCCTCGATCACATGAATTCCGGCCTTGGCGAGGCGATCCTGAATTTCATCGCGTAAGCGGTCAGAAATTTCTTTTGGGTGCGAGCGCAGGCTAATCGTGCCGTCACTGTGCTGATCATAGGGATAGCTGGTCGCCATAGCGCGGATGGCAGCTTCCGATTGGATTTGCACAAAGCTCTCATAATCATCGACATTAAAAACGGCTTCTGCGCTGTCATTGACTTCCCAGACCACGATCGCCGCAATTTCAATCGGTGAGCCGTCGAGCTCATTGACCTTCAGCTTGCCGCTCTCAAAATTGCGGACGCGCAGGCTAATTTTTTTCTTCGTGTAGAACGGATTATTGAATCGCAGACCGGAGGTACGGACCGTGCCGATATATTTCCCAAAGAGTGACAGCACCGCCGATTGGTTCGGCTCAACTTTATAAAGTCCAGACAAGCCAATAATGAGGAGCGGAACCCCTAAAACAACCGATAGGATTTTAAGACCACTCGCATCAAGATTGAACACCGTAAATGCGACTGCGGCGGCAAACGCCAACAGCACGAATAAGAACGGAATACCGCTCAATGATTTGACTTCTTTTTCTCTAATATCGGCCATGAATTTCTCCTTTTTTAGCCCTATCACCTCTAACGTCCGGATTGGCACATCCTATAAAGTGATATCATTTACATATCATATATATTGTTTTTCGATAAGTTGTCAAGAGGCAGACATTGGGGGTGGGCGAAACTCATCCAATCCGCTATGGGGCCGCCATGTTTGAAACTGCCCTCTTCATAAGTGCGTTTACAACGCTTTTCGTCATCATTGATCCGCCCGGCTGTGCGCCAATTTTCGCGACGCTGACAAAGGGTACGTCGCGCGCGCATCAGCGTAATATGGCGTTTAAGTCTGTCGGCATTGCGGCCTTCATCCTAATTGGATTTGCCTATGTCGGGGAATGGCTCTTCGCCAAACTGGGCATTAGCCTCGATGCGCTGCGGATTTCCGGCGGCATTATGCTATTTATTATCGGTCTGAACATGGTGTTTGAGAAACGCACAGAAACCCGGGAAGACCGCGCGGATGAGCTGCTGGAAGAAATTGAGGACCCGGAGGATATTTCCGTATTCCCAATGGGTATTCCCATGATTGCCGGCCCCGGCACAATGGCGACCTTGCTGATCCTCATGAGTAACGCCCCGTCACGCGCCGGGCAGTTAGCTATTCTCGCGGCACTCGTCCTGACTCTCCTCATCACGCTCGTTACATTTTTAATTGCAGGCCCGCTGATGAAGTTGATGGGCAAGAGTTTCACCGATGTTCTAACGCGCGTTTTGGGCGTGTTGCTCTGCACGCTGGCATCACAATTTGTCTTAGACGGGATTAAAGGCGCTTTGTTTTAGGTTTAAAAAAAACCCCGGCCCTAAGGGCCGGGGTTTTAGTCTCTTATTTTGCCGAATGGCCTAACTGGCTGCATCTTCAATCGCTTCGCCAGCGCTCTCAATATCTTGGCCTGCGCCTTGGATTGTATTGCAAGCTGTTGCGGACATTGCGGCGAGTGTGACGATGGCCATTCCAGCCCATTTAAATGCGTTTTTCATTTTATACTCCCGTGCTCTAGACTTGTCTAACGTCGGTTATCGAGCGGGGTTCCCAAAAATAAGCAAATTCATTCGACCGGAGCCTTCAACTCGCCCTCGGACTGGACTAATGAGCAAATATGGACGCGCACCCCGACATACCCGCCGCGCAATGGGTACATATAATATCCGAGCTTCGCAGCATTGACGCCCGCGAAGACGTTCGGATTTTATTCGCCATTGAGTCCGGCTCCCGCGCGTGGGGGTTTGCCTCCCCGGACAGCGATTTCGACGTGCGCTTTGTCTATGTCCGGCGGCAGGATTGGTATCTTTCATTAACGCCGGGACGTGACGTGATTGAGCTGCCATTGGTCCAAGATGATGATATAAATGGCTGGGATATTCGCAAAGCTCTGAACCTGGCTTTGAAGCCTAATC
>Ga0209186_1002890_pt1 | contig 12022 bp, 19 predicted proteins | sample SidtaG_FD_187426 | JGI IMG/M metagenome (GOLD analysis project Ga0209186, IMG submission 187426) | Marine algal microbial communities from Sidmouth, United Kingdom - Sidmouth_Male2 metaG (SPAdes) (version 2) | ecosystem: Host-associated > Algae > Red algae > Unclassified | place: Sidmouth...
GGGGGGCAGATGAGGGAAAATTTAGAAGAGTTCAAGCAATGGGATGGTCGTGGAAGAAACGACCACGACTATGTGGTGATCCACCGCTGAGCCCAACTGCGGGGCCTGACCTGGGTGGGGCGCGGTCCTCTGGGCGCGTTTTTTCCGCCCGTCTCTCCTGGTGTGGCAATTTACTCTTTCCATCTACAAAGAATATGAAGCGGCATGGAAGCGGATTTAAAAAACTCAGTTGTGGCGGTCCCGGAATGCCTGTGCCGTGTGGCGCCGAGTTTGTGGCGCCACAAACTCGGCGCCACAAACTCAAGCGTGTCTCGGACCGGGGGTCAGATAGAAGGCGCTGGACTTTTGATCGCTTTGCCCAGAATCGCGCGGGTGAACGCGGGCTCACAAGTGCTACAACTCTGCGCAGGCAGTGCTACACCTCTGTGCACGCGGTGATACACCTCTGCGCACGCAGTGCTAAACCCCTGCGCATGCAGAGGTGTAGCACGAAGGGCTGTAGCAAAGCGGACTTGCAAATACCATGTTCTGGTACTCGGGCGGGCGCGTCAGCATTTCTAGCCCTCAACATATGTTGGGGATGGCTCTCAATACGCGCAGCGCAGAGTGTCCCCCACACGGATAGTCCAAAGGGAGCCTTTGAGCGGGTTCTCCGCAGGGAGACGATCGAGCTGGCCATTCAAGTCGGGGCCTTCAAACAGGGCTTGCAAGGGCGGGTGTTCAGGTGAGCCAGCGCGTGTGGGACTTGCTGCATGATAAAAAAAGTGTGCTTCATTTAGTTGCCGCTGTGAGAGAAGAGGTCGCTCTCTCCTCTCCGCACCATCGTCCCAGAGAACCCCCACATGGTCTCGAAGCAGTACCCGCCTTCCCTCCTTGGCGTGCGTTCGAGCCGATACACACGCGTCACAACCCCTGCAGTGCATTTGACTCGCGACCCTTGTTTCTTCAACAAGCAAGCATGTGCTACATTCAGATGGTCTTGTTCAATTGCTGTCATCTGGAGAAGACGCGTACCATGTGCGAAGATGCCGCGCAAAAGGCAAACAACAACCGAGCCATCGTTTGGTGCACAAAAGTCTCTTCCCATACGCCGGCGGGTGTGCTGAGCCGTGCATCAAACAATGTTACCAATTGCTCCAAGTGCTAGCGGAGCTGAAAGCCTCAAGACCGTGGAACTTGGGCGTGGCCTGGTGCTGCGCGGCGTTGGACAACACCAGTGCTTTAAGTGCGTGGATGCTTGTGTGATCTCTTGTTTTCATTTCTTCGCCTTTCGTGCGTCCAATCGCCCTGTGTGCCTCTGTGAGCCCTCTGCTGTGCACTGGCTGCACTGGCGCACTTTCTTGTTGCTCTTTCTGTGTACGTCGAACAATTGAACATGTGAGAAGCACCGAGACAATCTCTGGAACGTCCTGCAGCCGCTTTTCCACCAGCCCCCACGCCACTGCTACTCCCGCTGACGCCCCGTCAGCTTTAGACCCGCTCGCGAAAGCGGTCGGCGACCGGATGCCACCTCACCACACCCCAACGCGAGGACCCTTACGACCGGGCGGCGCCGCCCTGCCGGCACTGCTCATCCGTGCCGCCCGTGGTCGACTCGCCGCCGGCGGACGTCGATTGCGCGTAGCCCGCCTCAGCAGTCTTCGGAGAGAACGTGGCTGTCCTTTTTGGTGCCACCGTAGGCTCTTTAGGTAAAATAGAAACGAGACGGCGCCTATAGGCGCACACAACTGAGCCGACGAGCTTGGCGCAGCACCCACGTCCAACGCAAGCGCCAAGGCGCACACGCATTACTTAACAGATAGCAGAGCGCAGCGAACAGCCTTCGAACGTGTGCTAAGGGAGGACAAGTAAAACCAGAACCGACAAAAGGGTTACCAATCGGGTGCACCCTCGTCCGCAGCTGTCGCTCCGCTCGCGGTCACACAGGCAGCAATTCGGTCACGGTCGTTCTTCTCGCCCGGCCAGGCTAGCCTTGGTCCGGCCATTGAAGTACCCTCAGGAAGAGGCGCCCGTCCCACTCGGCCCCTCCGCACGCACAAACGCACAGCCCGCGCGTGTCTCTCGTCTGCCCGCGTGCCCACGACTCTCATCTCGGCGTCCCCGCGGTGGGGCTCCCGCCCGACCAAGCCCTCCAATGCAAGCACGTCAGCGTCGTCTGCTGTAGCGCCGCGTGGGCCCCACACACGCTGTCCGACACCCGCGGTTGTCGGTCCTGTCGGCAGGCGCCCCAGGGGAGGTCCTCCTCCGCCCCCATCCAGGTGAGTCAGGGGGGTCGGCCATGTCCGCGAAGCGCCACGTCTGGTCGACGCTCGTGCAGCAGCCAACGGGAGGCGCACCCACAGGGAGCCCTCTTTCATCTCCCAATTCAACACTCCTCCACGGGCGCGACCTGCACAGCGATCTTTTCGTCCATCCCCATGCCCGCCACGCACTTGAGGAAACCAGCCGTCTCAAGCGGCTTGGTCAACGCGTCGGCCGTGTGCGACGCCGTAGCCACGTCCGCCATCTCGAGGGTGCCTTAGACGACGCTCTCACGCACAGAGTGGTGACAGATGTCAAAGTGCTTGGTTCTAGCGCTGCTCACAGGGTTGAGAGTCATGGCCAGCGCCGACTGATTGTCGCAGCGGATGGTTACCGGAAGCATGCGCCCCGTCAGGAATCCGCACAGCCGGCACAGCCATACCGCCTCCTTTGCCGTCACAGCCGACGCGATGTACTCCGCTTCCGTCTTGGAGGCCGCAACTGTAGGCTGCACCTTGCTGCCCCAAACAACGGCCCCCCCACTGTAGATAAAAAAGAGGACCGAGGTCGACCGCCGAGTGTCCACGTCGGCCGCAAAGTCCGCGTCGCCATAGCTCTGCAGCTCGCCGTCCGTCTGGAAGCAGATTCCCAGGAAGCGCGTCCTCTTCATGTAACGGAGGACCACGCGCGCCGCGGAGAGGTGGTCCACGGTCGGTTCCGACACATATCGCGTCAGCCGGCCGACCGCGTACGCGATTTCCGGCTTGGTTTCCGTGCACAGGTACAGAAGTGCGCCGAAGAGCTCTCGGTACACCTTGACTAGCTCCACCGTGAGCAGCGTCCCTGCCTTCTGCATCTTGATACCAACGCCCATGGGCAGGCGCACTGGGTGGGCGTTCGCCACACCGTACCGCTCCATAAGGGTCAGAACGTATTGACGCTGATGCGCGCGCAAAACCTTGGCCGCCTCATCGCGTTCGATGTGTAGCCGCAGGAAGTACGCGAGGGATACAAGTTCACGGGCCTTGAATGCCTCACTGATCACACGCAGGCCGCCGTTGGCCGCACGCGCGGATTGTCCCGCGACAAGAAGATCTTCCACATACACGAGGATAAGGCATAACGCCGCTCCCGCCTTCCCGACGAAGAGGCACGGCTCCTCGTCGTACGCCGTGAATCCGGAGCCTCCAAGCATTTCCTTGAGCTTGCGGTACCACGCTTGCGCGGCCTGTTTAAAGCCGTAGATCGCTATCTTCAGCTTGCACACCTTCCCACGCGCCCCCCGCGTGTAGCCACGGGGTTGCGGAATGTGGATCTTCGTCTCAACGTCCCCGTTGAGGACTACTGTGGCCACGTCCATCTGTTCCATTTCCAGGCCGCGGCAAGAACAGAACTCCAGGAAGACCCTCAGGGTTGAGTACCGCGCAATCGGTGCCCAGACCTCTAAGTAGTCATCCATGTACATTTGGATATCACCCCGGACGAAGTACAAGCCTTTGTGCTTGGTCACCTCGCAGTCCGCCCCGCGCGTGCGCTCGCAGAGCATCACCGTCTGGAAGACCTGCTTTCTGCGAGGGAGGTCGACCAGCTCCTACGTCCCGTCCTCGCAGGGCGCGTCCACCTCCGCTCGGATGGCCGCGTCGAGCAGGTCTCAGTCCGGTGCCAACCTGGCCTGGTACATGCGCATCTTGTCGGGGTTGCCGCGCCCGTTCGCGACCAACACCCAATCCGTGACGGCCACGCCGCTGGACTAAAAACGGACGCGCAGCCGTTCAAATCTTGGAGCCGGTTCCGTTTTGGCCACCGCATTGGCGGTGTCGCCCGACCCTTGCGCCGGTTTCGTGTCGGCCACCATATCCTCAGTGTCTTTGGCGTCGTCCTCGCAGCCGCGGCCGTTGTCTGTTACCGATCCGTCCGTGTCCTCTGCGGGCGCCAGGGACGCATTGTCCGCGTGCGTCACCCGTTGCGTCAGGCGACGCGCGGCCGCGACCGCGTCCTGCACGGGCGCGGGCGCCAGGGAGCTGCCGGCGACACGCTGGGGACCACGAAGAGCACTGCTGCCCCATGATCCTATATTTCCCTGCACAGACTCGTCAAACTTGACGTCACGAAGAACTAGGCCCATGTCATTGATGAACGCGCGGTAGCCCTCGGTCCCCACGTCTTATCCGGGGAAGGTGAAAAGGATGGCGCGTGGATCGAGGCTCAACCGCAGCTCAGGCGGCAGGTACGCCCAGCCTCTGCGCCCAAGAACCCGCGTGTCCGACAGGTCGGGGACCGACCCGTGGAACAGTTCGAAAGGAGTCTTGACTTGACCGAACTGGGGAATGCGGTTGTCCGTGACTGTCGCCGCCACGGCCGCCTCCGCCCAGGACTTCAAATCGAGGCCGGCATCCGTCAGTAGCGCAGTTATGCGCTCTTGGACGGTATGGTTGTACCGCTCAGCGACACCGTTGTGCTGGGGCATGTACGGCGCCGACCGCTGGCGCTCAATGCCCTTGGCCGCCACACTGGAGTCGGTCTCCTTCCCGGTGTACTACTTGTCGTCGGCCGTCCAAATGATTTCCACCTTCTGCTCCGTCTTTTTTTCCGAGGCGTTGAAGACGTGCATGAGCGCCGTCTTGGCGTGCCCCTTTTTCTGGACGGGCACCAACGCCTTGTACCAGCTGCACCCACCGATGACGTTGACGACGTACCGGTAGCTCTCGGGAGTTGGCACTGCCATGGGCCCCGCAGTATCCGAGTGCAGACTGGCGGCGCGCGGATCGGCAGAACGGTGGAGGCTGAGTACGGCGCCCGCACCATCTTACCAGCGATTCACGGATCGGAAGGCTCACCCCGAATCTCCTCAAGGGAAGAGCGGGAAAGTCCCCTTCCGTCCACAGCGCCAAGGGTGCGCAGAAGCGAGTCAACCCCCGCGTGGGAGAACCGCTGATGCCGGACGTATGCACCCACTGGCGCTGCGGCTGCCTTCTTGGCCGTCCCAACCACGGGGTCCTTCACCGTTCCGACCGCCGCTGCAGCATAGCCATCGCCTTTGCGACCCGTCTTGAGCGCGAAGGCGCCCCCGCTGGCGTACATGGTCATCAGCATCTTGCCCGCAGCGTTCTGAGCAAGCACGCTGTCGGTCTTGAACACGGTGCGAAAGCCACGGCGTGCCGCGGTCTTGACCGAGAAGAGGGACATTGCCATGCCTGGCAGCACGAGCACGTCTTGGAGCGTCAGCGGCGTTGCCCCACGGGGCCCTTGGCCGCTTAGCACGGAAGTGCCGCGGGCAACGGCTCGCTTGACCGTCGCATCCGCGATGGTCAACGACACCGGGTACGTCGCGCGCACGTCGGTGAGGATGTTGGCCTTGCCGCACCTGTGGTGCGATGCACCGCTGTCGACAATCCAAGCGCCCGCTGTGCACCCGCGGTTCACACGCGGCGGGGGGGCCGACGCTATCATGGCAAGCCCCGCGTTGCCAAGCTCCCCCTCAGCGGCCTCCCTGGGCGGCCGGGGCTTGTACTTGTTGCGGCAGTCACACTTCAGGTGCCCCTTCTCTTGGCACTTATATCACGTGCGGTTCTTGAATCTGTCCTTCCGTTCCTCCGCGCTCATCTCGACGCGCATATGGGTCGTCGTCTATGTCGCGGGCATTCCTGCGGCCAGCGCCACGCCTTCCGATTCTTTAGCCTCGCTGCTTTTGCGTTTTCCTTTGGCTCGCTTGAGGGCAAAGCAGTCGCTCGCCGCCTGCAGGTCCTCGAGCGCCTCGAGTAGCGTCAGATGCCGGTTTTTTTGCATGACCTCCGCGGTCAGCTCAAAACGTGGAGTACGACCCAACAGCAGCACCGACAGGAGGTGGTGATCGTCGATCTCGATCCCCATCTCGCTCAGATGCCCCAAGAGCTCCCGGCCCCGGTTGAAGTAGCGCCCCAGGGACTCTACTTCCTCCATCGAGATCGTGTTGAGCTGTCGGCGGAGCGTGATCGCCCGCGCCGACCCCTTCGGCTTTAACTCCGCCGCCAGCGCCGCCCACAACTCCCGCGAATTCGTGTAGCGCCGGAGCTTAGTCCCGTGGTGCGCCATGACGCCCATCATGATGACGACGCGCGCCTTCTCCCCGCGTGAACGCTGCGCGGCTGCCGCCGTCGCAACGACCTGGTCCGACGCCAGATCATCCTGCGCTCGCGCCGTTGCAGGGGCTTCTTCCGATGCCTGCGCCATCTTGGCGTCCCCGCTGCTGCCAGCGGCCGCTGTCTTCTCGACAGCAGCCAAATCTTTCTTGGCGTCGCCACCAGCGTCGGCTCCAGCTCCGCGGAGTTCTCGGCCACAACCAGCCCCCAGAGGACGCGGCAGCGCAGAGCGTAGTCCACCTCGTGCGACCAGACAGGTAGTTGGACACGTCCAACTTGGGGATGACGCGGGGAGCGACATCCCAGCGGTGACCCCTGGTGCTTGCTTGCCTGTCCTTGGCCGTCGCCGCTGCGACGGGCCTCGCGCCGGTCCTCACAAATCCGGTCAAGCGTTATCCGGCTGGGTGAGCCCGTCCGATTCAGGTCACGCCGTCGCCGAGCCGGTCGCACCGGGATCACCCGGCGCCGTCATGCTCGCGCCGGGCTCTACTCGCTCCTCCGCCGGCGTCGACTCGGGGACGATCCACAAACGCTCGGGGAGGCCCTCAAGATATTTCTCCGACTCCTCCCCTGCTAGCACCGTCCACCGCGGGTAGCCCGTCTCCTCCGGCCGCTACCACAGCCAAGCCGGGAGCTCTCCCAAACCAGAAGGAATTCAAAGAAGTGTGACTGGGACAAAAACCTGTCACAAATCAGTTCCACAACCGTCCGCAGCTGTTGCTGCGGTCGCGCTCACACAGGCAGCGATTGGGTCACGGTCGTCTTTCTCTCCCGGCCAAAATAGCCTTGGTCTGGCCATTGAAGTACCCTCAGGAAGAGGCGCCCGTCGCACTCGGCCTCTCCCCGCGCACACACGCACAGCCCGCGCGTGTCTCTCGTCTGCCCGCGTGTCCACGACTCTCATCTCGGCGTCCCCGCGGTGGGGCTCCCGCAAGACCAAGCCCTCCAATGCAAGCACGTCAGCGTCGTCTGCTGTAGCGCCGCGTGGGCCCCACACACGCTGTCCGACACCCGCGGTTGTCGGTCCTGTCGGAAGGCGCCCCAGGGGAGGTCCTCCACCGCCCCCATCCAGGTGAGTCAGGGGGGTCGGCCACGTCCGTGAAGCGCCATGTGTGGTCTACGCTCGTGCAGCCGCGAATTGGAGGCGCATCCGCAGGCAGCGCCCGTTGCTCTTTCAATTCAACAGAAGGGCCACCGACAACTTCCCTGGTATTCTACCGCAACACAACGACCACCTTCTCCCTTTGACACTCCCGCCTGGTCCCGGCCACATCACGGCCACCTTCTGAGCCCAGAGAACAGCCGCCCCGCGTTCAAGGCAGCCGAACAGGAGCCCCACGTCCACGTCACGGCCGTGACTCACCAGTGGCCCGTGTGGGCGCGCCGCCTCCGGCACCGGCGTTCTGGCCGACCCCCCCCTCCGCAGTCTCTGTCGCCGCGGCCTCCATCGCCGCCGCCGCCGGCGCGACCGCCGCTGCCGCCGCCGCGGCCGCGCGCGACCGTCGGCGCATCCACCACCGCCGGTCGTCCTGGTCACAGGCGGGCTGCGGACGTCTCCGCCGCAGAAAACCGCAGCGGTGACGATGAGCCGCCTGATGGCGCGGCGGCCGCGGCCGTCACGGGGGTGCCTGTGCCATTTATACCCGCCTCGCGCAGCGGGCGCGTCCGCCGCAGAGGTCACGTGTCGGCGCGTCGGCGCGTGCGGGAACACCGACTGTCAGCCGCGTCGTCGCTGGGGGTCTGCGGCCAACCGGCGTTGGGCCGGGCGCCCCCGTCGCCATGGCTGCGAGGGGTTTGGCTAGAGCCCTGGGCCAGCCCTCCGATGCGGGCGCCACGGGGAGGAGATGTGACCACCTTGCCGCCGGTCGGAGCGGCTGTGACCACCGGCAGCCGGTCTTCGGGCGAAAAAGCGGGCGGGGTGGTGGTCCTGTGTCTGCTGCTCTGTGTGGCAGCTGGTTTCCCCTCCCTGTCGTGCACTCCTGCGGTAACGGCGGCTAAGATTTCGTGGGCCGCCGCGGATGCCTCAGCCGCTGTAGCCGCCGCCACCGTTCCTGCAGTGTCGCTGTAGGCGTCAGGCTGGATGGTGTGCGGCGTGCGGAGGGGAGAGAGAAGGAAAATGGTGTGTTTGGGTAATGCTAATGGCGCAACTATGCAACGCACCCGGAGATAGTAGGGGAGGCGGCAGCGGACGGTTCGGCGCCGAAAGACCGGCTACGTGCGCTGGGTCTCTGGAAGCTGTGTGCACCTATATGTGCGTGGACACAAGTGTATTAAATCAATTACCGTAGAGGGATGAAAAAAAAACCTTTCGTTGTCAGAGACTTGCTGTCACATGTAGCTCCGGCACAAAAACAAGGCAAGGCACTTGGTATTCTACTCAGTATCCGTGATGGTGGTCCTCGGCGTGTCTGACGTGCTGCCGTGCTCGCAACGGCGGGTTGTCCCGAGCGGATTATGTAGAGCCTCTGAGGCGGCCAGCTGCTTTGCGGCTTGCGACTTGCGGCCGCGCTGGTTGTCCCCCCCCGCGCTGCGCTGGGTCGCTGGCGCCGCCGGCGTCGCCGCCTTATGCGCCAGAACCTTCGCAGCTGCAGCAGTACCTGCTGCCACAGACGACGCCGGTGGGTCCTCCCCCGGCGGCGTTTTGGCTCCGGTGGCTGAGGCGGACGCCGGCGGCGCCGACGACGTCTCATCTGCAGGGATTGAGAAGATGTCGAAGGCGGCCACGCCGTCGGCGACCTCGATAACGAGCATATCCTCCACAGGATTCTTCTCCTCCGGTTCCGGCGCGGCATCAGACCCAAGGGCCGCCGCCAGAACGGAATTTGCCATCATTTCTTGCACACAGCTTGGCGATATTTGGCCGCCTTCGGGGGGCGGGCCATTGCAGGAAAGTCGAAATATCACAGCACGCTGCTCTCTTGCTGCGCCTCCGTCAGCTTATAGACAGGCGCCGTGCTCGCCTCGACCTGCACCACCATGCCGGTGTCCTCGCACCTCATCAGTTTTTCTGCCTTAATGCCACACGCTCGGCGCTGGTAGCCCTTATTGGGCGTACTTGGGCGGCTCGTACTTCCGCTGTCGGCGTCCTCGTCCGAAGAGTCATCCAGGTCCACGCTCAGGTCTTCCGCAGTGTTGGCAGCGCCGCTGAGCTTGTCCGACGTGCGCAGCACGCGCCAGCATGCCACCCACATCTAATTCGCGAGCTTTTCCTGCCGCTTTTCATCCTTGCACTTGCGCTCGTCGTGCTCTTGGTTTTTACAGATGGCCCCGTCGATGTCTAGTGAGCAGTATCGTGCGACAACGCCACTGATGATGTCCACCTCCGCCGAGTTTCCACTAGTTTGCATGTTCTTGACGACCAGGACGTGAGATGTAAAGGTGCTCACCCTCTTGCGAATCTACTTGAACTGCTTCTCAAGCGTTCCCACACCGCGCTTGACCCGCGAAGTACCCTGCTCGGTCATCACCTCCGTCCACCTCTGGTGCACAGCCGCCCACAGCTCGTCCTTGGACCGCCCCGAAGCCATCACTAAACCACCGCTCACCTCCAGAAACGCGCTTCACAGAGGCACGCGGTTCTCATCAGTCCAGCCTAGACTACGCCCCATCGACTTGAGCACGTTTCAGTTTACTTCCCCAACGGCGGGTATGGGTGAGGGAGACCTTCGTGGGGAGGTTGGGGGCGAGCAGACACCAGCATAAACGAAGACGGAGGCGGGGCCTAGCTCCCGCTGGTGACGTACAGTTGATGGGGCGCCGCCTCCGGCGGCGTCTGCTGCTGGGGCGGGACTCCGCTCCCGCCGAAAAAGTACAGTGGTTGGGGCGCCGCCGCCTGTGTCTTCAGCTGCTTGGGAGATGCTTGGCTCCCGCAGCATACGTACAATGGTTGGGGCGCCGCCGACTGCGTCGCCGGCCGCGGGGGCGGGACTTGGCTCCGTCCGATGACAAACAGTGGCTGTTACGCCGCCTCCGCCGGCGATAGCTGCGGAAACGGCGGCGGCGGCGCGGGAAACAAAATCAACGGCGAAGATGTGCTCGGCTGTTGGGCGGGCGTGAGCGCCTACTCGTAGGCGTGCGCGCCCTGTTTATTGGCGTGTGACGCGCCGCTGCACAGCGTCCGAGGGATCGACGGCGGGTAGGACGGCGGCTGCCAGGCGGGAACCCACGTAGTCGGTCGGGGGTACAAACTAGTACGTCCGTCACAGGGGGGGGGCGGCGACGTCTGCGCACCGATGGTCGTCCGCCAGTCGACGTGATGAGCATCACCGCGGAGCGCCGCGTGGGGGGCCTGCCGGCCGTCGCGGAGAGCTCCACCTGGGGGGACCTCATGGAGGGACCGCCGGCCCGCAAGGAGGGTTCCACCAAGTGGGGCCGTGTTAGGGATCCGCCGGCCATCTAGGGGGGCCCCACGGACGTGGACCTTGTCGTGCGCTCGCCAGCCGTCGTGGGGGCCTCCGCCGAGGGGGACCATGTGGGCGGCTCGACAAACGGGGGCTTTCATGACCGCCGCATGGGTGCGCAAACGGCCTTGTGCCAAGGGAGAGCAGATCGCCGTGACGCTCGTGCACTCGTCTTGTAGCGATGGACGAAAACATCGGTATTTTCTGGAAGGTCGGTCGCCGTCCAAGAGCGGCCGACTTTCCCGCAGCCCTTATAGAGGGCTGCTAGATTCAAGGTGGGACGGAAAGCGCAGCTGCATAGAGAGCGGCGCGCGCGGCGGGGCCCCGTCCTTGGCGCCGTGGTCGCAGGGACCGGAACAGAGACAGGACATGGGGAGGGATAATCGTTGTGGCAACAAAGAAGGCGCGAGCAACTACCCCGTGGCAACACTGACAATACAGAGGAGAAGGACCCAAAGGGTCGACCTCCCGAGAGGACCTAGAAGGCGCAAAGGCGCGCAAAGGCTAGGACTCGAGAGAGAAGCCAAGATATAGATGGCAAGCAAGACGGGGCGGCGCGGGCCGTGGCCGGCGTCAAAAGAACAAGACGCAAACAGACGAAAAAGAGAGACGACAGAGTAATCCCGGGCCCGAATAGGGGGCGGGCTACTTCGGGACGGACAGCCGTCCCATAGCCCGCAATCCGAAGTATGGAGATGCGGGTGCAAGTCTCATCAGGGGCATAAGTACTGGACTTATCCCGTGCCAATTGCAGCATTCCCACCGGGCCAAGCCCTGGCGGTCACCCGCCAGCAAGGACGGATGGCGGGCCGCGTGTGCCGAGCAACCGTGACGGGTCGCCAGCGCGCGGGCGCCGGGCGGGGTCGCCCGAGCGACGCGGATCACTTGGGGCGCGCGCGCGGGCAGCACGCGACGTCGGGGCGGACTCCCCGCCTTGCGGCGGCCGGCGACGACGAGGACGGCGGCAGCGGAGGCGGCACGCGCGGACGCCAACGGCGTGGGCGTGTCGCTGGCGCTGGCGGATGGCGGGGGCCGTGGAAGCGGCGGCGGTGGCCTACATCGCGCCTCCCTCACGGGACGCGCTGAAGACGGGCTTGAGGCGGTACTCCGAAGGCGTACTGGCGGACCACGACCAGGTGCCGGAGCAAGCGCAGGTGCCGGGGCCCGACCCGCGGAACCAGCCGGTGGTCGACCGCATGCGGGCCGGCGTACGCATGGCGTGTTGGCACGGCGGCGTCTACGAGGTGCACTCGCAGCGGTGAG
>Ga0209186_1002891_pt1 | contig 12020 bp, 3 predicted proteins | sample SidtaG_FD_187426 | JGI IMG/M metagenome (GOLD analysis project Ga0209186, IMG submission 187426) | Marine algal microbial communities from Sidmouth, United Kingdom - Sidmouth_Male2 metaG (SPAdes) (version 2) | ecosystem: Host-associated > Algae > Red algae > Unclassified | place: Sidmouth, United...
CATCAAAATAAAAAACAATCGGCGGTGATTTCTATATCGCATCATGGAAATTACGGCGGTTACGCCATTCTTACCGTATAATGTAGCATGATTTTTCAACGAATTATCCAATACGTTTTAGATTATAAAAAAAGCATCATGGTCTTGTTCGCGATTGCTATGGCAGTTGGCGGGGCGCAGACTTTGAGGCTGTTGACGGTAGATAATTCGCTGGGTATCTGGTTTTTAGAATCGAATAAAGATTATCAGGAATATCTGCAATTCCAAGACGAGCAAGGCTCTGATGAACTCGTGATTGCTATGATTCCGACGGAAGATGCGCTGGCAGAAAGCCACATAGCGAAGCTGCGCGAACTGTACGAAAAGATAGATTCGCTGCCTTATGTGGATACCTCATTTAGCCTCGCCAATGCGAAATATCCGATTTATTCCAATCGAAAAATATACTATCGCAGTATTTATCAAACAGATAGAAACCGCGAAAATATCGAAAAAATACTCGCCGACTTACCCGCTTTGAGTCGGCAATTAATCTCTGAAGACAAGCGGTTTTCGTTCTTCTACCTGCGCCTGATTCCGGCGAATGAAATCGAACATCGCAGCCAAATCATCGGACATCTCAAAGGTCTTATTGAAAGCACGGTTGGACAGAGTCATATTTCGGGTGCGCCTGTTTTGGGCGAGGCATTTAATGAGACAATTTACGGAGAAAGTGTCTTTTTTGCGGTGCTGTCGGTGGCGGTGATTTCGGGGCTTTTGTTGTTTTTGTTACCGCATTGGCATTATGTTCCGATTGCGCTATTGGCGATTATTTTGCCGGTGAGTATTACCTTTGGATTGATGACGAGTATGGGCTATTCGTTGAATTTGATTTCGATGCTTATCCCAACTATTCTGATGATTTATAGTGTGAGTGATTTTATTCACATTGTAAATATTTACCACATTCATCAGAAAGAAAATCAGCAACAAACACAGATAGAACAAATTAAAATTGCCCTGCAAAAAAGCCTTAAACCTTGTTTTTATACCACATTAACGACGATAATCGGCTACCTCGCGTTGGTGCTTTCGCCCTTGCCTGCCTTTAAGATTATGGGTATGTTTACCTTCGTTGGATTGATGCTTGCTTTTTGTTTGGTGTATGTGATTGCGGCGATTGGTTTTAGTTTTTTGAATGAAAAATCATTACACGCGAATGTGCGGAAAATAAATATTTCAGCCATTACTCAAAAAATAAATTATTGGACAACGCATCGCAATACCGCCGTTTTAGGTATCGGTGTATTGGTGTTTATTTTCGGTTTAATTAGTATTTTTTCTGTGGAAGTCAGCACCAATTCTTTGGATTTATTGGGCAAAGGAAAGGTGAAAGATGACTTGGAAGCGATTGAGGAAACATTGGCAGGAAGTATAAGTCCTTGTCTCTAAATGTCCAATCGACCCTACTCAGCGAATAACTCGCCCACGAGCGCAACTTGCCAAAACGTATAACGTACTTGAAATGTCGTAAGACATCGCTACTAAAATAAATGCCGAACACAAAATGTTCGGCATTTTTATTTTTACAAAGCACGGACAGGAATACCGTCATTCGTCGGTACAAGTTGTCCGTGTTACGTTAGCGAATCAAGACCACATCTCCTTTCAAAAATTCAGGTGGTTTGTTATTCACGCTGTATTCGAGCATATACACGAAGGTGCTAAGTGGCTGCTTGACACCTTTATAGGTACCATCCCAGCCCGGAGGCGCAGGATTATCATAGATTTTTTCGCCCCAACGATTCCATACCGTAAATGAAAGGACATCTACATTACCGTTGATGACGGGATAGAAAGTATCGTTATTGCCATCGCCATTTGGGGTAAAACCATCGGGTACGACTATAGTGCTATTGTCTTCGACTGTAATCGTCAATTCGTCGGTAGCTGTACAGCCTTCGGGTGTCGTGAGCGTCACTTGGTAAGTGAGGTCTCCAATATCCGTAGGTGTGAGTGTAGGCGTGGCAGAAAATGGGTCGTCCAAGCCATCGGCGGGCGTCCATTCGTAAGTGCCGCCTTGCGTTGAAGTCGCTTCGAGTGGCGTTGATTCGCCAATTTCGATGGTAATGTCATCGCCTGCATCTACCTCAAATTCGGGTAGTTCTACAATCTCAATTTGGTCGGCATAATCTTCGGTACAAAGTACCATATCCGATACAAAAATATCGTATGTTCCGGCAGCTAATCCCGTGAATGTAAAGGATAAATCGCTGCTTGACTCGGTAGTCGTACCACCATCAACAGAGTATAGGTAAGGTGGTGTTCCTCCCATAATATTAATCGTAATTGTACCATCGGATTCTCCAAAACAGGCATCATCCGAACTAACCGCCGAGATACCAAACTGGTCGCAAGGCGGATCTTCCAAGATAATCGTACCACTCGCTTCGCAGAGATTGGCGTCCACCACGAGGATGTCGCATTGCCCTGCCGAGAGTCCGGTAATATAGAAGTCACCGCCACATTGCGGACCTGAACCTTCGACGACCGTACCACAACTCGCCGTCACCGTATAAGGCGGAATACCGCCCGACGGACTCAAGCAAATTTCACCGTCACTACCACCTACCGTACTCGGTTCGATGACCGTAGGCGGCGCGACCAATAATTCAGGTTCGCCGATGTCGATGGGGTCAGCCCAACCAACTGCACAACCACTCGCATCCGTCACCAAAATAGTATATGTACCGACATTTAATCCCGTAAATAAATACGAAGTATCTGCAAAATTAATCGGATTGGCACCGCCGAAAATCGAATAGTCATAAGGCGGTTCGCCACCTGTCACGATGATTTCGATTGTACCATCCGGGTCGGGATTGGATTGGCTACTGACATTACAACTATTATCCATTGGATTAACAGCTTCTACCATAAAATCATCACAATCCGGCTCTTCTATCGGCGCATCTATCACGACTTCGCAGCCATTCGCATCGGTTATCGTGACGGTATATTCGTTTGGTGGTAAATCCGTAATTTCAAAATCTGCATCGCAACTACCCATCGTTTCAGTTACCGTTCCGGCAGGTGGGTCAATCGTCACGGTGTAGTCGGGTGTACCGCCATTGATACACAAGATTACACGTCCATTACTACCGCCTAATGTCGTGACATTCAAAATGGTAGGTAATATATCCAAAGCAGGAGGTTCGCTGACTACCACAGGATTTCCACTAAAACTTGCTGTACATGCCACCGCATCACTGATACCAATATTATATTCGCCGGAAGCTAAACCGGAAAAGACATTTGATGACTGAAAATCTACTCCGTTAATAGTGTATTCGATGGGTGGATTATCACTCGTCGCTGTAATCGTAATGGTACCGTCAGAGAAACCACTACACGAAGCGGCAGTGGTTGTTACGTCCGTTACTTCCAATACACATGAAGGGTCATTGAGGGTTTGTGTAGTGGTAATTTCGCAACCATTTGCATCTGTTATTACGATTTCATATTCGCCTGCGGATAAACCGCTAAATACAAAATTGCCATCGGCACTTGTCATTTGCGAACCGCCATTAATAGTTGCTGTGAAAGGTCCTGTGCCGCCCGTTGCATCCACTTCAATGACACCATCCGAGCCACCTAAAACAGAAACATTCGTCAACATCGCCCCCAATGATAATGGTTCGGGCGCGGTAATCGTCACCGGATTACTGATGTATGAATTAGAACAACCAACTTGGTCAACCACAAATACAATATATTCTCCTTCGGGTAAATTTTCAAATGTGTAGGGGGTGGTATTGGTGGTAACATCGGGTACGCCATTGCCTACCGAATAAATGATTTCACCAATCGCGCCCAAGACTTCAATCGTAATACTACCATCATCAGATTCGTCGCAAGATTCATTTTCTGTGAGTACTTGTCCTATTGTAAATGACGAGCAATCCGGTCCTTCTACGGTTTCGGTGATATTGAAAACGCAACCGTTGGCATCCGTTACGGTGATTTGATATTCGCCTTCGATGAGTCCGAGTATTTGGAAATTAACATCGCAATTTCCTGATACTGAAGTCAAAAATCCGGTATTGGGCGTATATTCAACCGTAAAATTGGGTGTACCGCCATTGATGCAAATGTCGATGATACCGTCATTGCCGCCTACCGTAGAGGTGCGCGTGGTGTCGGTCGTCACGACGAGTTCCATCGGATTATTGAGTACGATTGGATTATTAGAATAAGAAGTTGTACAATTTAAAGCATCTTCTAATACCAAATTATATGTTCCTGCGGGTAAATTATCAAATGTAAACGGACTCGCGCCTGTCATAAAGGTGTCTCCGCCATCAATCGAATATTGAATACCGCCGCCCATACTCGACGCATTGACCGTAATACTACCATCATTTCCATTGAAGCAATTGACCTGAGAGACAATCGGTTCGCCATCAATGCTGAGGTCGCAAGTTGGTGGGCTGACCGTTGCAGAAGTCATCACTGTACATTCGCCCGTAGCATCTACGATAGTAATTTCGCAAGTAACATCTGCAAGGTTTGGTATGTGAAAATCGCCGCCGCAAGAACCCGCGCCCGACACCACCGTACCACAATCAGAAGTCACCGTATAAGGTGCAGTTCCGCCTTCCACCGTAATACAGACCGCACCATCCGAGCCGCCAATCGTACTCAAATCCGTCACACTTGTACTCACTGTCAATGGATTAGGTTCGGTTACGACAACCGGATTACTAATGTATGAATCAGGACAAAGGCGTTCGTCTTGTACGAAAAGATTGTATGACCCTGCGGGTAAATCAGTAAATGTATAAGGATTGTCGGAAGTCGTTACGTCAGGTATTCCATTACCAATCGAATAGGTGATGTCGCCTTGTGCGCCAAGTACGTTAATGGTGATGCTACCATCTTGCGTATCGTGGCAGGTTTCGCCCACCTCTGTTACAAGTCCAATGTTAAAATCATCGCATATTGGTCCGCTGACCGCTACATTCGGAATAGTATCGGCGCAGCCGTTGGCATCTTGTATATATATGGTGTAAACATTTTCTGTTAAACCCGTTATTTCATAATTAGCATCGCACGGTCCGCCTACGGGCGCGAGGTCGCCTTCGTTTGGCTCCCAAGTCACATCGTATGGAGAAGTACCGCCATTTATACAAATAGCGATTTCACCATCATTTCCATCTACAATCGTCACATCAGAAATGGTGGTCGTACCTACGGGCGTGCTGTACGTCGTGACCGTCACTACATCCGAAAGGCTACATCCGCCTTGCGTGATTGTCCAAGTAAAATCATTATCTCCCGGTGGCAAATTGCTGACTGTTACCGTTGGTGAGTTGATATTTGGTAAATAAATCACCCCTGCCGGACCAGTCCAAACGCCCGTTTCGCCTGTTGCGGGTGTATTCGCTTCTAAGGTAAAACTTTCAATATCGCATATCGCCTGTCCGCCCGAAGTGGAGATTTCAGGTTGGGTAGGTTCGTTATTGAGTACGGTAATTTCGGCAGAAGTCGCAGGGCAGCCGCCGTTTGAAATCGTCCATGTGAGCGTACTCGTACCTAATGGCAAGTCAATGACGGTAGCTGTCGGTGAGTTGGCATCCGGATCGAAAGTCACACCTGCCGGTCCGGTCCATGTTCCTGTTTCATTGCCTTGTGGGGCGTTGCCTTCTACTACGAAGGTATCGCTGTCGCAAGTTTCCTGACCGGAAACAGTTGCAACTGCTGCTTGTGTGAGGACTTCATTATTTATTACCTCAATACATGATTCGCTCGTCGTGTCCTCGCATCCGCCGCGTGTGATTGTCCAGCATAAAGTGCTTGTACCTGTCGGCAAGCCATTGACCACAACACTCGGTGCATTGACATTCGGACTGAAGGTGACGCCCGGCGGTCCTGACCAAGTTCCTGTTTCGCCGTCTGCGGGAACATTGCCGTTGGCAGCGAAATTATCTTCATTACAAACTTCTTGTCCGCTTGCAGTGGCTATCGCTGAAACGGTGTTCACTTCATTATTCGTAACTTCAATACACGATTCTGTCGCTGTATCCTCGCATCCGCCGCGTGTGATTGTCCAGCATAGCGTACTTGTACCGGGTGGTAAATTATTTGCAGTAGCATTGGGGGAATTGGCATTTGGTGCAAAGGTAACACCTGCTGGTCCGCTCCACGTTCCTGTCTCGCCGTCTGCGGGTGTGTTTGCCATTAACTCAAAACCATTTTCATCACATGTTTCTTGTCCGTCTGCGGTAGAAATGACGGATTCTGTATTGACTTCATTATTCGTAACTTCTATACAGGCTTCGGTGGAAGTATCATCACATCCGCCGCGTGTTATTGTCCAACATAAGGTACTTGTTCCCGGCGGTAAATTATTCACTGTGGCATCGGGCGAGTTAGCATTTGGCACAAAAGTGACACCTGCGGGTCCGCTCCACGTTCCTGTTTCACCATTCGCGGGAGTATTTGCCGATACCATAAAACCGTTTTCATCACATATTTCTTGACCGCTTTGTGTGGAAATAGCTGCGGTAGTGTTCACTTCATTATTCGTAACTTCTATACATGATTCTGTGGCAGTATCATCGCAGCCGCCGCGTGTGATTGTCCAACATAAGGTACTCGTACCCGATGGTAAATTATTTGCAGTGGCATTGGGTGAATTGGCATTTGGCATAAAAGTAACTCCTGCTGGTCCTGACCACGTTCCTGTTTCGCCGTCTGCGGGTGTATTTGCCATTACTTCAAATCCATTTTCATCACATGTTTCTTGTCCGTCTGCGGTAGAAATAGTAGAAGTGGTGGTTACTTCATTATTCGTAATGATGACACATGCTTGTGCAGGTGGGCAATCGCCACGCGAAATTGTCCAGCAAATTTCATTATCACCGGGTTGTAAGCCGTTAATGGTGGTGGTTGGACTGTTGGTATCGGTGAAGGTGACGCCCGGTGGTCCTGACCAAGTACCGGTTTCGCCGTCGGCAGGTTGATTACCTTCTATTGTAAAATTATTTTCATCACAAACTTCTTGTGCGCTTGTGAATATTTGGGCATCGGTCATCACCATATTATTGGTGAGGGTAACGGAGATAGCTTTTGGCGGACAGTTGCCGCGAGTAATCGTCCATGTAAGGGTATTTTCTCCCGGTAGTAAACCGCTAATTGTAGGAGACTCGGAATTAGGGGAGAAAGTGACGCCCGGCGGTCCTGACCAAGTACCTGTTTCACCCGGAATGAGTTGGTTGGAGAGATTGGCGAATAAGTCCTCAAAGCCATTTGTCTCACAACTAATCAATACAGAAAACGGCTCAATTTCCGGCTCTGTGATGACTTCATTATTAGTCACTGTGATAGAAGCAGGATTTACTGAACAACCTTCTTTTCGGATATTCCAGAAGATGATATTGTTGCCCGATACGAGTCCATTGGCGGTGGCGGTGGGATCATTGATATTGGGTGAGAATGTCACCGAAGTATTATTGGCAGACCATGAGCCTTGCTCACCGGGATTGAGTTCATTTATAGGATTGGCTGCAAGTTGGAAGCCATTTTCATCACATACCTCAAGGTTATTTTCGGTCGTGATGATGGGTGTTGTCGTCACTTCATTATTAATCAGTGTGATAGACGTACTACTACATGGAATCCCATTGGCATCAAAAATCGTCCAAGTGATGATATTTGGTCCGGCATTGAGATTGGTGATGAAAGTACTCGAAGAATCCGGATCAACGAAAGAGGTCATGCCCGGTCCTGTCCACAGAGCGGTTTCGTTGCCTTGCGATTCTTGTGCGGATACCATGAAAAAGTTGTCGCAAACCTCTGTTTGGTCGGGCGTGAGGATGACCGCATCGCATGGCGGGTCGTCATTCGCATGAATATCTGAAACAACTGTTAGGGTAAATGAAAGTAGTAACAATAAAGTATAAGCCTGCCTCATTTGTATGATAATTAGTGATTGGTGAATAGTGATTAGTAGTTTTTTATTTTATAAAAAACTGATTATCAAAATTAACTTAAATACAAATAAAATTTATATTTTAGGTGCGGGGAGCAAATCGCGTATTCGGGCATCAAGTTAAGATTTGTTCGTGGATTAAGCAACAAATTTCGGAAAAGGTTGGGCATTAGTCAGAGCATGTCTTGGGGTAGGGATTCAAACGAATGTATGATTTGTTAATTATTTGTTAATAAATAAACGCTTGTTAAATAACAATTCCTTAATCTGTGTACTATCTTTGCGTTGCTTATTTTAGGCTAATTTTACGTCTGAATTTCTTTATATTCTTAATGAATGAGTGAATGAATTTTGAGTAGTTAAAATCAATGTGTTCGCCAATTTTGAATGATGAAAAATGTATAATTTGTTAATTATTAATTATCAGTAAAAAATAAAATAAGATTTAAATTCATTTGTTATTCAAAATTCAAAATTCAAAATTTGGCGAAGACATTGTAAAATCAACAACTTTTTCAATCAAAAAATTATCCAATCAGATAGTTTATTCATCATTTATTCATTGATAAATTATGGAATTTCTTCATCAAAAATCTCTTCACGTATGAAAAAAGTACAACTATTTAAATCAATTTTTTTGTTGTTGGTAATGACTTTATTATCAACGGCTATTTTTGCACAAGGTGTCACAACGGCTTCTGTCAACGGAACGGTGACAGATACCAACGGCGAACCGCTAATCGGTGCTACGATAATTGCAGTGCATACGCCATCCGGTACACAGTATGGTGCGGTGACTCGTATAGATGGCGGTTACACGCTCCCCGCATTACGGGTAGGCGGACCTTACACGATAACGACTGCTTATGTAGGGTTTGAGGATGTGGTTCAGGAGGGGATTTATCTTTCTCTTGGTCAGGATTTGAGCTTGAGTAACAAACTATCTGATGGTGCAATAGCCCTTGAAGGGGTGACGGTGGTTGCTCAAAAAACAGGCGTACTCAACTCCGAACAAACGGGTGCAGAGACGCGGATAGGTGAGGAAGTTATCACTTCAGTACCTACGGTGAATCGCGATTTTAATGATTTTATCAAACTGACCCCGGAGGCTTCTACAACGGCAGACGGCGGTATTTCGATTGCAGGTACGAATAATCGTTATAATTCGATTTTTATTGATGGTGCAGTAAATAATGATGTTTTCGGACTTTCTGACCAAGGTACAAATGGTGGACAGACGGGGATTACGCCGATTAGTATTGATGCGATTGAGGAGTTTCAAGTAGTGCTTGCGCCTTATGATGTGCGCTTGGGGGGCTTTGCCGGTGGTGGTATCAATGCCGTCACTCGTAGTGGCTCGAATAATTTTGAGGGTTCGGCATATTACTTTACCCGTAATCAGAATTTGGTGGGCAAAACGCACCGTTATGTATTTGACCCGAATAAGGTATTGAGCAATAGCGATGCAGCAGATATACGAACTAAAGTAGATGATTTTTCGGCAAATACTTATGGTGTTCGCCTCGGCGGTCCGATTATCAAAAATAAGGCTTTTTTCTTTGTGAATGCCGAATTGCAACGCGACCAAACTCCACAACCTTTTGATTTCTCAAATTATAATGGTGCCTCTACAGAAGCCGAAATCAATGCACTTGCGGACTATCTACAGTCTGCTTATGGCTATGATACGGGCGGATTTTTGAATAATACCCGCGAACTACAAGGCGAAAAAATATTGGCGCGTTTGGATTTTAATATTAGTAATTCGACCAAGTTGAAATTGCGCCACTCTTATACAAAAGGTACGTCGGTAGGACCGAGCCGTTCGAGCAATAACACGATTAATTTTTTCAATGGCGGCGTCTTGTTTCCGAGTACGACGAACTCTTCTGCATTCGAACTCAATAGCGTTTTTGGTTCTTCTTCCTCTAATGATTTGATTATTGGTTTTACGAATGTATTTGACGACCGCGACCCGATGGGGCAAGATTTCCCGCGCTTGACTATCTTCGATGGTAGCGGACAAATTCGACTGGGCAGCGAGGTTTTTTCTACGGCTAATCAATTGAAACAGAATATATTTACACTGACTGATAATTTTAGCTTGTATAAAGGTAAACACACGATTACGATAGGTACGCACAACGAACTTTATAATATTTACAATTTGTTTATTCGCCAAAACTTTGGTGAATACGAGTTTGGTTCTATTAATGATTTTATTTCGGGTGCGCCTCCGCTCGAATATGTGAGTAGTTATTCATTGGTGGATGATTTGCGTGGTGATGGTTCGGAAGCTGGTGCAAGTTTTAATGCCATGCAGCTTGGTTTTTATGTCCAAGATAGATTTGCAATAAATGATAAATTCAAATTGACCTACGGCTTGCGTCTCGACCTTCCGTTTTTCTTGGATGAGCCGGTGGCAGATGAGAATTTTAATAATAATACCCTCCCCGTTATACGCGATGCTTATGCCGGAGAGACTGAAATTTTGGATGCTCTGGATGGTGCAGAAGCCGGACAATTGCCACAGGGTCAGCTCATGTGGAGTCCGCGATTGGGCTTCAATTATGATGTCAATGGTGATAAATCAAGCATAGTACGCGGTGGTTTGGGTGTCTTCACGAGTCGTGTACCTTTTGTGTGGCCCGGCGGTTCGTTTGCTAATAATGGTCTGACCATTGGTGCTATAGAGTTCGATAGTTTTGATTCTACTTTTGTCTTCAATCCTGATATTGAAGCACAACCACAAGCCACTGATTTTGGTGCTGCTGATGCTGTTCCTTCCGGTCAAATTGATTTCTTTACCAAAGATTTCAAGTACCCGCAGGTATTCCGCGCCAATTTGGGCTACGACCAAAAACTACCCGGCGGTTTTGTCGGTGGTTTTGATGCCGTTTATACCAAAACACTCAATAACGTGAATTACTATAATGTCAATCTCAAACCAACCACCGAAACATTGGCAGGGGCAGATAATCGTCCACTTTTCGACCGTTTTGATGAGATTGACGATACTTATACGAGGATTATTTTGGGCGATAATACCAATAAAGGTTATGGCTATAATTTCACGATAAGCCTTGACCGACCTTTTGATAATGGCTTATTGGCAAGTATTGCTTACTCGTATGGCGACGCTTTTGCTGTCAATGATGCGACTTCTTCACAAAATTCGTCGCAGTGGAGAAATATGGAAAACACCGCAGGGCGCAATTATCTGGATGTTTCGCGTTCGGATTTCTCTGCCGGTGCGCGAGTCAATAGTTTGGTTTCTTACCAAAAAGATTTTAATGATTTCGTTGGAATTACGGCGGCTGTATTCTACGAAGGTCGCTCAGGTCGTCCATTCTCATACATCTATAATGGGCGTGTGGTGAACGACGATTCGAGGTTCGGCGATATGATTTTTGTACCTGCTGATGCCGGTCAGATTCAACTGTTGGACGTGACGGACGACAATGGCGAAGTCACGCTAAGTGCTGCCCAACAATGGACAGATTTGGATGCCTTTATCAGTGGTGATGATTATCTCAACTCTCGCAGAGGACAATATGCAGAGCGCAACGGTTCGCGCTTACCGTTTGAGCATAATTTTGACCTTAAACTTGCCCTCAATGTTGGTGCAAAAATCAGCGAAACGACCAATAAACTCCAGATTTCACTGGATATTCTCAACTTCGGCAATTTGCTCAATCAAAACTGGGGAGCGAAATACTTCACGAGTTTTGACCAAGCTACGCTGATTGATTTTGAAGGCATTGATGATAGTAGTGGAGAAAATGTGCCCACTTATACATTTAATAAACCTATTGGTGATATTTGGAACGTTGCGGATTTTAGTTCGCGTTGGAGAATGTTGCTCGGTGTGCGATATATTTTTGAATAAAAAAACGCATTCCGATTATATCAGTTATACAAATTTGAAAAATCCCAACCCATGTGGTCGGGATTTTTTTGTGTAAATAACCTTTTTTTTGTCCAAAAATATTATATTTGGAATAATTTCGTTTATTATAGTGTGAGAAAGAACACAAGAGTTCTAACT
>Ga0209186_1002897_pt1 | contig 12008 bp, 11 predicted proteins | sample SidtaG_FD_187426 | JGI IMG/M metagenome (GOLD analysis project Ga0209186, IMG submission 187426) | Marine algal microbial communities from Sidmouth, United Kingdom - Sidmouth_Male2 metaG (SPAdes) (version 2) | ecosystem: Host-associated > Algae > Red algae > Unclassified | place: Sidmouth...
GACGCCGAATAAGAACAATATGTGGTCGTATCCTGTAACCATGTGCTTTGCACCAAGATACATAAACGGGATAATGTGCACGCCCCAAATCTCTTGTATATAGCCTGCATCGCCTGGTGTGACGTTATGTGCATACGCGGTGCTGCATGCGAGAATTACCATTACAAGCACAGTAATTGAGTTTAATGCGAACCGCTTACATGCTACTGGGGGCATACAAATATCCTGTTATAGACTGAACGACTGACAGTCTTATTGAGCTGCGTATTGTGTTTTTTTGAACTCGCTGAACAACAGCTTGGTCAATTCGCGCTTACAAAAAGCAGCAGCTCAATGCATTGAAGCCTTATCTCTGAAGTTCACTCAGTGGACAGTCACACGAAAGCCCACTAACTATTATTCGAGCACTTATCTATAGCTGCGATAACAGTGTGAGCACTGCACACACCCATAACTTCATGCCAATTTAGCGTGCTTAAAAAGGAATATCATCATCGAAATCAGCTGTTGCAGCAGCAGGCACACCACTATTGGCTTCGTTTGACGCTGGCGCTGCCTCTTGAGCTTCGCCTCGGGCAATACGCCAGGCATTCAGGTTAGTAAAGTATTTATCGTTCCACTCTCGACCGCGTAAATCAAAGTCAACCGTAATCTCATCGCCTTCTGAGTAGTCATCAATGATTGTGCACTTGTCTTGCGTTAACTGAAACTTGACCATCTGTGGAAATTTTCCATCAGCCACTTCAATAACAAATTCACGCGCTTGAAAAGACGCTGATTTTTGTTCTGTGTCAAAGACCTTATGTAAACGACCTGATGCTTTGTATGCCATAGAGTGTTCCGAGAAAAAGAATTAGTTGTAAGAGCCTGTTACGCCTGCGGTGGAATAACAGGAGTATCTGATTGAACGTCAGCATTTTGTCCACGGTGTCGTAACGCATGATCAAGTAACGTTATAGCCAGCATAGCTTCAGCGATCGGGGTTGCGCGAATACCAACACATGGGTCATGTCTGCCCGTGGTGATCACTTCAATTTCTTCACCGCGCACATTCACGCTTCGCCCCGGTATCCGAACACTGGAGGTTGGTTTCATGGCAATGCTGGCAACGATATCCTGGCCAGAAGAAATACCACCTAAAACACCACCCGCGTTGTTAGATAAAAAACCTGCGGGAGTAATTTCGTCACGGTGCTCGGTGCCACGCTGAGCAATACTGCTAAAACCTGCACCAATCTCTACACCCTTAACTGCATTAATACTCATTAATGAATGTGCAATATCTGCATCGAGTCTGTCGAACACGGGCTCACCCAAACCAACAGGAACACCAGAGGCAACAACCGTAACTTTGGCACCGATAGAGTCACCGTCTTTACTGAGTTGTTTCATGTAGGTTTCTAGTGATTCGACCTGCGATGCGTTAGGCCAGAAAAAAGCGTTGTTCTCGATTTCATTCCAATCGAAGTTATTGATATCCAGTTCTATAGGACCCAGCTGCGACAAATAGCCACGAATTTGTGTACCGTACATTTTATGCAAGGCCTTTTTCGCTATAGCACCAGCAGCGACACGCATGGCTGTTTCTCTGGCCGACGAGCGCCCACCACCTTTATAGTCCCGGTGACCAAATTTCTGCTGATAGGTGTAGTCTGCATGTGCAGGCCTAAACTGGTCTTTAATTTTGTCGTAGTCGCGAGAGCGCTGATCGGTATTGCGTATCACCAACCCAATCGGTGTACCAGTTGTAACACCTTCAAATACACCCGAAAGAATATCGACCTCGTCAGCTTCACGGCGCTGAGTGGTGTAACGGGACTGCCCGGGCTTACGCCTGTCCAAGTCTTTTTGTAAATCACTGCTATCAAGCTCAATACCCGGAGGGCAGCCGTCAACCACACACCCTATTGCGGGCCCGTGACTTTCGCCAAAGCTTGAAACTGAGAATAGTTTGCCAATTGTATTACCTGCCATACGCCAATTATACCGCCGATAGCTGGTAGCAAACCGTTAAGTTGAGGCACTAATCAAAATTTATCTGGTGGGAAAATGTGCAATCGCTCTAGGTTAGTGGGCGGGCCCAACGCAAGTCGGTGCAATTGGCACTGGATAGGCTGGGGAAAGAGAGCTTTTTCAAGCCTGACTTGGTGGACTTGCTTATGGGCGATGAGCACCGTTACCGTAAGTTTGAAAGAGCTCAATACTTGTATATCAGGGAGCCTTTTTTTGGTGCACGGATGAGTTCTTACACTCTTTCTATCACAAACCATAAAGGACGTCATGATCTATAATAAGCGGTATTGATATTTTGAAAGCATTGAGTCAACAACAGACTTAAAATAATGCCTTTCCCTTCATCCGTTCTTGATTAAAACACACTAGTTTATGCCAAACGAATTTCTTCTAGCCTACAAGCTCAAACATAAGTCCATACGAGATTTTAGCTCAGAGCAATTGCATAACCTTGCAGTAATTAGCGGTCCAAATGGCTGTGGGAAAACTCAGCTTCTTGAAGCCATAGAAAATGGGGCGATTGAAGCAACTGATATCAGCGGCAAAAAACTAACTTCAAAAATGTTTTCTAGCCTGCCAAAATTGGAAGCTCGTCATGTCACATTCAAGGAATTGCAGGCATATCAGGATTTTGTTATTGATGCTAAAGAGTTATTTGATGCTCTGGAAAGTTTGCTAGTACGGGGGCTCTCAGTACAAATATTTCTGAATAATAGTTGGCAGACTGTTAATCGCATTACACTTCAAAAGGCACTGCACGAAGGAAGCGCGGGAACTGCGCCAAGATTCAAAGGCAATGACCAGGCAGAATTTGAAAACGCTCTCATCGCCTCTGCCCCAAATCCAAGCAATAGATCCAGATGGGAATCTGTACAAAAATTTTTTCCTAAACAAATTCTAGCTTCGATTTCCGAATTTAACTCCGAGAACCTTAAAGCAGTTATATACGACTTAGTGCAATACCAGACTTTTATGGAAGTCGATGCCTCCGCTATCTTTTATCGTTACTTTGAAGAATCTCAAAATAATGCAATAAAAAGAATTTCTGGAGTAACCTGCTTAACTGATGATGAGTTCAAAGGTAGATATGGGAATGCGCCATGGAACGAGGTGAATGCCTTACTACAACAATACGGCTTTAGCCACACATTTATTCCACCCGATACAAGCAATGATCCTCGGGCAACCAAAGGTTACACCGCCCAGCTAGTTAATAGCGTCGGAGAAGTAATTTCTGTTGAAAGTCTTTCTTCCGGTGAGAAGGTAATAATTGCTCTCCTGCTTTCCGCTTACGCATCCCAACAAAATACTGTCAATCTATTTGATATACAAGCACCCGATCTACTGCTTTTCGATGAGCTAGATGCTCATTTACATCCAAGCATGACTCGAATGATGTTCGATGTTCTCGAAAAACATGTTCTTGACCAGATTACCCGTCGCGTAATTTTGACTACGCATTCACCTAGCACTGTTGCGCTAACACCGTCGGAGTCCAACTACAGGCTATTAGCATCAGAAACTCACGCATTGGAGCGTGTTGATCCAGCAACTGCATGTCGTGACCTGTCAAATGGATTTATACACATAATGGACGGTTCGCAAATTGTGATAGTTGAAGGTAAGGATGACCCTCTTTTTTATCGTGCGATAGAACGAGCCCTTAGATCTAGCGGTCGAATGAACGATATTCCAACATTACATTTCATTCCAGCGAGTCAGACAAGCAACCCGTCTGCTGGTGGAGGTGCATCCGCCGCCGCGGACTGGGCAACTAAGCTGAATGATGCGAAGCTACCCAACATTCACGCACTACTGGACAATGATGGTCATCGTACCGCAGCTGGCGCGATTAAAGTTCTTCGCGGTCGTTACTCAATCGAGAATTTTATTCTCGATCCGTTTTCTTTGGCAGTCGCTCTTATAGTTGACGCGAAGCTTGCAAATGTTGACGCTACCCTCGCTCAACAGTTTCCTCAAGTTGTCAGCATTGCTACTGCAAGCCAAGTTGACTTACAGAAACTCGTAGACAGAATTTGCAAATACATTGAAAGCAAAAGTTCTGTGCTGGTAACTTCAAACACGATGGCGGTTGACTATGCTTTTGGGAAAACTATCAACGTCCCAGATTGGATATGCAGCACTCGGGGAAAAGACTTGGTTGTCGAAGTGAGAGAAGCTTTTAAACAACTAGAGACAGGCTACATCATTACCAAAAATGACCGGGGTGATTTTGATTTGGAATTGGGATATCTGTTAAAGCTTTGGTCACAATTTCCTGATCTATTCCCATCGGACCTTCAAGCATCCCTAAACGCGTTGAGTTCCTAACTTTTTACCAGAGATCTTTGTGGTCTTTAGTCCGATTTAACATAACACCCGTTCTACGCCGTTGACAAAAAGAGCTGTCCCCTGCCCTCTTTCCGCAAGTTACCATAGCACACAACAAGTGAACGGATTGATCAATCGTCAAGCTTTTGCTGGTATCCTTTTTTGATGACAATCGACTAAGCCATCACAGGATGGGCATGGCTCAATACAGTTGTTAAAAACGATATGCCTGCGCCTTAGGGCGAACAATGCGGAGATCGATAATGACGATCACAGAGAAAGAGTGGAAGGCGTTTACCGCGATCAAAGACAAAGCGCTGGAGAGATACTGCCAGTCGATATTGGATGAGACCACACGACTATGCACTCAAACCGATAAAACACCTCACGAGCGCTACCTCGAACTGTGGCAGCTTATCAAAGAGCGCAATAAGACGATGGGCAAAACATTTGATGGGCATAGCCGATCAAGGGCAATGCTCCAGCTTATGTTAATGCGTTCAATGGATCTGGTTGATGAGGATGAGCTGCAGGCATTTGACCCAGATTCACTGTGGGACACTGATTTTTAGCCAGGATAAGTTCGAAAAAAGAACACTTTGGTACTAAGATGGTTACCTTAGAAGACAGAAAACGGACATAACTGAATGTCAGCTTTGGGGCGGGCTATGGCCCAATCCGGTCGTTGTAGGTTGCTCGGTTGGTAAACGATGTATCGAACTTTAGTCAATTAAATAGGAAACTGAGGTGAGTGAATTCGGATCGATATATTCAATTGATGAAGCTGTATCACATCCACTAAGCAGTGTTAGCTCGAAAGGCGACTGGTATGAAGTTATGGGAGAGTTTGAACTGGAAGCCATTCCTAAACTTGACGCGTGCGTATTCCGGCCCAATCTGATCACTGATTCTGGTTCAAAGTGATCACCATTCTGTTTTTATCTGATCAGCGATTCTGGTTTTAACTGATCACTTTTGGGCGTTTTCCAGAATGCTGATCACTTTGCCAGAATGGCGATCACTTAAAAACAGAAAACCTCCCAACGCATTGTTTTTTAAAATCTTATTGATACGCTGCCCGCTCCTTAACAAGCACCGGAGCACAGCGTGTCCAGAACGAGGTTACCAATGCGCAAAATCATGTCCGTTCTACGGCATCACCACGCTGGACTAAGCCAGCGAGATATTTCTCGATTACTGGGTATCGGCTACGGTACTGTTGCCAGCTATCTCACCCGAGCTAACAACGCAAAACTGAGCTGGCCATTGCCAGAGCACATGAGCGAACGCGATCTCGAGTTAGCTCTTTTCCCAGAAACCAATCCCGGCAACGTGCAACAACGCTTCGCTAAACCAGACTATCCTCGCGTTCACGTCGAGCTCAAGAAACCCGGTATGACAAAACAACTGGCTTGGGAAGAGTATCGACAAGCTCATCCCGATAACGGTTACAGCTACTCGCAGTTCTGCCACCGCTACCGCACTTGGGTTGGTCGGCAACGATTGTCCATGCGACAAATACACATCGCTGGTGAGAAAGTATTTGTTGATTACTGCGGCCCAACCATCCCTGTTGTCGATGGCCGCACCGGCGAGATAACCAATGCTCAAATTTTTGTTGCTGTGCTTGGTGCATCCAACTACACCTTTGCCTGTGCATCACACTCACAAAAAGAAGCCGATTGGATTGACGCCCATTGTAAAGCCGCCGCGTTCTTTGGTGGCTGGGCCAGTTTGACGGTGCCGGATAATCTCAAAAGTGCAGTAACCAAAACCGATCGATACGTACCCGTACTCAACGCATCTTATGAACAATGGGCTGATCACTACATGACAGCTGTGATACCGGCGCGACCGTACAAACCCAAAGATAAAAGTAAGGCTGAGAATGGTGTGTTGGTGGTAGAACGCTGGATACTGGCCCGGCTTCGCAACATCACTTTCTTCTCGCTTGATCAGCTTAACGCGGCGATAAGTCAGTTGCTGGTTGATCTTAACGAACGGGCGTTTAAAAAGCTGCCCGGTTCACGCCGTTCTCTGTTTGAACAGATAGAGAAAGACAAACTCATCGCGTTGCCTTCAAAGCAGTATGTATATCAGCAGATCCGCCTTGCTCGGGTACACATCGATTACCATATTGAGTACGACAAGCACTATTACTCGGTGCCACACATGCTCGTTGGGCAGCAGGTTGAGGTGCGTGCCAGTGCCACCATGATCAGCGTGTTCGCTGGTGGCAAGCGCATCGCTTGCCATGCCCGTTCGCACTGTAAAACAAGCCATACCACGCTGACTGAACACATGCCCGAGACACACCGGCATCAGGCCAGTTGGTCTTCAGAGCGCTTTGCCAGCTGGGCTGCCGACATAGGCCCGTGCACCGCTTGCGTTGTCGATACCATGCTGACCAAGAAGCGCCATCCACAGCAATCATTCCGATCTGTACTGGCCCTGTTGTCACTGGCAAAGCAGTTCGATCGTGTCCGGCTCGAGAACGCTTGTAAACGTGCTTTAGCGATTGGTTCACCGACACGGACCAGTGTGCACTCGATATTAAAAAAAGGACTCGATAGTGTAGAGAGCCAGAGCAGTGATGCAGCCCAGGGCAGCGATGCTCATCTGAGCGAGCACAATAACGTGCGCGGCTCTGATTATTACAGCTGATCTATTTTATCGTCACAACAACTTCAACAAAACACTGGATACCAATACGATGCAACACTCACAACTGATACAGCAACTGCGTACACTTCGCGTGCCCGGCATGGTCGAAGCACTCGAACAACAACTAAGCCAACCGACAACCCATGATGGTTTATGCTTTGAAGAGCGGTTATCACTGATGATTGAACGAGAGACCACTTACCGCAGTAACAACAAGATACAACGTTTACTCAAAGCAGCTAAGCTCAAGGTACAAGCACATCCTGAAGACATCGACTACGCACACCCCAGAGGACTGGATAAAGCCAGCTTCGTCTCACTGCTCTCAGGCCAATGGATAGAGCACCATCAGAATGTGCTCCTCACAGGCTCTACCGGTTGTGGGAAAACCTATCTTGGCTGCGTGCTGGCAACGCAAGCATGTAAGTTAGGTTATAGCGTTCGATACTTCCGCTCATCTCGATTGCTTGATCAATTAGCGATTGCTCATGGTGACGGCCGGTTTGCAAAGATAATTAATCAACTGGCCAAGACTGATTTACTGGTCATTGATGACTGGGGACTTGAAAAACTGAGCTTAGGGCAGCGTAATGATGTTCTGGAGTTGATGGAAGATCGGCATGGCACACGCTCCACATTGATTACCAGCCAAGTACCGGTATTGAAATGGCATGATGCCATCGGAGATCCAACACTGGCCGATGCGATTCTCGACCGGCTGCTTCACAACGCTCATCGACTTGATTTGCACGGTGATTCTATGCGTCGCCTAATGTCATCGGTATCAACGCCAAAGTGATCACCACTAGTGCTACTATCAACGCTCGCGCGTTGGGTGGTACAGGTGATCACTTAACTCCGGAATGAGTGATCACTTTGACCAGAATACGCACAGAGCCTGTCGCTCGAGAAAATTATGGATGAAGTGCTCGGAATTGTAGTGCAGGCTAGAGATCTTGTAGCAGGACGTGTGCTTTTATTGGAGTGTTCAGACTGTGAGAAACTCCAACAACGATACAAGGATGTGGGATTTATGTATCTTCAAAAAGGTGACGGAGAACTAAACCAGATGTACAAAATATTTTGAGTTGATATGTAAAGTAGCATAGTGGGCTGAGTCCCTTTCAGCCTTGAGATAATCTAAGCAGCAACCGAATACATTCGACCTGATTTCTCCAACAGCCCCCGCTGACTTAATTCACATTGCACGCGTTTTGTCCTATTATCCCGCATCCGATACCGGACCTGACCAATGGCAAGAGTAAGCCAGTCAATAGCGCATTATTCAATATCAGCAACTATTAGTCGGGCTTAAGCGCAGCACTTGAGATTGCTGTTACTACCTCATGAAACCAGCTGTTGGAATGTTTCTTAACATACTCATCCTCAACCTGGGTCCAGTCATAAAACGAATGTAAGTATTGTACTGCCGAATCGTTGAAAATTTTATCACGGGTACGTATCACCTCATTCTCATATATCACCGCTTGAAAACCTATTGAGATTTCATCTCCGCTTGGAATCAATACATATCGACACCATGCAACACCTGTGTAATACGATGGTATGCGCACAGTAATTAACGGTGTAATCAGATCGAGTACCTCTAGTGCCCCAATCTCACCCTGCTTGATGCCAACTCGCGTATTGCCTACAGTCAATTGCACTGGATTTATTTCGGGTTTTTTGATCAGTCCCCTTAAATAACCAAAAAAAGCTTTTACGCACTCACTATGCCTTTTTTTCAATTCGCTAATCTGATATGACCTGCTAACAGGAGCAATTTTGCTGACCAATTCGCTTACAGAAGCTATCGGATCCACATCTAGCAGGTTTCCTTCAACTTGATCGACAATTCTAATCAAGCGAGCTTGCAATTCTGCAATTGTTTGAAATCGTTTCGTCATGTCATACTGAAACGCTCGATCAAAAAATTGTTCGAGATATTGAAGGCTTTCGCCGTGAGCTTCTTGTAACAAGTTATGCAATCTCCGATGTGGATATTCTGCTAGCTCCGTGTGCAGTTTCACAGGAAATTCACCAATTAGAAGAGATAAGAATATACCGGAAACCAACGTGACATCAGACACACTCTCATGCTTAAATTCTGAGCCAACTTCTGATGCTTCAGGCAATTGCTGAAACTTGTTACCGATGGTTTCGTGTATCGAAGTCAGATCATCTTGCTCGTTGACAACAGCGTTGAACGATAAACCAAAGTCAATTAGGTACGGCTCCATTAAATCGCCAGCTTTCAATACGATATTTTGAGGCTTGATATCTCGATGGAATGTGCTTTCAGAATGTGCAATGCCAACAGATTCAGATAGCTTTTGAGTCACGTCGATAGCTTGCTCCAGCCGCAAGCCACCGTTTTTTCGCATAAATTTCAGCAGTGTCGGGCCTACGATAAACTCCATCGCAACGAATGGGCGAATAGCCTCATCATTTAGCGTATCGCTAATATTTGACGAAATAAATTCTGGTACCAATGCATCTGTCGTCGACAACAGTTCTAGTGCATTGACTTCACGCGACATGCGCCGCCGTGTCTTTATGTCATCTCGATCAGAACGCAGTATCTTGATCGCTACTTCGCTCCCATGATGTTGTATCGCGCATTAATCCGTAATCCGCACCACGATCTATCCCTCTTTAAGGCGTTCTATATGTTTAATAACTTCTCTCATCTCCCCTGTTCTGGCTTGAATATGAGACGCTAAATCTCTTACATCTTTTGTAGTCTGTCCAGACTGGGTGCTCCAAGTTCCCGAATTCGTTTGACTGTTTTGCAGAATAAATTCGTGTACATCGTCAATCGTACTCTCTAAATTTTCAGTTTGAATCGTCCACTGATCCAGTCGCCCTTCTGCTTGGGTCTGTAGTTCTTCCAGTGCTTTTTCAGCGCGTACATATCTTTCATGCGCAGTCGCGTGCTTGCCAAATACAACTGGCTCTTCCTCAACCACACGCACAATGCGTTCTACAAATAGTAAGCCGGTAAACATGTTGAAAATCCACATCACGGAGAGTGCTGATATTCCACCGTCAAACTTTAAGCCAAAAAGTGCTGAATCTGGGTCAAAAGGGAACACACATACCAATATTCCGAGCAGTGAAAAAGTGATTAACCGGCCACGAGACTTGTGGAACGCTTCAGAAAATTTTACAGATTCCATCGTCGCTAACTATTGGTAGCTGGCGAAAATTGAGCACTCAAAGCGTCTAAACGTTTCTGCTCTTCGGCTTCCTGCTTTAACTTATCAATTTCCTTTTGCTTATTCACCGAGGCAAGTGATTGGTAGGCTTGGTTTGCATCATGTAAATATTTCGGAAATACATCCTGCACGATTTTTCCAATGATTTTTTGATCTTGTGTGTCGGTTTCCTTAACTATCTTGTCACGGCTTGGCAGCTCAACATGGAAAGAGCTTGCCGCATACCCAACACCAAAATCTGTTTTTGGATACCGTACAATTCCACCATAGTCAGGGTCCCGAAAGCAGTGATACCACTCGTCATTCACCTTCTTGGAAAGAACAAATTGAATACCGGTTGGAGTAAACTTTATGTCCACTAACTCCGGAGGATCAAGGATAAGTGGATCATCGGTTTCCTCTGCGGATTCCAACATTTGTTTGATCTGCTGCTGCTGTCTTCGGTCCTCAATTTCGTCAAGCTGAGAATGAATGAGCGTTAGCACATCGCTACTAGTAGGTCGTTCATCAGCGCGATTGGCAATCATTAATTCCACGACACGATCCAGAAAACTGAAATTCTGAAACTCGTCACCGATATTTTTGTAACCTTCTCCCTCAGGTCTGACACCTGTAAATAGCTCGCTGAGTATGTACCCCATGGCAAACACATCCGACGCTTCAGTCACGTCACCGCCCGCGCGCTGCTCTGGAGCTGCATAGTGTCTGTTTGCCATGAGCTGTCCACGCCGAGTCCTGACGTCTGTGGCAGCCGCAGTGCCAAAATCAGCAACGCCGAAATCGGCAATAGCTACTCTTTTGCAGGTTCTTATCAATCAGTATATTTTCAGGTTTTAAGTCCCGATGTATCACCCCTGATTTGTGAGCAAAAATTAACCCGGCCAATGATTTCAGGAATACATCAAGCGCTTGCTCCTCAGTCAGCCAATTTTCTTTTATTGCGGTACGAAAGGTCCCATCATACAATTCCATTACGTAGAACGATGCATTTATGGTTTCGGCGTGTCCATGGTCAACGACTTTAATCACATGGTCGTGGATTGAGCGCTGACAAAATTCCAGCTCGTTCTTGAAACGCTTCAGTTTTTCGCTGCTTTCACTTGCTTCTTCTGTTAGCACTTTAGCTGCGAATTGGTTTCCGCTTTCATCGGTGGCCTCAAAAACTACGGCGTTACCCCCACTCCCACAAGACTTCCCGATTGTGTAGAGAGTTGAACAAGATCGGAGTTGATTTGGTTTTTTCATTATCTTCGCTCTTATACTGGGCCGAACTTTGTTGCTCCATTACCCATGCATTACCCCGGAGCCAAAACGCAAAAAGCCCGAAAATACCGGGCTGATAAATTATCGTTTTTATTGAGAAAAATGGTGGCTACACCTAGATTCGAACTAGGGACCCCAACATTATGAGTTATAGGTCGTATACATATCAATAACTTAACGGCGATTAACGAAACCACACCAAATCATAATAAAACCATACAGGACAAACACTTACAGGTTAGTATGCATTATTCAAACTTAACGGAAATTGATACGGAAAGTGGGATATAGGTGGGATAGCGAAAATCCCACCGCAATCCCACCGCAGCATCAAAACGAATAATGGCAATTGAGCTTAACTTCACAAAGACCAAAATCGACCAATTACCGGCGGCAACCAGCGGCAAGGCGGTATACCGAGATAGTGGCAGCAATTCATCTGAGCCAGCGCTGCATCTGTATGTAGGCAAGCAAACCAAGACCTATTACTTTGTTAAAAAATCCAACGGGGAGAAGATC
>Ga0209186_1002899_pt1 | contig 12006 bp, 15 predicted proteins | sample SidtaG_FD_187426 | JGI IMG/M metagenome (GOLD analysis project Ga0209186, IMG submission 187426) | Marine algal microbial communities from Sidmouth, United Kingdom - Sidmouth_Male2 metaG (SPAdes) (version 2) | ecosystem: Host-associated > Algae > Red algae > Unclassified | place: Sidmouth...
GGTCCGGCTTACGCTCGGATTGCGGAAGCTTCCTCAAGCTTCCCGGTCCCCCCAGAGGGCCCGGATTCGGGATGACGTGTGCCTCCCTTGCGTGTGCCAGACCCCCCCAGGGGGGCCCGATCGGGTGCTCCACGCCTCACGCCCCTCTAGAGGGGTCGTTTCATGTGTGGCCCTGGGGCTCCCTGGACACCCCCCCAAGGGGGTTGTCCCACGCTACCCCCCTAGAGGGGTGTTGCGTGACTGTTCACGACCCGTCCCCGGCTCATGCCGGGGGGTCGTGTCTCCCCTGTCAGGGGGTTTCCCCCACAGTGCTGTGCTCCGAGGCGACAGCGGCACTGATCGACACTGGGCGGCGGCCGACCAGCCACCGGCAACGCGCGCGAGGGCTGGGCGAGTTCGCAATACTCGACGTTTCCGGCCACAAATGCGCCCGGCATCTTGGTCGACAACCATAACCGCATAATAAGACAGATCAAAAACAAATAGATCGCTGTGGCAGGCCATGATTCGCGTGGCTGGCGCCCGGGTTCACTAAAACTCTAATGAGCAAAGGTCTTTGTAACAATGGGAGAGAAGATCCCACGAAAAAAACTTCCATTGCTCCCTGTGCGTGGATGTGGCCTGGATCGAGGCTACAGCGAAGGATTTTATCCCACACACACTCCGCACAAAATCCTATTCTCAATTTTTTTATCTTTCCACGATGTACAGAAGAGCAGTTCTGTCCGTTCTTCATGCCGCCACGCAGTAAGCAGAAGAACGATGGTTCAGCAAACTTGCGCAGCTGCATCTTTTCGATCAAATGTGTCAATGGACAGCAGCAAGCGTTGTTCGTGGTGATTTCTGTGGGGTGGCCGGGACCTGTTTTGGTCATCGGCCGTGCCGGGCTCCAATGGCGTTTGGGAGGTATTAGGGAAGGATTGTCATTCGCGTCTGGGGGGGCGTGTGGGGGTATGGCGAGGGTGTCTGAGCGGTCTGCTACACCTTGTACCTGGCCGACGCGAGCGCGTCCTACTGCCTCAGTTTCGGTTCTCATGGCAAACCACGGCATAGCACACACTCCTGCGTCCCTTCCACTGGCGACAGATGCTGAGACCCCCGACAGCGTCGAGTGGCAGAAGCATCGCGATCCTCTATGGTAAAAAAGGTGGTGTGACGGTGCCTGTGGCAACGGCGGAGGCGCCGGCTGTCCGCACTGCTCACAGCTGCTGTCGAATCGTATTATGGCGCCAACTCTAGTGCACCGACTCCGCACGGTCCTGTTTGACCCGCGCCCCCGCCCACTACCATATCAGCATTGATGGGAAGTGGCACTGACGGTGGACTCCATCTGTGGCGCCCACCCCGCCCATGCCAATGTGTTGTTGGCGGCGTGGTTGCTACTGATGGCATACATCACCGGTATTGCAACCCCCATAATCGGCAGCCGCGGGTGCCACTCGTGCTGTCCCCACATACAAGACCCCCGGCTAAGATACTTGGGGGTCATCACGTTGTGCCAATGCGGGTGGCCGACACCGGTTTGACGTTGTGCGTCTGTAGCAGCACGGCCGCCCTGGGCGCCTGTGCACGTGGCGGACGCACGTTCCGCGTTGTGGGTGGGAAGCAGCTCGGCAGCCCTGAGTGTCGTTGCAGAGCCTCCCAGGGCGTCGTGCGGGCGCCTCCTATGTCCGCCGCTCCCCTCCCTGTGCCAATGTGCGGGGCCATAGTTGTACCGGTGGTGGCGAGGCGCGCCGTCGCCGCGAGTGGCGCTTGCGCGCACAGCTGCGGCCGCTGGTCAGCGACGGGTGCAGCAGTTCACTGGTACTCTATAGAGGAGCAGGGAAGCCAATGGCTGTGTTTTGGTCGTTGGTGCTGGTTACGGTCGTCTTTCTTGGCTGGGGAGGCCCGGTGTGCGGTCACTTGAGAACTGGCGGCGCGGGACACGACGAGCCTGGGCGCCAGGCTGTTGGTGGGTATGGCGATGGTCGGTGCAAAGCAGCGGTAGTGGCCCAGCCGTGGGGGGGCGTCCCGGCCGTCACCGACGTGAGTGAGGGCGGAGACTTTGGGCGCGAAGGGGCCGTGACAGCCCGCCTGGACAGCGTCCGTTTTATTCTCTGGTGCGTTCTGGCGGCTTGCACGTGCAGAAGGCTGGGGAAAGTCGTGCACCTCCGATGGGAGCCGACCGGCCCGTTCGGCTGGGAGGTGTTTGCGATTATACGCGTTCACGCAGCAGTCTCCGATAAAACAAATGCATGGTATCCCATCTGGCGTCATGATGTCCTGAGGCCGGGGGGGAGCTCGGCGTGCTTTCTGGGGATATGGAAGTTGATGTTTTTGTTGTGGACGAAGTATCACTCGATGGAGACAAACATGCGTACTTTTACCAATCGCTCTCAGTTGGTGGTCCGGCCACGTCCACATACGTCTTCCGGTACCACTCCGGCTACTTTCTGAACTTACCCAATGTCTGGCTGTCCCTGTGCATGGCCACAGCGTTGGAAACCGCCTGCTGGTACACCGTAAAGGTGATAAAATGGTCCTGCCGCATCTTCCGCAGGTGGTGCTGCTGCGCACTAGAGAGGGCGTTGCGTTGCTCGCAGAAGGAGGTATTGATACCGTCGAGGGACGCAAACGAGTCGGGGTTCATGACGGCGGAGCGGTTGACGTGGTTGTACCGCCAGTGAAAGCGGTCGCACCTGAGGCAGACTACCCACGCTACGAAGGGGAGACGCACGAGAGCCGTCTTGATCGTAGCGCAGCAGAAGTCGTAGATAATTGTCTCGGGCATCTGCACAAAACGCTGCACGAGAAACCCCAGCGGCATTCTCTGGCCCTCAGAGCCGGTCAGCACCATCACACCGATGCACTCAAAGTGCGAGCACGTGCAAAAGATGCCCACCATCCCTCCCGTGTGGCTCGTTTCCTTCCGCATCTCGTGATTGCACGTCGGTAGGTCAGTGCTTGCCGACGAAGCTCCCTTGAACCCCAGCATTGGCCGCAGCACTGGCGAGCCGGGCGTTCACATTCCCGTCCTCAGGTAGTCATCGGACTGATCCCTGTACTCATTGAAAACGTCCCAGTCGGCAGCCACCGACGCTGGCGGAATCAGCTGTCCGTCGGTGAACTTGAGGTGAGAAAAGGTGCAGGATGGATGCGCGGCCGCCATCTCCATGCGCAGCAGGTGCAACTCGCGGCCGTCGAGCGCCACCTTCGTGTCCGAGCTGCCGACCCACTGTCTTTACGCCGTCACCCGCTCCTTGAGACCGTTCAGCACCCCCGCCAGTAGCTGTCGCAATCGAGCGACCGATTCCAGGCCGGAGTCCAAGCACGCGACGGCGCCGCGCAACAGGCGCTCCTCCTGAACGGCCGGCAACCTCAGAACCTCGACCAGGGACTGTATCGAGAAGTTGGCTGATAACAGAACTTCGATCACAGCAACCACCGCCATCCACGAGTTGTGAGGCGCCCACACAACAGCGGGGTATACCACGATTGCGTGCACAAAGTCGAGGATCTTAACGGTCGAAGACTCCGCGCAAGGGATGCGCGGAAGCAGCGGAAAGCTCATGTCGCACAGCCGCGCCGCGCCAGAGGCCCCGCCCGTCGCGCTGAGCGCAGGCTCGTCGAGTTTCTTCCCGTATGCTAGGAGGGGGGCGTCCCTCTCCCACTCCAACTCTACCTTACCTGTTGGTTGACCATCCGGGGAAACATGTAGCCGTCGCCGTCGCGGGCGAACAGGTCCGAGGCACTGGAGCTTCCGACAAACGCGGAAGATCCGCTGAGAACGCCACTCTCGTGCGCCGAGCAAGCACGCTCTGCGTCCTCTGAAGCCGACTCGAAGTCACCTTGGACAGCGAGAGACTTGGGGCCCTTCGGCGTGGCAGGTGGCCTGGACTGAACGTCGAGGGAATGCACACGCGCCATGAGCTCCGCCGGCACCCGGTGTCGCATGTCAGCCGCCGCTTCCTCAATGGGCATCGCCAAAGACCTGGCCGCCACCCGTATGTCAAACACCGGGCGCGAAAAGGCGACCAGCTCTTTCGAGGCGCCGCCGTCCACCATAGGGTCCCACCCGCTGGCCGACGAGCCGTCCTCGAGGTGCTCCATCGCGCCCGCAAACGTCATTTCGACGCTACCGACCGTGACGTTGCCCGAGAGCATCGGCAAGGCCATGATGTGCCCCCGCATTGCGGTGACGGTGGTGATGCTCTTGTTAGACGCCGCGGCGCCTACCTTCCTCTTCTTAGACAGCAAGCGGCCCAGGGCCTTGAAGACGGCCTCATCGGTGATCATGCGCGGTACGATGGAGGCGCGCTGGACGGCGTGGATGTTAACGCTCGTGAGGTCTAACTCCTTCTTGTACTTCACGCGGTACCCCAGCTGGAGGCCGTTAAGAAAGACGACGGCGTAGCTGCCGTTGGGCCTCCGGCACGTGGCGCAAGACAGAGCGTCGTCGAGCAAACCCTTGATCACAAGTGCGAGGTACGACAGTAGCGCCTTGCGCAGAGTCGAAACCGACCTCATACGAGTGCTGGCGCCGGGGTACTTGGTGCTAAGATTCAGCTCCGAGAACGCCTCGATTCAGTACGATGTCGCGTGAAGAGAGCTGCCGTTCCGCGCGAGGTTGACAGCCACCTCGAACAGGAACGCCTCGAGTAGATAGTGTAGCACGACTGGAAGATTACCCCCCGCGCCGCGCCATCGGCTAGCACGCGAAACAGGCACTCGGGGCACTGCCACGTCTCCACCGTGGCGGGCACTGCCCCGTCCTCAAACTCCACTTTTGCGTGCTTGACCTTGATCTTGGTCTTGTATGAGCGGCTGACGAGGCAATAGGGACACTGCGTGCCCTCCGTGTAGTGAATCTGACATGCAGGGTTTCGTAGGCTGCGTATCATGGTAGCACGCTCACGCTGACAGACGAGCGGGGGGACGAGGTGGCGGCTCTCCGAAGAATTCGACGTAAAATTGAATAGGTTTGTCGGCGGAAATGGGTTGGTTGTGCCTGTCAGGTGGGGGGGCAGCTCGAAGGCGCCGGCCGCCGCGAGGTCGCCAGCGTCCTGTAAGCTCGTGGCCGCCAGCAGGCGCGCCTATTTTGCCTGTTCCTCGTCCTCCTGCAAGTCCGAGTCGGAGCTTTCATCTAAGAGACCGTCTGCCCTCTCCTTGTCAGCCGACACGGAGGCGCTCACGTGGTCGCACCTGCCGTATGCTGTCCTGAAGGAAAGGCACACCCAAGTGCCGCGGCGCGTCCTGCGCACAGCCGTGAAAGGCCAGCTCGTCTTTCCGTTGCGCACGACGCAGGTCGCTTCGCCGTAGAGCACTGCGCGTCCGACATGGAGCCGATGGACCTTTTCAGGGGCTCCCAGAACCATAAAGAGGTCGACCATGTCGACCTCCATCGCCTTCCGCACCTCCTCGAGGGCGGAAACCACGGGGGAGCGTAGCGAGCGGCCGCCAGGACCGAGGCACCGCTCTTACTCGCTGCAGCAGCACACCAAGTCCTCCCCCTCGAGCGACCCCGAGATCACCAACACCTGGTGCTTCCCCTTGTCGTCGCGCGACCCAGTACCGAAAAAACTAAAGACGACGCCGATGGCGCCTCCGGGAGATAAAGCCCATTCGTGTTTTCGCAAGGCGGCCTCAGTGATGCGCTTGTAGCGGCGCCTCAAAGAGCGCAACGCGGAAAGCGCCGTGAGGGTCTCTTCACTCTATTCAAAGCGCTTGGTGAGGCTCTGGTAGGCCATCGTCGCAAAAAAAACCACCCAAACGTCTTCGAGCGAGTCGCTCAGCCGCAGCCCCGAGCCCTCTGCTCGACCAGGCCCCGCATTTGGTCAGCCGCCGCCGGGGACGCCCATCGGCGACGAGTCGAATCCGCCCGCGGAGGCAACATTTGTAGCCTGCCCGGCGAGCACCTCCTTGGCGCTTGTAGGCTCGAGCGTGCCGGTGTCGAAGCGGTGCGTCGTCGACGCCGCGGGGCGAGTCGCCGCCGTCGCCTCAGATGCCGCCCCGAGTTCTGGGAACAGCGCGTCCACCGACGCATACTCCATCCACACATTCTTGTAGACCTGGTGAGTGCCCGTGCTCGTGCGAGCCTTTTCAGACAGTGGAGAGTCCAAACCAGCGCTTCCAGAGACACAAGTAGCACCTCCGTCGCAGGAAGCTACGAAAAACGCTACAGAAAAATACAGGGACAGCCCAGCGGAGCAGCCCGCTACAAGAGCTTACAGCGCACACATAGTAGAGGGGTAGGGCACCATTGCAGTTGGCACGTGGCGCGGCGGCTGGACGGGGAGACGACGACGCGCGAGCCGGTGGCGCGGCGCGGCGCGTGGGGCGGGGCGGGGTGGCGCGGAGCGGCGCGGCGCGGGGCTGGACGGGGCAGAGAGGGGCGGGGCGGGGAGGAGACGGCGCGACGGGGCGACACGTCGGTACGTGGCCCGGCGGCGGGACGGGAAGAAGACGACGCGCGAGCCGGTGGCGCGGCGCGGCGCGTAGGGCGGGGCGGGGCCGCGCGGCACGGGGCAGGGCGGGGCGGCGTGGGGAGTATCCGGCGCAACCGGGGCGCCAAGCCGGCACGTGGCGCGGCGGGACGATGAAGCGACGACGCTCGAGCCGGTGGCGCGGCGCGGCGCCTGGGGCGGGCAGAGGCGGCGCGGGGCAGGGTGGGGCAGGGCAAGGCGGGGCGCGGAGGAGCCGGCGCGTCCGGGGCGCCACGCCGGAAAGCGGCGCGGCGGGACGGGAAGACGACGACGCGCGAGCCGGTGGCGCGGCGCGGCGCGTGGGGTGGGTCGTGACGGGCCGGGGCAGGGCGAGGCGGGGAGGGGCGGGGCGGGGAGGAGCGGGCGCGACCGGGGCGCCACGCTGGCACGCGGCGCGGCAGCGGGACGGGATGACGACGAAGCGAGAGCCTGTGGCGCTGCGCGGCGCATGGGGCCGGGCGGGTCGGCGCGGCGCGGGGCAGGGCGGGGCGCCGCGGGGAGGAGCCGGCGCGACCGGGGCTTCACGCAGGCATGCGGCGCGGCGGGCCGGGAAGAAGACGACGCGCCAGCCGGTGGCGCGGCGCTGCACGTGGGGTGGGGCGGGCCGGGCAGGGGCAGGGCGAGGCGGGGCGGAGCGGGGCGGGGAGGAGCGGGCGCGTCCGGGGCGCCACGCCGGCACGTGGCGCGGCAGCGGGACGGGAAGAGGACGACGCGAGAGCCGGTGGCGCTGCGCGGCGCGTGGGGCAGGGCGCGTTGGCGCGGCGCCGGGCATGGCGGGGCGGCGCGGGGAGGAGCCGACGCGACCGGGGCGCCACGACGGCACGCGGCGCGGCCGTGGGACGGGAAGACGACCAAGCGGGAGCCGGTGGCGCTGCGCGGCGCGTGGGGCAGGGCGGGTCGGCGCGGCGCGGAGCATGGCGGGGCGGCGCGGGGAAGAGCGGGCGCGACCGGGGCGCCACTCCGGCACGCGGCGCGGCCGCGGGACGGACAGACAACCAAGCGGAAGCCTGTGGCTATGCGCGGCAAGTGGGGCGGGGCGAGGCGCTGCGGGGCAGGGCGGGGCGGGGCGGGGCGGGGAGGAGCCGGCGCGACCCGGGCGCCACGCCGGCACGCGGCGCCGCGGCGGGACAGGACGACGACGATGCTGCGCGGGCGGGTGGCGTGGAGCGGCAGCGTGGTGCATCAAATGCGTTTCCCCCCCCCCCCACTGGTGCCCAGCAGACGGCCCACAGCACCCCCGATCCGGCACAATAGCTCTCAAACAGAAGCTGGCGCCAGAACATTGAATTTATTCGTTTAGGCATGCCCCTGATGAGGCGGCCAGCAAGAATACAATGATTGGCCAAGAGACGAGCACGTGTCTGATGAGACAGAGCCGCACGGCCACACACGGCCCGATGTCCCTTGGAGTCGAACCCCCCTCCAGATGCCCACGGACGTGATTCGTCAGGACCCCCAGACATGCCCCGATGTGAGTAAAAACAGGTAAGACTCTTCGAGTGTTTTACCGTGTACCGCCTCGACACGATCTTTGTCGACTGCTCCGAGCCGACCAAATGATCGTGACGCTGGGAGCACTGTCAGCCACGCATTAATAATTATCATGATAAAAATCAATAATAATCAATCTTTTTACTAGCAATCCATGGTTTCAGCTGAAACGCTCATCCTTGTACTAACGACGACCGTATCATAGACAACACTCGGTGACAGGAGGTCGGAGACACAAAGCAACTCTCGTGGAGTCCAATATTGCGCACGCCTGAGAGCGCTTCACTGCAGGACCATGGCCATGTACAACAGGCCGTTAAATGGCGATTCTGACCAGTGGGCACGCTTGGCAAGGTCGCACTTGGAGGTCGATCAGGTCCTCGTGGTATACGCATTTCTGCCACGTGCTTCATTTGATTCTGAATCGAGTGGTTGATCCAACACGTGCGCCAACAGAGTCTTCCGTGAGAAAGCGCGGCGATGCTGAAAGCTATTCTGAAAAGAAATGGAAAACTGATAGCCGCAAAGCTGTTCCAGGTGGATGGAAGCAAGGATCAAAGATGTAGTTGGAAATCCATGGCCTGAACAGAAAACGGGCTGGTTCAATCTGATCCCGGTGTTATGTCGGACTTCTGAGGTAGTTATCGACACGTTTCGCAGCGTGTCAGAAACTTGGCGATAGCATCAAGTTGTTGGCAATGCTCTCACAGACACGCACCACGACAAGAGAGGGATGATCCTTCAACGACCTTGAAATATTTTCAGCCCAGGTTGGAACCAAATCGACGGCAGCAGGGCAGCCAGGCACCCTCCTCTTGATTACCCTGACAGTGTGATTTTCAGTCAGATGTTTCCGAGCACCTGGCCTCAGATGTAGTTTGGTTTGGTCCTTAAAATCCATCAGTCCGTACTTCGCTCTCTTGTTCTCGTTCCGGTTGTTTTCAGATTGGTTAAAACTGGCGAGTCTGTAATAGTCTGACGATGATTCCTCGTTGCCAAGTGTGCCCTGACACGACAATTTCCGTTCGGCTGTACGATTGGGCCACGTGTGCAGACTCGAGGATCGGACCCCGCACGAGACGGGGCCTCTCGACGGATTCTCCGTCGTGGCTCAGCCAACGTAGCCGAACGAGCGCACTGCGTGCGGTGGACATTGTTTGTCCACAGCACGGCCATCGTCACTGCTCCTAGAATGCCCATCCAAACGCGTTTTGGATGGTCTTTGGATGCGGACGGTTGGGCTTTTATGGGAATGCAGGGGCGTTTCGGCCCAACCAATGCAGGAACGGACGGGGTATGGTTGGGGATTTGGATGGCTCTTGAGTTTTCTAACTCGAGTGGCCCGTCGGAGGGGCAGCACGTGATCCTCGGCAGGCGCGGCCGTTTCAGTTTCAAAAATCACAAGCTGAAACGACGCGGTACTATGATTGGATGTCGTCGACACTCAACACGGCAGTGTTTGTCCTTGGCATCTTGGCGTTCGATTATTGTATATACATCATAAATCTGCCAGGAACAAGAATATAATCGTGCCTGCTGCCGTTCCTGGCTGTTGCCTCCACCATCGATCCGCAACCGGGCACGCCCCGAGGTGTCGACCGACGAAGTCGAGGAGGTGGGCGCATGTGCCCTGGTCAGTGCGCGTGCCGCGCTGACAAGCTGAGTCGAATCGATGGAGAGACTGAACAAACGACGCTTTTTTTGCACTCTCGGAGTGATATACGGCATCGGTGTAGGTCAGCGCGAAGAAGACCATTCTTGCTCTGGTCGCGACGACGACGAGGCGCCAGCAATCTGGCGCAATTAGAACTGTAGTTGTATCGAGACAGACGATTTTCCAAACAAGTTCCAAGAGACCATGGGTGCGAGTGCGTCCGCCACCGCGCAAGAGGTGTGGTGTGCATGACTGTGCTTGAACGGGGGCTACTGTCAGACAAAGCGGCCGGGAGGAGCGGGATGGATGATGGACCAACCATATTGCATCTGACCTCCTCGGTTCCAGTCTAGCGAGGAAAGAAACGAATGTGCTGCACAAGATGACATTGACAGGTGACATGCGCTCGGTCCAGGAAGCCCATCCAAAGTGAGTTTGGATGGGAAATCGGAGGGCCCTCACACGGCCCAAAAACGCCCATCCAAATCGGGTTTGGATTGGGGATGGGGTTGGATGGGGATGGATGGGCTAGTCTGGGAGTCGTGACGATGACGATGTTGGGGACACGTCCGACGCAGAGTGTCTCCAGCGCCGCGCGTGGCAGTCTGGGTGGCCGGTACAGCAGGGACTTGGTGCTGCCATGAGCGCGCAGCTCGTGGTAGGCCCGCCGTGCCGAACGGCTGCACTTCTATCAATACAACGCGGAGCGACAGCCTAGCTCGTGTGCGATGGGTCGTTGATCACTGCCCACGAGACAAATCGATCACGTCGCGCGCCGTCGTCTCTTGTCCCCTTCCACAGTCCTGCATTCTCTTCCGCCTGACTTCCGCCCTCGGACATGCTGATGCCGTCGAACAAGCTCGGCGGCCGGTGCGGCGCTCGGCGCAGACGGCAAGCCGTCATCGACGCCGCCGTCTTTGTCGCTGCCATCCTTGTGGCCTTGGTAGCGGTCGCTGCCAGGGCGAGGGCGCTGTCCCCTGCGTCACATCCAACGCTGTCCCGACAAGAAGTGCGACATGCAAGGCGTGATCCGAGGCGCCCGTCGGTCAACGAGGTGCCCGCCGAGTACCATTTGTTGACCGACGGCCCCGCCGCATCGAAATGTCCCGGGGTCGTCCACATTTTCTTCTCTGACGGCGCCACCATTGACCAGCCCCTGCCGTGGGGCGCGACCACGAACATGGCCATGTCGGTGACCAGCAAGCTGTGTTCGACTCGCGTGTGGTACGTTGCCCCAAGCAGCGAGACAAAATTTCCCTACAAGCTATACGGCAAGCCGGAGTTGAGCTCCCGCATGTCCGAGTCGATTTCGTTTGAAATTGTCAGGAACATCGTCGGCAGAGAGAATAGCGGCTTCCTTCCGCTGCTTGGGTGGACGGACGGGACGTCGAACGACTTGTCGGCCGAGTGCCGCAGGTGGCTGGACCCGCGGTGGACTTTCTGGGCGTTTTTTGTAGCTGGCTCGGCGCCGATGCCGCTGTGGTCGGAGATTGACTCTTACGGCACGCTGCCGGCGCGCGCCAAGGGTGCGCTGCTGTCAATCGGCAATGGCGATATATGTGCGTATGCCGAGGCCGGCGCCACGTCTTCAAAGCCGCCACCGGTCTCCGGCGGAGAGGCCGAGCGCATGTGGACGCCGACACCCACTGCAGCGGGGACGGACAAGGACGGATCCTTGTCGTCGGCCGCATGGCGGGTGACCACTGGGATTGGCATAGGCTCATCGTTGGTCGCGGCGCTTGCTGTGGCGGCGGGTGTAGCAGTTGTCCGGCGACGGCTCGCAGCCGCCACCGAGGCACGCGACACCTCAGACGGAGACGGCATGGACCGGAGCGGCTGTGCTCACTGCGTGGGCGGCTGCAGGGCGGACGTTGGTGACAGCTGCCTGGTCCGCGCGGCGGGGGAGGTGGTCACCGGCGCAGCTGGCGGCGGAGCGGACCATGGCGCTGCCGGTGTTGTGGCGTACGAGCAGGCGCTGGACGGCAGCATGGTGGGCAGTTTCGGCGACGACTTGACCGTCGACGGCTTGTTCTGTACGTATCCACCACGAGTCGCCCCCGACGCCCGGAGACCCAGTGACACCACGCAGAGCATTGGGAGCTCAGAGGGGGGAGCGCCCGTCTCGTCCTTGTCGGACCACATGGACGTGGACGGCCTGGTGCGCGAGGCGTTGCAGTTGCCGCCGCCGCCGCCGCCGCCTTGACCTGTGGCTGGCGGTGGAGGTAGCGGACGGAAATGAGGGGGGTGAGGGAGGTTGGGTGGATGCGCGGGGGGAAGTGAGAGAGAACAGCCGTCAGGAAGGCTGGATACAAGAGAGACGGTGGTGCGGGCGGTCGCGTCTGGTGGCGGCCGCCGACGGGGGAGGGGCGGCGGGCGGGCGGGCCGGCACCGTCGATGGGG
>Ga0209186_1002900_pt1 | contig 12000 bp, 7 predicted proteins | sample SidtaG_FD_187426 | JGI IMG/M metagenome (GOLD analysis project Ga0209186, IMG submission 187426) | Marine algal microbial communities from Sidmouth, United Kingdom - Sidmouth_Male2 metaG (SPAdes) (version 2) | ecosystem: Host-associated > Algae > Red algae > Unclassified | place: Sidmouth, United...
TGCGCAATCAATCCGGTTTGATTTGTTCGGGGATGCAAACGGTGGTTTGTATGCCACTGACTGCGAACGATATTGATACGATTTTTGCCATTATAAATACAAAAAAAACACTTTTCATTCGTTTGAATGGTCAATTAGGGTTGGGGTTAAGTGCTGAAAATGTAGAGAGAATCACCCTCAACGCAGACCAGGATTTTGATGTCGTCATTAAAATAAATCCGCCCAAAACCGTTCATATTTTTGGGGCGGGTCATGTGGGTTTGGCTTTGGCAAGGCAAATGTCTATCTTGGATTATCGGGTCGTACAATACGATGACCGCCCGGACTTAGTGACGCTCTCCACAAATGATTATGCCAACGAAATTAAAGTGATTGATTATGAAAATGTAAAACAAAAAATGGACGCTACACCGCAAGATGCGGTCGTTGTCGTGAGTTTTTCTTATCGAAGTGATAAATTGATAATCAAGCAGTTATACGACCAAACGTTTGCTTATATCGGCATGATGGGCAGCGATCATAAAATTGCTACATTGAAAAATGAACTGGCACAAGAAGGAATTTTGGAGGGAGATTTAGCGCATGTTTTTACACCAATCGGCTTGAATGTATATAGTAAAACCGCCGCCGAAATCGCCGTCAGCATCGCCGGACAAATTATTTTAGAAACAAATAAAACACTGCCGACAGGAAGAAAATAATCTACCCCAAATGAAGAAGTTATTTTTTTATATGTTTGGCTAAATTTGACGCGCATAGCTGGGCTACATAAGGAAAATTTAGTAAAATATATAAGAAAAAGAACAATTCAGACGGGTAGATTATTTTTTTCGTCTTCCCTAACTTATTAATCGCTTGTAATGAGATATTTCCGAGACGCTTTCACAAACAAAACTCGCCTTGCATTTCCAAAAATACAAGGCGAGTTTTTATTATTTCAATGACGCGAGCTGGAAGCTCGCGCTACGTTACTTCTTCTTCCATCCATCTCGCAAAGTGACGGTGCGATTAAACACCACCTTATCTGCCGAAGAATCAGGATCCACACAAAAATATCCTTTGCGCATAAACTGAAATTTATCTCCCGCTTTCGCGCTTGCCAAACTCGGTTCAGCTTTCGCCGTAATAGAGGTCAGTGAGTTAGGATTTAGAAACTCCGTAAACGATTTATCCTTGTGACCATCGGGCGATTCATCCGAAAAAAGGCGGTCGTACAGGCGCACCTCCACGTCTATTGCATCCGGCGCAGACACCCAATGCAAAACGCCTTTCGCCTTGATGCCACTCTTATCTTGTCCGCTACGCGAATCGGGATAATATTCGCAGTGAATCTCCGTAATTTCGCCATTTTCGTCCTTTACAAAATCATTGCAAGTGATGATATACGCACCTTTCAGACGGACAGTTTTGCCCGGTCCGAGCCGAAAAAACTTCTTGGGTGCATCTTCCATAAAGTCATCGCGTTCGATATACAACTCGCGGCTAAATGGCAGCTTACGCGACCCATCTTCTTCCCGTTCGGGATTATTGATGACTTCCATTTCGTCCGTTTTTCCTTCCGGGTAGTTGGTGATAATGACCTTTACAGGGTCTAAAACCGTCATCACACGCGGCGTGATTTTATTCAAATCCTCTCGCACACAAAATTCCAAGAGCGACAAATCAATCACATTCTCTCGCTTGGCGATGCCTACGCGCGTTGCAAAATTTCGAATCGCGGCAGCCGTATAACCGCGTCGGCGCATCCCCGAAATCGTGGGCATACGCGGGTCGTCCCAGTCGGTGACGATACCATCCTCGACGAGTTGTAACAACTTGCGTTTGCTCATTACGGTATAGTTCAGATTGAGTCGTGCAAACTCAATTTGCTGCGGATGATACAAGTCCAAAGCCTCCAACAACCAATCGTACAAAGGACGATGTACCTCAAACTCCAGCGTACACAGCGAGTGCGTAATCCCCTCTATCGAATCCGAATACCCGTGTGCAAAATCGTACATCGGGTAGATATTCCACTCATGCCCCGTGCGGTGGTGATGTGCTTTTTTGATGCGATAAATCACCGGGTCGCGCATGTGCATATTCGGGTGCGCCATGTCGATTTTGGCACGTAAAGCCTTCGAGCCTTCGTCAAATTCACCTGCCTTCATACGTGCAAATAAATCCAGATTTTCCTCCACACTCCGCTCGCGAAAAGGGCTGGCTTTTCCCGGCACAGTGGGCGTACCTTTGATGGCTGCCATCTCCTCTGCCGTCGAGTCATCTACGTAGGCTTTATCGTCTTTGATAAGGCGCACGGCGTAGTCGTACAGCGTCTCAAAATAGTCAGAAGTGAAGCGCGTTTCGCCCGCCCATTCAAAGCCCAACCACTCAATATCTTCCTGTATCGCATCCACATATCGTTGGTCTTCTTTGGTCGGATTGGTATCGTCAAATCGCAGGTTGGTCTTGCCGCCATACTGCCCCGCAATCATAAAATTCAAACAGATAGACTTGGCATGTCCGATATGCAAAAAACCATTCGGCTCCGGCGGAAAACGGGTATGCACCCGCTTGTCGTTCTTGCCTTCCGCCAAGTCTTTTTCTATGATTTGCTCTATAAAGTTGAGGCTCTTTTTTTCTTCTGTAGTATCCATTTCTTGATGCGATAATTTTTTTCTGTAAAATCGTGGAATAACATAACGAATGAATGAGCTAATACGTTCATTTTTATGCTGATTTGGTGGGCAAATGTACGAAAAATATTTGTGGAAAATGTACCGACGACTTTAGCCGTCGAATGTATTTGCTGCTGACGGCTGAAGTCGTCAGTACAGGAGGATTTGCAAAATTGCTTTAATTTGTTCAAAAGTATAGAAAATGACTTTATTTAACCCTTTCTATTGCATCTAATATCCACTTTAATGAGTCTTCAATTCTGACATAATCGGGATGTTTTTTTCTCAAGTCAATTAATACTCGCTTAGAAAGAACGAAGAACTTTTTTGCGTTAACTTTATCCTTATTTTGTTCGTAATATGTTCCAAGCCAACTATATGATGATGACAGATTACGTTTAATCATAAAATTTAAAGGATGTGATTTGCATAAGGTTTTAATTATACGATTGGCTTCAATCAGACAAGATAAAGACTGCTTACTTAACCCTTTTTTAAGATAAACATCTCCTAATCTTTCATAAGTCAAACTTTGCCCGATGAAAAGTGAAATATCATCTTTATCGGTTAATATCAATTCAGCTTCAAGTGCTTTACACTTGAGATAGTAAGCAAGTGCATTGTCGATGTTTTCTAAATTCAATTCTATATCTCCGAGATTTTGATAGGCATTTGATAATCGTTTTTTCAATCTATGATTACTCTTATCAGTTAACTGTTTCACTATAAGCTCTAAACATTTCTCTCCAAAAAATTTCGCCTCTGCATACATGTTTATATTTCGAAAATAAATAGATATTTTTTCGTAAGAAACACTTAGTTCTGACTTTAGCCGAGAATTATGCGGATATTTTTCGACTAGCTTTTCATAACTTACAACTTCTTGCTTATAACAGTCTATTGCTTTTTGAGGGTTTCCTAATTCAAAATTTATTTCACCTAATTTGCTTCGTGATATGGCAACATTTTCTTCCGTATGTAAGTTATTAGGAAATAGAAGATAAAGTAAAAAACCCAACTCAGAATGTTTTTCAGAAAAATGTAAAGCCTTTTTTAGGTTGCCACAAATTTGAAAAAAGTTAGAAACACTTCTACAGAGGAAAGTTAAGGCAGGAATATTAACTCCAAATTCTTCAATTATGTATTCACCATAACGCGAATAGATGAAACCTTGAGCATAGGTCGAATTTAAAAGATGACCGGTGTCGGGTTCAAAATCAAGTTTCAAAATCAATTTAGCAGATAATTCTCTCACAACTTCTTCTAATTTATCTGTTTGTTTCTTTTTCACAACTGCTTGAATAACAGGACTAATTTTAAATGTTTTATTGTTTTCATTAAAATCAATCCAACCTTTCTGATAAAGCAATAACAAGTAGCTATCTAAATCTGAAATGTCGGTTATTAAGGTTTCCATAGTATCGAAGAGAATATTTTCAGGAGGCAATACTGAAAAGATAGAAAGCAGTGCTGTCTCTTGTTGGGATAATTCGCTCATATCATACATGGCAGCAATGATATCTTCAGGAGTAGCACGTTCGAGTTTACCGTAGTCGGTATCAACTTGCTCAGTTTGAGAGATTTTTAGTAAGCCTTTTTGTTGGAGGTCGGCAAGCAATTCTTTGAGGGTATAACGGTTACGTAAACGATTGACCGCATGGAGATTTTTAGCCAGTAACTCCATAACCAGAGTGTTACTATTTACAGCTTCGTGTATTTGACCGATTATATCGGTATCTTCACCACTAAGATTTTTATAGTATTTTTGGAAAAGCAGTAAAGCATCGTCAAGGGGCAAACCAATTATTTTGTAGGTCTCAGCTTGACGAAAATTGGTAATACGAGTAGTAAGTAAGACGTGAAAGTTGCTACAAGTACGTAGGTGTTGATAATTATTTTGGAGGTCATCGGGTTCATTGACGTTGTCAATTATCAAGAGACAAGGTTTGTTCAGTTGAGACATCGCCTGAAAAAGTATAGGTAGTCTTTGGGAGTTATCCATGCGCTTATCGAAGCGGATGCCAAGTACAGGGGCAAGTTGTAAAAGCGCATCGGCAATACTTTTTTCACTCAACACCCAAGCTACATGCATGTATTCCTGAGCGTAACGGTGGTAGTAACGAGAAGCCAACGTTGTTTTACCTATTCCCCCCTCCCCATTGACCAATAAGAGCAAGTGGTTGTCATAGAATAATTTATCATGTATCGTATTCAATTCGCCTTTTCTTCCAATGAATACTTCAGAGCGGAAAGGAGGAGGCGTGAGGACATGCGGAATTTTATGCTCACCATATATGACTTGTTTTTTGATATTAATTTGTGTGTCAATATTATCACCAATCGTCACATTTCCCCCTGCCGTTATTGTGGAATTGGAGACGACATTCTTACTATTCACAATCGAAATCGCCCGTTCCATTTCCTCCTTCAAATGCGGTTTCACCTCTTGCTGTTCAATTTCAGCGAGCAAATCAATCAAGCCCATACGAATTTGATTTTCGGTCAATGTCGCATCGGCATGACTGACGATGCCGAGTCGTATTTGTTGTCGGATACTCGCATAGCGTCCTGCTTGTTGGATGACTTCATCCAATTGCGGGCTATTGTCCAACAGGTCGCGGAGTAGCCGGAGGGCAGCGTCGAGTTGGTTATTGGCGATGTGGTCGCGGATATGTGTGATGAATTTTTGGTTATTCATATCGTCGTGTTTATCCGCTAAAGATAAGGAAAAAGTTTAAATTGAGGTAGCCGAAACGCTTGTCTCTAAAGGGTTAAGGACATAATGTTGATAAAGTTTGGAGACTTCTATGATAGGATTGACACGCTTATACGAACCACTATTATAATTCATAATAAGAAGTTTTTCGAACAGGTCTTGCCATTCCTCATCGTATGCGGTAGGAACATCATTGTCATTATTCTGCTTCAAAGTTTTGAGGTTGTTCAGGTTTCCTTGGGAGACATAATGCGAGGACTGGGCAGCGAGTTTTATGATGGCTTTGTTCATGGCAATTTCATCAATAAAACCTTTTTTATCATCAGCGTATATATTGGCGTATTGAAGTATGCGTAATAATTCACGTGGCGAACCACCGCTATAAATAATAGCTTTCTGTACGGTTTCGGCTTTATCGAAAAGGGAAATATCAATGCGTTTGTACACAAACTCTTCAAAACGTTGGATAGCCTCTTGTACCAAATTACCGTTTCGCCCTTTTACTTTTACAAAAGGAAATGAAACGATGGTACTAAAGGCTTCGAGTTTGCGTTGCAACTGCATAAGTTCTATGGGCAGCGTAAAAATTGTATTGGTTTTAACCTGTCGCATACGCCCTGCCTCGTTGTCCACGATTTCCATTCTTTCCTTTTTGGTGGCAACTTTTTCCAAGCCATCCACGACAAAAAGGAGTTCTTGTGCGACCTTTTGTTGCCGCAATACATCATTAACATGATTAAAGAAATCATTAATTTTGAGTACGAAATCAGAGAAATTATTTTTCAGCACCGTTCTGATTTTATCGGCATTGTCTCTCGTACCCAGTAAGCCGGTTTTAACCTTCGCCATAATGCCGAGGAAACTCATCAAACTTGGCGTTCCTGCTTTGATTTCCAATTCAAATCCTTCACTTTGACGAATCAAATGGTTGACTTCATTGATGCGTTGGCTAAACCAAGTTTGCATGGATTCTATAATGGCATTATTGACCTCCACCTTGCGGTCTTGCAATTCTTCAAACAAACGTTCCAGTTGAAAAACAAGAATATCCATATATTCCATGTCGTTAATATCAAGCCCGACATCAAGGCTACAAAAGACACAGAAAAAGGCTTTTTCGCTATTGAGTTTTTCGATGATTTTTAGCAATTCGGAGGTTTTGCCTGACCCACGCATTCCTGCCAAAAAGAGCAATGTTTTATTGTCGGCATTTACCTTATAATTATAGGTGAAATCTTCAGGACTGATATTCAATGCTTTATACACAGCTTTTTCCTCAAATTCTCCGCGTACATCCGAAAAGTCCACGAAAAATTCATGGTTTGGGTGCATCGGAATTTCAAACTGCACCACGCTATCTACCTCCACCAATCGTGTAGCTTTGCTGTATAGATTCGCCCTTTCTGTTAGTGATATGTTCATGCTTCGTTTAAAATAAAGATAAAGATACAAGAAAAAGTTTAAATCGCGGTAATTGCACCAACTCTAATCTACACACAATACGCGACACGGACTGGAAGCACCATGTTACGAAGTCAATTCAAAATCAAGCCCCAACTTCTCCTCTCCATTCACAATAATCACCAAACGATGTGTTCCGGCGTAATGCTTGCGTGTCGTCAGGTTGTGAAAATTTTGTTTGCGTGTAAAGGCGTGTTTGCCTGCAAGAAACTCTTTCTCAGAGACTTGAAAGATCTTTCGAGATTGACTGCCATTCGATTTGACGAAATAAACGCCGTATTCGATGCGCACCACACGCGGTTTATCGACTTGCAATTGGAAGGAAAAATGAAAATGCTCACCTATCGTCAGTGTATTTTTTGTAAAGGATAAATCGGAGATTTCAAGTCCTGTGGCATCGGCAAGACCGAATAGGGCGAGGGCGCGTTTGTCGCCGCGTTTGAGGAGGGTACGGACGCCGTGTTTGACAATCCATTGGGTGTGCGGATGCTCGGTTTTGAACCAACGCTCGGCGGTATCAAGCGCGATTTCGGGATTGTCTTTGATGATGTCGTTGAGGTTGTTAGCGACGCTTTTGCGGACGTATAATGCGCTGTCGGCTTTGAGTTTTTCGAGTATCGGAAGTATCGGCGCGGGGTCTTTTTTGAATGCTTTCAATGCCATGCCCCACGGCAGTCGCGGACGACAGCCTTCACTCGCCAAACGCCGTATATGTTCGTTTGGATGGTCTGTCCAGACAAGCATTTGGTGCATCATTTTGGGGTATCTTTCGATGAATGGACGTACCGCAAATTCGGAGCTGCTGTATGGCGTGAAATGCGCTAATGCCTTTACAGAAGTCGCGTAATCTTCGAGCCCGTATTGTTCTACAAAATCAGGAAATATCAAACCTAATAGACCATCTTTTATCTTCGGGGCGACTTTGTAAAGCACCTTGATTTGAGCGCGATAATCGCCTGGAATGGTCACCTGCATGACTTGCGTGATGTGGCGCATCCGTTGTTTGAGTTCGCATTCGTTCCAGTCTGTATCAAAAATACGTTGCTCGAAATCCGATGTATCAAAACCTTTGCTTACCGTCGCGATTGCGTTTGCCAATTCTTGTACAAAAGCTTGATTGTAGAGGGCTTTTAGTGTGAATTTTTCGCTCATTTTTGGTTAGGGAAGAGGAAGAAAATAATCTACCCCAAATGAAGAAGTTATTTTTTTATATGTTTGGCTAAATTTGACGCACATAGCCGAGCTACGTAAGTGAAAGAAATTAAATAAATTGTTCCATAATGCGCCGTAATTTTTTCTTCTAAGGTTCTGCTGAAATAAGGATACTTTTAAATTATTTTATAATAAAAAATATTTATAAATAATTAATTTTTAATAATAAATGAATTACAAAATAATTTCAATTAATTGAAAAATGGCTATATTTCAGTGCGACCTTCTAAAGAATTCAAAAAATCGTTGCATAGCCATAGCTACGGAACTATTTTTTGTGTTTTTAGAAGGGAAAAGAACAAGCATAATGGGGCAAGTTATTTATTTTCTTTCACTTAGGAAGATTTAGTGAAACATATAAGAAAAAGAACAATTCAGACGGGTAGATTATTTTTTTCCTCTTCCCTTAATTAGGTGATTTGAATCACTAGAGTCGAGCTAATATAAAAGAAAATGTTGGACTTTGCTATTTTGCAATTAAGGATTTATGGTTCTTTGACAAATTTCGTGATTGCTCGTTTCTCGCGTAAGGGATAGGAGGTGTTGTTTGAACGTAACGTAGCGATAGCGAAGTGGAGAGAGTGCCGGATAGCCCGACCCCCGACTGATAAGGAGGGGGATACGCCCTAATTAAATTGAGTGTGTCACAAATCGGTGGCACTATCAAGGTACTTTAGTACCGACACCGTTAGCGCGTACGAACGGTGTCGGTGCTACGCACCTTGCTGACCTTTGGGTTTGCTTTTTCTACAAACGGGGTCGATGCTAACGCATCTTATCGGTATCGCAACGACCACCGATTTGTGACACACTCAATTAACTTCAACTTCAACTGGATTCTATCAATAGGTAAGCCCCAAGTTGAAACTTGGGGCTACCATATCGGTCACACCTAACGGCGTTTGGTATCAGTCTGTAAGTAAAACTTATTCTACTACGATTCGTCTTGTTACGCTACCTTCTTCGTAGATGAGGCTTAGGAGGTAGATGCCGGTTGCTTGCTGGGACATATCAATGCTATTGTTCTGATAATCGACGTCAATACGCTGACCGATGACATCAAATAATTCGATGCTTTCGGGTGTTTCGTTTGTTTCGATATAAAGCATACCGTCTGTCGGATTGGGGAAAATATTTAAGCCTTTTTCAAGTGCAATATTTTCCATACTGACGACCGTAAGCACGTCGTAACAACTATCTTCTGCGCTTTGACAGCCACCCTCTTCTCTCTCGCTCACACAAAGGTATGCCATGTTGTTTGGGTCGCTCCACATGACTTCGATGGTGTTTGTATTACCGCCCGATATCTGCGTACCGCCTACAATAAACCAAGTGTAAACAGAGCCTTGATTGGAAGGCACGGTGTAGCTTTCGGTAGAGCCATTGACCGGTAATTTTTCGCCCGTAATAGCACCAGTAATAGGAAGCGCGCGGACAGTGACTTCGCGTTCTGCGGTGCTGTTGCCGTTTGCATTGGAGACTGTGAGGGTAATCGTATATGTACCCGCTTGTGCAAAGTTGAATGTCGGGTTTTCGTCTGTACTCGTGTCAGGCGTCGCGCCGGGTGCTGACCAAGCGTATGATTCTGCATTGGTGCTATTGTTTGCCATCATAACAGATTCGCCCATGCAAATGGAGGAAAGTGAAACAGAAAAATTTGCCACAATATCTGTACTCGGATTATATTTGACAATGAATAAACCTTGCTCTATATCGCTGAGAATGATATTGCCACTTTCAAAATAGGGGTAATTACTCCATGTCGCATTGAATTGGGGGGCATCATCAGCAGGATAGGTATCGAAATAAGCGACTTCGACCAAATTAGCATTTGCAATGTCACTAATATCCAATATGCGTAATCCGCTGCGATAGTTCGTCAAATAAGCAAGGTCTCCGACGATGTATAAATTGTGGTCGGTACTCGATACAGCAGCTTCATAAAAACCCATATAAACCGGATTGTCCAAGTCGCGGACATCCCAAATGTAAGTGCGCGTATTGTGTTCGTTTTGGCTTTCGTCTGATTCATCATTCATCAGGAAGTATTCGTGGTTATCTGTAACCCAGCCCTGATGGGCATATCGGTTTTCTGGATAGCCCATTCTTGAGATTAGTGTCATGTCCATTTTATCCGTGACATCTACTATCGTCAAGGTGTTTTCATTGGAATTGAAGCATATCTCCTGACCTGTATATTCGCCATCCGGTCCAATGTAGTCAACGCATTGTGCATCGTGTGTGTAGCCATCTTGGGAGAAACAAGCTGTAAAAACGGGGTTGATAGGGTCGCTAATATCAATGGCAGTCAATCCGCCTGAACAAGTGTTGCTTCCTACGGTATAGGCAAAACCTGAGCTTTCATTGATAACGATATTATGAGAATTGCTTAGGGTAACGCCGTTGTCAAAATCACCTATATGCGCCGTTTCGCTGAAAATTACGGGCGGATTGGTGACATCGCGGAGTTGGTTGAGGTCAAATACCTGCATACCGTGTCCGTTTGCTTCGCTGACAATGAAAGCATGGTCGGCATAGACTTTCATATCGCGCCAAAAGGTCGCCGTAGTATGTGTCGCCAATGAACCAACGAATATCGGCGCGACGGGCGTGCTAATATCAATAAAAGTAGTGCCGTCAGTACAACCAAAAATGGCGTATTCTTTTCCGGTTTGTGGGTCAGTCCAACCCCAAATATCGTTGGCTTCGACGCAGCCCATATCGGCAAGGGACATGAAACCAATGAGGTCAAGATTACTACAAGGAAAACCGCCTGCATCGCCATCTACACATGGAATTACTGCTTTTGCGGTGCAGTTACAATTGCTATCGTAGGTTTCTTGTAAGGTATCGGGATCACCATCATCGCAGGGTGTGCCTGCTCCGGCGATTGAAGCGTCATTATCGTTACAATCTACATCAGCACATATCCCGTCCGCATCTGAGTCGCCTCCTATACAGACGCTTTGTGTGATACAAAAATCAACTATTGCAATGCCTGAAAATTCTCCACCTGAAGCAATTATTGTAGTATCGGTATCATTATTAATCGTGTAATACCCCTCTCCCGAATTACAACAAATTCCATCTCCATAGGCATCCAAAATTGTCCATGTATAACAACCGTTGCCTAAGCACCACGATTCATTAAAGGTCGTGTTATTCGAGTAGGAACCGCCGGAATGAAGGACGTTGTTATTGATATTGGTCAATTCCCAAGTCGTTTCTTCGCCATAATCATCGGTAGTAAGTTCGAGGCTAAATTGCATCAGGCTATCACAATCCTGAGCAGTGACCGCCGAGCAAAAGCACAAAGTAAATGCTAATGCAATAAGGTAGATGGTTGTTCTCATAATTTTATGTATTTTATTTAAAATAAAACCAAAGATAACATTTTCGGATTAAAGGATGAAAAAATAATAAATATTACATCTTGACTTATTCTTTTTCCTTCATATTTCACCAAATTCCCCTTATCCCGAAAGCATTCGGAACGCGTCAAATTTAGCTCGTCTAAAGAAAAAATAACGACGCGAGGAATGTACATTTATTTAATTCCTGATACTAATTCTACATTAAGACTCTTGATTTACTGACCTTCAGAGAGTTACATCAGTGCGATTTAAATGTTATTTTTTAATAATAAGGCGACTATAAAAAATAACCAATTCGTACAGTGTGAATTTTAAATTTAAATTATTTAAATGTATTTATTTTTCATTTAAATAAAATCAATTAAATCACACATAAATAACTGATAATCAATCTATTTTAGAGTCTTAATGTAGAACTTAGGGAAGAGGAAGAAAATAATCTACCCCAAATGGAGAAGTTATTTTTTTCATATGTTTGGCTAAATTTGACGCGCATAGCCGAGCTACGTAAGGAAGATTTAGTGAAAGAAATTAAATAAATTGTTCCATAATGCGCCGTAATTTTTTCTTCTAAAGAATT